>Ga0208105_1000006_pt1 | contig 180064 bp, 186 predicted proteins | sample CryBogCBE16Jul07_FD_184574 | JGI IMG/M metagenome (GOLD analysis project Ga0208105, IMG submission 184574) | Freshwater microbial communities from Crystal Bog, Wisconsin, USA - CBE16Jul07 (SPAdes) | ecosystem: Environmental > Aquatic > Freshwater > Lake | place: Crystal Bog, Wisconsin, USA... | reverse complement strand
GACCGGACCACTTGGTACAGGAACCACAGGACCCACGGGAGCAACAGGCCCCACTGCGGCTACAGGCACCACCGGTCCTACTGCTGCAACAGGTACGACTGGTCCGACTGCAGCTACAGGCACCACAGGACCCACGGCTGCTACAGGTACCACGGGTCCGACCGCAGCGACAGGCACGACTGGACCGACTGGACCTCTGGGTACGGGCGCAACAGGACCTACCGGATCCACAGGTCCTACTGCATCGACTGGTACGACGGGAGCAACAGGCCCGACTGCGGCTACAGGCACGACAGGACCCACAGGACCTTTGGGTACAGGCGCAACCGGACCTACTGGACCGACGGGAGCTACAGCACCCACGGGAGCAACAGGACCGACTGCTTCTACGGGAACGACGGGTCCCACTGCGGCGACAGGAACTACTGGACCTACTGCAGCGACAGGAACCACGGGACCCACAGCAGCAACAGGTGCCACGGGACCCACGGGACCGCTCGGAACTGGAACCACGGGGCCGACGGGACCTACAGCGGCAACTGGAGCAACAGGTCCCACTGCGCCCACAGGAAACACTGGACCTACAGGACCCCTGGGCACGGGTACAACTGGACCCACCGGCAGGACAGGTCCGACCGGTACAACAGGAGCCATTGGACCCACAGGTCCGACGGGAGTGACGGGTACAACAGGACCTGTTGGACAGGGTTATGCGACACTGGTTCCTACAAACTCGTATGTTCTTGGACCGGGTCAGATTGGATACCAGTTGTCAGGTGCGTTCTACCCTATTCCCACAACGCAGCTCGGCAATGTCGCACGCGTGGACCAAGTGTATGGCAACGATTCTACTGCGTACATTGGTGGCTTGCCGTACGCAACGATTCCTGCAGCAATTACAGCAATCATTGGATCGGGGGCCGTCGCAACACCGCAGTATTCCAATACGACAATCTGGGTTCTGCCTGGAACGTACAATATTTCACCCACAGGAACCAACGCAACCATCACAACATCTGTTGGAGCCACGTTGTACCCCTTGCTTCAACTTCCGGCAACAACTGCATTACGCGGCCTTAACGTCCAAACATGTGTGATCCAGTGTGCAAATCCGACACAAAACACTGCGTTGTTTTACATTGCGGCAAATACGCGTATGGAAGATTTGACTCTTGTGCTCGGAAGTTCGGGATACGCTGGATCCAACAACCTGGTGGGCATGTACTTTAATTCGACATCAACGGTTACGTCCAAGGTTCGCACAACAGTCTTGTCCCTGTGCAATGCTGCGATGCCGTATACATCGTCCAATGACTTGTACGGAGTCCAGTTTGATGGAATAGGTGGTTCGTATTCAACCTTCTCGTTCAACTGCTACAAGGGAAGCACTGTGAATGTGTATGGCAATGGTTCGGGCAACAAGCGTGGTATTATTGTGACCAACAGCAATATCGCAACATTGCGCGATACGAACGTCTATGTCGCTTCTCCTCCCACCAACTCCAACTTTGCGGGTTCGTATGTCGGTATTGAGGCAGCAGATAGCAACAACGTGGGATCTATTCAGTTGCGTTCTACGACGGTTGGAACCATTCAACCGACAGGAGCACAGACATATACTGCATCCGACATCTTACAAACAAATCCCACCGTGATCACCAATCCGACGTATCTTGCGTCGCCCGGTATCCAAATTGGTCCAGGAACAGACTTGGTGACCAAAACAGCAGGCGGTAAGGGATTTTCCAGCTACGTCTACCCGACTACAATTTTCTATGGCGCAGTGGGAACATTGAACACATCTGGAAATCCTGGAACAGGAACACCTGCTTACTTATGGCCTGGAACAGTCACCATTCATGGTTCTGGAGGTCAGTTCATTCAGTATCCAGACATCACATCTCCGCCGGCGTATTATCGCATTCAGCAACCCGCTATTTTGGCCGGAATGAGCGTTTCGCTTAACACGGCACCTGGAACGGGACATACGACAACCTTGACGGTGCGAAGGACACCTTTCGGTGGCTCTATCGCAGATACGGTATATACTATCGTGATGTCCAACTCTACGACAGTTGCTACCAAATACGACGCATCGGTCAATTTCGCACCGGGAGACTTCCTTCATATGCGTATTTCGTATGATGCTAATGCGAACGCCACGCAAGACATTGCGGTTCAGTTAGATTTATTCTGATTTCTTTATGAAGAATAAGCAATGGCAACGTTCGAGTACGTCAAGATTGGCGATGGCAGCACTGCCTGGTCCAATCTCCCGTACGTCGCCGGATTCCCAGGTCCAACCGGGTCGACAGGTCCGATTGGTCTGCCTGGAGCAGCCGGTGTTTCAGGAGGTCTCATTCTGCAGTTAGATTACTCGCCCACCACAACCTATGCGGGAACAACACTGGTCGGTTCTTTGCTGACTGCGTTCAACGTGGGAACCCAGACGGATATCATCGTCAATACGAACGTCACGAATGCGTATGTTGCGTCGTATACGATTGCTGCAGGTTCTTTGCCTGGAACTGTGGCCGTTGGTGGATTGTGGGACATGAACTTGTATGCGACAGCAAGTGTTCCGTCTTCGCCGCCAACCTTTTACTTTAGTGTCTACGATGGTGCTACGCTGATCCAGGCGGGTTCGACGGTGAGTGCCGAGGCAGTCAATTTGGCATCTGCTATGCAGCAATATACGTATTCTTTGTACGTTCCTGCTCACACGTACAGCACAGACTTGACAGTTCGGTTGTACGCAACCACTACATCGGCAAGCACATTGACGATTGGAATGCGTGACAGCACTGCAAGTCACATTCATACTACACTCGTGGCTGTGGGTTCTATTGGACCGACCGGCACAACGGGTGTCACTGGACCCACTTCTTCCACGGGCACGACAGGACCTACGGGACCCCTGGGCACGGGCACGACGGGCTCTACGGGACCTACAGGTCCTACCGCACCAACGGGAACCACGGGTCCGACTGCGCCTACCGGAGCCACGGGACCCACAGCTTCCACGGGTACTACGGGGCCTACGGCAGCAACAGGCACAACGGGGCCTACTGCGGCAACAGGCACAACGGGGCCTACTGCATCAACGGGTACAACAGGTCCTACAGGACCGCTGGGTACTGGAGCAACAGGACCTACTGGATCTACAGGCCCGACTGCATCGACAGGTACCACTGGACCTACTGCTGCGACAGGTGCCACTGGACCTACTGCTGCTACAGGCACGACAGGTCCGACTGCGGCAACAGGAACTACGGGTCCTACCGCTTCTACAGGTGCCACTGGACCCACTGCTGCGACAGGACCTACTGGACCGCTGGGCACGGGACCCACGGGAGTCACGGGTCCGACAGGAGCAACGTTCATCTATTCCGCAAACTGGAATCAGAATTCAGTCAGTAAAATTAGTCTGAACACACCTATTGCAGCATTGTATCAGCTTGTCAGCACAACCATTACAACAAACGGGTTTCCGGTTCATGTGAGTGCGTATGGTGACTTTAACCCAACAGGATCGGGAACTGGAGATAATTGGATTAAGCTTCAGTTGTATCGCGGAAGCACTGCGTTGGGACAGATCCAGCAAGGAGAAGATACTGCACCAAACGTGAATGTTCCTTATTCGCTAGCAGTGGTTGATGTACCTCCATCAGGAACGTACACATACTCGCTCGTGATTGTAGGGTATGGACTCGCGACACCCAGCGTCGACTTTGGTGAAGTGGGCGGTCCTACCATTAGTGTCTTTGAGATTTCGGGCGCACAGGGAAGCACTGGTTTTACGGGCACGACCGGTCCGACGGGGGCAACTGGTAGGACAGGAGCTACGGGCCCGACTGCGCCGACCGGCACTACTGGACCTACTGGACCTCTGGGCACAGGCACAACGGGTACGACTGGTCCGACTGCAGCTACAGGAACCACGGGACCGACTGCAGCGACAGGAACGACAGGTCCGACTGCGGCCACCGGAACAACTGGACCTACTGCGGCAACGGGTACAACAGGCCCGACAGGACCGCTGGGTACTGGCGCAACTGGCCCGACAGGAACTACAGGTCCTACCGCAGCAACTGGCACTACAGGTCCTACCGCGCCTACAGGAACTACGGGACCGACGGGACCGCTAGGCACTGGAGCAACCGGTCCTACAGGAGCAACCGGTCCTACTGCGGCAACAGGTACTACAGGTCCCACAGCGGCAACAGGAACCACAGGTCCCACAGCAGCAACAGGAACGACGGGACCCACTGCAGCGACAGGAACTACGGGTCCGACTGCAGCAACTGGACCGACAGGTGCGGGATCAACAGGCGCGACAGGAGCAACGGGACCGACTGCTGCGACGGGAGCGACGGGACCCACCGCAGCTACTGGCACGACGGGACCTACTGCATCCACCGGAGCAACGGGACCGACTGCGGCAACTGGACCGACGGGCGTAGGGTCCACAGGCGCAACTGGGGCAACTGGACCGACTGCAGCCACAGGAACCACAGGTCCGACTGCGGCAACAGGCACGACAGGACCGACAGGACCGCTGGGTACTGGCGCAACCGGTCCTACAGGAGCTACTGGCCCGACTGCATCCACCGGAGCAACTGGACCGACTGCAGCCACAGGAGCGACGGGACCCACCGCAGCTACTGGCACGACGGGACCTACTGCAGCCACTGGAGCAACGGGACCCACTGCGGCAACTGGACCGACAGGTGTTGGGTCCACAGGAGCAACGGGTACAACCGGACCGACTGGAGCTACTGGACCGACTGCGGCAACTGGACCGACGGGCGTAGGGTCCACAGGCGCAACTGGGGCAACTGGACCGACTGCAGCCACAGGAACCACAGGTCCCACCGCAGCTACTGGCACGACGGGACCTACTGCAGCCACTGGAGCAACGGGACCCACTGCGGCAACTGGACCGACAGGTGTTGGGTCCACAGGAGCGACGGGCGCAACGGGACCCACGGCTGCTACTGGCACGACGGGACCGACAGGCGCAGGATCAACAGGTACGACAGGAGTAACCGGTGCGACTGGAGCTACTGGATCGACTGCGCCTACAGGCACGACGGGACCGACGGGTGCGGGAACAACGGGCATGACAGGCGCAACTGGACCGACAGGTGCGGGGTCAACGGGTACAACCGGACCCACCGGACCCATCGTAACAGGCCCTACAGGATCTACTGGAACAACAGGTCCACTCGGATACACGGGCCCGCAAGGAATCCAAGGAGTTCAAGGCGTCGACGGACCCCAAGGAACTGCAGGTTATACTGGACCACAGGGTGTTCAAGGAATTCAAGGAACAACCGGTCCTACAGGATCAACCGGTCCTACTGCGCCTACAGGAACAACAGGACCCACTGCTGCCACAGGCACCACGGGACCGACGGGGCCTCTAGGTACTGGTACAACAGGACCTACCGGACCGACTGGACCCACAGGAACAACAGGTCCTACTGCGCCCACGGGTACAACGGGTCCTACTGCTGCGACAGGCACCACAGGCCCTACTGCGGCAACGGGAACAACGGGGCCTACTGCGCCTACAGGCACGACGGGACCCACTGCGGCAACGGGAACCACGGGACCTACTGCGCCTACAGGAACCACGGGGCCAACGGGACCGCTGGGCACGGGCACGACCGGACCGACAGGATCTACAGGTCCTACCGCATCCACAGGAGCAACAGGACCGACTGCATCCACAGGAGCTACAGGTCCGACTGCGGCAACGGGACCGACAGGTGCGGGATCCACCGGTTCGACAGGTGTAACTGGACCGACCGCGTCGACTGGAGCAACGGGTCCGACTGCGGCAACAGGACCAACAGGTGTGGGATCCACCGGCACGACGGGCGCGACAGGTCCTACCGCAGCAACAGGACCGACGGGTGCGGGATCCACTGGCACGACAGGTCCTACTGGCATATCCGTTACAGGACCGACAGGAGTCACAGGCCCCCCTGGAGTTGGTTCCTCGGTGTCCATCACGGGCAATACCGGGTATTGGAGTGTTTTGACAGTTGCAACGGGCGGAACAGGTCTCAACGGAAACACGAACTTAACGTTTGATGGATCAACACTGACCGTGAAGGGAAACGCAGATGTACAGGGAAACAGCATCCTGAATGTCGGAGGCGAGACATTCACCCTTTCAACTGTTACAGCTACATCAAATGCGTTCACCACAACATATCAAGGATATGGAGTTGCGTTGGATACTGCCGGCAACATTTATTTAGCAGGTTCCTATGGAGGAGCAAGCCAAGACACAATCACAAAGTTTACACCGGCGGGCGTAGCGACTATTCTCGCAGGGTCTCCCAGTACGCCTGGACTAAGCAATGCGAACGGTACATCTGCTAGGTTTAGTGGTCCAGTAGGTCTTTGTGTAGATTCATCTGGAAACATATATGTTGCAGACACAGGTAACAATCTTGTGCGAAAGATTGATACTTCCTTGAATGTGACAACGTTTTCTACGAGCACCATATCATCTGTACGTGATGTTCAAATAGATCCGTTCGGAAATATTTACGCAGTGAACGCGACTGCTACGATCTATGCTTTGAGTCCAACGGGAGTTGTATCAACATATGCGACTTTTACTGGACGACAATCCTTAAAGATAACATTTGATTCAAGTGGAAATCTATACTTTGCAGATTCAGGTTCTACAAGCAATGTATACAAAGTAACTACAAGCGGTGTATTATCGGTGTTTGGAGTAACAACTGGATTTACAAATGCTGCAGGAATAGCATGTGATAGTGCAAATAATTTATATGTAACTACTGATACTCCGAATGGAGGTCTCTTTAAAATAACCCCTGCTGGTGTTTCTACCCAATTGTTAAGCAATTTGTCTGGAAATGTCCAAGGCATTTGTGTAAATCCGGCAGGAACGCTTGTATATATTGGATCTTTGTTTTATGGCGTTATCAAAGTAGGACTTGGCGCTCCAGTTCTCAACCAAACTGCGACTATCTACAGCGACTCATTATCCAACTTAGCAATTGCAAACAGTTCCACACTGAGCAACAACATCCGCCTCCAAGGTCCGACCGAGTGGCGCTACATTACATCCAACGTGGCAGGCACTGCATTGACGGTGTCCTCCAACTACTTTTCGACAGTCTACAATTTGACCGCAGGGTCGAACGTCACAGTATCCTTTCCCACCTTGACATCGGCACAGACAGGCGGTTGGTGGCGCTTCTCAAACTCCACGCAAAGAACTATTGAGATTATCCCCTCTGGTGCGACTGGACTTTCAAACCTTGCGCTGAGTGGAAATTCGTACTCGGATGTCTATTGGAACGGGTCCAATTACTACCTACAATATGTGCCTCCTCCACAGATTGCGACCGATACGTTCATGGTTGCAACTGCATATGGTGCTACGAACGGCCCTATTGCGGCATATTCGTACGATGGTAAGAACTGGGCCCTTTACCCATCAACGAGTGGTCTCGCAACAGGAACAAATACTCGCGGCATCACATGGAACGGAAGCCTGTGGGTAATGGGTGGCCAAGGTACAGGAGCTACATCTGTATCTCCGAATGGACTTGATTGGTCAAATACTGGACCCTCGGGTGGCGCAATCTCTTATACGGCGTGGAATGGAAGCTACTGGGTTGGTGTAGTGCAAGATACTGGATATGTGTATACGTCTTCGAATGGAATCAACTGGACGGGAGTTACTGGAAATCCCATCTTAAACGGATATCCCGATTGCGTCGGTTGGGGCAATAATATGTGGATTATAGGTTCTAGTAGCGGAACATCGAATGGTGCTGCATATTCCTACAACGGAACTACATGGACACAGTACGGTGCAGCAGGTCCTTTCTCGAGCAATGGAACCCTTACAGGCATCGCATGGAACGGTTATATGTTCGTAGCAACTGGCGCGGGTGGATCCCCATATGTCACACTTTCCTACTCGTCAAACGGTCTTTCATGGACGGGCATTAACTCCACAATCTTCACGTCCTATTCAACCTGTGTTGCCTGGAATGGACTGATATGGGTGGCAGGTGGTACAGGAACAAATGCTCTTGCATGGTCTTCCAACGGAACATCGTGGACGGGACTCGGATCAACTACATTTACCACGGTGAGTGGCATCGCATGGAACGGCAACGTATGGGTTGCAGTAGGCAGCGGAACAAACTACATTGCATGGTCTTCCAACGGAATAACGTGGAATGGACTGAGCAACAGCGTGTTTGGAAATCCGGCGTACACCTATACATACGGTACAAATGGCCAGTCAGTCGCATCTCGTCGTGTGCTGCCCTATGTAGGCATAACCGGAGGACCTACGGGTGCCACGGGTGCCACGGGTGCCACGGGTGCCACGGGTGCCACTGGAGTCGCAGGAAATACAGGAGCAACGGGACCCACAGGACCCACTGCGGCAACAGGACCTACGGGAACTACAGGACCCATGGGTGTCGGAAACACGGGTGCTACAGGACCTACAGGTACAACAGGAACCACAGGACCTACAGGAATCCAAGGATCCACGGGCCCCACGGGACCCACTGGCGCGGGATCCACAGGAACCACGGGACCGACAGGTGCTGGTTTCACGGGGACCACAGGAGTGACTGGACCTGCTGGCTCTAGCTCTAGTGCCGGTATAACAGGATCGACAGGATTCGGCAGTGTTCTCACGGTTGCCACAGGAGGCACCGGGTTGTATGGCAACGCCAATCTCTACTTTGATGGAACCAATTTGGGTGTCGGTACAGCTGCCCCGGCGTATACAGTAGATGTGTCTGGACGCGTAAACACTCTTGGTGTGAACGTGCCTTCCGCACAGATATCGTTTCTTTCGCCAGCAGGTATCGTGGTTGATCCGATTGGAAATGTGTATGTAGGCGATCAACTCACTGTACGAAAAATTAACTCTGCTGGAAATTTGACAACAACCTTGGCAGGAAGTGGAACAGCGGGTCACACCGATGCATCGGGTACAAGTGCAACGTTTACAAGTATTGTATCCATGGCAGCGGACTCGTCGAGTAACCTTTATGCGATAGACTATGATTCGGGAACAACTACATCCTACATCCGAAAGATTGTGCCATCTACAAAAGCTGTGACAACGTATTACAGTGGATCGGGCGCATTCAAGTCTCTATTTGTGGACGCAGGCAGCAATGTTTGGACAACAGATGCTACAAGCACATTGCGAAAGTTCGTATCTGGAACACCTACATCCTATTCATTGGCATTATCCGTTGTATCCACATTCGCAGGTTCAGGAACAAGTGGAAGCAGTAACGCAACCGGTGTGGCTGCAACATTCAACTCTCCGTGGGGAGCAGTAACAGACTCTTCTGGAAACGTGTATGTGGCAGATAATGGAAACAACCTTATCCGAAAAATTACACCGGCAGGTGTAGTCACCACATTCGCAGGAAAGGTCTCTGGAGGCAGCGCAGATGGTACAGGCACATCGGCTTCTTTTGCTGGTCCAACGGGTATATCGATAGACTCTTCTGGAAACTTATATGTCGGAGATGAGGGAAATTCTCGATTGAGAAAAATCACACCAGCAGGCGTAGTTACAACTCTCGCAGGATTCAATTACGGATTTGCAGATGGAACAGGAACTAGTGCATCGTTTACGTCTTTACGCGGTGTAACGGTAGACTCTTCTGGGAACATTTATGTAGCGGACGCCTTTAATCAACGCGTCAGGAAAGTTACACCTGCAGGAGTCGTTACTACGTTCGTCGGAAATGCAACATCTGGAGATGTAAATGGAACAGGCACCGGAGCAACATTAAGTTATCCAATCGGAGTAGCCATAGATAATACCGGAACCAATCTGATTATCATTGACAGCGGCAACTTTAAAATCAAACTTGCTACACTGGCTGGCGCTGTTGTCACCACACTTGCTGGAAGCGGCACAAACGGTCCTGCAGACGGAACCGGTACGAGCGCATCGTTTGGTTACATGAATGGCGGTATAGTGTGTGACTCTGCTGGAAACGTGTATCTTACAGACGGTGGAAACAACAAGATCAGAAAAATCACACCAGCGGGCGTAGTTACTACAATCGCAGGTCCGTTGACATCTGGAGTATCAGGTACCACAGACGGAATAGGAACAGCTGCAAGGTTCAATGGTCCGATCGGTATGGCAATTATCTCGTCGGGTGCCTTGTATGTCATAGATACGAATAACAACAAAATTCGAAAGATTGTAAACGGTGGGTTTACGGGCATTGTGGTCGATGCATCATCCAACGTGTATACATCCGATACAACAACCGGATACGTTTACAAAATAGCAAGTCCTTACACGGCAATTACATCAATCTATTCAAATACAGATTGGACATCAACAGCGCCTACAGGATTAGCAATCGATTCAACCGGTTCTAACATATATGTGTCGTTTTCAAATGTGCCTGGTGCAGCTGGAAACAACATATACAAACTCGTTACATCTTCTGGAGTAAGCACATTTTTAGCAGGTGCTTCCAACGTAGTTACTGGAAGTGGAAATGTAAATGGCACAGGATCAACTGCTCGGTTTAACTGTCCGCTTTCACTTACGCTCGACTCTTCGGGGAGTAACTTGTATGTCACGGATACGAGCAACTACACAATTCGCAAGGTTACTCTTTCTACCTCGAACGTAACAACCTACGCAGGAAATGGTGCGTCTGCGTCTATAGATGGAACGATTTACCCATCCATCACAAACGGAACTTCCTTTCTTTCGCTTATTGGATCAAACATTCGTCTTCAGGGACCCACTGAATGGCGGTACATTACATCAAACGCAACAGGCGCTTCATCTTTAACAATCGGATCGAACTACTATTCTACCCTGTACACAATCAACTCAAATATAACCATTTCTAATTCGGCAACGCTTGATACTACGAACCCCGGTATATGGTGGCAATTCTCCAATGCTGCAACTTCAAATATCACAGTTACATGGTCAAATCTTACAGGTCTTACGAATACTGTTGTCAGCGCAAGTGCTGCACTAACGGTCTATTGGAACGGAACCACCTGCTATATCATTTCTGGCGGTATGGGACCCACAGGACCCACTGGAGCAGGATCCACAGGAACCACCGGTCCTACAGGAGCAGGATCCACAGGAACCACCGGTCCTACAGGAGCAGGAAACACCGGAACTACAGGAACCACAGGACCAGGATTTTCAGCAATTTCTCCATCAACCTCTAATCAAGTATTGTATGCAAACGGAACCTCTACGAGCGCAACAACAAGCTCAAACTTTATATTTAATGGTTCAAACTTGGGAATAGGCACATCAACAATACCTGGATATGGCTCCGGAAACATGGCAGTTGCGGGCGGTGTCACAATCAACAACGGATACAGACCTCTCTACCAGAAGGTCGTAGGCACTTCCCAGACACTTGCAGCGTTTGGAATTCATTATGATATCACGAATAGCGGTTTCAATGCACTTACGATTCCGTCGGGTATCAACTCGAACGATTCGAATGCATATTGGATCTTGCGTAACAATACAAGCTCATATTTATCTGTCGCAATCACAAACTCGGCAGGCGGAACAGCACCGAGTTCCGTTACAATCCCTCCTGCAAACAGTGTGACGCTTATGTTTACCTATGTCAGCTCTACTTCCAATTACGTCTTGTTTTAGTTCTTGGTCACATGAATGCGCAGCGTGTTGCCGTCGTACGAGTACGAAAAAGACATGCCATCCACCAGTCCATTCAGGGTTGCAATGAGATCTCCATGCGACACACCCATAAGGTACTCGATATAGTCATAGACCGATCGCACAACACCGTCCGCACATGTCTGTGGCGGTGTTACTGTGAATGTCTGGACAATGTAGATGGCAGGAAACCCTGCTGCGGCCCACTGAAAAAGAGGAGCACGAAGGGTCTCGCGCGATTCATTCATCAGCACAGAAAGCGTGTTTCTATCCACAGTTTCTTGCATGACAACCGCACCGTGACTTCCAATCAGTTCTTTTATCGTTGTAATCAGCACGGGACCCGTAGGACCCGTGTCACCAGGCACCGGGCCAATAGAACCCGTAGGACCCGTGGAACCTGTGGCACCTGTAGAACCAGTGGCACCTGTAAAATCTGAAGGATCTGTGGAACCTGTTGAACCTGTTGAACCTGTAGGACCGGTTGCCATTTGTACTTGGTCGATTGATTTTTTTAAACAATTTCAACTTGAGTACACAATGCTCGGAACGTCCAAGAAGATTTCAGGATTTGACCCTCGATGTATTCCTGGATGTTGTTTGTGGTTGGATGCAGCAGATAACTCGCAAATGACCTTTTCATCTGGAACAAGCAACGTTACTGTGTGGGGTGACAAAGCGAATGGCAGCAATGCAACTGCAAATACACCGATTGCATATGCGTCGAATGGATTAGGTACAGGCTACCCAGCATTAACGTTTACGGGATCCCAGTGGTTGTTGGGAAACACGAGTGTAACCGGAACAGGTTTGACTATCTTTTCTGTTTTTAACATGAGCAATAGCTCTGCTGGAATTGTTGGTCGTATAGTTGCATTGGCTGCAACAGGGGCAAACGATTACAACACTACTAGTTATGTATTTGTTGGTCGCAAAAATGGTGTTACCGCAGTTGGTCCATACCGTAACGGGACAGCACCAGCTGCTACAGTATCCTATTCTACACCGACACTAAATACAACCTATTTCGATGGAACGAATGCATATACCTCGACGAATGGCGGCACTCCTGTTACTGCTGCGTCATCGGGTTCCTTTGCAGTAACTGCATATGCCATTGGAAACGATACAAATACCGGAGACGTTCCAAACGGATCCTTTAACGGATACATTAGCGAGGTCCTGGTGTATAATGCGACTCTTACTGCATCTCAACGCCAGACGATCGAAGGCTATCTCGCATGGAAGTGGGGTCTTCAATCCAACTTGCCATCGGGGCATCCATTCTATGCCATCAAACCCTTTTCACGCGTGTTTTCGCCTTTGGACGTTCCATCATGCCAGCTGTGGCTCGATGGACAAGATGCAAGTAGTTTTACATTTTCTACCGGGAGCAACATCTCCGTTTGGAAGGACAAGAGTGGGCTTAGTTCAGATGCTACTGCAAGCGGCACTCCTGTTCTTACCGCAAATAGTATAAATGGTTACACTTCTGTAGCTACTCCAACAGGCCCATACTTCACGGGATCAATGTCGATTACATCCAATACGCTGACATGCTTTGTTGTAGCAACAACAACTGCTTCGTTGCCTTTATCTGGAAATGATCAACGTTTGGTAAGTTTAGAAAACACAACAAACGTAGATTACGGAAGAACAGATGGTGTAATTGCGCTTTTCAATCAAAATACGACAAGTACAATTGCAACATATCGTGCTTCGGGACCATTAGCAAACAATACAATTTCTACAAACGTTCCGTTCTTGGCTGTGAGCGAATATGATGGAACGAATGCATATTTATGGCAGAACGGGACAGCCGGAACACTTGCGTCAAGTGCTTCGACGGGGAACTTTACGATTACAAAGTATGGAATTGGTAATCAAGCAAATCCTACAACAGAGTATTGGCGTGGTTATATCGGTGAAGTTATTATTTACAATACGGCACTCACTGCGCCCCAACGCCAACAGATCGAGGGATATCTTGCCGCAAAGTGGGGGTTATCTCTTCCTTCGCCTGTGAGTTCGCCCTTGTCTATTTCAGGGTGTTCGTTGTGGCTGGATGCCGCAGATGCTTCGACGATTACCGGAACAACATCTGTTACTGCGTGGACAGATAAATCTGGAAATGCAAACAATGCTGTTTTTGATACAAACAAACCATCTTATACGCCATCAAATAAATATATTGAAACAACCAATAATAATACGCATATACGACTACCGGTTGCTGCATTTACAAACACAACAAATCAGACTGCTATTTTATTCATTGTTTACGCAGATAAACAAGAAGGAAGTAATAATCAAGGATTATTTAGTACTTCTGATTATGGATTATATCAAATACTTCGTGCACCGACTTATTATCCGTATATAATTCGTGGTAATATTACGTCTACTGATCCAGATTATGTCGCATTTAAGGGTAGGTTGGCGACTACAAACGCCCTGATTTATAGTATGCAATACACTGCGGGTGTTACAGGTGCTGCGAACTACTCGGTAGCTCCTAATGGTAACTATTGGCATCCTGTTTCGGTTAATACCCAAAATGTAAGCGGTGACATATATTTGGGAGGTATTAGTAGCTTTGATACCGCAGGAGATATACACGCAAATTTGAAGATCTATGAAGTGATTGCTTATAATAATACTGTTCTCACCACTTATCAACGTCAACAAGTTGAAACCTACTTGAGTAATAAATGGGGAATTTCGACTGCAACTGTAGTGACGAGTCATCCATTCAGTAAATTTCCACCTTTGACACCTACACCTCTTGCACCAGTGGCTGCTAGTTCCTGTACGATTACGGCATTGTCCACATCGAGCACAACAATCCAGTGGGCTGGATCTGCCAACACGGAGCAATATTACTGGTATTTCGGAACGGGGGCGCAAACAGGTGTACTGTTCAGCGGTGTTGTATCGGTCAGTTCTTATTCATCCACCTATAGCCAGACTATTACAGCTACATTTGCTACAGGAACGAATTACTATGCGTGGGTCACTCCCTATAATGCAGGTGGTGCTGGACCAACCACTGTTTCACCAGCGAATTCGATCATAGTGTATCTCACTCCACCATCGTTTCTGTATACTGGGAGTTCAGCAGCATCGCTCGCGACCACTGCAACTGTAACTGTCACTATTTCAGCGTATACCGTCGCAGTCATATTCTCCGGAGCAGAAACTACAAACTCTACAGTCTCGCAAGTTACTGCTGTATCGGGTGGCGGATTGACATGGGCATACAAGTATGGAGCAACGAATATTGGATACAATGGAGGTGCTGGAAGACAGCGGTATGACATATGGTATGCAGTCAACAATTCGGCAACTACTATATCCAGCGCAACAATGACTATAACGTATAGCGCATCATTTGATGACCAAACTGCAGTTATTTGTACGTTTACTGGATGTAATTTGACAAACCCGTGGTCAAGTGCAGCACCTGCGTCCTTTGGATATACTGCTTCGTCGACAGCTATTGCTGCAACAGTTCCAGTCAGTGCGATACCCGAAGCAGGAACCGGTGTAATCACCTTCCACGGTACAAACTATTACACAACAAGTCCGGGTGTGGAAATAACCGGTACGTTTACTCAACTCAACGGAGGTTCAAACGGCGGTGCAGCCTATTGGGAGTACAATCTTGTTCAATACAAAACATTTACTACACCTCAATCAGCGACAACATTGACAATGAATACTGCAATCGTATATCCGCTAGGTCTCTCTGTTGTTTTGGTCGGTGTATAAATAAAGAATGCAGGGCGTTCAAGGTATTCAAGGTATTCAGGGACCCCAAGGCGCTCGTGGTATTCAGGGCATTCAGGGACCGCAAGGACTCCAAGGTCCCGGCGTAGGTTCTACGGGACCCACGGGACCTGCTGGCAGCGGCGGCGGTGGCGGATCCGCAGGTGTCATCTCAAACATCTCATCCTACTCCATTTCAAACACGATTGCAAATGCCGTCCCGCAAACAAGCGCAACGCCGACCACCATTTGGTCCACTGCACTCGGGGCCGGTGTCAAGGGACATTCTGGAATGTTGTCGCTGTTTTTCAACTTGTATTCTGCCGCGACGTTCACTTCCGCATTTGCAATGGACTATGGATTGTACATTGACAGCACTCCGATCTCAATTGGAGAATCCAACACAGTTCACTATACCCAATCGACTACGTCCGCATACGCATTGAGTTCGAACGGATACATTCTTGGAACACCTGAAGTAACCGGTCTGACACCCATCACACTTCCGTTGTACATTCCGCCGACTGCAACGAACCTGGTCTTGTCCGTTGCGAATTCGACAGTTGCGTTAAGTGCTGTTGCATCCATATCACCTGCATTCTCGACAAACAACGCAACAACATCTGGAACGACTGGAGCGCCTGCGACTTATTACCCGCAGACTATTTTTACAACGACTGGTAGCAACACATATACTGTTCCATCGCAGGTGGGTGTTGGCGGAGTTGCTACGAATGTATCAGGAGTATTTATTTACTGTTGGGGGTCAGGTGGCGGTGGTCCGACAACGTATTATGGAATGGGAGGACCAGGTGGATTTTCGGGCGGGTTCTATGCTTGCTCACCGGGAACTGTTTTGACGTACGTTGTTGGAAGTATTGGCGGAGGAACTGTCGCTACAGGTGGTGGCGGTTCTCCTTGCGGAAATGGTGGCGGCGGCGGTGGGTTTTCAGGTGTTTTTGTAGGTTCAATTACGCAGGGAAATGCTAAAATAATAGCTGGCGGCGGCGGTGGCAGTGGTTTACAAGGAGGTAGTTATTCGTCGCCTCCCGGTTCATATGGAGGTGTTGGCGGCGGAACAACCGGTGGCACGCCTGGAGTAATGAATTCGGGAACCTTTGCATATTCTACACTTATATCCGGAGGAACGCAAAGTGCTGGAGGAACGGGAGTAGGGACAGGAATTGGATCGAATGGTACTGCATTATTAGGTGGTAGTTCAAGTGGACTATCATGGGCAGGTGCTGGTGGAGGTGGATATTACGGAGGTGGTAACGGCGCCGATTATGGAACTTTTTCAGAGAATCCATACGTAGGAGCAGGTGGTGGTGGAAGTGGGTATATAGGAGGCATTAGCTCGAGCGGAGTTACAACTGCTGCTACACAAATCACAGTGTTCAACACGGTGTCTTCTAATTTCGTTCCAGCAAACATATCAAACGTGTACTATAGTGCGCCGTATGGTCGTGCGGCTCAAACGGGTCTGGTAGTCATCGTGCCAGCAGTAGGTACGAATGCCACATACGTTGGTGTGAATGCAAAAATGCTCGTCACATAAACCAATGGAGGTTCTTGTTTCGGGCAGTATCGCACTCAATGGAATCGAGCGTGCGAATGTGTCGGTGCCTGCCATCACTGCGGATCACAAGGTGTTCCTAAAAATGGTTTCTGCGGCAATGAAGGGAGTCGTCGTAGTGTCCGAGGTGACGCCGGGCGAGGGGTTCGGTCTTTCGTCCACATCGTCCGAAGATGTTGGCATGCTTGTATATTTTGACGTCTACACCAATTGAAAAATTGTTTTGTATTGTTGAACCTCGCCTGTTCTGCTACTTACTCGACGATCTCCTGGAAGCTCGCAAAGATCGCCTCGTACTTCGGCTCGCGGACGTAGATCTCGCGCAGGAAGCGAGCAAGTCCAGGCGCGATCGTCTTGTTGTAGCCGTTGATGTGGATGGCGTAGCCCGCCTCCTCGTCGTTGACCACGATGATGCTGTCGTGCGTCGTGATGACCTCCTTCGCCTTCTCCTCGCGGGCGTTCTTGTTCAGCTTCTTGGCCGCCAGCGTCGCACGGCGCTTCTCGACTGCAGCCGCCTTCGCCTCGGCGCTCATCGGAGCACGCGGCTTGCGCTCCTTCTTGGCGGGCTTCTCGGCCACCGCCTCCTCCGTGGCCGGCACCGCTGCCGCCACCTGCACCGGCGCGGGTGCAGTCTTGACCTTGACGACCGGCTTGGCGGCGACAGCCTCCTCGCGGTCGTACGAGTCCATCGACGAAGCGTCGTCGTTCTCGGAGTCAGACGAGTCAACCGACGACTCGTCATCCGTCGGAGGCAGCGGCTGCGTAGCCGGGATGATCTGCGTCTCCGCCTTCTTCTTCTCCATGGTCGCCTTGCGCTTGGCGATCATGGCGGCCTTGGCAGCGTCGCTCATCGGAGCACGCTTGTTCTTGATCTGCTGGGAGTTGTTGCTGTTGGAAGACATTGTAGAGGATTGTTGAGAGAGATAGGGGATTGTACTAGGAACGCCTACTATCATCTCTCTTTGATCGCTCACCTTTCCGTTTTCGCCGGGTGGTCGAAAACGGAGACTTTGACCACCAAGGTGAAAATGAGTGTCCCATGCTATAATGTTCTCTAACTATTCTAGCATCTCGGGGCGCTGTGCCGCTACGTGCGACAAGGACCTGGCACCTCCTTTCCTGATGACGCCGTTCTCCGTCCGTGCGCGCCGGGCCGGCATGGTTCTTGACCATGCTATTGCGCGCAACCCTTTCGTTCTCCCGTGGGTGCTGGCGGGCACCACGCAGAACGAGCTGGCCAAGAAGGCCACCTTCAACCGTCGCGTGAACCGCACGGTGGACGTGCTGCAGCGCTTCGTGCAGCTGTGGACCTTCAAGAGCCGCCTGGCACGCTCCCGCAGCGTGCGTGCTGCCTGCTCCGAGATTCGCCGCTGGGCGGATCTGGGCGATGCGTGGAGCAACGTGGCCTACGACGGCGACATGCGCCTGCACAAGCGCTTCCTCAAGATGGAGGACGCTGACTGGCGCGCGTACTGCCAGAGTCAGATTGCCGAGTACCGTGCTGCGGGCCGCGACATCATCCCGGTCGGCGGGTGGTCGCTGCTGCGCTGGATGAAGGCGATGAGCGAGCAGCGCGAGACGTACAAGATGGCACAGGAGGTGCTCAACAGCCGCCCGGTCGAGGTGTGGGTCGGCACGGTGTTCCTGGGCGTGTTCTAGACGGCGGGTCTGGGGTAAGAGCTGGGGTAAGAGAGCGGGTCTTTTTCCATACATTTCAGTCTCTTTTGCTGCTGAACCACGGATCCCTTTATTCCCGTCAGGAATTCAGCAATCACCGACAAGCAATCTGCATTCAAGCAATCTTGTACTCTGTCTTCCGACTCATCTCGCGGGTTGCCCATCTGCGCTTGTGTTTCCCGCTGTCCAACGGTGACCATCAGACTTTTCAAGTCGCGAGCAGAAGCACGGTTTCTCCAGTAGGTATTCACTAGGGTGCACAGAATATCACGATAAGGAATGGCGCGATATTCGTCTACCCACGTCTTGAACGGCTCTACGTATGGATTATTTTCGCAAGTCAACACTTGCAGTCCTTCAGGAAGTGGAGGAAGTGAAGTTAACTGATTATCCGCGCAATTCAATGTTAGCAAACTCTTGGGAAGTGGAGGAAGTGAAGTTAACTGATTATCCGCGCAATTCAATGTTAGCAAACTCTTGGGAAGTGGAGGAAGTGAAGTTAACTGATTACGATAAGAACTCAAGTTTGTCAATCCAGCAGGAAGTGGAGGAAGCGAAGTTAACTGATTAAATGCACATGACAAACGTACCAATCCTTCAGGAAGGACTGGAAGCGAATCTAACTGATTGCCATAACACGTTAATGCCTCGAGTCCTGCCGGAAGTGGAGGAATTGAAGTTAAATAATTTTGGGAACACCACACATGTGTGAGTGTATCTGGAAGTGATGGAAGTGAAGTTAATTTATTGTTGTAACATGCTAGGTTTTCTAATACAGGAGGAAGTGGGGAAAGTGTAGTTAGCTTGTAATTATATGTACAGTTCAATGTTTTTAATTTAGCAGGAAGTGGAGGGAGGGACGTTGCCTGGTCGTTGGTATAATACAACGTTTCCAAGTCATCGTGAAACGGTAGGTTTTCGTCTTGATTGCGGTAGGCTGCAAACATTGAAAGTTAAAAATTGGTTGGTGATGGTATATCCGTTTTTCGTCTAGTGGCGACGGCTGCGGGTACGCATGCGACGAGTCATACGACGAGTCTTTCTACGACCTCCACTCGGTGGTCTCCATTCAACTACAAGGCGCCCAGGTATTTCTACAAATCCCCTTGAAATATAGTAGGAGCGTAAGTCATGCGTGTATGGATAAAGAGTGACCGCATTGAATTTATCACGATTCTCTTTCACAAACTCTTTGACCTTGTTGAGTAACCACTCACCTGCACCCGGATAAGCAGAACAGAGGTATTCGATGTGAAATGTATTATCTGTTTTACGCCTTGCCGCAAGAATAGATTGATACTTTCCGTTCTCTGCCTTTACAAGAATGTCAGATGCCTCGTGATACGTCAGTACTTCAATAATATCACGTGAAAAATCAGTTCCCTTTGGACTACATAGTTTGATTTTGTTAGATTCTAAATATTTACCCAGTTCGTGTGATTGTTCTTGATTATTTACAATCCATCCGGTCTGTAGCACTCCATCCGGAGTTAAAACGAGTCCCATTGTCTTAAACGTATACTTATTAGTGCTGGCGGCGGAGCAGCATCTTGTTGAGATCGTCCTGGTCGTACTCGGGCGTCGAGTCGTCATAGTAGGTGAGGATTTCCAGCGGAATGTCCAGCATCTTGCGTCGGGTCTTGTCGAGAACGCGCATCCAGTCTCGTGTCTGCAAAGGTGTCATGTTGGTGTAGATCTTCTGCTCAATGAAGGAGATGCGCTCGCAAAGGTCGAAGTAGAGAGTGCTGTAGTGATCGAACTGGATAGGAGAGAGCATTTTGGTCGGCACAACTTCTTCCTTGCCGGGAACAATTTCCGTTTTACACGGAGAATCTATTTCTCCGTAATTCTCAGTATTTCACCGTTAAAAACGAAGTCTTTTGACCCCAAAGCAAAAGATGTCAGGAGTCTACAACTACACAAAATGCCCAACCACCTTTGCCACGCTCCTACCGCAGACGGCACCCGCTGCTCCGCCCGTGCCCGCTTCAACGCAGACAACCTTCCTCTTTGCGGCATCCACATCCGTGTCCGCGCCCGCGCCCTTGCCGCTGGACGCGACTACATCATTCCGGCCTGGGAGGGTCCCGAGATGCCCGACATCATCGTCCTGGACGATGCGGACGCTCCCCCGCCGCCTCCCGAGCATCGCTGCCAGCGGTGCACGCATGCTCTTCGCCGCACGGAGATTGCCAACGGCGACACCTTCTGCGCACCTTGCCGCAACCACCGGGCCGTCGTGCCCGAGGCCGAGCGCTGCACGCACCACCTCCAGGGCAACCGCATCCGTCGGCCGTGCCTCATGCGCCACGCTCCCGGCCTGACCCTCTGCCGCACCCACGAGCGTGTCCGCCAGAACAAGGTCTTCCGCGACCTGCTCGACCGCCTCATCCGGGTGGTCAACCAAGCCCCCGCCAACTGGGCGGCGATCGTGCAGCAGGTCGAGACGGACGAGGTCGCCTGGCCCTTCACCGAGAACGACCGAGTGCACGCGCTCACGACCGTCGCCCGCGCCTTTGTGATTCCCGAGCTCTACAACCGCCTCCACCCGTGGGGTCCGCAGATGCGCCCGGACGGAGCAATTGACTGGGAGGCATGGCGCAACGGCAACGGAGCCTGGGGCGGCGTGGCGGACCCGGCTCTTCCGCCGCCGCGTGGCGAGCTCGAGGCGTTCACGCGCGACAACCAGAACGTGCACACGCGCGTCGTGACCGAGCAGACCAACAAGACGGTCGAGATGCTGCTGAACACGCCGGTGCCCAACCGTCTTCGGGGCGAGCTGCTGACCGAGATCGGGCTTGAACTTGCCCGCTTCCGCACGCCGCGACTCGAGACGACGTGGAAGGCCGTGCTCCACGACATCGACAGTTGGAGCAAGCGCCCCACGTGCCGCTCCGTGGGCGACCACCTCTACCGCCGCGTGCTCGAGGGACTCTGGACGCGCATCCTCGCCTCTCCGCACAAGGAGGACCTCTTCCAGCGCCTCTGGGAGGAGTGCAAGGACGCCAACGGCATGTGCTGCGACGGCCACATCACGCGCCTCTGCAACGTGCTGGCGGGCTACGATGACCAGGTGACGACGACAGTCTCGCTCAACGAGCAGCTCCAGCAGCGCATGGGCGCCATCGCCATGATGGACGTGACGGACGACGTCAAGCGCACGCTGGCCGAGAACGTGCTGTCGGAGCTGAACGTGCCGGTTGAGAACCGCACGGAGTGGATCGAGGCTTTCTGAAGCGGCGAAGCAACCACTCACCAATCAAAAACAATTTTTACATGAAGTAATGCGTCAGTTGAGATTCAAGACTTTGCGTCGATCGCACAATCCTGCAAAGAAGTGGGATGCAGTGTTTGAAAAGAAGGGCAAGGAGGAGGTGGTCTCCTTTGGCGCACGGGGCATGTCGGATTTTACCAAGCACAAGAATGTGACTCGCAAAAACCGGTATTTGCGCCGGCATACCGGCAAGGGGGAACATTGGAGTAGACCGGATACGCCTGGCGCACTGTCCCGCTGGATCCTGTGGAACAAGCCGTCTTTGCGCACAAGTCTCAAGGACTTCCGACGCAGGTTCAAGATATAAAACGGAAAAGAGACTATCAAGCAACTGTCAAGGCAAAAATGCGCAAAGTATGCGTCTACTGCAACCGAGTGTTTCATTCACCGCCAGGATGTTTGCCAGGATACACTGCCCATGCCGTGTGTTTCGTGATGACGAGTGAACCTCTTCCCGTTTCTCTGACTGCAAAGGAATGGGACGACATGTGCATTGCCGAGGCAAAATTCCCCCGGATTGTGAGGTACGTGCTTGAAAACGGATCGTGGAAACTAGAAGGAACGAAAGAGAAATGGCTGAACTCTGCTCAATCTGTTACGATGACATTACCAACTCTACAGGACGAGCAACTCTATCCTGCAACCATTCCTTCCATCTCGGATGCATTGGTCGCTGGACCCACATGTCCGACAGCTGCCCCATGTGCCGAAACACTCTGACCGACAAGGAACGCGTCGTGGAGCCCGTGGAAGAGCGACCGCCGCAAACAATCACTATACCCAGGGGAGGAGGAGGACGTGCATGGATCATGGAAGGAGTTGGAATAGGGTGGGACTACATTCCTCGCGACTTTGAAGTTGTGGATGACCCGCCATCGCCCATTATTGACGAGAATGCCCGTGATGATTTTATCGATTCCCAAGAGCGCACAGAGCGCACAGATGCCCAAGTAATCCGAACCGGCGAGCAAGACATTCGCATCGTCATGGACCAGACCGGATGTACGCGTACACTTGCGATTCGGGCTCTGCAAGAGAACGACGGCGACATTGTCAATGCCATTATGCAGATGAGCATCATCGAAGAGACGATCCACAATGAGATGGTCCAACAGCTATGTAGCCAGTTCGTTACAGTTCCGCACGCAATCGTTCAGAACACGCTCATCGCAAAGGGGTACGTCATGGATGCTGCCGTCGCGGATCTCCGTGCTCGCTATCCGTTCGCACTTGCTGCCATTCCGCCACCTGATGCCGAGCAGATTGCCATGTGGAATATGCAGGGGATGTTCCGCGAAGAGAGGGAGGAGCTCATCCATGTAGATTCGGGATATGCGACGGACTGATGAAATGTTCATACAAGTAATCGAAGTTTACAGAATGACCTGCGTCACTAAAGTGCGTTTGGTCGTACATACGTTCTGGTGTGAGGATGACTGTAGGGTCATAATGATATGTATTCTCAACAGTAGCGCAAAACCTTTTTACAATGTCATGCAAGACTTCCCTTGCTTCAATTTTTTCAAGACGGAAATGTGTTTGGAAGATGATTCTTTTTCCAGGTATCATTTTGCGCAAGGCCACAAGATCGTCCCATATTTCCTCTGCCGTTTGTGTGCGGAAAACATAGTCCTCCGTAAGTTCGTATTGGACTTGGTATCCATCGCGCTCGTAGACCTTGCGAGAACAGATCTCAAAGATGTACACGTCACACTCTGTGTTTTTGATAGTCTGCTTTTTTGTCGGGAGCATGGATCGATCTTCAATCATTCCCCAAGATGGCGGTAAATTCGAATAAGATGTCAGAAACGATGCGAGAATTGGAAGCGGCAATTCTATCTCGTCTCGAATCCATTGGAGAAACTGAATGTGCTGCTTGGTATTGTGCAGTTTCCCCAAGAAGTTCCTGCCATAAAAATTCTTAATCATGGAATGAACTGGTTCAACTTTTCCACGTCCATCGTTCAACGACGTTAATAATCTACAAGAACCTGATGCAAAAACTTTTAACATTGTTAAATCTTGATAGTAATTTCAACAGGGAACAGGCGAGGCATAGTGCCCGTCTCCAAGTACTGGCGAGCAACGTGGTTGAAGATATGGACGTAGGCAATGGAGACAGCAGCAACAGTTGCGAGTTCTCCCCACATTTTTTACTCAAGCGAGATGTTCTGGGCACGAGGCAAACGCCGACTCAAGACCATCTTCTTGGTTCCGCCCACCGACATGTCCTCGGCTCCCTCGGGGATTCCTTCGATGGCACGCAGGGCCTCCGCAACACGATCCGGCTGGTCCGCAAACTGCAAAAAGAGTTGCTGACGCAGTGTGGACCGCTTCAGTGCCGGACGAATGGTGCGCTCCGAAGCAGCCACCGTTCCCTTGCCCTCAATCACAAAGTTCTCGAGCTGGTTGTTCTTCATAAACTCCATCACGTGCGTGCCGTACTGGGTCTTGCGCTCACGGATTGTCTTGATCTGGGCCTGAAGTGCACGAATCTCATCGTCTGCGGCGATCCACTGCCGAAGCGCGTCGCGAACTGCGTCGACCTCCATTGCGTTTCTTTGTCTTTCGTCTGAAAGTCTTTCTGCCCTTTCCAAACTCCGTACGTTCCGCCACCTTTTTCGCCATCGGGCCTCCCGGTTTGTACAAGTGTTCGCGAACAGGCAACGACAATCCAGAACTGATCTTTTCAGCAGCTGCAGGGACCATATGAATCTCTAGATCTTGAATGATACCTTGCAAAGCTTCCAACCTATCTTCCTCGGCGTCCTTTGCTTGCTCACGCGCAATATCCAACGCAGTCTTTCCCTGTTTGTTCTTGATTGTAGCATCGATGGTCGGTTCCGCAAGAAGCGCACGAACTCCCTCCATGTTGTTCTTGCGGGCGGCAACCATCAGCGCAGTGTTTCCATTCGAATCCTGCTTGTTGATTGTCTCGCGAACTCCCTCGACATCCAAAACATCCGGCAAGTAACGCCAGGGACTATCACCACGCAAAAGATAAGCAATTAAAGGTGTTTCTCCATTTCGTGTTTGTACCAACAGGTCACTCATTACTTTCCTCTACGAAAACTTCCAGTGTGCATCGCACTCCAGACAGGTTACAAACGTCGTCATGGGCTCATCTGCTGAACGTGTCTGCATCTGGTAGTAATCGCAGCGAGACTTCTTCTTGCAGATGCGGCAGAACATCAGGATTGCCGCAGTTGCCTTCTTGGAGTACGAAGCCTTCTCGCGCTCCTCGTTCTCGGCAATCATGGTTGACCACCGGGTAGGATCTTGCTGCTCGGGCGTTGAGTTCGCAAACTCGGTCGGTGTCATGGTCTCCAACAGAGGCCGGCACTTGAGCAGGTGAACAGCCTTGCTGCGGTACAGATTGCGGAAGACTGGATTGGTCCAGTCAATGTCCACAAACCAGCGCTTGGCATCCACGATACAGCGCTCGAGAATCGCCGTCTCGACGTGGTTGCTGTCGAACTTGTTGCGGACCAGCGTTCGAAGGGGATGGTCAATGAGAACGTTGGACAGATGGACAGTATGAACCGGGCGTGTCTCGCGTGCTCCATCGACTTCCTCCTCTTCCTCGGGATCCTCCTCCATCTCGTCCTCCTCGTCCTCCTTCAGCTCTTCGTCCTCCTCAAATGTACACGCGTGGTAGATCTCGTCGTACTCGACCGAACGCAGATCCTTGTACTGATTGGCGTGGGCATCGTAGTCATCGGCATTCTGACTTGTGGAACTCAAGACAACAATTGCTCCCGCAAAGAGGTCCTCGTGAAAGGGCGGAGGAAGCATGTGTTGGTTGGTGTGCTCGTCTTCGTCCTCGGCAGGTACGCCAAAGACTGCAAGAAGAGACTCGTCATGGACAATCTTGCCCTGAAACTGCATGGTAGGTTGCTTCAACTTCTTGCGCATCCATTCGAGAACGTCTGCGGTACGAGGAGGGATTGTGAGTTCAGAAAGCGTGCCCGCGACAGCAATGACTGTTGCAACGACCATTTTGTTCTGAAGTGTGTTTTCCGTGAAAGTGTCCGTTTTTACTTAATTGAAGGCACCTGCTACTCCGGCAGCTGCGAGAGCAAACACGAGCAATCCACCAAACAAGACAATCAAGAATCCAGTCGAGGGAAGTCCTGCAACCACTCCACCCAACCTGTCAAACATATTGCCCGGCAACTCGCTGTACACTAATCCAAAAATCACCGCAGCGCAAAACAGGATCACGAGAGAGATTCCGACGATGAGCTGGATTCCAAAACCCGTATTTTGATCTTTGGAAGCGCCGAGTGCCTTCTTCTTGGGAGCACATGCCGCACTGCCATCGCACGGCGCATTCGGCGGGTAGTAAAAGACGTGCGGCACCTGCTTGACGATTGCGCCTGCCTCGACACGGCTCGCAATCGCACGCAAGACTCCCAAATCAGATTCGGAAACAGTTGCGGGTTTCTTCATGTAGACAACACGAGGGCCGCTGGTTGCTTGCCAGCCGATCCGACGCTCGCCGCACGGAACCTCGTACTTGACGTACCGCTCATAGCTGGCATCCACCCACGTAAAATACGGATCGTTGTCTTTCGCAAGCTTGCCCAAGCTCCAGTTTTGTCCAACCGGGATTCCCGTAATGGTTTTGCCACTCGGCTTGCCGTCCTTGTCTTTGAGATCACCCAGCAACGGGGTAATATTTGCAAAGAAGTCGGATGACTCGGGCGAAGACTGCGTGGCATTCACAGACGATGCGAGCGGAAAGAAGATGAGGAATCCTTCAGAAACTCCAATCAGCACCGCGTCTGCTTGCTGTCCCTCCACCCGCAGAGGTGCGGGATACGTCCAGAAAAAGCGGTCGAGGTTGTGTACTTCGCCGTTAAACGTGACTTGGACCGGAAGGATCGGCTTGATGAGAATACCAAGCGCAGTCGTGGACGCATCGACGGACGATACGGTATTGCGATCGTCAATCGTCAGTTTACAATCCGCACATCCCTCGGACGTCGACATGGACAATCCGGTATTCAGGTCGGATGTTGGCATAGGATCCACCACCTCGGTTGGTCTACAATTGATTCGGGCGACCAAGTCTTCAAACCACCCCATTGTGATTACAGTAGAAACAAGTATCGGAAAGAAGTAATGCCTCCGCCGCCCCTGCAGATCGGTACACCGAAGGCCCTTCCAAATGAATCAAAAGTTGGTTTTTTGAACTGGTGGCAGTCCATCATGCTCGCGTTGAGTAGCGCACTGGCCGGAGTTGTCTTTGTGGTTCTTGTCCAGCGTGGCGCAGGCGGAGGCGATACACCGACCCCGTCTGTCCTGTTCCGCTATGTTCCGCACTTCCTCATGCTCTTTGGAGTTCTTGCGGATGCCTTTACGTACCAGGGTGTCTACTGGACCGGAACTGCCGCAGGTATTTTTGGAGCCATTGGCGCACCCGTCTTGGAGCGCATCATCTCCGGAGTGATCGGCATTGTGTCGTCCGCATTTGGTGGTGCTGGTCGTCGTCTTGCCGGTGCGACTGCCGCTGAAGCTGCCGCTGCTGCTGCCGCTGCAAGTGCCCAGGCTGCCAAGGACAGTGCCCCGCAGTCCTTCGCGCAAGATGGATCCTACGATGGCTGCACCTTTGCCGGCGGCAACACCACCACGAGCTCCGTTCCGCAAATGTTGATTGTGACATCGACCATCCTCTGGTACTACACCGTTGACTTGATAGACAACCGTGGGGCAACAGGTGCGATTGGTACGTTGATTTCGTTCTTGGCCTTGTATGGTGCCCAGTATGTTGCCATCAAGCGCTGCATCACTCCGGCGGGCGGCAGCACAATGAATGGCGCTCTCATGGGTCTTGTCTATGGCCTTGTGTTGGGCGGAACCTTCTACAGCGTGATGAAGGCATTCGGCCCCCAGTTCCTCCCGAGTTCCGTGATTACCGCAGTGAGCCGCGGCACCAGCGGAGGCGCCGTCGACAGCAATGGTGTTGCCCTCAACACGAATGCCGATGCCACTCTGGGAACCGGCGCGGCTCCCACATCGTGTGCGTCCAAGTAATTACGCCGCAGCGAGTGCCTTCTTAATCAGCGTATAATACAGAATCATTGCAGTGCCCGAGTGGCGACCAATCTCCACATCCTTCTTCCGAATCACAATCGTAGGAACGACCTGTACGCCAAGCTTGCGCTGGAGGTCATTCGTATCATCGTGCGTGTTGACTGAAATAAACTCGACTGTCGGAAACTCCTCCTTCAGATCCTCGATTGCAGGCTTGATGACCTTGCAGGGCTGGCATGTAGGCGACCAGAAGTGATAGGCAACGACACCAGACATATTTATGATTACTCCACCTTTTCAATGAAAACCGTTTCAAGCGTCGCCTTGATCACCGTATGACCTCCCTGTTTGTGCTTGGACAGCTCCAGGTTCTTTCCCTTGCATACCTCTGCAAATGCCTTGTACAGGTGCTTGTCCACAATCGTCTTGTCCATCGTGCTCAAGTTCCCGCGGATCCAGTCCACCAACACATCCTGACGCACAGAGGTTCCCAGCGTCGTCAACGGACATCCGGCGGCAATCTCGTCGCTCGGCACATTGACAACCGCAATCTTCTTGCCCGTCACCGACTCATTTGCCATGCGATCCGCCACATCGTTCTGACGGGATAGATCGTCCGTTCCACCCGTATGCGCGGGAACATACCGAACCGCATGGGTGCGGAACTTGGACAGCTTCTTTGCAGTCTCCTCAATCAGGTCCCGGTGCTGAACATCCTTCCCGTTCGCAGTCTTCCAGCCGCGCGCAGTCCATCCCGTGATCCACTTGGTCAGGCAGTCAATCGAGTACTTGGAATCCGAATAAATGACAACGTCCTGATCGAGGCATCCCTTGATCTCCAGGATATCGACGGCCAAGGCAATTGCCCGGAGCTCGGCACGGTTGTTGGTCTGGGCCTCATCGTCAGGCACACGGTGACTCTCGGACCACTCGGGATGCTCGGGGAACCATGCGGCATACCCCGCCTTGGCTCCCTTCTGTCCATTCGACGTGCACGAACCGTCAGTGAAGACCCTCATTACTATTTAGACTCTTCTCATACGAAAGTGGGTCATCATACAGCGCACAATCCAGTTTTCCGACTACGACAGGCACGTGGAGATAGCGCGGCAACACCGTGACGACGCATCGACTCACAATCGCAGGTTGCAAGATTGGTTCCTCAATATGAAACCAAATCCTACACTTGAAGGATCTTTGCTCAAGAGAGCGACGGAGGACCTGCTGACACGCCGCACTCAAAAAATGCGCATGCCACACGATTAAAACCCGGATTCTGTGCTGGCCAGCAAAGGACATCCACTCGGTCAGCCACGGAGCAAAGTCGTCAATCGAGTTCTTTTCCGCTGCATCCACCTCTTCGAAATCGCATCGATGTTTGTTTTCTTGTACTGCGGCATTCCACAGCTCACGCGTGGACCGATCATTCAAACATTCAAAAAGAATTCTGTGAGGAGGTGGGAACATTGCTGGGTTTGTTCTGGAAGATGTAAATTACTCGCTCTCCGGCGGCGTGACGATACGCTTGACCGGGATGTCGGCAGAGACAATGTACAGGGAATTCTCCGTCAGAACGATGAAGACCTTCTCCTCCTTGATGCGCATGATGGACGTGATGGTGGACGTGTACTCGGTCTCGGACTTGGCCAGGCACTTGCTGTCGCCCGTCACGCCGACGCAGCACTTCTTCTCCAGACTATCATTGAAATAATCGAGATAGATCGGACGGTCCTGCTCAATGGCAATCTTGGCGGCCTGGGCCATGACGGTGGCAGAAGGAACCTGCATTTTGTTGATTATCACCATGACTTTTGCGTTTGTTTTAACGCCTAGCGCCCAACATCCTCGAGCTTGAAGCGGCTCTTCATGCAGAGACACGGGGTCTCCGTACGAGGAATCACGAGAATCTCCTTGACGAGCGGCTTGACGATGGACACCTTGGTGGTGATGGCAAAGAGGAATCGCACGAGGTGGTCCACGTGCTCCTCGCCCTGCGGAGTCTTGGGCAGACGGATGCTGTCCTTGAGGTCATCGCCGACCGTCTTGACCATCGAGTCCATGGTGCCGTCCGGAAGAAGGCCGCGCGTAAACAGCTCGGCAGTGTAGACGGCAAAGCCACGCTTCGTCTCCTTCTGCTTCGTCCACGCAATGATGACCTCCTCAAAGGTCGGGTCCGTTGACGGCGGCACGATGACCACCTTGCTCACATCGTAGAGCGTGTCGAACATGCCGATTTGCGATACCAGGTCCTGCTTGGCGTCCTCGTTCTTCAGAGCAATGTCGCGGTACATGTCTGCAAGAATCGGCGCGTAGAAGTTCTGCCGGATGCCGCGGTCAAACAGAAGCGTCGTCACGCGGAGACGGAACAGCGCATCACGTGCGCTCAGCTTGGCGAGCACCGACTCGAGAACACGCGCGTAGTTCTGCTTTCCAATCTTGTTGATGGCTGCATTGATTTCGTCATAGTCAGGGTCTTCCTTGTCGCGCACCTTGCGAACGACCTCAACCAGAGCATTGATCCGCCAGTTGCTCGGAGCCGCTGCAGGAGGGCGGTTCGACACAATGCGGGGGCGGTAGAGTGGGCGACATGTTCCGCGCAGCTTGGACAGGTCAAGGGGGAGGGGGGTATGGGGTGCCGAACGCAGAGCGTAGATGTTCGAAACAGAGTCCATGGTAGAATTCGCCGAACAACTCCCTATTTGAAGTCCAAGAATCCGTTTTTGCCGAAAACGGACATTTTGAGACCCAGGAAAACCAAGGACCAGTGAGCAAGATGTGGACTCTCTACTATCACGATCCCAACAACAGTGACTATTCCCTCGCCAGCTACGTCAAGGTGCACGATGTTTCAACAGTCGATGAGTTCTGGTCCCTCGTGGACGGAATTCCCAAGGATGTGTGGGAGGCCGGCATGTTCTTCTTTATGAAGGACGGCGTGCCTCCCCTGTGGGACGCGCCCGAGAACGACAAGGGCGGTGCCTGGTCCAAAAAGGTCGATGCACAGGAGATGCATACGGTCTTTGTGGATTGTATGGTTCATTGCGTCGCAGAGACGCTTCTCAAGTCAAGTAACGAGTCGATCGTCGGCGTCACGGTCAGCCCCAAGGGCAACTTCCACATCATCAAGGTCTGGAACAACACGATTGCGGTGCACGACCGCAAGCTCTTCAATTCAACACTCAAGATGAAGCAGGGAGACGACATTGCGTACAAGGCGCACAACCTCCGTCCCAAGTGAACGTCTAGCAAGATCTTCTCAAAACCCAATTTTTTAAGTGGAGCACGGCATCAGGCACAGCTTGATGTCGCCCAGATTTGCAATCACGTAGCGAATCATCAGAAACCAGTCATTCTTCATATGGATCTCCAGGTTGTTGGACAGGTTCGAGCACTTGGTAAACAGAACAAGGTGCGGCAGCGAAAAGGTTCCACTGACAATCTCATCCGTCTCCTTGCGGGCAATCGAAATATCGCTCGTGGAATCGCCCATGGTCACCGTCTGCGAGGCGAACGGGCCCTTGCACGTGAACGTGAGTGTAGAACCCACATTCTTGATATCGACCGTCTTTGCAGAGAGCAGGGTCATATCGCGGCAAATCTTCTGGAAATCCATCGACGGCATCGTGATGCGCGTAGCAAACTCCGTCTCCGGCATGTTGATGTCCGACTCATCGCGGTCCAGCAGGTTGAGACGGTTGCGGATCCGGCGCTTCTTCTCACCATTCTCTAGAGTGATCGTGATGTGATTCGACTCGCTCTTTGAGACCGAGAAGGTGATTGTGTCGTCGTTCGTCACCGTCTTGACAATGCGGTAAAAGTGATCCGTGTTGAGACCCACGTCCAGCTTGGGAGCCGTGTGATTGTACTCGAAATGCTCGAACTTGTTTGCGTGGAGGCGCATGTGAGTGAGCACCGTGCGCGTATTGTCCATGGCAATCATGCGGATTCCGTCCTTGTCAAAGACCAGGCTCATCTCCACCAGCATGGACTTCAAACCCTCGGCGAGGATGCGAATGGGGGCAGTCTGCACAGTCTTGGCAATCACCAGATACTCTTCCGTCATTTGTCTGTCTTGCGCTTTCTTCTGAAAGTAGATGTGCGAGTCTTGCCGCGGTGGCGACGAGTGCCTGCCTTCATGCCGAGGATCTTGCGAGCATACAGCTTCTGCTCCTTTGTCAGCGGCGGCAAACCCAAGTACATTCTCTGCTGGGCATTCACGGGATTCTGTTCCGATCCCAGTGTCGCAATCGCTGGAGCAACTGTCTTTGCTGTCGCCGTGGGAAACAGCTGACTGCGCAGCGAAGAAACCGTCGGCGGCGCGGCGGCCGGGACGGGGGCAGGGGCCGGAGCAGCAACAGGGGTCATCGGGTTTACTTGCTCGAACGGAGCAGCACGTTCCAGCGTCTCTGCAGTCTGCTCTTGCTGGACGAGCGGGTTTGTCAGCACCGAGGGCGTAGTGAGACCTGCCTCCCTGCGCGAACGCTGGAGTTCCTCATTTATACGGCTCATGCGATTCGGGCTGAACATGCCCGGCCGGGATGCGCTGCTGGATCCCGTAAAGGTCTCGACGGAGTCTTCGAGCGGTTTCACAAACTCTTCTTCGTAGCTGCCATCCGTCAAATCGTACTTTTGCTTGATTTCTTCCTTGAGCTCATTGTACACGACTCTGCGTTCAGCGGCATCCAGCTGGCTGAGTCCCATGACAACACTCGGCACGCTACTGCGGACACCACCACGTCCGCGACGAGAAAGCAGCGGGAGAACCGGAGGCGTAGCAAGACCTGCAACGACCTTCTTAAAATCGAGGAGTTTGTTGATTGCGCCTGTGATGTTTTCTTTTTGGATGATACGGCGGATCTTGTCACGCACATTGCGTCCCCTGTCGCTTAAGCGAGACACATCCGAGTTTGCGGGACCTGTTGATTCCGCACCGCTTTCTTCGGGAACTGCTGACAGCGGGGTTTCCGGAGGAGCTCCCGGGATTCGGATGTTGGCGAGCGGGGCAGGCACAGGCGGCGCAGGCGGCGCAGTGGATTCGCTAAACGGCGTTTCCGGAGGCATGACCGTGGGCGATGACGCAGCAGACGGTATTTCAGGCGTGGCAGCTGCAGGAGGAGCAGCTGCGGGAGGGGCAGGGATTGCATTGGCAGCATACGGGACAATCGGTGATGGCGGAGTAGGTATTTGCTCGTACGGGACGATAGGTGTTTCCTCTTCCGGCTCCTTGGGTGGTTCCAGGAGGTTGAAGTGGGCGCCGTCACGGACAATCGAGACAGTCGTCTCAAACTCGGGCTTCACCGGATAATGCATGACGCAATTGTACCGGTCCTTCAACTTGACGTAGACTGCAATGTTCTTCTCAATCACACGCGAAGCAGCAAGTCCAACGATTTCTAATTCTGCATAGATACCGGTTTCATCTCCGTCCGGAAGGATGTCGACGTACTCGTCAAACGTCATGTCCTTCGGTCCATCCGGAGTCTGTACATTGAGCTTGCCGTCATTGGAAAAGGCGCCCTCACGGTACTCGGGTTTGCTCTTCAGCTCGTCGACGATGCGTCGCGCCAGTGCCTTGGATGCTGCAGTTTCCTCCTCCTTGTCCTTCAAATCCGGATTCTCATCTCTGACCAGCGTGCGAAAGAAGCAAAGTCCATCTCCGCGGACTGTAACCAACGGTGTATTCTTTGGGAGTTCCGTGCATACCTCCTTTTCAGCATACATGCGATTCCGATCGCATTCGGAAACATGCGCATATACCCTCGGATCTCCACCCTTGTCCGGATGATTCTTCTTTGACCACGTGAGGAAATCCTTGTGACTAAAGATTCCATACTTTGCAAGTTCTTCGGTACACGCCTTCTGATCCGAGTACGGCATGGGTGTCGGTTCGCCGGCCTCATCGGGTTGAAAAACCGGATTTTGAGCTGCAGGACCGACCGAAGGTTCCGCCGCCGGCTCGACTGGAACAGCGGGTTCCACTGTAGGTTCAGTAGGAGGAGAAGGAACAGCGGCAGCAGGCGGGACAGCAGCGGGAACTGGAGCAGGCGCAGCAGGCGCAGCTGCCATAGCAGGAACCTTTGCAGCTACTTCTTTTCGAACTAGTTCAGGGTTCTGCCAGAAGAGGCCAGCGGCACTCACTCCGAGAATGTTCATGGCAAGAAGTGTTTCGCCAATGCCAATCATTGTTTAGTTGGAAGGATTTAATCGGTATAGGCAAACAGTCCGATCGAAAACAAACTCATGCACAGTGCCAGCCAACGGAGACCCGCAATCGATTCTCCATAGTACAAGACACCCATCAGAGTCACGATGATGTCGCTCGACAGGTTCCAAATCAGGTTCACGACCGTCATGTTTTCGAATGTCAGTGCCTTGACAAACAGGTAGGGTTGGAACGCATAGATTAGGGTTGCTCCGCCTAACCCTAGAGCATAGGGTACAGTCTTCAAGCTAACCTCCTTTGCCATTCCCATCATGAAGATGTCCAACAGCGCCATGACAACGCCAAACACAATGGGCAACGTGTTGAAGCGCCCCACCTTCCAATTGACAGACTTGATGAGGTTGTCGAGGATGTCCTTCATTATTTAGAGGAATGGATAGTTTCTCACACAATGCGTAGGATCTTCCGCCAGACAACCGAGAAAAAGGCATCGGTTGATCTCGTGATTGTTGCTCCTGTTCACCAGGGAGTCGAGTCGGTCTCCTCCTTGGTGCAGAATGTTGAAAAGTACGTGAAGGGAAAGGTTGCACTTATTCTTCACTACAACAACGACGAGTTCCTGGATGAAAACACGTTGCCGCCGTTCGTGTGGCTTGTTCGCAAGGACATCAAGACGCAACACGGAACCAAGAGCATTGGTATGGCAGTTGCCAAGTGCATCGAGTTTGCCGTCAAGCATTTCGAGTTTCTGAATTTGATGACCTTCAGCTTGGGAAGTATGTTTTATCGCGACTTTGTGCCTCCGTCCTACCCCAAGGTTGCTCTGTCGGCTCCCGAGCAGCTGCTGAACAATTGCCGTCTGTTGCACACGTCGCCTATTTCGATGGACCATCTGGGATATGGCGCCAAGTACCTGGAAGTGCAAGGGTCTCCTGGCTGGCAGTATGCGCGTGGATTCGACTCGGACCACGAGGTTCACATTATGATGCGCAATCGTAATTTCCGGTGGACGCGTGGATCGCAGTTCTCGGGCCAGATCTTTCCCTATGAAGTTGCGGAACAGATTGCGGAGGACCAGTGGTTCATTTCGGATAATATCTGGTACTGCCTGGAGGAAATGTGGTTTTCGACCTATGCGTACAACTATGCCGTTGAAAAGGGCATTACCGTCGAGCAAATGGAGACCATTATTGATTGGGAGGGCGGGTATGGCGTCACGAAGGAGATGGTGGTCAAGTACCGGTCAATTGCGCGCGTCTTGAAGGGCATCGGTCATGCGGTGTGTAAGGTATCAGACCCGCGGGTGCGCGAGTTTATCAACGCCGGATATACGGAATAACCAGCAATGCGAGCAATCCGACCAACACAATGATGTCCACTGTGCGCACCAACTTCTTCTCCTTCAGAGGCAGCTCATCGTATGCCTTGCCATATTCTGCAGGTTTTGCCCATTTCCACATCCAGCCTAAAAAGGTGGGGCGGAGACGGTCATTGCAGTCAAAGAGCACGTCGTACCAGGCGAGCAAAACGTATGCGGTACAGGCCAGCAAGAATGCCATGAGGACGCGGTGCTCAAACGGCTTGAAGTGCGGCATCCAATACACAAACAGGACAAACGCGGAAAAGACCAAGCACTTCGGATTGAGCGTCAGCTGTGTTCCAAAGAGTCCACCACCCATTATATTCTATGCATGGAGGGAATTGTATACACGGAGTAAATCACGGCATACACTGCGAGGAGCCACGAGAACAAGACGTAGCGAGGGGCAAACGAGTCCAGTGCGTACGCGAGAACCACGGTGGAGGCAATCATGGCCGCATCGGCAACCAGGATCTTCCATCTGCCCTCCTCCGAGTATTGCTTGAACAAATCCACAATCGAGTTCTGGCCGGACGGCAGGGCAGCAAGAATGTATCCAAACAGAATGTCGTGAAACAGCTGGACCAAGACTGCGGCAGCAACCAGCCAGGCGCCTGACACGTTAAACAGCATGCGTGCCAGCAAAACACCGAGGACGAGAACCAGGATATCCGTTGTTGCTCCAACGACACCAAACTGCAAGTACCACGTATCCAAGGACGTAGTCATCTTGACTGCGAATTTGGAAACGAGAAGAAAGATCAAGTCCACCCATGTGGCAGCGGACAAGAGAGAGACAATGTGCATTGTTGTTTACCTAGATTTACTTGTGGCGACGGGTGAATGCGCGGCCACTGTGCGCCCTCGCAGACTTCTTGCGGGACACGATGCGGCCCCACTTGTTCATCTTGAGGTCCGCCTTGGTGAGACCACCGGGAGTGTGGTTCGCAGTACCATTCCAAACCTTGCGACGAGACCCAACTGCACGAACTGTGTGATGAGACATTTATACTAGGATGATATTTTTAGGAAAGAAGGCGGCAGGAATCCAAGTGTTGATCTGGGTTCTTCCGAATCCTGGAACGGAGTTGATTCAACGCGACCACAATAAATGTCATTTGTATACGGGAACGGGAACTCGGTCGCATGCGGGTCGCCACCTGCCAAGTCGTTGCTGTAATGAACGAGCAATATGTTCTTGATTTTGGGATAGAGCTGCACTGCCAAAAAGGACTGGTCATGCCCGGATCCTAAATTAATCGGGTTCTTTTCAAACTCTGTGTATTCGTCTTTAATCACCAACCCTGCTTCCTTGCGTATTCCCCAGAGTCCTCCCATGATGGCTGTTGTGTGTGCAGGATTGTCGCGGATTGTATGCGCAAGAAACGGGCTCTTCAAAAAGCTCTTGATGGCCCACCGGTCCTTCCAGTGCACGCGGCTGTCGGCATCACGCACCATCATGAGGTCGACATTCGGTTCGTCAATAGCAAGAAAGCGGTCAATCATATTGGCTGCGCCGATTTTTCCAGTGTACCGCAAGATGACACGGGGGGCTGTCTTCAAGATGTCCACGTACCGCGGATCCACATCTGCGCCCACGTAGACAAAGATGACCCATCCCGGAAAATGTTTGAGGATCAGCTGAATGTTTTCCGTCATGGGTGCCGGATAATACCGGGGATTTTGCGGACCGTAAAGGCAGAATGAAAAAGCGTTCACCATTATAATGATATCGGGGAAAGCGTTTGCAGATTGTTGCCAATGGATTGTGGATGACCGGTATTCCGAAAAACCTTTCAAGTACTTTGCTGCACGAACGGGAGATTGGGTGTTTATGAATGCGGATTACCTGGAGCGATTTGTCCAGTCCATTCCCAAGCTTATGCGCAAGAAGTTCCGGATCGTGCTGCACAATTCCGACAAGACGCTGGATTTTGCCCGGTTGTCGTTGGTGGCACCTGTAGCAATCCAGATCTATTCCATCAATACATCCGTTGCTCACCCGATGCTCAAGACGATTCCCATTGGATTTTCCGATTCGTCCTTGCGGGTTCTTCCGTTGGTGGACAGGACGCCGCGTGAACGCACCATCGAGATCTATTCCAATTTTTCTACGGGAACAAACCGTGGGGCGCGTCAGGCATGCTTGGATGCGTTGGCAGATGATCCCCGGGTTGTGCGCAAGGAACCCAATGACCGCGATGAGTATTACCGCGATCTCTGTAACAGCAAATTTGTTGTGTGCCCGGAAGGAACGGGTATCGACACGCACCGTTTGTACGAGGCACTTTGGTGTGGGGCTACGCCCGTGGTGCTGCACAGCTCCCTGGATGCACTCTACCAGAAAATGCCCGTGTGTATTGTCAACGACTGGAAGGACTCCTATTTCGTAGTGGAAGGAACCACGCAGTTTGACGCGGCAAAATGGTTGGCATAGTTCTTCCCGGTGATACACAATGAAGATCGACATAGTTATTCACTCTTCGGACTCCAATCCTTATTATCTGGATTTCTGGCCCATCGTGTCGAAAATATGGAAAGTAAAATTTGGAGTTACTCCGCTGTTGGTATACATTGACGAAAACCACGACATTCCGATTGACGAGACGTATGGCATCGTCGTCAAGATGAAGCCGGTTGAAGGTGTTCCGCTGTATATTCAGTGCTGCTGGGTGCGTTTCTGGATTCCTACCCAGTATCCCGAGAAGATGTGCATGACATCCGACATTGATATGCTGCCCATTTCCAAGCGCTACTTCATCAAGCGAATTGAGAACATTCCGGATACGGCATATGTCCATTTGAATGCGGGAAGCAAATATTATGACCGCTTGCCCGTGTGCTATCATATCGCAAGGGGGTCATTGTTCAAGGAAATCTTGGAACTACCGGATACGTTTGAGGAATCTGCACATCAAGTGAATGATTTTCCGTTTGCTGAAACCGGTCATACAATACCCGGTAAGGAGTTCATGCGATGGGGGATCGACGAAGAGTTCTCGACAAATAAAATTAGAAAGTATAAGGATTATTCCATCTTCAAGTTTTTCAGTCGGAGTGCTGCCCATGACAATCGAATCGATCGCCACGATTGGCAGTATCAAGTGTCGGATCTTCACCGTGATCTCTATGTAGATTGTCACAGTATACGGCCGTACTCGGATCCGGAAAACAAGAAGGAGATTGACAAACTTGTTGAGTATATCATGGAAACAGGCAATGGTGTCAGCAAGGTGTACAATCCCTTCAGACGATCGAAGCAATAAAGTTCATAGATGCCTTGATGTTTTCGTAGCTCACATTCGTTTTCTGCAAGTCCGAGTAGGATGGAATCTGTGTTGCAAGATACGGATATGTAAAGAGCATGTGTGGGCACACATCGTTTAGAGCAGAGTCGATAATACCAGACTCTTCCGTCAAGGCAAGAACTGTATCATAGGACGTTGCGCCATACACCATACAATGCGTTGTCAAGATTTCAGTTGCATGAAAGAGGCGGACTGTCTCGGTAAAGTACATGGCATCCACCTTCTTCTCTGGCAAGTTTCCACACCCATTAATGATCTGAACGTCCGGATGGTCGTTGAGATACTTGATACAGGATTCGAATGCTTCCTTCAGTTGCTTGTCGGGAATCAGAAAGTCGCAATCGTCTTCCAAGACAATCACGTACGGCAAGTTCCTATCTTTTGCCATCTGGACGATTTTCTGGTGGGACAGGTTGCATCCCTGGCCGGGATTCGGGTGAGTGATTGCATTCACAATGTTGAAGCGGATCGAGGGATATTTCGACTGCAGTTTCTTCAGATGAAGCATGCGGTCCGTTCGGCGAGACATGTGAATCACAAAAACATCCATTTGTGTACTCACCATCCGTAATAATTACAAAAGTAAACTCAACATACAATCAAATGCAGTTCAACCGTACAAGTGGGCGATTCAAGCTTGCCCAACCGCAGAAACAAGTCATATATGACAAGCTGTTGATTCTTTATATTACAAACAATGATAGGCTGTTTGTGTTCAATAGGTTTCTTGATGAATTGAAACATGCAACCTGCAAGTCAAGCGTACATCTTCTTATCGTAAACACTACGACAGATGATGAGTACACTTCGCAAATGACTGGGTTAGGTATTTCCTTCACGGTGGCAAGTGTTCCGTGTCCTCGCAGTGATTATCTACCGAAAATACGATATGGAATACAGTTTGCAAAACAGTATGGGTTTGCGTACATGCTGAAGTGTGATAATGATATCATTATACCTTCCTACACGTTGGAGTACATGTTTGCAAACAGGCGTACTCTTGAGAAGGAGCTGACGTTGTCTCCTTCCTTGTCTACCGGAATACCGTCCGTTGAATATTTTATCGAGTCGCTTTTTACTCCAGAAGAGGTCGATCTGGTTCGGAATGATTTCAAGCAGTGTGTGTTTCACGACCAAGAGAACATTTTTGACTATAGACCGTTGAATCGGCACACTATCGGCGCAGACAAGTGGGACCCGGCTGCATATTTCAAGTCTCTTCGGCAATTGAGCGAATCAATGATACAGACCGACAAGAATGGCAGGGATCATACCAAACACTCAAAGTTTTACCGAGGAAACCATCCGATTCGTCATGGATTCGGAAACTCGCTGATAAACGAACTTATTGTCAAGTACCGGTACAAGCTCTTCCGAGAGAAGAAATGTTCCATTGTTGCGGAAGAAAACACGTACTTGTGCGACATGTGTTTCATGATCTCCACGGCCAAATACGACAGACTGCTCAACATGGAGAACCTTGTGATTGACGGATGCGATGAAGTGCCATTGAATCGGTATGCGTGGAATACCGGCATGAAGCACCAGATTGTACATGGAGGGTATGCGATTCACATTACCTACAATTGGCGGTGGTTTCTGAATAACCAAGATGGCGGAAGTAATATTGAGAAACCGACAGAGTCCATCATTGAGTTTGAGGAATCCTTTATAAAGAAATTGTATGAGCCCCGGTCTGAAATATGCATCATGTACATGACTGCGAATGACCGCCATTATACGTTTAAAAACACGGTCAAAATGCTGAATGACTCGGCACATATTGACAAAATCCACCTTCTCGTTCTGACACACTGCAACGATGCTGAATTTTACAATGACTGTTTGGCAGATAGCCGGTTTTCGTACATGGTCAAGACGTTTGACCCAGACAATAACTACATGAACAAGATACGGTTTACGATAGACTTTGCAGAAACAAACCAAATTCCCTACATTGTCAAGCACGACAATGACATCATTATGTGCACATCCGTTTACGATTATATATTTGAGCAGCGGTCACTCCTGGATGATCCGGCAAAACTCGCAATTACACCAACACTGACATCGGGTATTCCTACATGTGACATCTTCATCGAGGATTATTTGACAGACGAGGAAAAGACGTATATGTATGGCCTGTTCAAGGCACACTCGTTCCAATCCATGTGGGGAGGTGATTACAGATCCCTTAACAAGTACACGATCGATTCTGAAGAATGGAGTTCGGCCGAATTTTACGAGGGAGTCCGTGCTCTCACGCATTACTACAAGGGGATCCATCCGGTCAGAGTGAATGAGAAAGCATTGACCGAGTTGAACAAACTTGTACACAAATACAGAAACGTCATATTGAATCCGGACTCCTATATCCTGCACGAAGATACAACATCTCCCTATTTTTGCAATAGCATCTACTGTATCCGCAGAGACATATACAAGCAAATTGTGAATGCCAAGGAACTCTTTGTCGATGCATTTGATGAGGTGCCTCTGAACAAGTGGCGGGACTTGTACAGCCGATCGATTGTTATTGTACGCCGTGGCACTGCAATTCATTTCATGTACAACTGCATTCCAAACTACCTGCAACGTGAGGCAGATGCCGTTCAGACGCTGCTTAACCAATCAGAGTGAAGTTTCACCCTCATTTGGTTTTGATTTTGTTTTTTTGCGGTGGTGTTGTGTTTTGGGTTGGTGTTTAGTTGCTGTACGCCAGGCCACCCATGCCGCTCATCACGCGCAGCACGTTGTAGTTGACAGCATACACGCGCACCTGCGCCGTGCGGCCCGAGCGGACCGTGTTGACGGACACCGTGAGCTGCAGCGTGGCCTTGTCGATACGCGAGAAGTTGCACGTGCCGCTGGGCTGGTGCTCCTCCGGCTTGAGCGCGAAGGAGTACACGTTGATGCCCGGGGCCGGCGTGCGAGTGTGGTGCTGGAACGGCTGCACCACGCTGAAGTAGCGGCCCTCGCGCTCCGTGAAGCGGTCCTGGCCGTTGAGCTGCAGCTTGGCAACCTCCACCGGGTTCTTGCCCGTGCAGCGGATGCCCGAGTCGAGAACCACCTTGGCGAGCAGGTAGTTCGTCGTGTCCTCGAAGAGGTACGCCTGGTCGTTGCCCGCCGAGCCGAAGTTCGTGTCGAGCCACGAGGCGCCCTGCAGCGAGGGGCCAACCGCGATGCCCACACCCGGGAGGTAGGGGCCCGAGGGACCATCCGCCGTCGTCGGCACGTTGAGGGTCGAGGCACCGCCGCCCAGCGAGCCGCGGGCGAGCACGTCCATGATGACACCCTCCGTGGAGAAGTCATCTGAGTAGTTGAACGGCTGGCAGCCGTTGACCTCCTGGATGAAGGACGACTGGCTGCCCGGGCTGGAGCAGTCGATGAACGAGTCGCGCTGGACGACCCACACGAGCTCCTTGACCGGGTGGTTGAAGTTCAGCTGGATCTTGTTCGAGCTCGACGTGATCGACTCGGCACCCGTGAACTGCAGCTGCTCGATGAGGTACTCGTGCGACTGCTGGGCGAAGCGGCGACGCTCCTCCGTGTCCAGGTAGATGTAGTCGATGTACAGCGAGGCGGCCGTCAGCGACTGGATGGCCGTGGCAGCCGAGGTGCCCTCGTAGTAGCAGCAGTTGATCCACTGCTCGAACTCCACGTTGATGCGGACCTCGTGGTACTGGAGGGCGATGAGCGGGATAGCCAGACCCGGGTTGCGGCAGAACCAGAACTGCAGCGGGATGTACAGCGTCTTGGCCGGCGTGCCCGAGCGGGGCGCGCACGTGTTGGTCAGCTCGGCGCCCGAGCACGACTGGTCCAGCGCATAGCCCTTGCGGTCCTTCATCAGCACCAGGTCGTGCGTGTTGCCCACCATGTCGTCGAGGCCCTTGACCGTGCCCGCATCCTGGGACAGCTGGGTCCAGATCTGCATCCAGTCGCCGTACTGGCGGTCGATGCGCTGGCCGCCAATCTCGAGCTCAACCGTCTTGATCAGGCGGTGGCCGATGTAGTTCAGCCAGCGGAAGCGGTTGATCGTGCCGTTGTTCGTGCCCGAGAGATCGACCGTCGGCAGAACCACCTGGACGTACGTGCGGTACATCAGATCGGCGTTACGGTTGATGATGGCCGTCACGCGCTTGTTGAAGTCCGCCTGGCCGTTGAAGGTGACCTCAATGGACTCCATGGCGAAGTTCGTGTGGCGCTTGAAGAGCACCTTCCAGAAGGTGATCTGGGGGTTGCCCGAGATGTAGATGTCCTGCGCACCATAGCTGACAAGCTGAAGAAGACCGCCACCCATGTTTGATTGGTATGATACATAGCAAGAAAAATAAATGCGGACGAAAGAGTCTTCGCAAAACAAGGCGACTAAAACAATGCGCATCTATGCGGTGAACTGCGACAAGGGGCGCGGCGAACGTCTCTTGTCTGCCGCGGCACCTTTGAACATGGATATTGTGCTTGTTCCGTCCCCCCTGCGCGACGACCCCGAGGTTGTCCGACGCGGCAAGACGTGTTTCGAAAGGGACACCTCCTACCCGACCGGCTTTGCTGCAACCATCGGCCATCTGCGCTGTATGCAAAGATTCTTGGAAGACGGCGGCGAACTCGGCATTATTATTGAGGATGACGTTCGGTTCCACGTATTGTTTTGGGACGTGGTGAATGCCGTCAAACCTCGTTTGGAAAACGGCGAGTCCAATGTGATTTCCTTGGGATACGTCAACCGTCCCAATGGAGAGTGCATTGTAGTGGGCGGACACTACCTGGTTCCAAACGTCGGCGTCTCCAATCCGTGGGGCGCACAGTGCTACTTGCTGACACGGAAGTGGGCCCAAAAGTGGGTCGAAACCTTTTCCGTGGACGATGTCTCGATTCCGTACGCAAGCCATTTCGTCACAGACTGGGTCTTGTTTGATCCCATTTTGGGATGCAAGCGAGACGCATTGATGCTGCCTATTGCCATCGAGTCGCCCGATGAGCAAACGATTGCCGGATCCACCAACAAACCCGACATTATTGCCCAGTGCGGACTGGACAAGACACATTTTCATCTGTAAGTACAATGAAGGCCGGATCGTTACTCGCAGAGGGCGCAGATACATGCGTCTTTCACCCGCCGGTAGGGTGCAAGGAACCCGGAAAGGTCTTTGACCCTGCAAACAAGGTGTCGCGCGTTGTTGCTTCAAAGAGCCAAGAACTGGAAAAGCAGCATGAACTTGCGAAGATATTGCTGAATCTTGAAAAAAAGGGAAATCCCAATATTTCACTGTATTTCAACCTTGCGGTCGGAAGCTGCACTCCGAACTTTGTTCCCACGGACGACTTTGCCGACTGCGAGGTGGAAGAGATTATTGAAAACAAAGACAACCTCGATAATCTCATCACGCTGGTACAAGGCAAGGACTTGGTCGACACAATCGGCGGCATTATCCCTGACAATGTGTTTCTGCCGCAACTCGAACGTCTTATGCTCGCCATCATCAATGTCAATGCACGTGGGTTCGTTCACAGCGATGCGCACTTTAACAACATTTCGTGGATGATTCGTGGCACAGACGCACGGCTTGTGTTGCATGACTTTGGACGTGCAATTGTTGATCTCGCCGGAGTCGAATACCGGATTAACCAGTATCTGGACCAGACTCCCGATGAACGAAAGTATTCGAAAGGCTTTGCCCAGAACGTCTTTGTCCTCAACTATCTGGAGACATTGTATCCCAAAGATGGAACTCCTGAAGAGAGACAGGTTGGAAACGTACACATGATGATGATATGGGACGTCTATTCTATCGTGGGCAGTATGGTGGGCCACAACCTTTTGGACAAGAACAGGACACTCGGATTCATCGACAACGTAGACCAGTTCATTGCTCGCAATCCAAAGACGAATTCAGTGAGCGACTCGTTGGTGAAATTATGGCTGTTCCTTCAAGTCAAAATTCCTGAAATGTTTGGCAAGGCTGTGAAATTTGAACCGCTTGGAGCCACAGATCCATTTCTTCTTTCCGCATTAAAGAAACCGATTGGCGGTGGCAAGAAGAGCCCCACGGCGAAACCCATGACACCCGAACAGCTTGCTCGTGTTCGCGCCGTGTTGGCCGCCATCAAGAAGGGAGGACGTCGCAAGAAGACCCGGAAGAACCGCAAGCGCGGCACGCGTCGTCACCGGTAACACGACCGGCACACTGCCTGATACATATCCGCACCACCCACAGCAATCTGATCGACGTTCCCGTTGATTCGCTTGGTGAAGGGAGCGGGAGTTCCATCGCGGCACCCATTGCAGAACGCAGTCAGCTTGGTCACCTTGTCTGCGAGCGGAATGCACTTCAAGATCTCTCCAAACGGTTTGCGTTCATGATCTCCATCCAGCCCCACGACAAACACCGTCTTTCCATGCTCGACAGCCCACTTGACGAAATCATAGAGACCATCGAAAAACTGGGCCTCGTCAATGATGATGACGCGGTACAGCTGGAGGAAACTCGAAGTCAGTGCATTCAGCGTGTCGGTCGTATAGCACGGAATCATCTGTCCATTGTGCGTCGTCAGCCCCGCAGAATACCGCGTGTCGAGTGCATGCTTAATGACGAGGACACTCCGACCAATCGTGGTGTACCTCCCATACAGCGAGATTACCTGGGACGTCTTGCCGGAAAACATGGGACCCATGATGATGTCGAGCGACATTTACCTGGAATACAAAAAGAGTAAGTAAATGGATGAGGATGTGGAGTTGGTTGTTATTATCATGTGTTTTGTAGTTGGGTGTACGATTGGAACCTGTCTCATGCCTCGAGAATCATTCGGGGAACGATATGCATGGCCTCCAGCTCCTGCATCCACAGCTTCATCGCATACGGAATTGTCTTTTGAACAAAGTTCGTCTGATTCCCGCACGAACCACACGAGTAGATTCCTTCCTCTGGATTGACCACTGCGAGAGTACCGCACGTCTTGCAAATGCCCGTCACGAAGGGATCCGACACGTCCATCATGCGCTCCTTGGTAAACATGGAAGCGCCGTGCGACAGCAGGCAATCGCGCTCCATCTCACCCACACGCAGACCGCCATCACGCGAGCGGCCCTCGCAGGGCTGACGCGTCAGCGAGACGATGGGACCACGTGCACGAGAATGCTTCTTGTCAATCACCATGTGCTTCAGGCGCTGGTAGAAGGTGGGACCCATGAAGATCTCCGCCTCAATCATCTCTCCCGTCTGCCCATTGTACAGAATCTCGTTGCCGTACGGATGCATTCCAAGCTCCACCATCTGCTTCCGCAACTCCTGGATCTTCATGTGGTTGTACGGCGTGCCGTCGCCCAGCGTGCCCTTCTGTGTACAAATTTTGCCAAAGATGGTCTCCATCAGCTGGGCAATGGTCATGCGCGAAGGAACCGCGTGAGGATTCATAATCAGGTCAGGGCGCAGACCCGAGGCCGTGAAGGGCATGTCCTCCTCGTTGAGCAGCATACCCACAGTTCCCTTCTGACCGTGGCGGGACGAGAACTTGTCTCCAATCTGTGGGACACGCTCGGACACAACACGCACCTTGACGAACGGGTACCCGTCGCTGTTCTTGTCCTGCCACACGCCATCGACTCGACATGTCTCGTCGTTCTTGTGCGTGGTCGATGCGTCGCGGAACGCATATCCCGCCGTATCGTGGCGGAGATTTACAACCTTGCCAATCACGACATCGTTCTCCTGGAGGATTGCATTCTGGATCGGGATACCATTCTCGGAAATCGCAGAGTAGCTAGTATTCTTGAACTTGCGCGTATTGTGCTTCTGCGGCTTCATGAACTTCTCCTCGCGGCCCGAGGTCACATTGCGGTGCTCCTCGTCCTTGTACATCGTGTAGTACAGGCCACGGAACAGGCCGCGATTCACAGCCGAGCGGTTCATGATGATGGAATCCTCCTGGTTGTATCCGCCGTAGCAGGCAATAGCAACGACTGCATTCATTCCAAAGGGCATGGTGTGCATTCCCAGCATCTTCATACTCCGCGTCTCGACGATAGGCCGCGTGATACTGCAGAGCACATACGCGTTCTTGTCCAGACGCTTTGCAAAGTTGGTCGCGTAGACGCACATCGACTGCTTGCCCATGGCTGACTGATAGGTATTACGGGGCGACTGATTGTGATCCGAGAGAGGAATGGTCGCTGCCATGTGACCAATCAGCAGGCTCGGATTGACTTCGTAGTGCGTGTGCGTCGTGACATCCGCCTCGGTCAGAGCAATACGCAGTGTCTCCGTCTCGGACGCGTCAATGTACTCGATACACGACGTCACCCAGTCGTTCCACACCTTGGAATCAGGCGCCGTCTTGCCCACGCGAAACACCGGGCGCACAACACGACCGCCGTCCGTCTCGATCGTGATGGTGTTGGCCAGGGTGAACCACGCAATCGACGTGTGTGGATGGATCCGCATACTGTGCTTGGCAGCACGCAAGGCAGTCACGAGCTCGTGCGGGTTCTGCGTATAGGCAACCAGCACACCGTTGACCGTGATGCTCGTTCCCTCGTAGACCTTGGCCGTATGGACCCACTCCAGCTTCTCCGTCTCGAGAAAGTGGAGGATCGTGTGGCTCGGCACATGCTGGGTCACGCAAGTCAGAAGGCTCATCGTCTTGACAATACCAACCGAATGGCCCTCGGGAGTCTCGACCGGACACATGAAGCCCCAGCTCGTGCCGTGCAGCTTGCGAGGTGCAAGAAGCTTGCCGCTCTTCTCCACCGGAGTCTGGATGCGGCGCAGATGGGAGAGCGTCGAGGAATAGGACATGCGAGCAAGAACCTGGGATACACCGACCTTGGTCGCATTCGACATCGAGGCGCTGCTCGACGTACCGAGTCCCATCACAGTGAAGTTTCCAGTCGCAAGTGCCTGCTTCAGCTTTCCCTCAATCGAAGAGATCTTGAGAATCTTGTAGATGTTGTTGATGTTGAGAATGTCCATCGGACGCGGCTCGCCCTTCTTCCACGAATCATTGTTGACCTCCTGCACAAACTCGTTGCGCGTATCGTTGCACACCTTCTGAAACAGCTGGCGGAACAGGTGGGTCAGCAGAGCACCCGTCGTCACAACACGCTTGTTGGGATACGCGTCGCGGTCATCAATCGGAATCTTCTTCAGGTACGTCAGCAGCAGGCGGCGGACCATGGATGCCGTCAGCATGATGCGGCGAGCATTCAGAATCTCCGGCGAGGTCGTCTCTCCCGCAAACTTGACGTGCGGCAGGTACTCGGTCGTCAGCAAGTAGCGAACATACGCGTTCTTGTCCGTCTGGTTCGTGCCGTACTGCAGGTGATTCGTCAGGTACTGCACCGCGTCCGCCTGGGTGAAGATGTTGAGCTCGGCAGCGTCACGGAACGAAGCAGCCAGCAGCTCGACATTCGCATCGTCCGGAGATCCCCACACGAGATTCGCAATCTCCTTGTCGGAAATCACGCCCAGTGCGCGGAAGTACACGACGACCGGAATGTCCTCGCGAAACCGAGGCACGCACGCCATCATCGGAAACCCGAAGCCGTTGAACTTGGACGACAGGCGGATCTCGAGCTTCTTGGGCGGCGTCGTGAAGGACTCATGCAGAGACTTCATCTCGACCGAGAAGAGGTGCTTGGATGCCGACCGCTTGTTCTGGAAGAGCATGATGCGATTGTCCGCCACCTTCTCCTGGCACAGAATGGTGCGCTCGCTGCCGTGCACCACAAAGTAGCCCAGCGGATCGTTCGGGCACTCACCTACCTCGGCGAGGGAAGCAGGGTAGTCCTTGAGAAGACAGAGCGAAGAACCGAGCATGACCGGCAGCTTGCCCATCGAGATGCCCTCAAAGACGCGCGACTCCTCATCGAAGGACTCGTACATCTCGCCCTTGTAGGTGCGTGCGACGAACCGGATATCTGCGTGCATTTGTGCCGCATATGTAAAGTTCCGCACGCGGGCCTCGGCTGGCAGCATCGGCTTGACACGACCCGTTGCCTCCTGGAGGCGCGGCTTCGTGTAGGTCACGTTCTCGAACGAGAGACGGAACTCGTACTTGTACTTCTTGATTGCCTCATTCTGCTCGTGCCATACCGTGATCGGCGGCGTCGACTGCACAATCAGGGGGATCTTGTTGCGGGTAAAGTCCTCGAAAGAGTCAATCTGGTGGTCAACGAGACGGCGCACTCCATTCGCGAAATAGGCATTAGCTGCATTCCAGTCCATGGTAGTCATTGTTCCGAGTTGTCGTGTAAACAATTATGTATCCGTTTTTAAACAATGAGCGGAAGCGTCAAAATCGTCAAGGTTGCAAAGGTGGGTGGCGAAGCTCCTGCACCTGCTCCCAAGCCCGTGACCAAGGCACCGGTTGCTGCTGCGCGGAAGAGTCACAGGACGTACCCCAAGAGTTCGTTGAAAAAGACACGCAAGGTCTCGGGTGTCAAGAATCCGGCCGCGCCCCCGCCCTTCCGCAAGGGTACGCTTCGTATTCTGACCGAGCACGGACGCAAGAAGCGCGAGGACAAGATTCGCAAGACGGTGCGTTCCATGACGGACCGCCAGGTCAAGGAGAAGCTGTCGAGTGCGGGAATGCGCATCAGTCCCAATGCTCCTCCGGAACTTGCCAAGGAAATCTTGCGGAATGGCCAGGCTGCGGGAATGATCCCCGAGTAAATGTTCACTCTCAAATACAATGACATCCATCTGGGGACCCCTGGGTTGGATGACTTTGCATTCGATGGCATCGCTCTATCCTGACGAGCCTGCTGAGGCCGAGAAGGAACTCATGACCAAGTGGCTGGACTACTTCCAGATGACCATTACATGTCCGTCCTGCCGCGAACATTTCGAGGAGGCACTGCGAAACTACCGGCAAAAGTTCCCAGGTATGCTGGCGTCCCGCAGAACGTTCTTGCTGTTTACGTTTCGTGTCCACAATACTGTGAATCACCGCCTGCACAAGCCACTCTATACGAGCGTCGCAGAATGCTTTGCGACTCTGCGTGAGATTGTCAAGATTCGTGCCACGCGCGAGTACCGCATGGCCTATCTGGTTCACATTAAGAAACATTGGAAACTGTTTCAAGACGCATCAGGAATTGCAGCCTTGAAAAAGATTAATGAAATGTTCAAAGTGGAAACAAATTATGCCGCTTCGCGTACCAACAACTTTGAAGTTGATATTCCGGAAGATCCTGTTGTGATTTTGCCGACACCGTCCATTGTCTCCATGATGCCCACCTACGTCCAGCAGGCCCCAGCCCAACCCGGAGCTCAACCGGTACGTGCAATGCCAAACATCAGGCGCTTCCAAATTTCCACTGGCGGACTTCGGTTAAGGTAGTTCCCGGAACCCATGGCAACGAAATCAGTGGATCCGCCTCCCATACATATCTCTTCATCCACAATGGGCGGGTCTCCGTCTTTTCGTCATACATCTCGTCAGGATAGACTCCTCGTCCTGGCAAGATAAAGTCCAGCTGCTCCTTGATTCCAAACGGCGGTTCCGGATGGTCCCACTCGAACTCCATGGGCTCGTCCAGGTCCATGAGCGTTTGGACCAGCGGTGCTTCCGCATATGGATAGAACCAGCACCAGTCGGGTACTTCCGAGGTTGTAAAGTACTCGAGTGTCCACATGTACGTTTTCCAAAACGCATACACGACCGGTGTCCAGTCCAGCACGCCATCTAGCCGCAAACCATGCCGTGCCTCGAGCGCGTGCGAGTCCCTGACTGCATTCCGGTCCACGAGCGTCCGCGATTCAATCTTTGCTCCCTCTGCGAGATCGTACTTGAGTGCCCGTCCCAGCCCGTCCTCACGCAGGGAAAACATGGCGAGCGTGGGCATAAAGTCATTTCCAAAGCAAAGAACGGAACGCTTCACATACTCGTCAACAGGAAGTGGAAGAACGGCGGCAAGTGCTGATACCGAAAGCGCGTTGTCGTCTCGGAGCAAGAAGATGTCTCCCAGCTGGTGTTGCGCAAGAGCAATAAGAACAAGGTCAGCATCAAGCCCGTAGATACCCAGACGCCCTCCGCCGAGTCGTCGAGCCCATTGAAAAATCTTATGCTCCCCTTCGCCATTCTCCGTAGTACCTGATATCGTGCAATGCGAAAACTGGAGACGCAGCTCCTTTTCCAGCGCAAGCATGTACTCGGTGCCCGGCGAGATGAGGTTCTTGTCGAACGTCGTCACAGAATCCGGTTTTCTGAACCTGCGATACCGCTGCTGGACAATCTTGGCGTACGGGACCAGACCATCGAACGCAATATAAATATGTTTTGCATAAATTCGTTTCAGATAATCCTTGAGAGCACGTACTACGCTGCCAATCGGATCCTCCTCCTTCAGAAACGTATGAATGAAGCAGTTGAAATCAATACCAAACAAATCACATTCAAAAAGTTCATACTTCTTTTGAATGTGTTTGTGCTTGCGAAGAAGAGAGGCAACAAAGTACGGGATGCCCATGCTGTTATGCGTGGATTACATGTATATTCAAGCCCATCCCATGAGGCACTGGCCATCCTGGGTGCGCGATCCATCGGGGCACGTGGTGGTTCCCTTCGGTTGGGGCGGCTGCGTAAAATGCTCGGTCACATCGAACGCCTTCTTTGCCTTGAAGGATCCACACTTCTCCATGTTGGAATCACTGACGCATCCAACTTCCGGGCAGTAGCTCAATCCGGGCGGGCAGCGCGTCGACACGGTGCCCATCGTCTGCTTGGGCGAAAGGACGTAAATCATCACAAGGACTGCAAGTCCAAGAAACGCATAGGTTGTCAGGGAAGTTTTCTTCATTTTGTATTTAGCACGGGCAATTACTTTGGGTCACCACACTAGGCGGCAGAGGCGCTGCCATGCGAGCTCCAATCGTTGTATTCGGCGCAAGAACGCGGTTGTCACGTGTCCGTGTTGCGCCCTTGATGACTGCATCTTCGCGCACAAGTGCAGTGTATCCAGACGCATGTCCCTGTCTGTGGATGATGAAGGGCGACTGCACCGTCATGGAAATCGTCACTGGAGTTACACCATTATTGTCCTTGGCATAGATCGTGAAGATGTGCTGTCCCAGTTCCATCGGCGTGCCTGTCAACGTACTAGAAACCGGATTATAGACTACGCCGAGTGGCAGAGTGGACGCATCGACGAACAAATAGATTGTCCCCGTACCCGTTGCAGCAACCGAAATGGAAGGAAACGCAACATACTGCAAAAAGTAAAACGCAGTGGTTGTCGGAGATGTGAAGGTTGGCCCGTTGACATACGTCAAGTTTGCCGTCAGTGTCGTAACAAACGGCTGGCTGTTGGGACGGATATACATCGGCGGGACATACGCAACGGATCCCGTAATCGTAGGCGAGCTTGCCACAGTCGACCATGTAGGCGGTTGGACCAGCAGTGTTTGGTAAATCGCCCCAGGTGTCACCAACGTCCATCCTCCAGAAGGTGCACTGTTCAACGGTCCAAAGTAACTCTTTGCAACTGTACGTTGGGTCAGCGTAATGCTTCCACCAGTGAGTGTCGGTGTTCCAGGCACCAACGGCGGATTGGGAAAGTTGACCGTGACATATGCTGCTGCTAGATAACTATCATTCACAACACTCTGTACAATCACATTCGTCATATCTTGTCCTGTTCCAGCAAATGTTACAACATCATTCGGAAGAACTGCGGAATAGGAAGCAGGGACCGTGTATGTGATCGACTGGCCCGAAATGACAAAGTTATTCACAAACAGAAAATACGATCGTACAGGCGTTTGCGACGGAGTTACATCGACCCACTGGTTGTTTGTATCGGGCTGATCTGTTCTGTACAGCTTCGGCAAGTAGGTGACATCGTTGTTGACTGCAGTATATGCTTCAGAAACACTTGCGAGCCAGAATCCACCGCCATACACGCATTGGTTTCCACTCCACGTGAGTCCGGACTGCGTATTGTTGACGGCTGACTGGCCCGCATCGAACGAAAACCAGATTCCTGTATCTGTTGACGACAAGGACGTAAAGATCCCACTGTTGTCGAAATGTACAATGTTCGTGGGTCCCGGCGCATCTTCATCCGGGTACAGCAAGGTAGGCACCCATCCACCAGTTCCGTTGTACGTGTATGCCGAGTCGTTTGCTCCTATCAATACATTGGAACCCAGGACGAACAAGGATTTGACAGTCGATCCAAACGGATACGATGGGCTGTATTGTGTCCACGTAAGCGCATCCGGCGATGTATAAATATTGGAGGATGCCGCGCCGTACCACTGGTTCGAGTAGAAGGCCTTTTTCAGGACAATAGGCACCGCGGAAAAGTTCCGACCATCCGTCGACCGGAGAGTATGCGTTCCGCACGCCAGCCACACATTGCTGTCCACGATGGTTGGGCTCTGGACCTTGAAATCCGTAAAGGGACCTGTTGCAGCATTCGATGTCCACGTCACTGAGGATGGAAGAACAAACGAAGGTGTCACAGTATCCGTGGTATTGATTTGGGACCCTACCAGGTATGCCCGTCCAATCAATGCATTCTGGGTATGCATCGACATTGTGAAGGAATTTGTGGCAAGACCCACTGAAGCACCTATCGTTAGCGTGTCGTTGGACGGAAGCACAGTGTGTGGCGGGATGCTGTCTGTCAGCGTTCCTCCCAGGATGCCCCCGTTTGTAACAGTCAATCCGTACGAAGAAGGAGCAAGTGTAAAGTTCGAGCCCAGGTACTCGCTATAGGAGATGGCCTTGATTGGAATGTTCAATCCGTTGGACCACGTATACGACAGCCCATTCGGCAAGTAGAACAATATACTGTCGGGCTGGGACGTGAAATTGACCGGCACGTATTGCGTCGAGTATCCGGTGGATGCCATCACGTGCGATGTGGTGGTTGTGTTGGAGATGGGCGTTCCCGTCAAGACACCCAGGGGCGAAACCTTTATGCCATCAGGCAACGGGTAGTTTGTATCAAACAAGAACGACAAGATCGGAAGACCACTCAAGGTGCTTGTGACCTGGATAGGTGTTGATGGAATCGGCACGTTCTGAATGATGGACAGCGCATAGGGATTCGAAGCAAACGTGAAGGAATCGTCCACAACACGCGCCTGGAAGGTTGTCGATGTCGATGTTGGAAGAGCATCACTTGCAGTCACTGTCACAGTTTGGTATCCCACAACGGTCGTCGGCACACCTGCCAACGTAATCGTATTGTTGCTTGTCGTGTAGCTGATTCCCGGCGGAAGTCCAGTTACGGAAAAGGACACGGATGAGAATGCGGACGAATTCCCCGTGAAGGTGATCGGATACGCATAGTACGAGGTCAATGCCTGATTGACGGGCCGACCAATCACAAACGTAAAGGGACCGGATACATTGGACGAGACAGTGACAGTATCCGTTGCCACAGGGATGTTGAGCAAGATATCGCCCGACACGGTTCCGTTGGAATTGTAGGCTCGCAGCGTACACTGCGAGGACTGGCCTGCGAGAGACGGTGTTCCCGTGAGGTACACGTACTTGCGGTTGAGACTCAAGTCCGTTTGAATGGGCGACAAGGACAGATCAGACCGCAATCCAATGGCCACAATGTTGGAGATTTGCGAAGAAGACCCAAAGTAACTTGCAGCATAGAATGCGTATCCTCCACTCACAACCAAGTTTGAAATGGTCGGTGTCTTGACGGGAACGTTCGAGTACAGATTGCTCGCAGTATACGCACCTCCAGCATACGAGTATGAAAAGGTACCGACATTGCAGTCAAACAAAACGGTTTCTGTAAAGCCGTAGTTGATTGTGAGCGTGTTGGACAGTGTTCCAGCCGTGGCGCGCAGAACGTTCGACGACCCATTGGTTGCTACAGCATTGTATGCAGTTATCGTGGTAGGGGTTCCGCTCAACGTGATGCTTGTCGACGTCTGAGGAGCAAAACTCAATCCAACGGGCGGGGCCGTATAGGAAAAGGTCGGAAGAGCGCCCGAGCTTCCCGAAAGCAAATAGATGTTGGATCCGATGGAACTTCCAACCGTCAGCAAATAGTTGGAGGTTCCCGTGATGTAGACACGCTCGGGATTGACCTGGAGACGAATGGCCAGCGTGGTCACTTCACCGTTGGATCCCTGACCGACCGCTGTATAGTTTGCCTGGGCATAGGTTGCAGTCGGAGTTCCTGCCAAGAACCACTGGTTGACTCCACCGACGATTCCGTTATTGCTGAATGACAGTCCAAGGGGAAGAGACGGATTCGCATACAAGTTGCTCATGGCACGCACAGAGTCAATCTCGACCGAAAAGGGCTCGTTCCTGTACAGCACAAAGTTGGACGTCAGGCCCGGCAAGGTGAGCCGTCCTGGATTCACCACGACATAGATTGGATAGTTGGAGATAATGTCGCCCGTCGACGTATTGCTACACTGGAACGACAGCAGTTCTCCCGTGGATGTCGTGGACAGATTCAGTCCGTTGGTCGACTTGAACAGTATGCCGACATTCGACGAGTTGGAAAACGCGAGACAATAGGGCTGCAACACACTCGACGTATTCGTCAGCGTGTTGGAGTAATTTACGTACCCCGTTGGAAAGTCGAACTCGTAGCTGAACGGTTCGTACTTGTACAGAGTAGGTATCGATGGATTGTTGGGCAGAGTTGCCGCCATCCTTACTTCTTGTTAGTAATTGCCTGAAACTGTTTCGTCGCCTCCTCCGTAGGCAGGTCCTGGTATATCATAGCGAGTTTCAATTTCAAAAGGCTCCAGTTGACGCCCATACTCTTCACTGCGAATGTTTCGCGTGGCAGAATACCATAGCTGGGGCTCGAACGGGATGCGTTTTTCTTCTTGTTCCGCCGCCTCCTTGGTTGCCGAGTACTGGACGCTCAAGAAGTAGGCGAATCCACCGACGACCACGACGAGGCACACGATGTTAAAGATCATGGATGCTGTCTTTTCCAGCTCGATTTTCCGCATCAAAAGTGTTTGCTCGACTGCGGCAAGGTCGAATCCAAGGTGCTGCATTGTTGACACTCGTGAATCCAATTCACCTCAAGAAACGACAAGGTGTTTCGCGTCCACGGAGGAATATGCTTGGAACAAACCGAAACACGATCGGGATGGTTTGCGATCGAGCGTGTTAGGTCATGAAACTGCCGAGGGGTCCAGTTCTTGGTGCAAATCTTGAGCTGTGTAGAGGAGTACTTGAGAAGATCCTGATCCATTTATGCTGATGAAGTCAGACTTTGTGTATACGGGTTGCTATTGAACGCGTCCAGCAGGCCCGGCATGTTGTTACGCTCCACATTGTAGTCCTGCTTGAGCGGCTCCGTGTAGCGCACCGATCCCTGCTGCGCCGCCTGCGGTGCCTGTCCGCCCTGCGAGAAGAGCGGTGCCTCGAATCCACGCACGTTGGTAAAGATGTCCTCGTTGCGGTGCGTGGTGACGGCATACGACTCGGGACCGGCCTGCACGCCCTTGCCTGCAACCGGGCCGCCCGGTGTAGGGCGTCCCTCGACCGTCAGCTTCATGAACTCCTGGTACGGCTCCGTAAAGGCACGGATGTACGACAGGTATCCGCCCGCAGCAGACTCGGCAGGTCCCTTGAACTCCGTCGACGTATTGGCGCGGTTCTGCTCCTTCATCAGCGTCTCGGGGTAGATTGCCGATGCCATCTGCTGACCCGTGGTCGTGTTGACGTGCTCCATGCCCAGCACCGCATAACGGTCCGGCTTGTTCTTCTTGACCGGTGCTTGCAGACCCATCTCCGTGATGAAGTGAGCACCCGGCACAACCTCGCCCTCGTACGTGAGCTTCGGCTTGGTCGCAACACGTGTCTCGTCGGTCGTCTTGGGCAGCGCGTAATCACGCATGGCATCCTGCTGGTAACCGCCACTCGGCAAGTTGGTGTATCCGTCATTCACACCGGGTCCGACATTGACACGCTCCACGGGGAACACGTTGGCCATGCGCTGGCTCGTGACCTGGCGAGACTGCTCGAAATCCGTCTCAATCTGTGCGCCCCACGGGTTTCCATTGCCCGCCTCGGGTTTGAAGAAGGCAGGCGCCTCCTCCTTGTGGTGAAACGTATTGACGCCCTGACCCGTGTACTTGTCGAGCATGCTCTCGGTGGCGCCCGAGTACATGGACTGCGTCATGTTGGCACCGAAAAACGGGACCATGTTATTGTGTCCCGTGGGATCCTGGACCAGCTCCACCTGTCCCATTTCGAACCCCTGCGGGTTCATGAACGTTTCCTTCGGATCAATTTGTCCATCCTCCTCATCAGTCGAAGTGACGGGACCCTTTTTATTGGCAAGAGCGTATCCGAGGGATGCAAGTCCCATGAGCAAGACGAATTCCATCTCTTTGAATTGTACGACAGCAAATTTACTGCGGTTTCTTCTCCGGGCGCGCGCTTTCATTCACAGGAAACGGATGAATGGCATGCGCCTGCGGTTTGAACAGCAGCCAATCAAACATCCGCATCTTGGGGCCCGACGCGACTTCCGTCGGTTTCGTGGAGGCTGCACGATCAAACACTTGTAATGTCGGGAGAGGTGTTGCGTCCATTGTTTTCTTGAGAAGAAACAATTGGTCATGGAGGTTCCGACAACGGTCCAAGACTTCTTGTTCCCCAAGGAGCTGTGGATGACAATCTACAACTTTCTAGGGCCCGCGCTCTCGACCGGGTATACAATGGGGTCTTATCTCATTGTGACCTATCTCGTGTTTGTATTTTGCCGTGAATGGTACAGATCCTACCAAGTGACGGGCAATGCAGCCATGTTTCCGTGGGGATTTGCTGTTCTCGCACTTATTTTGTTCATCTTTATCCTGTTTTGCGGATGGATGTTTGCACCTCCTGGAGGCGGATTCAAGATCTTCGGATACAATATCGTAGAATTGTCTGCATGTGATGGCAGCAAAGAAAAGGATGCTGGATTGTGCTATGAAAAGTGCGAAGCAGACTTCCACGGCGTCGGACCCGTTTGCTGGGCCAACACGTTCGGAATTGGAGCAGGTACACCTGTAGGATTGGAACCTTGCAAACCTGGTCTGACCAATATTGGTCTCATGTGTGTTGGATGGGACGGCTGTCTCCACAAGTGGCACACGATCTTTGGAGATGCGTGTATTGGTGGCCCCGTGTTCCAGGGCAGATTGGATAATGGCGGTGTGTGTCCAGGTCCCTCCGATTTCGGCGGAGACCTCGGCGCATTTGATGGAAATTATCAGCGGTTCAAAAGTTCGGCAGACAAACCGGATCCTACGCCGCAAGAATCTACCGATCCAGTTCGTTCGCAGTTGGGCAAGAAGACATCGTCGGATATGAATGCGGTCAAGGACAAGCATACGGAGCGTGTGGATGGAATGTGCTACAAGACGTGCCCGCCTGGCATGAACCACGTTCCCGGCATGCCGTATCTCTGCATGAAGGGCGACAAGTTGTCGTATGGTCGTGGCGCAGGAACACCTCCTCACCTTGCCAAGTTTTTGGATCGTGCTCAAGTGTGGTACTTCTTGTGACGAGTGCGGCGTCTCTTGGTCGACTTGCGGCGCGTCTTGCGTCCCTTTCCGTACTCTGTGCGTTCTGCCACCTTCTTTGCCATCGGTCCTCCCGGCTTGTACAAATAGTGCAACGCAGGTCCAGGCAGTTCCGCAGAAAGCACTCTTGAAGCCCTTTCCTCCCGCTCCTTCTTGTACCGGGCAAGGTAATCGCAAAACTTTTCCTTGGCGTTCGGTTGCGGTGACAGTTTCGGGCAATCTTCAAACGTATAATCCACCCGCCGATCTTCGCAATTTGCCGTATCCAGAATCTCTAGATTGGGACAGTGACTCGCCCGCAGAAACGTGAGACTGTTTGGAATCAGTGGAAGAGCCTTGATGAGCGTGGTGTTGCAGTCCAGACTATGTAACCTCCGAGGAAGCACAGGCAAGGATTGTAACGGGTTTTTGTTACAATCCAACGTCAACAAACTCGGAGGAAGTTCTGGAAGTGACGTTAACTTGTTTTCGCCACATCGCAATGCCCGAAGTCTTTTCGGAAGTCTAGGCAGAGATGTCAACTGATTGTCTTCGCAATAGAGTTCCTCCACAGTGTCCGGAAGTTCCGGGAGAGATGTTAGCCGGTTGTTACCACAATAAATCGCAGTGACATACGATGGGATCGGCGGAAGACTCCGCAATTCCATTCCCTCCACGCGGAGTCTGCCACCGAATACGTTGGACTGCTTGTACTCATCCTCGACAGACGCACTGCGATGTGCAAACCTGTCATCATCTTCCATTATTGCCTAACTGTATTTTTTTTATGACTGGTTCGGGGGGAAGGTTATCATTTTGCCAGCACTCATGAAATCAGAGAGGTTTACTTGCGAACCTTCCTGGTAGGTGCGCTCATATACAAGAGGTGATCCAGGCATCGTGTAGCGAACGGTCAACCATTTACCACGGCCAGGTTCAGGGTCCGAGTCTCGCATAAGTGCCATGTTGATATTGTTTGCTACGAAATTCTGATAGGCATCGACATACGATTGAACAATGGATGTAACATCATATCCGTAACGATTATTGATTGCGGCATCACTCGCTGCGTCACCTGCCCAACGAGCCATGACAATGTGAGGGCGGTTTGCACCAAAGGCCGAAGCACCAGCAGCACCGGGAGCTCCATTCTGCCCAGGAGTACCTGCAGGTCCTTGGTCGCCCTTCTGGCCAGGGGTGCCCGGGATACCTTGAGGACCCATGGGACCTGTCGCTCCATCGCGTCCAGCGGCAGCAGCAGTTCCAGGCATACCTTGGTCGCCCTTGTCACCCTTGTCACCCTTTACTCCAGCAGGACCCGGAACAGTCGATGCCTGACCCTGGATGCCTTGTGCGCCCGGGGAACCTGTAGGTCCAGTAGGGCCGGGTCTATCGCTTGAAGCGCCAGCGGGACCCGTGGCGCCCGGTGTGCCCGGTGTACCTGGCGTCCCTGCCGCACCCGTAGGACCCACCGATCCCATCAAACCATACGGCGCAGCAACGGATGCCGCCGATGTTTGACCCGGAAGGTTCTCCGACAGAGGATTTGCATACTCTGTGAAGTGTTCCGTGTAGCTATTTCCAGCCGCTTGAGCCGAATTACCGTTTCCCGGGCTGATAAAGTTGGTGGCACTCTGTGCGAACTGATTGCCATAGTTGGTTGCCTGACCCGCAAGTGTGGAATCCTGTGCGGACCACTCGTTGCGGTTGTACGTGTCCAGTGTGAATCCACCCATCATGCCCTTGAACCTGGCAACCAGGGCAGCAAACGCTGTCGGGTCCGAACCAGGCACGGGGCGAGGCAGAGTCACCTCACCGTCCGGCTTGAATCCGAAGCAGTTGACGCCAAACTTGGTCGAAGGCTCGAAATAACCGCCGTTCACGCCCGGGCGACCGCATGCTGTACGCTTGGCATTGTCCGGGTCCTTCTGCAAGATGTCCCACGTGACCTTCTGGGTAGGATACAGAGCCATTCCGCCCTCGGACCATCCGTATCCGCACCACTCGGCACCATGGTTGTACGCGTCGATGATTTGCTCCAGCGATGCGAGCTGCGACCCGTATGCCGCACACACTGCAGGCGCGTCATCATACGTAAACTTGTTGTCGGCAATGTGGAAGACTTCACTGCCTTTTTGGATGACGTTTGCAGGCAGTCCAGATGTGCTTCCTGCCGGTTGTGCCGCAAGCGTTGTTGGCAGGGCAGGTCCAGGCAGTGTCACGACTCCGTAATGCAGTCCAACCATTCCCGCCAGAACAGTCAACAGCAAAAAGACAGCAGCAGCGACAATAGAACCTGTCACGACTCCGACAAAGAGGCACAGGATTCCAACGACGGACAGCGCAAGTCCGAAAGCAGCATTCGGTGACAAACCAAAAATTGTTGTTGTAGTAGGTACTGCCGGTATGGGCGGCGAGGTCCCTGTTGCTCCAGTAGACATTCCTTCTCTTATTCCTTGATGCGATAATAGAACAGCAAACGCATATTCTCGGATAGAGGAAAGTTCGTCTTGCCATGGTTCCGAACATTTGAGTCGTCAAACTCGAGCCAGTCCGATCCGGGCGGGAGAGACCGGCCATACGTCCACCAGTGGCCACCGTTCCAGCAAACGATTCCAAAGAGTGCATAGCGGTTTCCGTTGAGAACGAGCATGGGCGAGTATGCGACCGATGATTTGAGAGACGTCACGTGGAAGACAAAGATGTCCGGAAAGGTTGCCATGAGCAGCTGCTTCGTACATCCCTTCTCCTTGCACTTGTCGCACTTCCAGTCGGGAATCTCCACGGGCGAAACCGCCTGTCGAATACACTCGATCAACGTCTGCTTGCGCTGCGCAGGTGTTACCGAGAACTCGATCAGCTTGTCCGTCCGCACGTCCGTATAGTCGCAGTGGCTGCACTTGACCTTGTTGCCCACGTTGAAGCGCATCAGCTTGTCGAGATACGGGAGCTTGTCGCAGAGAAACTCGAGCAGCTCGTGACTGTCGCCGATGCCTTCGCCTGCAGGCATGAGTGTTGTCTTGACGCATTGGTAGAGGTCGGTGAGACCATCATCCCCTCGACTTGCCCAGATCTTCTCGAGGGACACGTCGACGGCATTTGTATCATCTGTCTCACTGTTGGAATAGCGGGTCTGAACGTCAGGGATACGAAAGACTGCTTGAAGAGTTGCATTTACCCAGCAGCTGCCAGACTGATTGCGGAGACCAAACATCTTGTTTAATGGAAGAATTTGCTAAAATCATTTAAGAACGGAACAGGTTCCGTTTTTGCGGAATACGAGCTCGTAGAGAATGCGCCGCCCTGCAAATACGGATTCGGCACGACATCAAAATCACCCGGCTGGCGCGAGGTAGGCAAGTACTGACTGTTGGAATCATATCCCATCGTTCCGGCATTCGGCAAGCTCGTCAAGGACGAAGCCGCAAATCCCAGTCCACTGTCCGTGCCGCCCAGTGTACCTGCCGCACTGCCTGCCGCACCCGTGCCACCTACGCCACCGGATACTCCGCCTCCAATCAGGGAAGGATACATGCGGGTCGTGCTGTCTCCCAGAGGTCCACCGCCATATCCGGGCCCATCACCTGCATTCGGTCCACGCACTGCCATGGCTGCTGCATAGGCTGCCGCCGCTGCCGCTGCTCCAGCGCTGCTGCCTGCACTGCCTGTTGTACCTGCATTGAAAGCACCGGTTGTACCTTGGGTGCCAGCGCTGCCTGTAGTGCCGCCGTTGGGGCCGCCTCCGAAATACGCACTATTGTAAGCGCCCGTCGCACTTCCAGTTGGTCCAGAAGGAGAGAATCCTGCAGCACCTGTTGCGCCTCCTTGCGTTGTTCCGGTAGGACCTGTTGGGCCTGATGAACTCGCGCCTCCTGTCGGACCTGCAGCTCGGCACATTTGCGTGGAAGCATCGTACGTTTTGCCCGTCTCGCAGCACTTTCCAGGCGCTACCAAGGTACTTCCCGCAGGACACGTGGTTGCCGGACCATTGTCTGCGCACCGCGGAATAAACTGGCTTCCGTCTGCGCATACTCCATTCACCGGAGCTGCACCGTTTGCGCACCGACGGGTTTTTCCGTGACCATCGGAACATGCAGTCGGATCAAACGGCATAGTTCCCTGTTCATCTTGCTGTCCAACCAAGTGCTCACGCAGACTTGAAAAGAGGAGAAATGCAGCAATCACCAGGAGAATCAGTAAGATTGCCTTCATTGTTCTATGGAAACATTTAGTCTAATTGTACTTGCCCCTGGATGTGGAGCTTGCCTTGATTCAGTGCGCTCATCCACTGGTTCGGCATGGGCGGACCCTGGACAGGCATGGATGTCGGCGTACCAACCGGTGCGGCAGGCATGGTCGGAGGAGGCACACCGGGGATCGGGATGGAGGTCGTCGTATCTCCGCCCGTCGGTGTGGGGCCCGAAGGAACCGGAGGCAACGCCATTGCAACGGCTGACGGCACCATACCCGGGGCGGGTCCTGTTGCTGCAGGAGCCGCAGCGGTTTCATTGCGGCAGTCCCACGAGAAGCTGCCACCCGCAGGCTTGATGCACTGGCCATACGCGCCCTGCGAGAAGTTTCCACCCAGCTGGTCGCACTCTGCCTTGGTGTACGAACGCAGCACCTGCCCATTCTGCGTCGGATCATTGTACGGAACACCCAATCCCTTGCACTCTGTTGTAAAGGATTCGGTATAGAAAAACAGCAATGCAGCAGCAATTGCGAGGAGAACAAACAATATCTTCATTGTGTTTAGCAAACATTTTCATTGACCTCCAGGACGACGTGGTGTTGACTGCTTCACGGGCGCATAGTCGCCTTCGGAAAACACAGTCGAAGATTGGGGAACCGCCGGAACATAAACCGGTTTTTCATTCAGCTTTCCATAGACTTCATCACGTCCATTCGACGGTTGGAGATCGGCAGAAATAATGGGAAATGCAGCCGCCTTTTCTTTCGATGCCTTTCCACCTGATGCGTCAATGTGGAATCCATTCATAATGACGGATTTCAATGCAGCCTTTGTGTCTTGTCCCGCCACAGTCGGTGGAGTCCCTGCAGGTGTTGTCAGGAACGCATCCACTTCTGCCTCGGTCGGTTTTTGCGGAGCGGGGACATAGACTGTATCGTAGAAACTCTGGAGAGCAACAAGGTACGGCAAGGATGACTGGATTTCTGTTCCGGTCGATGGCACGACGGAGCTGATTTTGCTTTCCCATGCGTCGCACTTGCTCGGGCACTCACCTGTGGCTGGACACAAGCAAGGTCGTGTCACGTTTGTGAATTCTGTATCCGTAAAGGATTCGGAAAAGTAAAAGAGCAAGTACGCTGCGACTGCAACGAGTCCGAGAAGCACCCACTTCATTGCTTACTGAACAACACAAGATGTCGGTGCCGGCTGAACAGCAGCAACAGGGGCAGGCTTTTGCTCGCGAAGCTGCTTGCGTGTATCTGCTGCAGTGTCCAAGGAATATTCCCCGCGTGCAATTGCTGCGTCCGACGAATCCGTCCCCTGCCACGTCACGGACATGGCGTCGTACTTTGCCTGATTCAATGAATCGCGAGGTGTGAATTCCTTAAAACCAGTTTCTGTGGTGTTTTGTCCAGGTGACCACGCTTGTACGGGCTGGCACTTGTCAATGCTTTGGACATAGGCCTTGTACTGCTTCAGATTGTCAAACGTCACTGTGCGTCTGTCTTCCGTGCGACCCACCCACGTCTTGTCTTCTGCTTGGTTGAGTGATGTGACGCAACTCATTTAATGTATTCCATCAAGAATAAATGGTCAAGCAATCGAAGAAGGGCAAGGTTGTCGTGGTTCTCTTATGGTCCGCCTCATGCCCTCACTGTCAACACAATATGAAGGCATGGAAGGAGTTTAAAAAGATGAAGGGTGGCAACGTCGAGACCGAGGAAGTCGAGTCGGCCCAGATGACGCCCGAGCAGCAGCAGGTTGCGTCCGATGGTGTTCCGACCATGGTCAAGATGAAGGATGGTCAGGTGGAGTCAAAGATTACGGGTGCCAAGGAGACGGGTGCCGAGATCGCCTCGGGTCTTGGGCTGCAATCAGGCAAGGGGCGCCGTCGGAAGAGTGCCCGTCGGCATGGAACCCGCATTACCCGCCGTCGGTAACTTCATGGTTCCCTTTGCAACAGCATACGCCTCATTGCCCATCTTGTCCGACTTGGAATTCTTTCCGAGAAACTTTAGCAATCCCTCGTGATCATCTTCCGGAACTGTATAGAAATTGCGCTGCGACTTCATGAGGTCGAACGCATCCGATGTATCCATGTACAAATTCGAAGTCTGTGCAAACGCCTGATTGACTTGATCGCGGACACCCTTGTCCGTCACGTCAGGGGCAGGAGGACGATTGGGATTGTCCTTGATATCCGTGAGAGGCGCATTCATGAATGCATTGTCGGGCGTCGGTTTCGACGTCTCCTTGCCGACATACCCCGACACGAACGGGGAGCCACGGAATCCCTCGGACATCTTCTTCACATCCGGGAAATACAGGTGGAGCGCGACCGTGACCATCAGGATTGCGGGGACGTACAGGAAGTAGCGCGCATCCATCGAGGTCAGAAACAGCAGAATCGACAGGTACACAACGAAGCGCACGACGGCATTGAGGGACTTGTCCACGGACATATCGGCAGTCGGCACGAAGGAGTACCATGTGGTTGGACGAAACAACACGGACGGATCTGTGTACCAGAAAGGTTCAGTAGACGTCATATCTTATTCTTCACTTGCGAGACTTTTCCTGCTGTTTCCGTTGCAGACGTGCCAACATACGAGCACGACGAGCTTCAGGTGAGTTGCCCATGATTTGCTGGGCCGTGTTGCCGGTCGTGTTGCCCCCCTGGCCGACGATCATTTCGTTCAAGTACTTTCCAAAGGTCGACTGGAATTTCGCGCGCAGCATCTCAATCTCACGCTTCAGCTCATTCGGGTTGATCTTGCCCGTCTTGACGCGCTCCTCCAGGCACTCCTGGGCGCGCTTCATGATGGTCTGTAGCATCTCGCTCTCCTGCGGGTTCTGCATCTGGCGCAGCAGGTCCTGGGGATCGTCAAAGTTGATGCCGAGATCATCCAGCTGGATGGACGACACCAGATCACCAACAATCGTTGTCAGCTTGGTGTTGACGAGGAGCTCAAAGATCTCCGAGATGGACGACTCCGTCTCCTCCTTCTCGAGCATCTGCATAATCTCGTCCGACGCCGCCGTGCCGCCGGGAATCATCGACTTGAAGGCCTCCATCAGCTTGGAGATCTTGTCCTTGGGATCGCCCTGCATGAGCGAATAGATGAGAGCAGTATGCAGCTTCTTCCACGACTCGTCGGAGCTGTCCCAGATGCCATCCATCTCGAGCCCCGGGAAGATCTCGCATGCGCCATATCCCTTGAAGAGCGCATTGTCTTTCTGAACAACCTGAAGAACGTGGGGAAACAAGGTCTTCTGGATGTGTTCGTAGAGTTCAGGCGTCGCACGGGGAAACACCTTGTCCGGGTGCTGGGCCTTGAAGTGATTCACAAGTGTATGCAGGTGTTCCATATTGTATCTCTCTACGAACTTCTGTTGCCGCCGCGGGACGCAAAGGTTGCCAGCTGGTCCTTGCTCAAGCACACACAGCCACCATCGCCGCTAAAGGGGCTCGGGCAGCAGTCGGCGCTCATCTTGTTGTCCGCAAACTTGTACAGCTTCTCATCGTCCGTCACCTCGTAAGGACGCGTCGACACCGGCGCCGGGTTCTGCAGCAGGGGCGACGGGCCATCTACACCCGTGACGGGGGCCGTGACGGACGCCATGTCGAGCGGCATGCCCACCTCCTTCATCGCAAACGTCTCCTTCTCCGTCACGACAGGGGGCGCACCACCGAGCATTGCAAACCGCACAAAGAGTCCAAACAGGATGGCAGCAAGAAAGAATCCAAAGACGACACCGGTGCGCTTCATTGTGGATTCACGGGAAAAAAACGGACACGTCGTCCGACAGAAAACTGGTTTTTCAATGGACTACTCCGAACTCTCCTTGCTGGAGCTCAAGTATCGTGCAAAGGCACGCCGCATTAAGAACTACTATATTCGTCCCAAGGCCGAACTTATTCGACTTCTCTCGATGGATGAACTTCCGGAGATGTTTCGAGTAGAAAAGATGACGCTCAAGCAGTTGCGCGACATGGCAAAGGAACGTGGCATTAAAAAGTACTCGCACATGAAGCGCGTCGACCTGATGCCAAGACTCTTTCCGCATCTCGTCGAGGAGACGGAAAAGGAGGAACTGCAAGAAGTTGCCGTCGTTGAATTGAAGAAGACGGCGTAGGGAAATTGTCTTTCGCAGTTAGTAAATGAAAGTCTCGCAATCCAAGATGCTTCGGCTCGGAATGGTCCTCGTTGGCGTTGTGGTTGTCTACAGCCTTTTTTCCTCGTACTCCGGCATGAAGATCGCCGTGCTGGACCGCGCCGAGGAGCTCGGTGGATCTGGACAGACGGGCCCGCTCGCCGACCAGGGCCCCTACGTGCCTTCGCAGGAGACGCATAGTCTCGGCGGCAATGCCGTGAATGTCTCGGGCATCCAGGGCCGCACGCCCGCCTCCCAGCAGACGTACACGCAGTCCACCCTCTCGTCGGCCGAGCTGCTCCCCAAGGGCGAGATGGGCGCGTCGTGGCAGGCGGTGAACCCGGCCTCGTCGGCGGACCTCCAGGGCCAGAACTTCCTCCAGGCCGGTTACCACTCGACGACCAACATCATCGGTGTGGCCCAGACCAACAGGAACCCGTCGTACGATATTCGCTCGGAGACGCCCAACCCGCAGGCCAAGGTCGGACCGTTCCTGCAGACGACGATCGACCCGGACCCTTTCAAGGCGACCCGCCCGCTGGAGGGACTGGCGTCGTAAACTAACCTTGATACTCAACAATGTGGCCTGTTGCAGCAGTCAGTGTTGCCGCCGTAGCAGCATACAGTTACTTCTCGGGACCGCGCAACACGACCACTGTCAGGGGGTCGGACGGACACGACTACCAAATGCAAAACCTGCCCGACAAGGACAAGGCAGTCGAATTAATGGTGGACATTCGCAAGCGGTTGGGCAGCTTGCGTGATTATTATGCGTCGGAACCTGCGTTGGCTGCCGATCCGCCCATTGCCCGCTTTTTGGCAAACTACAAGGACGATGTGTTTGCAGAGAATGATGTCTCTTCAGCCGATACATCCTACTCGGAAAACAAGGGGCAACGGATTGTCGTGTGCCTCCGCGACAAGACACGTCCGCCGTATCCTCTGATCGACATTAATACCATCATGTTTGTGATGCTGCACGAAATGTCGCACCTCATGACGGAGACGATTGGACACACACCCGAGTTCTGGCTGAACTTTAAACGCGCATTAGGTGATGCTCTCAAGGTCGGTATCTACCAGCAGGTGAACTATGCACAGAGTCCCGTCAAATACTGCGGCATGACTATTACGGATTCACCCTTGTAAGAAAAACCTCGTAAACAACAATGGAACAGCCACAACGCGTGCGTGTGGAAATTGTAAGCTCTTCGAGCGTGGAGTTCTTTGTGGACGACACGCTGGAAGTTGTACGGCAACATATTGGTGTCGCTGTCAACATGCACCCGAACCGACTCTTTGTGGAAGCAGAAACCAGTTTTCCGGCCGACTATTATGCCGACACACGTCACTGGAACGAGCTCTTCTTCCGAGTGTCCCTCGACAAGAAGACGGTGGATCCCGTGATGTTCAAGGAGTACTTGACACACAAGCGCAGCGACGCACTTGCGATTGAGCTGGCAGCTGGGTTTACCCACGACGACTGGCTGTCCCGTCCCAGCATCCTTGCCCCTCTTTTCGAGCAAGATGCCGACTTCTTGGAGTGGCAGCTGTTTGGAATTCCCGAAACCAAACAGATTGTCTTGCCTCTTCCTCCCTCGGACGAGTTTGCATCCAAAGTCAAAGACGTGCGCATTCCCATTGCAAACAACCAGTCTCTCTTTGAAACTGTCCACTCCAACGTCATGCGGTTCCGTGTGCAGCCCATTGGCAAAGATATGGGACAATCCGTTCTCAAGGTCTACTTTCCCCGCTTCACCAGTGAAACACCTGATCGCCTGGATGCAGCCACCATCGTGTCCCTGACCTCCACCAACAAGACATTGATCAGCCTGATGAAGCTGAATGTCCCGGAACCCACTCACATCTCCATTCTGCGTGGCAAGTGGTACGTTCCACTCGTTGACATGCCATTCGCAACTCCCCAAAACAGATTCGAACAGATCTTTTATGGACTCACTGTTTCCAAGAAAACTCCGTACATTGGATTTTTTACATCGAAGAAGGAATCGATGCGCCACAAGTTTTACGTCGAGGACCCCAAGGACAAGAAACCGGTTTTAGATATCGGCAACTGGAAGCTCTGGCTCAACTCGACGATGCCGAACCGCAAGACGCCGACACTGCTCTTGTATCGCGGAACTGATCGCAGCTCCTTTGACAGAATTGCCATAACTGCAAACGATATTACATTGAGTGTGTATCGCAGCAAGGCAACCAAGACGACCTTGGAGGAGCACCGCAAGGAGCTCGAAAAATGGTTTCTGTCTCTCGACGCTGTCGTTCCGTTCCTACAAACGTCGTGTACCCGGTGCCCCGACAAGAAAAAGTGTGGAATTTGCAAGAATGGCCATGTTCTTCCCGATCTCGTAGACTCACGCTGGGAACTACAGGATGTATCCTTGCTGGCCAAGTTCCGGAAGGAGATTTCTGAATTTGATATGCACCGCTTCGATTGCTTGAGCACATTGTTCAGCTATCCTGTTGACAACTCGTTTCAACTCTTGCGGTCCGAGCATGGATCCGGCGAACTGACACCGTTAGAACAGCGCGCCTATCGCGCACTGCAGGCGTCCGACGAACGCAGTGCCCAAGTTCTCGTTGACCAGCTGAACATTACCACAGAGGAAGCCAACACAATCATCAAGAAGTTCATCGAGCTGGAAACACCTCCTCCGGAAGGCAAGGGCAAGGATATCAACAGCATGTTGCGTGATTATCCGACCTTCAAGTTTTCCACCACGGAAGTTCTCATTAATTCCATCACCAACATTGAGCGCAGTATTGCGTATGCGGACGTATTGCGTCACGTGCTGACCCAAGATACAGATACTGCAGATCCCGAGTTCAATCAAGTCTGCAAACGTCGTGCAGATGTCGTGGAAGCTGCCGCCGCTGCCCCGCCGCCCCCGCCGCTGGAGGAGACGCTGGAAGAAGACATGGAAACCATGATGGCGCTGATGACGCAAATGGAAGAGACGGGGATTGTTGCTCCTACGGAAGAAGCTGTGCCGTCCAATGCAGCTGCTGAAACTCCTGCTGCACCTGCTCCCAAGAAACGCGCAGTCAAGCAAAAGGAAGGATCGATCTATGGATACTTTTACAACAAGTTGCGTCCATTTGATCCCGAGACATTCGATGAGAATTATCCGAAGAAGTGCGATGGCAGAAGCCAGGTTGTCATTGCAACTCCGGAAGACGAGGAACGGATCCCGGACGACTACAAGCCCCGCAAAAGCAGCAAGGTGATGGAGTTCAAGGGCGCTATTGCGTACTGCCCCCAGTACTGGTGCATGCGCGATGAAATTCCGTTGACTGCGCAACAAGTGCGGGATGCGGGAGACATGTGCCCAGTGTGCAAAGGAACTATTGTGGAGAAGCACAAGATCAAGGAGGGCAATACGGTGATTCGCCGTGACCAGGATGATCTGTTTCCGAATTATATCGGAAAGATGCCGTGTTGCTACAAGAGCGACCGCACAGTTGCTGCGGTGATTACGGGACCCACTGGTACAACGGACGAGACGTACGTGTTGAGCTCCCAGCGTCTTCCTGCTCTTCGCATGGGCTATGTGGATGCCGATATTTTCAAGTCGTTCCGCATTGCTACTAATTATAACGACATCAAGGCGGCCGGCGGGCGGTTGGAAGCTGGAAAGAGCAACTTCTTCCGTATTGGTCTTGGACGTCCCTCGCAAACTCTGCCTGGTTTGCTGGGACTGACCACACACATTCCGCAGCCCAAAGATTCCAAGGAACTGGTTTTGTGTTCCTTCTTCCGGACGTGGAAACAGATGGGACCGGGCGATGACCGGATCGTCTCGGGAATCCAAGCAGCCTACGAGAATGGCACCATGCCGCTGATTGATGAGCTCGAGTATGTGACGATGGTTCTCAAGGTTCGTGTTGTGATGGTCCACACTGCAACCAAGTCCATGTCGTGCGGATTCTGGTCCGATACGCTGTTTCCCGACTCGCGCACGATTGTGATGATTGACAATGATATTCTCGGCCACGTTTTGCGTGATCGCAATGAGCGCAAGTTGTCGTACAAGGTGGATATTCAGAAACCTCCCTTTCTGGAGGCGACTGCAAAGGTTGTGATGGCGGAACATGCTCGTTCGTGTGCGTCCGAGAGCCCGACGTTTGACGATGCGGCAACCGAGATGCAGAAGCGTGGCAAGGACTACGAAGTCATTCTGGATCCGTTTGGGCGCGTCCAAGCGCTGTTTGTGCCGAAGGAAGCAGTGCTGCCCATTCAGCCGATTCCTCGTTCCTTGTCTGCAGCAATCCGCAAGAGAACCTATGCAGAGATCCCGGATGATGAGTTGCCGACGGAAGATGTCTTGAAGTCCTTCTTGAATTCCACGCAGCGGTTCCAGGTGCAGGACACGCTGTACGACACGGAAGGAGTTCCGCGTGAGTTCCTCCTGAAATCCAGATTTCGGGCTCCATTCCAGCCAGGCATCCAGGATTTGGAAGCGCCGCCGGCCGGGGAAATCTTGTCGACGATTCGTGCACCTTTGAACGAGAAGGACTTGGTGTCGAATGATCCGAACAAGGAGGATGTAAACACGGAACGCGATGTGTCGTACAGTGCCGAGGTGTTTGATTTCCTGATGTTTTCCATGTCCAAGGATATTCTCGATGGACACGCAGAGTTGCGGAGTGCGATTGAGTCAGGAAACGATTTGGTCAAGCAAATCAAGAAATGGATGAAGAGCGAGACCCATTGGGACCACGCGGAAGCCCCACAGGCGTTCGTGACAAAGGTGAGGACACCGTGCGGTCAATATACGGACGAATCCGCTTGCAACACAACCAGTATGTGTGGGTGGCAAGGGGATAAAAAGTGTCAGGTTTCAGTGCATATGAAGGGACGTGACGCAATGATTAACCGTCTTGCCAAGACACTGAAGGAAAACAGCAAGATTCGTGCATTGGTCTTGGATGATCGGTTGAGTCCCTTTTTTAGCACAGTGTTGTATTTGGAGATGCCGCACGAGCTGATTACGAACGACGTGACTTCTTTGTAGATTTGCGGCTCTTGCGTCCACCTTTGCGGGTCTTGCGGCGCTTGCGACCGAAACCGAGCGAGGGGCTCTTGGGGCGAACGCCGAGTGCAGCCAGTCCCTTCTCGCGGTTCGTGGGATTTGTTGATGTGAATCCCTGGGATGCCAACTGTTCGCGAGCTGCAGTGAATTGCGAGGGCACGGTCGGAGCAGAATCCGGTTTCTTGTACGGTTTGAACGCAGACGACATTATCAGTAACGACGAATCTTTTTTACACCTTCAGGTGGTGCTTCTTGACACGGCGGGTCAGTGCAGCCTTCTTGCCGCTGGTCTTCAGGCCGGCCTTCTTGAGAGCACGCTTCATGCTCTTTGCAGTGTGACCACGGCGTCCCGATCCCTTGAGTCCGAGGGCAGCGGGCGAGTACGAGGCAACCGAGTTGGCAGGAGCAGTTTGACCACTAGGGAGAACGACAGAGGCAGGCATTTTACTAGAAACGCACAAAATGTTCCGCGAGTCCGCGAATCATGTTGTATGTTATGTATCGGTACGGCTCGGGATTGAACCGAGGACTTTGGAGTTAACAGCTCCACGCTCTACTACTGAGCTACAGTACCATTATGATTTATTGTTTGGGTTGCGGGTTCATCAAGCACTTTACGCCTTGGGCTTGATGAAGTGGACCTTGAGGAACGACTGCAGGTTCAGGTAGGTCACCTCATCCTTGTCTGAGACACGGAGGAGCTTGGCGAGCGCCGAGTTCGGCAGGATGCGACGCTTGAACGACGGGTCGAAGCAGCTGTGCTCCTTGACGTACGTCGAGATGAACTTGGTCACCTCCGTCTGCGAGCGCTTCGAGCCAGCCGGGAGGCCCATGAAGGACGACAGCTCATCCGTCAGCGGGCGCTGCACCAGGAAGGCGTTGTTGGCGCGGCGAGCCTCCCAGACCTTGCGCTCCTCGGCAGTCATGTCCGCCGGGTTCTTGCGCTTCTTCTTCTTCATGTCACGGGCCTCGCGCTTCGTGGCCTTGATCGCGTCCTGCACGCCCTTCACGGCGTCGCGGACCTTGGCGTTGAACTCCGAGCCGAGCGCCTTGAGCTTCTCGCTCAGGGACGCCAGGAGAGCCTCCGAGCCCTCCGTGGACTCGACGACCGGGGCAGCGGGCGTCTCGACCGTGGGGACCACCACCTCAACCTTCGAGGGGGCGGCAGCGGCAGCCTTCGGGGCCTTGGCGGCCTTGGGCGTCTTGGCGGCGACAGCGGCCGGGGCAGCGACAGCCACCGGCGCCGGGGTGGCGGCGGCGACAGGCGCGGCGGACTTCTTCGTGGCAACCTTCTTCGAGTCGGCAGGGGCAGCAGCAGGCATGTTTGACTTAACACTAGAAGAGGAGTGGGACATTTCTAACGCGTTGGTATGATTATACCCTACGGCGGTCATGTAAATCACTAGCATCTGTAAAGTGCGCCCATGAGCAAAAAAACTGTATCGTACGAACGCGTCTCCATGAGAATCAAATGCAAGATGGTCGTGCTGACGAGCATAAAGTTGTAGGTTGGAATGTCTGTCTTGGACAAGATTAGTTCACACAAATGTACGATCCGAACAGGGTGGTTGGGCACGGCAAGAAGGTCATCGCGAAACATGTGAAACATGGCCATCATGTTGGGTCGTGCAATATTGCTAAAGTGTTCGGGGTGCGCATCTTCGAACCCATAATAGCGGAAGGCCTGGCAAAGAACATTCCACCTACGAGCCATACGTTCGGCAAAGACTCGGCTCTCTTCCGGAATCATCATCTTGGAACGCCTACGCAAGGCATGGACCCTGCGGAGACGTGCCTTGTCCTCTGTAGAAAAAGCCACCTTGGTATACGGGTTCGTGGGCTCCACCGATCGGCTGCACCAGTCCCATACTGTGCAGAAATCAAACCACCAGATCTTGTCACCTTCCTTGATCGCAAAGTAATCGAGAGGATATTGCCGGTCCTTTGATTCACACGACACGAGGTCCTCATCGTTGCAACATTGCTCACGCTTCAAAACACCGGGTCCACACAGGTTCAGGTACCGCCTGATCTTCCAGCCCTTCCATAGAGATTGAATCTTGAGCGCAGAATCTGATTTTTCAGCATTGACACTCGCCCACATCGTAATAACCTTCATCTTGACGTGACGTCCACAGAGATTCATACCCACGAGAGAGGGTGCCTTACACTGTTCGGTAGATCCCTTTTTCTTTACAGATGCACACTGCGGCATATTATTACCTTGACCTGTAAAAGACTCTTAAAATGTATCCAATCAGGAAAATGATCCGTAAAAACGGAAAGTCCAGTTAACACCGGAAACCAACAGCATAACAGCAACAATGGCCACCAACGCAATCATCACGTCGAACAGTCTGGACATCACGCGCGTCGTCATCGGCGAGATCCGCAACAATGCCGCAGGAGGCAAGACCGTCCCCATCAAGTACAACGGGCAGAATCTGCAGACTCGTATCCCCAAGATCTTCTACCCGGCCGGTGTCGTTGTGCGCGAGGACGACAAGACGGGCTCGAAGACGTATTCGCTGCTCGCTTCGCTGAAGGGCTGCGATGTCATGGGCAAGGACCGCTCGACCGACGGCTCAGAGGTGGGTGTCTTCTACAACTTCCTGCTCGACCTGCAGGAGAAGATTATCCAGGCCGCCACGGTCAACAGCGGCAAGTGGTTCGGCAAGACGCGCTCGGAGGCGGTGATTCGCGAGACGTTCAAGCCAATCATCAATCTCAGCGTTGAGAAGGTCGCTGGCGAGTGGGTTCCGAACGGCAAGTACCCTCCTAGTCTTCGGATGAAGATTGGCGTCTGGGAGGGCAAGGTCAGTCTCCAGGCAGTCGACCAGGAGGACAACGAGCTCACGGTGACCGAGGACAACATCCAGCAAATCTTTGCAAAGCGCGTCGACGCTCGCGTGGTTGTCTCGCCGAGTATCTACGTCACGGGCACCGGGTTCGGCGTCACGTGGCGTGTTACGATGGCTAAGGTGTTTGCTGCGACCCGCATGACGGCGAAGCAGGCATTTGCTGACCTCAAGGACGAGGATGCGGTTGCGGCTCCTGCTGCCGCTCCCTCGGAGGAGGATGCGACGCCGGACGAGGAGACGAATGAGGATACGCCGCCTGCTCCTGCTCCCTCGCCATCCTTCATTGAGCCTGCTCCTGCTGCGCCGGCAAAGAAGACCCGCCGAGTGATGGCAGCATCGTAAAGACTCGTGAATTCGCAGGAGGCACCTGCACGGACAAGGTTTCGTCCACAAACACAATTTTTTCCCTGTTGGGAAAGTCCAGCGGCACCGGACGACCATGCGGACTCAACGACTTGGTCTTGCACGTATCACATACATACATTACAGGCATCTTGCTCAGCATGCTCGGTGTCACGATACGACGATCACTGTTTTTGATACATTGCTCCAGCACATCCCGCGGCGACGTCCATCCTTCCGTCAAGAACCGCTCATACACATGCTCAGGAACCAACGTCCAGAAACTGTCGCCTTCCGTCCACCCATCTTCTTGCAAAAAGGTTCCAAACGGAGAATCCTGAAACCACAGCAAGTTGACGTGCGTGTTATTGTCGAGTTTGTGCTCGGAACATCCAGTACGATCCAGCTCTTCATTGTACAGCCAATACACATTGGCATGGGTATACCGGGGATCGCGTGCGCCGCGATACACTTGGCGACCGCCCATGCTCCACAAGTCCGAGACGATATCAATGTCGTGCTCGGTCACATCCCGCATCGTCTCATACACAATCGTGGGGTCAATCTTGGATTGCATTGTTAGTTAAAAGAGACAACAACCCTCACATCGTGACGCTTGACCGACTTGGTTGCCGAGCGGGACAGCTCATGTCTCTTGCGACGACCCTCCTCGCCGTCCGGCACGAGAACCTGGGAGCACTCCTCCATATCCTGATGAATCTCCTCATAGTGCGTCTCGAGATAATCCAGAACCTCGTCCTGAATCACCCACTCGAAAAAGTTGAGCTGACCGACCGTCGTATCGAGTCCACGAAACTGGATTCTCTTGCAGCGACAGAACGGATCAAACATCTTTTTGTTGTACGCCTTGAGATGCGCCTTGTAGACCAAGTACACAATGACGTGGCGGTTGGATGTCGTCATGAACGACACATTGTGCTTCTTCGCATAATTGGTCACAAACCAGTCCAAAAGACGCAGACTGAGCCGGGACTTGCCGGAGAGGATTGTTTGGACACGCTCGAAAACTGCAGGGTTGCTATAAAATGATTCGAGACGGTACAGGACCAACTGTTCTTTGCTTTGAATGACCTCCATACCGTAATCTATATTTTAGGCGTGAAAATGAGTTTTCGAACGTCAAACAGAATCAAACGTAATGGAGTCATGGTTTTCAGAGGCGCCTTACACTCACCTGCAGTCCAAGATTCGCAAGCTCGCACTTTTCCTCCACCAGCAGGAGCCCAAGCTCTCGTTCCGCTTTCTGAAGAAGCATGTCTCCGAGCAAGTGCACGAGCTCATGAAGGGACGCATCGGTCGGCTGTGGGAGCGGGACCGGTGCATGCGTCGCGTCATTCGCATGTACGGCAAGGAGCAGCAGCGCACAGAGGCGTGGTACACCGCACGCGACAAGATGATTACTGCTTCCGAGGTGTCGGACGCCTGGGGCACACCTGCTGCTCGTCGTACCTTGATGCTACGGAAGCTCGAGCCCCGCAAGGAGGGCGGTCAGGGTACGTCCATGGCACTGATTTGGGGAACTCGGATGGAGCCTGTTGCCAAGTCCATCTTTGAGGAGGAGACCCAGTGCAAGGTTGTGGATGTCTCGTGTGTCCAGCACCGCAAATACGGTTTCTTGGGCGCGTCCCCCGACGGTATTGTGATTCCGACTGCGCCGGGCGACGAGTTCCGTCGGGGCCGGCTGGTGGAGTTCAAGTGTCCCTATTCACGGGCAGAGACACCTGGTATTCCTGCTTCCTACGTACACCAAATGCAGATGCAGATGGAGTGCACGGGAATTGACGAGTGCGAGTATGTCGAGTTCCGGTTCAAGCAAGTCACCCAGTCTGTGTGGGCAGAGCACACGGGACGCAAGGGCATGATTGCGGTTGTCGATGATACAGGCGAGGTTCATTACAAGCCAGACTCTGCAGATCCCAAGGAGTGGCGCCGCACGCTTCCCGAGGACTGCCAGTTTGTACATTGGGTTCTACTGACCCAGAAGAAGGAGTTTGTGCCCAAGGACACGACATGGCTTCCGTCGCACCTTCCCGACCTGCAAAAGACATGGGACGAGATTTGCGAGCACCGCAAGAATGGTACGCTGCCCGAGGCACCGGTATCAACCGTTCCTTCACTGGATCTTTAGAAGTAGACGTATTTGTTCTGGTAACTTGTGTTTGGGACTTCGTCTTGGACATCCATGCCATCAAATCCAAAATTGTAAACGGGAATATGATTCCAGGCAATGAATCCACCTGTTACCTTGGGTATCAGTTCACGGATGTATCCCTCCTGGTGATTTTTTGCAATTTCACTGAAGCAGTAGCAGCTGACAAGAAACACAGGTTCTCCAACTTCGACACCATAGTTATCCGATGTTAGAAAATGCTTGGGAATCGTTGTAGAAAAAGAGGACAAGAAATATTGCTGCAACATGCTGGGATCCGGCAAGTCGATGATGGTATAGGACTCTATCGACACATTATAGCGAGACTGTAAAAAGTCGATTGCAAGGTACAATCCACCGTATCCTCCGCCGATTTCCACGACAGCTCGCGTATCTGATTTTTTCAAATGCGTGAGGATGAGATGTGCATGGTACAGGTACCGGAGCGACGTAGGCGACACGACCAGTCCATCGTACATGGTACATCTGGGATTTCCAACCGAGTCATTCTTGACACAAAATGCGCGGATTACGTCAATAGGAAATACCTGAACCAGCAGGTCAAAGTACGCTCGACCCTGGGATTCTAGCACATGTTCGAGCACATAGTTGTAATCGGGATGCGACTTGAACCCGCGAATATTCTTGTCTGTACAGATCTTATGGACATAATTCGTGTAGTTATCGTAAACACTGTCCGACATATTATGAAAAAGAGATGGACATTACTTTCGGTATTATAACGCTTGATAACCAACGAACGGTTTACCAAAGCATCCAGTCCATTCTTGGGCAAAACATTCCTCGTATGGAAATCATTGTTGTGGGAAACTACACACCGCCCCTTTCGCAGCGCAGGTATGTTCGCGTCATTCGGTTCAATGAAAATATCAAACGCGGTTGGATCACGCGCAAGAAGAACATTATTTGCCAACAGGCACAATATGACACAATTGTCCTGATGCATGATTACATCAAACTAGATACAGGATGGTATGATGGAATGCTCATGTACACGGGTTCGACTGATTTTTACGTGACCAAAATAAAGAAGCCGAACGGCGAACGATACCGCGATTACCTGTTGTTTAAAGCAGATATCCTCCCTCATACACTTTTGCCGTATGACTACGATTCAACACCCGTTGCAAAGCTCATGTACATTTCAGGGGCGTACTTTATTATCAAAAAGAGCGTTGCACTTCAATTTCCGCTTGACGAACGACTCTGTCATGGACAAGGAGAAGATGTTGACCTGTCTCAACGGTTGGCGCTGAATGGGATTTTGCCGGCATTCAATCCGCATAGTTCCGTCACGCTCTTGAAGGAGAGCTATTGTGAGCAGCTCCCGATCTCGGAAGAAGAGCTTGCATCGCTCGATGTAGAAAACATATTCAAGCAGCAGTGTGAACACATGGTCAACTGTATTTATAATGTGTATTGCAAGAACTAAACACTAATAATCGTACATCCGGGGAAGTAGTAACCTTCAGTGACAAAATCCGCATAATTGTACCACTTGGAGGGGAGCACAAGTTTTCTGCTGGAATTCAGATAGGCACCCCACCATGAAAAGGAAGAATTAGCGCAGATCCCTCCCGCACATTGTGACATGAGAAACACGCTATCCACTTCGTTCTCCTCTACAAATACACAATTCAGATCTTTGATGAACGTCTTGGAGTTTGCATAAAATCGGTCGTTTGTAAAGATAGAAAACCGGGTTTCAGGAGGGAATTGTGCGATTGCTGCCACATAATACGCATCGAGTCCAATGTCGTGGATCTTGTTTCCAACATAATCACCTCCACGAATGTGTAGAAATACGGTTTCTTGGATTCCGGGGTGGCGCGACAGACACGTCCGGTCGAACGCGATCCGACCGCAAAAGGAACGGTCGATATACCGCCAATCCTGCACGTACCCATCCATCACAATATGTTGAGCAGATGAATCCCATTCTTGATACTTTAAAGAACGTTCCGTTATTCTGACTGATGTATGCGGAAACGAATGACGATAGAGGTGCTTCCAATACAAGAAGATGCTATCCATATAGGAAACGCCTGAATGAGTCGACCTGTTTTGCAAGTCGTTCAGATAGATGATGCGCCCGGTTTTCCGAGCAACGTGATCCAGTGCTGCAAGTTTGAACAGCTGGTTGCCTAGACCTCCTCCTATAGACGCGTGCGTAATTGTCTTTGGAATATCAATGACTTGTGACCATGTTCCGTCATTTATGGTATTATTTATATCCGACTGGTCTGTATGCTGAACAACCATCACGGGCACCGGCATGAACCATGTGTCTTTCTGCATCAGCGAATACCAGTGCTGGTCAATGCACGATTCATTGTGAGCATTCTTCACAATTTCCAACGCTGCGAGTGCTTCCTTGAAATTCGCCAACAGGGTTGGAATGTACCGACCATTGACAATGTAGGAGGAGGCCGTGCATCCCTTGCGGAGACGAAGATCCGACTCGTATTCAGGAACTGTGCAACCCAGCGACACAACATCGTATCTGCCAGAGGAAACAAGCTCTTCAACCATCGTATATGCCGTGTTCCAGTGCGCCATACTCTTCGTGACCCATTTGCAGTCGTCTTCAAGCACAAGGATGTTCTTGACGTTGTCCGCAAGCGCCTTCTCCAATACTGCAATGTGACTCTTCGCACACCCGATTGCTCCATTTGAATCGCGAATCGCATCGAACCGGGACCATCTAGGAAACGACTTTAAAAACATATTTTCCATCTTCTCCTTCCGGTCCGTTCTGTGAGCAAGGTTAATATAGACAACGCGGTCTAGAAACGACCACATTTGACTTCTTCGTTAGAGATTGTAGGAGTAAATAGACCGCAAAGACAATGCACTCCTTTTACATTAATCTCGACCGGCGCACCGACCGCCGCGAGCAGGTGGAGGCAGAGTTTTCGAAAATGGGGATCGAGGTGGAGCGGTTCTCTGCTTTTGAAATGAGCCCGGGCGGCATCGGCTGCTCCAAGTCCCATCTCGAAGTTCTCAAGCTCGCACGTGAACGGAACTATCCGTCCGTCATGGTTTTTGAGGATGACTTCCAACTCAATCCTGATGTCAGTCCCGAGGAGTTTCGCACAACAATCGCAACCCTGCCCGAGGACTACGATGTCGTGCTGATTGCCTATAATATGGTTCGGTGTCTTCCGGGGGAAACCTTTGGACGCGTGATTGAGTCGCAATCAACGCCCGGATACATTGTCCACCAGAAATACTACGACACACTCATTCGTCGCTGGGAGGAGGGTCTTGCTCTTTATATGCAAAACCCGTACCAGCACTGGATGTACATTCTGGACCAGTACTGGAAGCCCCTCCAGCTGGCCGACACCTGGTACTACACGATGAAGCCGATGGGATATCAGCGTCCGGGACACAGCGATCTTTCCAACACCTTTATCGACTACAATCGGCAACGCACATTTGTGAGTGCCTTCTTCATTCCTGCAGATCGCCCGCCGCTGCTCCACAAGGAAGGATACAAGGCCCAGTTCGACATTCTGGTCAAGACGGGCATTTCCATCATTCTCTACTTGGACGATACGCTGGACTGGACCTTTCCCGACAATGTCAAGGTGGTTCGCTTGCCGTTTTCCGATACATGGATCTCGCAAGCAGTTCCCGATAATGTCATCATTACGAACGATCGCAAGTTCGAAAAGGATACGATCGGGTACATGAAGATTCAGCACAGCAAGATGGAATGGATTCATCGCGCAAGTCAGTGGAACCCGTATGGCACCGACTGGTTTGCGTGGGTTGATTTCGGTCTTGGTCGGTTGTTGGATATCGATACGCGCGAACGCCTGCCCCGTATGCACGTTCCGTCGGAGCCTCGCATGGTCACACCGGGATGCTGGGCATGGGTGGGTGACAACGTATGGGGCCCTGTCCAGTGGAGATTTTGTGGTGGCTTCTTCATGATTCACAAGGACATTATTCACCCCTTTTGGAAAGCCTACAAGGCCGCTGTTCTTGCCGAGTTGCCCAAGTTTACATGGGAGGTTAACATCTGGGCACTTATGGAATGGAACCGCCAGTGGGAGTTTGGATGGGTGCGTGGTGCCCATGACACAACCATCATTCCCCGCGACTATTCCCCGTGCCCATGGGCATGTGTTCGTGGATACATGGAGTCCTTGGAGCAGGCAGGTGTTACCCTTTATCCCGAAGCAAAGAAGGACTTGGACGAACACAAGAAGCGCCTCCAAACTGGAACCAAGTGAGCAAACCGCGTATTCCACTCGTCAATCGTATACCGGTCCCCCATGCTGATATTACACCGCGAACAGATGGGAACCAGATTGTCGATGGTCGTCTTGCCGCCCTTGGACTCGGGCACATTGTGGCCGCACTGAAAGTCAAACACATTCATCTTGTTCTTGCACCATAGAACCTTGCACTTGCATTCAAAGACGGCTCCAGCCTGGGTCATCCAGACTTGTTCACGTAAGGCGCGTGGAATCGTTGCCTTCATTCTTTAGTTTACGTAATATATGCTCTAAACTGGTTGACCTGGAAGGGCGATTCCACACCCTGCAGAGGAGGCGACACGGCGGGCGGGCGGGGCATGTGGTTGGTGGACTGCTCGTACGACGAATCCTCCTTGACCAGTGTGCGTGCGACCTGTGTCTTGTTCTGGTCGTAGTAATCCACATTCTGGAACCGCTCACGCCCAAACAGCACCCATCCTACAAGGGCGAACCCCAAGACAAGGCAGGCGACAACAAAGGGAGTCATTACTCTAACTCAAGTAAAAACGGAATGCAAAACACTCTAACGACATCAATAACAATGGAGGAGGCACTTGAAGTTCTTCGTGTGATTTTGGAGAGGCGCAAGCTGGATACGACGACGGCATCGGTTGAGGGCGAGCTGGATGCAGTCAACATGTACACAATCGGCAAGGTGCTCGTCATCTTTAGCGAGAAGGAAAAAACACTGGTTCAGGACATTGTCAAGTACCTCCGGTTTGCCGCAGAGAACAACTACAAGGATGGCATCATCATCGTGTCACGGTCCAAGCCCTCCGAGAATGTGCTCGACACCATGAAGTTTCATGCAAAGAATGGCGTCCAGTTCTTCACTCTGCGTGAGATCCAGTACAATGCGACGCACAAGGAGCTGACCGGCCAGGTCCTGCCGTTTGCCTGGGCCCACCGTGTCTACATGCCGCACACCATCATGAAGCCCGAGGATGCCAAGAAGATGATGGAGCAGCAGAATGTGTTGAGCCCCGAGCAGCTGCCCAAGATTGATTCCCAGGACATCCAGGCCCGGCTCATTGGTGCAATGCCTGGAGACATCATTCACGTTCTCCGCCATAGCGATACGGTCGGCCAGTCCGACGTGTGGAAGCTGTGTGTATCGGACGCGCACGTAAATGTTGGACAGTAATAATGAGCACATTTGCAGATCTCAAAACAGAATACGATGCCCTGCTCACCAAGGCACTCGCAGAAACAGATCCTACCCAACGCCAAAAATATGTCGATCAGCTGATGGCACTGAAGCAGCAGATGGCTGATTCGCTCCACCAGGAGATTTCCAAGACGAGCATTGAAGACCAAAAGAAGGTTCTCGTGGATGAACTCGTGCGCATCCAGCACGATTACAGCGGCGTTTTGGAAAGCAGTGACAAGTTGGAAACACTGCGCCGGCTCCACGAGCAAGTCCAGCCCTCCTTTTTTGGTTATTACGAGATGGCCTTTGGGGTCGCATGCGTTGCTCTAGTAGGGCTGCTGCTTCTGCGAGGATAACAAGTACGCAATCGTTCCCAGAAACACGAGAATCAAACTCACCTTTATGATCATGATCCAAATGGACGGTTCGATGGTAGAAAGCTTGCGCTTGACCGTCGTATCGTATTGATCTTGCAGCTGCGGTGTCAGCTCCTCCAGCTTCTTGCTTTGCTCATGGAGCTTCACCAGGTCCGTCTCATTATTGGCATAGGTTTCCAAAAACTCATTCAACTGACCATTGTCCGTCTCCATATTGTCACGCAATTCCTTGATGCTGCTCTCAATGTTTTCCTGGGCCTTCAAGTACACTGCCTTGGAATCAGCATCGCCATTGACACGATAATGCGCATATGCTTTCGAGTACACATCGAGCAACGTTTGGAACTCTGGGGTTACGGTTTCTGGAACACCTTCACCTGTGCTCTGGACTTCCATTTTTTCCCTTCGACGTCCAAGATAATAGATTGTCGCCAAAACCAACACGGATCCGAAGAGGACAAATGCGGATATCATTATCTTGTTGCGCATAAAACAAAATGCCCACATCACCCTTTTTCGAACCCGGTCGCACAGATGCTACACGTCACGTGATTCCTACAACGGCAGGCGAAGTCACTCGGTACCGTCGCATGATGGCCGAGTCTGCACTGAATGCGCCCCGTCAGGATTCCGCCATGGTGTTTCGCTTGGGCGTGACGGGCAACAAGTCGTTTGATCTTGTTCGCAACGTTCGCATGCTGACGCCCGTGTATGGTCAGATGAAGTCGCGCCTTATCGGCCTGAACTAATCTTGCCACTTGACAATGAGTTGCCCTTCAGGATTTGAACCGGGACTGGGCGAATCCTGCCACGTTATTTGCCCAGATGGATTCAAGTATCTCCAAGCTGCTGGCACGGAATCCTGTGTGTCCAAGGATGACAACAAGTACTCGCTCCATCTCCAAGGATTTCCCACCAACGCAAACCCGCACAGCTTCTTGGAGGAGCAGTCGCGCATGCAAGCGGACCTCGCAACCTTGATGGCGAAAATGCAGGCGGACGCAGCCAGCAAGGCAAAACTGGTTGAAATGCAGGCGGATGGACGAACGATTATTGCCGATCACGAAATCATCCAGTCGCAGTCAGCCGCCATTGACGAACTCAACACTGCAATCAACAATCTCAAACCGATCCGCCCTCCCACGCAGCCGCACGAAGACATTGAAATCCAGAAGCAAAAGATTCGGATGATTGACAACTCGGATATGCTCTTGGTTCAGATTGCGATCTTTGTCGTCTTCCTGTGCCTGGTGGAGTACATTGTTCTGTCGGCCCCGTATTCGCACTATACCGCCTTCCTGACGCTGTGTATCGGAATTGCGGCCGGAATCTATCTCGGGAAGGTATAATGGCATCGTCGTGTCCCTTTGTCGATACAACAACTGTCAACGGAAGTTGTTACTTGAAATGCCCCGACGGATTCGTCGATGGCGAAAACAATACATGCGTCTCGAGCATTGACAGTTCCGTCAAGGTTTCCCGGTCAGGACTCCAGCCGTTTCCCATGGGTGGCGGCGTGACGGTTGGAGCCAATGGCATGCCGACTGTTGCACCCGTTCACATGTACTCGAGATACGGACAGGCCAAGGACGATTATCCGGATTTGTACAATGCGTACAAGGATGAAAGCGACCGGTTCGAAGCTGCCATTGCCGCTGCGAAAACCAAACTTGACAAGGAAGCACAAGTTGCCAAGGCATTCGAGGATCTCCAGGCTGCAGAGAATGTGAGCGACAAGTATCCCGACGCCTACCAAAAGGCACGCACCAACTACTACACATTGCTCAAGGGACCCGAGTGGGCAGAGACGGAACTCACACGCGTTGCCCAGACTGAAGCTGGTCCGGTCGTACAAAGTTATTCCGAGCAGTACCGTACCGTCATGGGCCAGTTCAACCAGCAAAAGTCCGTCATGGAACTGATTGAGAATGCCAAGAACAAGGTGTTTGGCGTCCAAGACGACCTCAAGTATGCGACGACAACGTTCGGAAAACAGATTGCCGACATGCAGAACCAGATCAACATGAGCAATGCCGCTCACCAACAGCAAGTTGCGTCCGTCTCGTGGTATTCGTGGTTCATCAATTTGCTACTGATTGTTTTGCTGGTTGCTGTCGTTGTTTTGCTCATACGGAGATCCTTCGTTAGACCCCCTGTTTACCAAGTTGCCTATAGAGTGTAATGGAAATTAGTGATACACGAACCATTGTCGATTTCCAGAAAACAACATTTTGTGGGCATCCACGTGCGCATGTCCGCAAAGTGTTGATCCAAAGTATCGGATTGGGACACGCAGATTATGCCTGTTACTGGACACTGGAACTTTTGGCGTCTGGATTGGTGCACACCTTGTGGGACGCCTTTTTCGAAGCTGCGGCTCTCTCGACCAACCGCGCACAGCCCAACGTGTTTCTGTTCCTGGCAGCAACGTACGAGAGATATGCGCCCATAGAAAACGGTTTTTCGGTTCAGACCATGACGGATATTCGCAACCACCCGGACGCCCGTCACATTCTGTGCGATACAGCTGCAACACTGGCCTTGTGCCGCAAGAACAAGCTGCCGTCTCTTCCAACCATCAAACCCACACACGATTTCGACCCCGTCACGATCCAAGAAACTGTCAAGGCTCCTTCCATCCTGTTTGGAAAGATCGTCACACGTCCCGCAGATCCCATGACGGTATCTCTGCCCATCAACGAGTTTTGCTATTGTTTGCGCCCCGATGTGCGTGATTCGACGCGCGCCCTGTACTGGATCTCGTGGATTCTCACGTACTGCCGCGAGCACAAGAAGCAGACCAAGACAGTCTTGCTGTTTGCAAATCGCAACGACGAGTACGTATCAGGGTCCCATGGAACACATCCCGTATGGGTGTTTTGGGACGCTGTGCGGAAATTGGCCGGACCCCACGCAAAGACCTATATCGAGACGCTCTACAAGATTCACTCCTTGCGGTGGTCACCTTCGGAAAAGTGGCGCCAAAGTCTGTTGATTGCGGCAGTTCTCGTCTGTTGCGAGTCGAATGTCGACACCAGCCCCGTCACGGGCAACACGGAGGCAACCTCAAAGGTTTTGATGGGAATGCCTGGATGGATTGATGCCATTCTCCGTATGCAAAAATCTCTGTCGTAAAAGAAAAATGTTCTCTGGCAAGTTCAAGCACGTCGCTCTGTATGGTCTCCTGTTCTTCATCCTGTCCCACCCGATCGTCTACGGCTTGACGAACTCGGTGCTGGGCCCGCTGGTTGCCCCCACCATCAGCGGCGGTGCTCCCACGACGTATGGCCTGGTCGTGCACTCGGTCGTGTTTGCCGCGGTTGCCTACCTTCTCCACAAGCACGCTTAAGTCGCGTAAGCTGCGTAAGCTGCTTAAAATTATAGAGGAGTTACACAAATGCGCAAGTCGATGAAATGGGCACTGTATGCTGTTGTGGCACTTGTCATTCTGTATCTTGTTACGATGGGAATGAAGAATGAAAAATTTACCCTTGCGCCAGGACCTACTAGTATGCAAAAGTGCGGTAACGGTAAAGTGTATGGAACGGATAGTAAGAAGTGTTATGAAGAAATTACGGGTCTCGAGTCGAAAGACTGTAAGTCTCCGAATACAAAACAAAAAGTGAATGGGCATGATAAATGCTTTGGACCGGGAACTGATCCGAAGCACTCGTAAACTTTAATTACCGCGCCTTTTTATAATGGACCCCGACCGAAAGGTTGTCGATACGTTTCATCAACTGTTTTTACAAAACATACAGAACCGAGTACCTCTCCCGAAGTTCAAGACGTTTCTTCGGCAGTACAGCCCACTGATCAAGTCGAGATTGCTTGAGTTTTACGAAGTTTCCGATGGAACCTTGTTTGACATGCAGAAGCAGCTCGCGTTGATTCAAAACTATTCCAAGAGGGATGCGCTCAAGGCAATTTATCAGGAGCCGGACACGCAAATCCTGACGCCGCCCGACTACACGGAGCTGCATACGCCACTCAATTTGTTGCAAGCAGCCCGCATCTGGAAGTACTCGTGCCAGGGAGTATCTGCAAAGTACGTTCACAATGTCACACGAGTCCGCAAGGATGTGACGGTTGGCATGATGGGCATAAACAATGAGATTCTTGCCATTGTCTTTTACGTGCCTGTCAAGAACGCAGATGGAACGCTCAACCATATTGATTTGCTGCTGATTTGTACACGTCCCGGATCCGGATATGGCCGGACCATCATTGAGAAGTTTCATGCGAAAGTCAAGGCGGACTATCCCGGACAGCAAGTGGAAGTCCAGTTGTCCTCGCTGGATACTGCAAAGGGATTCTATACAAAGATGGGATATGTGGATACGGACCAAAAAGATGAAGGCCTTTCGATTATGAAGAAGGCGTTAGGTGGCCGTACTCGCAGACGTCACGGAAGACGTACTCGTAAAAACGGAAGATTGATTTGAAAAGAAGTAAGTAGCATTCAAATGTACAATCTCCGCAATCGCATCATCAAGCATGTCTTCCCGACGTCCAAGGCCAAGATTGCCCCCACGCTGGATGAGATGACGCTTACTATGCCTATCCTACAACTTACAGACTTGCCCAGTCACAAGAGCATGTCGACGTTCAAACCCGTGGTTGCAGCATCTCAAGTTGCCGCACTCATCGGTCGCAATCCTTACAATACGTTCAATGACGCTGCAATGACGATTCTGTCCAAGGACCCGGTTATCAAGACGCGTATCACGGAGATGCTTCGCAAGACCCAGCGTACTCAACTCTCGCAGGTCAAGACCGAGGTGTTTCGTGCGCCCGCGATTGTCGAGTCCAAGCGTGTGACCGAGGAGGCTGTCAAGAAGGCGGATGCGGCTACACAGCTCAAGATCGAGTTCACACATGCAAAGGAGGCTGTCCGTGTAGCAGCTGTCGAGGTCGCAACGGTTCAGGCCGAGGCTGTGGAGGCAGAGACTGCGGTGCGTGTTGCGATTGAGACACATGCCCCTGCTCCGGTTCTTGAGAAGCTCAAGGAGGAGGTCGTGGCCAAGAAGGCAGAGGCAGCGGTTGTTGCCAAGAAGGTGGAGAAGCTCGAGGTGGAGGCAACCGTCAAGAAGGTTGCTGCAGAGACCGCTGCCAAGGACGCGCCGAATATCGACGAGGTGATTGCCAAGCACGTGGAGGTTGTCCGCCAGGCAGTGACGAATCTTCCTGTTCCCGCCGAGGTCAAGGTGATGCTCGAGAAGGAGGCCAACGGCGACATTGTCAAGGCCCGTGGAAACCGGGATGAGAATCTGATTCTTGATGCGTACGAGAAGACGGAGAATGTGGTTGTCGAGGAGCGCAATACGCGGCACCTGCGTCTCGACATGGGCAAGTATGTGATTACGGGTCGCACGGACGGGTGGGTCGCATCAAAGAACCGCGTGGTGGATGCCAAGAACCGCCAGAGGAAGTGGCCGACTGTCCCCGTCTACGACATTGTACAGCTGCGTGTGTACATGAAGATGATCGGGTGCCCTGATTCCGAAATCGCCGAGCGGTTCACGGATGGCACGACGCGCAATACCGTGTATACCAACGACCCGAAGGAGTGGGCGCGGATTCAGTCGGACCTCGAGGAGGCCGTTGAGCGTCTGATTGAAATGTCCCAGGATGAGACTGTGCTTCAGCGCGTTCTCAATGCAAATACTGTTGCGTCATTCTAGGTAAATGGAGCCCAAGGAAGAATTAAAGACATATGAGCGTCCTGCGAGTGTCGAGGAGGCAGAGACCAAGAGCAAGGCTGAATTTTTGCCTGAACTTCTCAAGGTATTTGACACTGCAAAGATGGACGAATTTGAACCTGTGGAACCTGCAGCAGGTGCCGAGCTCGCCATGCTCGACGACTACGATGCCTCTTTTTCCACGCTGGTCAATGAAATGTTTGAGAAGATGGCAACGGAAACCAAAATCTTGGAGGGATCCGTGGAGATTGAGTACGAGGCAGAGTTGCCCACGCTGGTTTTCACCGATTCGCCCAGTAAATAGATAATGGAGGTCGAAACACTGGATTTTGTTCCCAAGGAGTGGACCCATGGCAAGACCTATGAGACCATCTTTCTCTATACTGGATTCGGTCGAGTCAACACCCACGACAATCTTCTGCAAACCATCCTTCCGACCACTACGAAGAACCGCATGTACATCAAGGAGCGCCCACTGGTTCCCGGTCTCCTGTCCCGTGTCTACCACTCCGAGATGGTGCGCATGACGATCTATTCCGAGCATCCTCGTGTGTGGTCCGAGGAGGTGAATCCGGGTCAGGTGTTTTTCTTCCGTGAGTGCGGTAAGCTCACGCAACCGAAAACATAACCAACAATCAAATGAACGCATCCGAGGTTTTGTCCATGTCGCTGGCCGTTCTTGCAGTACTCGTCTCCATCCACCTTTCCGTCTTTTGGATGGTCAAGTTCATGTACCCGCCGATTGCTCCTGCCCCCAAGCCGGTGCCCGTGGTTGCTGCCCCGCCGGTCCTGGAGACGCCACCGACATTGGCCGCTGCAATTGCCCAGGCCGAGTTCACGCTGCCGCCGTACGAGACACGCAAGCCGCAGGCACCGAACGTTTTCACGGTAGGACAGGAAAAGCAGGAAGGTAATGTCCCAACGTATTCGGCGTCTATTCCCCTGGATGTCGCTCGTTCGGAAATCCCAGGCACCACTGACATTGCCTCCCTTCAGGACCGTCCCCCAGTATAATGGGTTCCCCGGCTGGTTGATTTTGACCCACTCGGAAGACGGAACGGCACAAGCACTCTTTGTCGACGGAAAGGGACGGACAGAACCGGTTCCCCTGGTGATGGACGAGCGCCTGTGCGAAGACACGGTGTTTCGCGTCGTCAAGCTTGCAAAGGATATGCTTCTCGTATATGACGTGTGGGTTGTCAACGGATCCAAAGTGTGGGACATTCATCCGTTCCACAAGAGGCAAGAGTTGATTGGTCAGATGCTCGAGCTGTTTCATCAGCCCGACCTGACTGCGTTGGTATCGCTTGACAAGGTTCCAGTGGGACTTCTTATCAGGGGATATGAATCGTATGATGAGTTTCCGGGAACGTTTGGAGTGTACACAGAACATCTTCCCGCGCAAGAATAAACAATGTCCTGCAACGCTACTGGAGGTCGTCGTCGTTCCCGCAAGATGCGTGGTGGTAATTTCCCTAGTTTTGTCACGGACCCCGCGTTAGGCAGTGCCGGTCTGGGCCGTGTCTCTGCGAACGTCAGCGGCACGGAGTCGGTCGTGCAGACTCCCTCGAGTTTCGGTGGTCGCCGTCGCCGCCACACGAAGAAGGGTGGCAAGCGCCGCAAGAGCACCAAGAAGGGCGGCAAGCGTCGTCGTCACACCATGCGCGGCGGTGGTGTTGGCTACGGCTTCACGGGCACGGGCGCCAACGGTCTTGCGGATGCGACCCAGTATGCGACCCGCGGCGGTGTTGGAGCCGGCAGCGGTGTCGGTGTCACGCCTCTGGCCTAGAGCGCACAACTGCGTCCGCCCACACATACGGCAAGTACTCGGGATCATTGGTCACAATCTTGGGACCCCCGTGCGTTGCTACAAAGAGGCGCATACGCTGCATCGACAGCGCCGACTCGAAAAACTCAATCCACTCCTTCCACCGGTGAAAGGCCGTTGTGAATGTCGAAGCTGCAAACAATACATCTGCCTTTCCTAAATACACCATAGCCAAGCAGATCAACGGCATGACAATCATGTCGCTGAACCTCTTGAATGCGTCGATATAGGAGCGGGGAAACACCGTCCTCTTTAGTTGAATGAACCGTTCGGCTGCAACAAATGGTTGTTTAGGCAACATGCTTGGCCTCGATCCTTACTCCCTCATTGGGAAAGGGAATCTCCTCACATGTCCGAGGATGGAGATATACCAGCTCGGTATCCTCATGAATCTGAATGAGTCTAAGCAGCAGGTCCAGCGTGATGACGTTGCCGGGCACCATGTACTTGGACAGCGCATAGGTCAGGTCGACATCCGTCGTCGTATCCCCGATCCAAAGCCACGGCGTCTCCACAGCTGCCCACGGGTCGCCCTTGTACTGCGTGATGGTCTCGCCCTCGTACAGGACACGACGACGCACCTCCTCGCCACGACGCCACTGCTCCACAAAGATGGTGTCCACGGGCACGAAGCTGTCCTCCTCCTCGTACTCGTACCCATCATCCGACAGGTAATAGCGCGAGTGGGTGCCGTGCTCTGCAATATAGATATTGTAATACTCGGTCATCGTCCTGCGAATATACGTGTAGAGACGGAGCATGCACATGACGGACATTTGGGTAGTCTTGTCGCCTAGTCTTTAAACTCCCGCAACGATCTCGATCGCGTTCGAGTCCGCAGGCGCATCAAATCCAGGAACAGCCGGGTTCTTCTTGTCCTCGAACGTCTCCTTCGTCTTCTTGTCCGCCATGGACTCGTCGAAGCGAACACCGATGGAGATGGCTGTCGCGAGTGCCGTAATCACGAACGGAGCAGCCACCAGGAACCACGACACGACACCCAGACCAATGTCGCAGAATGTATTGAGCAGCACAATCACGGCAACGCCAAACACTGTCTTGAACAGTGCAGTGTACCAGAGTCCGAGCGACACGTCGAGACCGAGATTGACAGCAAGAAAGATCGCATACAGCAGGGCAGGCTGGCAGAGATCCTCGATAAAGCGCATGGAATTGTATATTGACTACAAAAAATGGCAGAGGTTGCCATGATTGAATCTCTTGCGTGCTGCTCGAAGGAAACCGCAGAATCCGCATTTCAGACTCATGGTTCTGTTTTATCGGCGGTCGATGCGATCCTGGCTGCGCCGATTCCTGCAAAGGGAAACAAGTTTCTTCCGAAAGCTGCCCCCAAGGCGCCCCACATGGACGAGGAACAAGCAGAACGTTGTAGATTAGGGCGCGAGCTGATGGACAGGATCAGCGTAATTTCAGCCTACCACCCACAAGTCCTACCCGCCCAGTCGGTTGAGTCGGCCGCAATGTCGGCGCTGCAGTCGCATCCTGCACAGACCGAGCCTGCTGCACTTGAAGTGATTTCTGAACAATGACCGGATTCTCGCGCACAAACTGCTCCACCTGCTCGGCAATCTTGGGGGCCTCCGTAAAGAAATCCAGTTTTTGGACATGCTCCTTCACCTCCTCGGACTTTGCCGCATACACATCCTGGTCATCGAGCGTTTCAATCGCAGCAACCCACTCTTCAATCTTCTCGCGCTCGCAAGGAATACCTGCAGGTGTGATCCACTCTTCCATTCCGTCTGTACTCACTGCGACATTTTTTATAGGTTTCGTGTAGAGAACAGGGATCCCGTTGTACATGGCCTCCACTGCAATCCTCCCAAAACTTTCCGAGTAACTCGGCATCAACAGGATACGTGTTCTCTTCAAAATGTTTCGAATGTCGTCATCGAACGGTGTCCATTCGAGATTGCCCGGCGCGCCCTGCGGAACCCACAGCTCGCCATAGTAGGGCAGAACTCCCAAAAACCGTTTTTCGGGCATTGCCTTGGCGATCGCAATGAACTGGTGGACGCCCTTGTTGACATTTGCATTCACCAACGTGATGCAGTCTCCATCCGGCGGAGAATCCATCTTGATCTTGAACTCGTGCAGAATGGGACGCACAACTCCGGTACGCACAATATACGAGGGCCACGGAACAATATTCTTGCGGAAGGCGCTCTCCATCGTCTGGTTGATGAAGAACAGCATCTCTTTCCACTGATTCGACCCATTGCTGGTAATGGTCTGGTACCGGCCATCAAAGTGGCACGTTGCAATAATGGGGCGGTCGAATCCACGCGCATTGACACGACGCACACCTGGCAAGGCAGGCGCGTGCGGGCAAATCCAGACTTCACTTGACTCCAAGAACGAGGTTCCTGCAGTAAAGTGCATGAAGCGGAATCCACGGTACGTTCCACCCTGGACACCTTGCGGCGGCTTGTCCAGTGTCATCCATACGACCGAGTGACCCCTATTTTGAAGTTCAATTGCCAAATCGATATCGTGAAGAAACGCGCCGCACAAGTCGGGGACGCGTGTTGCGAAAAAGACAACCTTCATTGTTAACTGCCAGCAACACGTTTTGACTGAATTAAGCGTGTCGGGTCGCCTCCGCGCGTCCATCCATCCACCTCGACCCACTTGTTCACATCTTGGTAATCCGCCTGCTTGGATGCCAGCAGAGGCTGGTAATAGTTGGGGATCGCCTTGTCCATGATGGTCGACACATCCTTGGGCGTGCGCTGCAGCTGCGAGTGAATCAGGGTCGACTCGTCATCCACCGCAGTCGGCTCACCGCCACCCAAATAAGGAGTGGTGCTGAACGGACGGGCCCACAGCTGCTTGGGGCCCTTGACACGCCAGGCACCCTCGGCGCCCCAGCGGAGAGCCGTATTGTCGTCCACCTTGCAGCCCATACCCGGCTGGCCGTATCCGCCCGTCGCAATCATGCCCGGCTGGTCCGCCATGGCAACTGCCGGATTCATCGTGTCCGAGCATCCAGAATCCACAGCACCCGTCTGGCGAGTCAGTGCATTCGTGTTGGCAAACGTGCGGGCATTCACGCGGGTATCATCCACGCCCTGACGGGTATTTGCAAAGAACCATTCCACCGGATTGGTTGACGTCATTGCTTTGAAGGACGGAGAAAAAACGGATAGATTTTGATGGAAGTATCTACACTTCAACTATGGAGTCCATTCAACCTTGCGACTGGCACGAGCACGACATTGGAAGCAGGGATGAAAAAGAGTACGTCATTGACATCTACGGCCGTCTTCCTTCCGGCGACTCTGCACTTCTTCGCGTGACCGGATTCACGCCCTACCTCTACGTGGGCGGAGACAAGCGCGTTCCCTTTTCGAAGCAGGTGGAGAAGTACGACGTTCTTGCTGGATTCAACGGACTGAAGAAGACCAAGGTATGGCGGATGATGTGCAACACACTCAATCAGTTCTTCCAGAACGGTCGCAGTCTTGCAGAAGATGGGCGGACTCTGTACGAGAGCAACCTGCCTCCCTTCCTTCGCATGATTCACGAGCAGCACTTGAACCCGGGTTCGCCAATCCAGTTTGAGGGCAAGGAGCTCATTCTCCCGCCCAAGCCCAAGAGGCACGAGGACGACGAAGACGATGACGAGCCCGAGTTCACAGTCGACCAGATGTTTACGTGCGACTACCGCAAGATTGCGCCGGCACCGACCGTGTCGATTCCCATGAAGGTTGCTTCGTATGATTTGGAGATGTACTCGGCATCGGGCCAGTTTCCGATTCCGAGCAGGGACCCGATCATTCAGATCGGGGTGTCGTTCCGGTGGTCGAATGATCTCATGACACCCACCAAGAAGTACGTGTTTGTGTTTGGCACGGTCGACCCGTCAGACGAGCCCGACACCACCTTCAAAGGATGCAAGTCTGAAATCGACGTGCTGTATTCGTTTCTGGACTGCATCAATAGCGAGAACCCCGACATCATGTGCGGGTACAATACGTTCGGTTTTGATGACGGGTACATTGAGGGGCGCTGCAAGGTCCTCGGGATTCTGGAGCAGATGAACTTGAGCCGTGCGCCCATGGCCAAGAAGAACACGGCAGAGCGCGGATCCTCCAAACCCGTCTGGGGAATCCGCTTCACCGACACGAAGAAGTTTGAGCTGGCGAGCGGCAAGTACGACCTGACCCCGCTGGCGATTCGCGGTCGACTGGGCATTGATTTGCTGCTCAATATGCGCCGTGAGCACAGCCTGGATTCCTTCAAGCTCGACTCGGTTGCGTCCGTGTTTCTGCGCGACAAGGTGATTTCATACGAGCGTGGCATCATCAAGACCAAGAGCACACGTGGTCTTCGCAACGGGAGTTACGTGCGGTTCGAACTCGTGGGCAATACATCCGACCCGTACCATGACGGAGCAAAGTTCATCATCTCGTCTCTCACTGCAAACTCGTTCGAAATCAAGGGCGTCCATGACTTGTTCAAGGACCTGACGCCGGCACAGCGGGCATCCATCGAGTGGACCTTTACCAAGGACGACGTGGAGCCGCAGGAGCTGTTTCGTCTCCATCGCGAAGGCGGACCTTCTGGTCGTGCACGCATTGCCAAGTACTGTATCCAGGATTGCGATCTGGTCCTGACGCTGATGAACCGACTGGACACGATTGTCAGCGCGCGTGGAATGGCGGACGTGTGCAAGGTGCCCATGTCGTTCGTGCTGACCCGTGGTCAGGGCATCAAGATCTTCTCGGCTGTCGTGTATTACGCTTCGCAGCGTGACCAGATTTTGCAGACGCAAGAGTCGGTGGACGATGACTCCTCGTACGAGGGCGCAGTTGTGATTCAGCCCCAGATTGGAATGTACCTGGACCAGCCCATCTCGGTTCTGGATTTCAACAGTCTGTATCCGAGCAACATGATTGCGTACAACTTGTCACCCGACACGCTGGTGAGCCGCCGTGTCTACGATGCCGACCACACGGTGTGTATCGAAAAAGAGGGGCTCACGAATGAAGAGATTGAGAAATACGAGGAGGAAGGATTTGTTATGGATGAAGCGGTAAAGTATACAGACAACGACAAGAAGGTCGTGTGCAGGTACATCAAACCTCTGAAGGACAATCCACAGACAGTAGGTATTCTGCCCAAGACTCTGGAGATTATGCTTGCCAAGCGAAAGGAGTACAAGAACATGATGGAGGACCACAAGTACGATGAGGCACAGCGCTCGGTCTTTAATGGTCTCCAGCTGGCATACAAGGTGGTTGCAAACTCCATCTACGGTCAGTGCGGCAGCAAGACGTCGGCCATCCGCAAGCTGTGTGTTGCAGCCTGTACGACTGCGGTTGGACGTGACCGACTGCACTTTGCAAAGAAGGTTGTCGAGGATGAGTTTGGAGCAGAAGTCGTGTATGGCGATACAGATTCCATCTTCATCAAGTTCCCGACCAAGAGCCTGGAGGAGTCTATTCAACTCGGCATCAAGGCAGGCAAGCGTATTACCGAGCAGTGTCGCAAGGCACACAAGATTGCCTATGAAAAGACCTTCTATCCCTTCATCTTGTTCTGTCGCAAGCGGTATGTCGGCATCAAGTACGAGGAGGATCCAACCAAGGGAAAGCGCATGTCCATGGGCATCGTTCTCAAGAGGCGCGACAATGCACCGATTGTGAAGGATGTGTTTGGCGGAGCAGTGGACATGCTGCTCCAGGAACGCGATGTAAAGAAGGCCCAGTTGTTTGTGAAGGATATGCTGCGTGACATTCTCGACAACAAGAAGCCACTCGACAAGTTCATCATCAGCAAGTCGTTGCGTGACGACTACAAGAATCCAGGACAGATTGCGCATCGTGTCTTGGCGGATCGCATGGCTGCACGTGACCCCGGCACGGCACCGAAAGTGGGAGATCGTATCCAATACATATACGTTACAAAAAACAAGGATGCTGCCAAGCAGGGAGACCGCATCGAGCACATCGACTACGTCCGGAGCAACGGACTGGTACCGGACACCCGCTTCTACATCACGAACCAGATTCAGAATCCGGTGGCGCAGCTGTTTGCCCTCTGTATTGAGAAACTGGATGGATACAAGGAGCCGCGTCCCACTTACGCATCGCTCCTTTCCGATGCTCTCGAGGATTGCAAGGGCGATGCGGAAGAGGCGGTTCTCACTGTACTGAAGCAAAAGGAGAAGCACCTGGACTCGCTGATGTTTCTCCGATCGCCGTACCTCATGAACCAGAAAACGCTTACGGGGATGTGGGGCAAGTAGTTCTAATGGCATATTCACGGCAAATCCTCAACATGATGCGCGACATCTTGGAAACAGACCGATTTTTTTACCAGGCGGCAAATGGTCTATCTGAGTCTGCGCGTGCCCGGGTTTTGCTGTCCAGTTCTCGCAACACGGGCATGATGATGGATCTATTGCATCGTGTGCTTACGATGAACAATCAGTCAGTAACAACTTCCGTTCCGCTGTTTACAATGTCGATCCCGATTCCCGAGACGTTTGAAGATGTGCCGATTGTCGCAACACCTGCCCAAATCAACCACGCGATTATTGCCGGAACCCATGTGGAGTCGGTCTGCGCCGTTTGCCAAGAGACGGTCGGTGAGGGATGCAGTCTCCGCAAGTGCGCCCACTCGTTTCACACAAACTGCATTCGGAGCTGGTTCTCTATGAGTGCGCGCTGTCCAGTGTGTCGCGATGATATCCGAGAAGTATAGGATCAGTCGGAAACCACATTTTCTGGTGAATGATGGTTGTCACTTCCGGCGTATACTTGGTCAATACCACAGGTTGCGGAAGAACATCCGATTCTCCATACTGCAAACGATGCAAGATTCGTCGAACATCATGCTGGCATTCTCGCGCCAACACTTTCAAGTCCTGCTTGAACAACAACTCGAGATCCGCCAGCTTGGGCGGGAAACACCGAATCAGTTCCACGTGATCTGAATTCTTGAAGATCCTAGGTACTTCGTTACACGTCAGCAAAATAGGCAAGGTTCGTTCCGTCGACATCCACTCTGCCAACTTGCGCTGTGCGTGCGAATCCGAGCCATCGATTTCGTCTAAAACTAGACACGATGTTTTGGTATCCCCGCGAATCATGGATGCAATGGTCCTCGTGTTGCGATACGAGGCAACCAGCTTGGCAACATCTTCGTGCGACCGCATGGTTTGCGTCGCATTGATTTCAATCGGCTCCATCCCACAGGTGCGAATCGACGCCAGCGCCATGGTGGTCTTGCCGATCCCCGGCGGGCCGTGCAGCATCATTACCTTGGAATAAGGAGGACTGGTCAAATAAGATCGTAATCTGGTTTTTACATCCGCGTGTCCCACAACGTCGTCAAGGACAGTCGGTCGTCGTGTTTCACTCCACATTGTCTGTGTTGATCTCGACCCGAGAAAATGCTTTGGTTACTATAATGGATGTTCCACTGCACGTGCTTCGGACCCTCTTCCGGGGAACGAAATTCCCGCTTGTCCAGCACCACTTGGACTCGTACAATGACATGATTGCGAATCGCATTCCTCTTTTCTTGCGTGCATCGAACCCGCATGAGCTCGAGCTGCCGGACGGCCGGTACATTCGCGTGTATCTTGCAGGACGCGATGGTACCAACTTCAAGTGGGTGTCGCCGACAACTGACGAGGGATTTGCAATCACGCCCCAGGTCTGCCGCCTCGACAACCTGACCTACGAGCTGAAGCTGATTGGTGATATTGAGATTGAGTACATTACGGCAAGAGACGCAAAGCCCAAGATCGTCTTGTTCAAGGATGTGGAACTCGGCCGGATCCCGCTCATGCTTCGGAGCACGCCCTGCTACCTCACTGCCGTCGACGGATTTGCCCAAGGGGAGTGCAAGTTCGAGCTGGGCGGTTACTTCATCATTGACGGTGCCGAGAAGTTCTTGCTGACCCAGGAGGCGCTGGGCAACAACATGATGTACTCGAGCATCCGCAAACGAGCAAAGGCGTCGACCGGTCTTGAAGCAGAAGGTGTTGAGTTCGAGACAGAGTTTGGTTATGAGAATCCGGACGAGTACACGGTTGGATTCCGTTCCGTGTCCGAGGATGCATCGCGTGGTCCCTTCTCCCACTTCCTGGTGATTCCCGCTGCACCTGCGTGGCTGGAAAAGACCAATAAGGGAGTCAATGCGCTCGACCAGGCAAATCTGAACCAGGACAAGCGTCTTGCTCTCATTACCCTGCCTGGATTCATGAATCCGGTGCCTCTTCTCTCCATCTTTCGTGCTCTGGGTTTGGTGTCCGATCGCGACATTTACGAGATGACACTGATTGGCGTGACGGCCCACGAGCGTCTTGCGTACGATGACATTATGATGCAGCTTCTCATGAGCCACGATCGCATTCTCACAGAATCCAATTTATCGGACCTCGATGTTCTTGTTCGTGAAGTCAAGACACGCAGTCAATCGGAGGTTCTTTCCATCTTGCACGAAAAACTGTTTCCGCATTTGGAGTCAGAAGACGATGTGGGCAGTCTGTTTCGCCGCAAGGCATACCAGCTGGGCTCGATGCTCAAGATGGGCATTGATACTGCGCTTGGACGCACACCGCCGAGTGATCGCGACAACTTCTCCTTCAAGCGCCTGAACGTGTCGGGTGAACTCTTCTTTAGTGAATTCCGTCGTATCTTCCGTGAAATGTCCAAGTCGATGTTGTTGGAACTGGATACGCGCATTCAGTACGATCCAAAGTTCAAGGGCGAGGGATTGGTTGCATTGGTCCAGCCCGAGACCATAAACCGGTTTTGGCGCAAGTATACCATGATGAATCAGTTCTCCAAGTCGTTCAAGGGGCTGTGGGGCAAGGAGCCGGGTGTGTCTCAAGAACTGTCCCGCCTTTCGTATGCGGGCACCATCTCGAGCTTGCGCCGCACGAACCTGAACATGGACCGCACGTCCAACAAGAAGGAGCCCCGCAGATTCCACGCAAGTCAGATTGGACTGATGTGCCCCGTCGATTCTCCCGACGGACGCAATATCGGGTACACCAAGTCTCTTGCTATTCTCGCCCAGGTGTCGACCGCAACACCCACCAGTTTGCTGAAGCCTTTTATTGCAGAACACATCATCTCCCTGGACAGAATCCACCCGTCGGCATGGGATCCGAAGTGGACACCTGTGTTTCTCAACTCTCGCCTGATGGGCGCGTGTGCAGAGACCGAGACGTTCCATTACAGCATGGTTCGTGCTCGCAGGGACCACCGGATTCCTGCGTCCGTGTCCTTGGCCTGGAACCGCGTTCTCAACAAGTACACAGTTACATGCGATGCGGGCCGCCCTATTCGCCCCGTGTATCGCGAAGGCACTACCGCGAACGATGTTCTGAAGTGCCGTACGTGGGAAGAGATTTCCGAGCACCTGGATTACTTGGATGCGACCGAGATGGATACGGTTCGTCTGTCGTTTGCCTTCCATCCGAAGCTGCAGTCCGAGATTCACGCCTCCTTCAATTTGAGCGCACTCACCAATCTGATTCCCTTCTTGGACCACAATCCCGGAACACGTAACGCATTTGCTATTGCGCAAACCAAACAGACGTGCTCGTGGTACCACACAAACTACACCAAGCGATTCGATACAGTGGCCATCATGCTGTGCAATCCCCAGAAGCCGTTGACGCAAACGTGGATGTACAATGAAATCATGGGATCCGGTGGGTGCATGCCGTATGGCGAGAACGTCATGGTGGCCGTCACCATCTATGGCGGATTCAACCAGGAGGATTCCGTCATGCTGAATGCTTCGTCCATGAAACGCGGAATGTTCCAATCCTTGTACTGGCACAGTTATGACATTTCCGAATCTGTGGATTTGATGGCTGTGGATTTCCGCAAGAAGAAGGAGGACGCCAACTATGCAGTTCCGCGTACATCCGAGTTTGCTGATGTGCGCACGGACGATATCAAGCGCAAGGAGGATGCCAACTACGATCTGCTGGACAGCGAGGGCATCATCAAGATTGGAAGCCATGTGACGCAAAAGACCATCTTGGTCGGTATGCGCACTCCTATCCGCGATGCCACGGGACAGGTCAAGGAGTACATTGATTCTTCCGTTCTCCCCAAGAAGGGGCAGCATGGTCGCGTCGATGCAGTCTACCGCTACATCACCAAGGACGGCGTGCGTGGTGTCAAGCTGCGCATTGTGGAGGAGCGCTACCCGGTACTGGGAGACAAGCTGGGCAGTCGTCACTCGCAAAAGGGCACCTGCGGCTTGGTTCTGGACGAGGAGGATATGCCGTTCACTGCGTCAGGCCAGAAACCGGATTTGATCTTCAATCCCCACGCCTTGCCGACCCGCATGACGATTGCCCACTGGATTGAAAGTTTGACGGGAGCTGTTGCATTAGATCTGGGTGTTGTGATTGATGCCACACCGTTCACAACAAGCGATCGCGTCAAGACAACCAAGGAGATGTTGCGTGCTCTCAAGTTCGAGCCCAATGGTCACCAGGTCCTGTACAATGGCATGACGGGCGAGATGATGGAGTCGGAGATTTTCGTGGGCCCGATGTACTACCAGCGCATGAAGCAAATGGTGGAGGACAAGATCAATTACCGCACGACGGGTCCCAAGACCTTGCTGACACACCAGCCGCTGGAAGGACGTGCAGACGATGGCGGACTGCGTATTGGTGAGATGGAGCGTGATGCGTTGTTTGCTCATGGTTTGTCCAAGTTTACCCACGAGAGTTTCATGGAGCGGTCGGACAAGGCAGAGATTAACTTTAATCACGAGACGGGACAGTTCGATGCCAGTCGCACGCAACTCACCGTGCCTTACGCATCCACGCTCTTTATCAATGAGCTCAAGTCCAACCACATCTCCATCACTCTGCAAACTGCCTAAAAATCATTCTTGCTATATTTACAGGTAAGGAGGGTATAAATGTCAATAAGGATGTCTGACCATATTTACGTCACAAAGCGCAACGGCGATCGTGTTCCTGTTTCGTTCAACGAGGTTCTCACGCGGATCCAGCGTCTGGCGGATGGACTGGCGCATGTGAACCCGGATCTGGTCGCGCAGAAGGTGTGTAACCAGATTCAGGACGGAATCAAGACGTCAGAGCTGGATGAGTTTGCGGCAGAGACGTGTGCAATGATGCAGGCACGATACCACCCGAACTACGGCAAGCTTGCTGCGCGTCTGGTGATTGACAACCACCAGAAGAATACGCCGAGCACGCTGGCCGAGTGCGTCCGGGTCCTGCTGAATGAGGAGATTGTGTCGGCAGTCTATTCTGCAGATCTCCAGCCCGAGTTTGAGAAGATGATTGACTATTCTCGCGACTTTATGTTTGATTACTTTGGGTTCAAGACTCTTGAGCGCGGGTACTTGCTGAAGCGCCGCGATGGTCGCACGTGGGAGCGCCCCCAGCACATGTGGATGCGTGTTGCTGTCCAGCTCCATGGCTCGAATTACGATGCCGTGAAGGAGACGTACGATGCGTTGAGCCAGGGCTACTTTATCCACGCGACGCCCACGCTCTTCAATTCTGGCACGAATCATCCGCAGTTGAGCTCTTGCTTCCTGGTCCATATGCAGGATGACTCCATCAAGGGTATTTACGATACGCTGGGTGAGTGTGCCCAGATCAGCAAGTGGGCGGGCGGTATCGGCATGTCCATCCACAACATCCGTGCCCGCGATGCGACCATCAGGGGGACCAATGGCAAGTCGACCGGTATTACTCCGATGCTCAAGGTGTTTAACGATACGGCCAAGTACGTGAACCAGGGTGGCAAGCGCAATGGTTCTTTTGCCGTTTATTTGGAGCCGTGGCACGCCGATATTGAGGAGTTCCTGCGTCTCAAGCTGAACACGGGCAACGACGACGAGCGCGCCCGTGACCTGTTTTATGGTCTCTGGATTCCCGATCTGTTTATGCAGCGCGTGGAGCAGGATGGATATTGGTCGATGTTTAGTCCCGATACGTGTCCAGGTCTTGCTGATTGCTGGGGCGATGCGTTCGTCGAGCTGTACACCAAGTACGAGGACAGCGGGAAGTTCATGAAGCAGATGCCTGCAAAGAAGCTGTGGCAGATGATTGTGGATGCCCAGATCCAGACGGGAACGCCGTACCTGTGCTACAAGGACGCATGTAATTCCAAGTCGAACCAGCAGAATCTTGGAACCATCAAGTCGTCCAATTTGTGCACGGAGATCATCGAGTACACGTCGCCCGAGGAGACGGCTGTTTGCAATCTCGGTTCTCTTGCTCTGCCCCGCTTCATCGAGGATGGGAAGTTCAACTTTGAGAAGCTCCGTCGCTTCACATCGATCCTCACGACCAATCTGGATATCGTGGTGGACAAGACGTATTACCCGACGGAGAAGTGCAAGCGTTCCAACCTCCGCCATCGTCCCATTGGTATTGGCATCCAGGGACTTGCGGACGTCTTTGCGATCCTCCGTCTGTCGTGGATGTCTGATGGTGCCGCGCAGCTGAACCGCGAGATCTTTGAGAATATCTACTTTGCGGCTGCCGAGACGAGTATGCGCAACTCGGGCGAGGCGTGGCGTGGAATCCAGATTGGCAAGACGTACGAGACATTTGCGGGTTCGCCGATGCAGCAGGGCAAGATGCAGTTTGACCTGTGGGGCGAGAAGCCGAGGCAGACGCCGTACCTCGACTGGGCCAAGCTGGCGTCGAATTGTGCGGGAGGTATGCGCAACTCGCTGCTGATTGCGCCGATGCCCACGGCATCCACGTCGCAGATCCTCGGCAACAACGAGTGCTTCGAGCCCTTCACGTCCAACCTGTATTCTCGCCGCGTGCTGTCGGGCGAGTTCATGGTGGTCAACAAGTACCTCGTGGAGGATCTCGTGGCGCGCGGACTGTGGACGTCGGATGTGCGCACGTCCATCATTGCAAACAGCGGTTCCATTCAGAATATGCTGGAGCTGCCGTCGGAGCTTCGTGAGCTGTACAAGACGGTGTGGGAGATCCCGATGAAGACAATCATCAACATGGCCGCGGACCGTGCACCGTTCATTTGCCAGTCGCAGTCGCTGAATCTGTTTATCGCAGAGCCGACTTCTTCCAAGATTTCGTCCATGCACTTTTATGCATGGAAGAAAGGTCTCAAGACGGGTTGCTATTATTTGCGCACCAAGGCTGCAGCCAAGGCCCAACAATTCACTGTCGAGCCCCCCTCGTGCGTTACTTGCTCGTCCTAGCAATTTTTCTTTGCGTTAAAGTATACACAAGATGTCTAGCACTGAATCCAAGGAAGTTGTCGCCGAGGAGTCCCCGATGGCCGAGGAGGGTGGCCGCCGCCACCACCGTCACGGCATCACTGCCAAGAAGCTCAAGAAGGTCCTGAAGAAGGCGGGCCTGAAGGTTTCTGGCAAGGTTGGCACGCTGAAGGCCCGTGCCCGCAAGGCCCACCTGATGCGCGGTGGCGGCTCGGGCGCTGTCCAGCTGCTCTCGCCGGCCGGTGTGGATGCGGGTGCCCCGGCCGCGGGTGGTCGCCGCCGCACGCACAAGCACCACCGCCACGGTGGCAAGCGCCACACGCGCAAGCACCGCGGCATGAAGTGGTTCTAAATGCGATCCGCAATCTCCGACACCAGCGTAAACAACTCATCTGAAAACCCATAGTGACAACCGTTCGGCTCGCCTGCAGGCGCCTTGCGACTCGAAGTTGTCTTCTTGTGGGTCAAACTCACTATAATATCCTGTGGAGACATCTCCCTACACATCTGTTCACGGCCGTGGATAAATGCGTTGCCTTCCCCAATCTGCTGATCAGGAAACTTGCCCGCCTCCCAGAATGCTCGCGTGAAGCACAGCGTCGCCTCCGATACACGCTCGCTCATCGGCAGCGTCATGGGCGGCACATTCATGAACGACTTGGTCTCGTGGATGTCGTAGCACGGAATCACCGTCGTAAACAGGCATCCTGCAGCAGGCTCCATCATCAAGTGTGCTACACGTGTCAGGATGCTGTTGTTCGGGTACACGTCGTCATCGTCCATCGTGACCAAAATGTCATGCGACGCACGCTCCACGGCAAGGTTGCGCTTTGCTCCGATCGTCATCTTCTCGTCCACCAACACATACTTGATATTCGGCACATCCGAGATCAGATCGATAATCTGGTCATTGCCGTCATCCACCACCACCCACTCGATCTTGTTCTTGGGGTACGTCTGCATCAAGTAGCAAAACTTGGCCAACGGAATGAATGCTCGGCGGTCGCGCGTAATGGTAATCACCGAGACGGACGGCAGATTCTCCTCCTGGGGAAGACGGTCCTCCAGCGAGTACGGAACACCAAACAGCTTCTGCAGCCGCTCCAGCTCACAGGTCATGGTCTCCACAAAGATCTTGTGACGCGTCTCGTACCTCTCACGACTCGCAATACTCTCGCACACCTTGGATGACTCGGGAGTTTGCACATAGACCTTCAGTGCCTCCACGATGGACGACACATCCACATCCTCCAGAGTTCCAAAACATTGCGGGTGCTCCATGGTCTTGCCTGCCTTGGTCCAGAGGGCATCGTTCGTCAGCTCACGGAACGGCGCAATAGACGAAAGCAGCAGATTGCAGCCAGACGACATTGCCTCGTTGACTGCGTGTCCGAATCCCTCGGCCGCAGAGGTACAGATGGCAAGTCCCGACTCCTTCAGGAACGCGTCATACTCGGCCTCGGGAAGAACCGTGGAAATCAGAGTCACCTTGCTCAAGACACTGTCGGGGATCGGCGGGACCTTGACGTGGGCCGGCGAGTGCACGATGGTCAGATGCGGCAGTGACTCGTACAGCTTCGGGTCCGTTTGCTGGATGCGCATATAGGCCTGAATCACTGGCTTCGGGTTGCGCCACACGTTCTTGCCCACCGGCATGAAGGCCTTGCTGTAATCCTTGACCTCGGCATACGTCTTGTCAACGGACGTCCAGCCAACATACACGTACTTGGGGAAGTACGTCTGGGCATCGAGCGTCTTGACCCACACCTCGTCCACCATATCCAAATACGGTTTCCAGGACTGGTAGGTCCACTCGGGATTCGGGATCCAGATGTTGCGAGCAGCAAACAAAAACAGAGCAGGATTAATCACCTCAATAAAGAAGTTGACTTCTGCGGGAGGGCACTGGGGATGAAAGTGCGGAACGTGGCGAATCTCCGTCTCCTTGCCCCAGACGTGGGCAACAAGTCCATGCAGAATCGATACGTCCTGGGACACGCCGGTCGAAGGTCCAAAGGTTCCAATGATGTTGACTCTCATTTTATGTTTTTCTATTGCGTCTCGTAAATGTCTGTGCGTTCCGCTTGCGCATGGTTCTTCTCCGTACATTGAGCGCCTTCCACGTTTGCAAGGTGCGAGGAGCACACGGGGTCAGTACGACCGGTCGATCGAAAAACCACTCGGGGTTTCCAATCCATTCCGACGTGTCCTTCTTGATTTCTTCCGGGGGAGGAAGGCGGTCGCAATAGTTCTTCATTGCCTTGAACTTGTATCCGTACAACGGGTCCATCGGGTCCGTGCAATAGGGTTCCAACAGTACAAACTCCTTCCCGTTCCATGCAAGACCTTGTATAGGGCGCCACACGGGGTCATGGATAAACCAGTGACCTTGATGCCGCAAGAATGTCTTGTCGTGAAGTTGAATAACGCTCATTGTCTAGTCTAGAAAAACGATTTCAGTTCACCTGTCCGCGTTCCATACACATGGACGTCGATAGGACGGGCAATCGGCTCCGGGAAATCCATGATATCCTTGCGGTAGCGCTTGTAGGCAGTGACCTCGGACATGACACGGTTTGCAGAGAAGTTGATCACGCGCTCATTGAGATCTTCCAGCTCGGCCGCCACACGAGCGGGGTTGTTCTGGGCATACTGCAGGTAGTAGCTACGCATGATGAGCTTGAGATCGTCGTCGCTCTGGTTGTCAATGACAAACTCGCCGCCGCTCATGGCAAGAACGTTTGCCTTCAGGCGAGACTGGAGGTTGTCCACGTTGGACTTGCTGAAAAACAGCGTGTTGAGAGGAGTATCCGAATGGCGGTACTGGATCTGCTCCTGGATGGACGTGGGGGTCAGGGACGGTTCGTTGGCATACAGGGACGAAGGAGGGATCGGCAGCTTCTCATCCGAATCGCTCAACGGCAAACGGCCTGTGTGCTTCGGGGCATTCGCAATTGCCGTTCCCGTGTAGAATTCAGCAAGCGTTGCCGCCGCATATTGGAGTAGCGAACTCATTTAGACTTCTTACAAGACAATTTGCCCACCAATGGATCCCGTGTCAGGCTGCTTGCACTCCAGCTCAAAAGTAAAGACAGGTTGCAGAGACACGTTCAAGAATGGAAGATTCGATCCCACCAACTGGACAGGGTCCAAGCATGTATAGGGCGCGCTAGAATCCACATTCGAGTACGTGATGCGCACATTGCCCTGGGCATCCGACGTAAAGATATTCGGAATCAAGAATCCATTGTACGAAGTATTGTACGGAACTGTACGTGCGTTGGCTGCAGTACGGGGCGCATAAATACCGTTGCTGTCAGGCGCATAGTCCAGCAGCTCCAGGACGGGAAAGGTATTGCTGATGATTGCAGTGATGTACGCCTTCTTGCCCTGGCTCGTCAAGATGGGCGACTTGAGCATATTGTTCAGCGTAACAGTATCGAACGTGATGCGATCGCCGACACGCAAGTCATTCGATGTAAAGTACTGATAGGATCCAGTGAAACACTTCAAGAACAGGCTGCTGCTGGAATCGCCCTGTACCAAGGAAATCGTGAATCCATCGTTCTGAATAAACGGCGTTCCAATGGGATCCGTGACATTCAGCTGGAGCTGCTGCAAGTTCGTGATAGGACTTTGCAGATGAAGCGCCTCCTCGCCCCACGGCTCATAGTCGTAGTGCTGAACACCCACGTCGATCTGGAAATTGGTTTGTGTGCGCGTCTTTTGCGTCATCACAGAGAAACACTTGCGCAGTGCCTCGTTGCCTCCCGTATATTGTCCAAAGTACTGGTTGAGATACAGCAGCAGATACGGGTAGGTTGCGAACGTAGAATACGGTTTTCCGACAAGCGTTGTCTGGACAATTCCGTTGGAGTCATACTGGCCGAGTCCCGTCACACTGACTGGAATATTGGCAGTCGAATCGCCCAGAGGTGTTGCGTTCGAATAATTAGTAGAAACCGTAAAACTCGTGAGAGACGGAATGGATGTGACCTCCACACTTGCAAAGTTGTAGGGCGAAGCTGCACCAGTGTATCCGACGATATTCACAATCTGCTTATCCGCAAGGTCGTGGGCAATCTGCGTCGTGTACGTGATGATGCCATTGCTCGTTACGCCATCTGTCGAATTGGATGTCAAGTGCGCCAAGGACGTGGTTGCAATGGTTGTGTACGAGGGCACAATGGGCAAGTTCAGAAACTGACGCTGGGGAAGAATGGCACGAATGAGACGAATCGCAGCAACGTTGCAAGGAGTAAAGACACTGCCGAAGCCATATCCCGAGGGCTGGATCAAGTAGCCCGTATCATATCCAATAAACGTGCCGTTGGGAATCGACGAGTTGTAGGCAGGAAAAAAGGCATTGGAAAAATACCAACCTTGCGTGTTGGGTGCGCCAGGAACCGTGTTGATATTTCCGTTGGAATCTGTTGCGAAACTGGGGATGAAGGGATTGTTGGAATAGACGGGCGGATTCGACGCAAGCTGCGTCTGACTGCCAAAAGTGTAAATCAAATTGGAATAAGGATTGGGCTGCTTGATCCAGTCACGCTGGGCAGTATCGACGATGACGTAGCGTTTGACCGACACTGTCTTGGGTGATTGTTGAACAGCACTAACTGCAGCAGTTGCTGACCGCAAGGGGTCCGTGTCGAGGTGCTCACGGATCGGCCGGCCCGAGTAGGGCTCGACAGCGGCCGAGGGCATCTTCACCATACGGGGATACAGCTGCTGCGCCTGCATATCCGTACTTTTGAGAAGGTGTTTGTAGTCCATACTTCTTGTTTCTACACATGCTCTAAATCTGCGAGCCACATCGTACGCGCATCCATCTTCTCGAGCCGAGCAATCTCACTCTCAATGTGCTTCATGTCCTTCTCGTGCATTCCAATGACCTCTGTCGTGAAGGTCGACACGGGCAGGCGCATGAGATACTCGTAGCCTCCGTTAATCTTGGTATACTCGGCGGCACCCAGCAGCTCAACGCAGCGCGCCCACGCCTTGTTGCGAAGGTCGATGGGCACGTCGCTGCACTGGTCGTGGATGAAGCGAACAACGTTCTTGTGGAACGGCAGCTCGTCACGCAGTGCCTTCAGCTGGTGCTGGCGGCGTGTCTCGTACAGCGCAAGTCGGACTGGCGCATAGTCCTTGAGGATGTCGTTGAGTGTCGCATACTTGGTGATGATGCCCTGGCTGTTGAAGGCGTGCATGTTGGTCGTCTTCACCTTCTCCGTCAGCGACTTCTTGAGAACGTCCTCGGCAACGCCCTTGATGCGAATATTGACCCACTCGTCCGTCGACGTGTCCATGTAGTCCATTCCCTCCTTCTCCAGCCACTCCTTGTAGTCCGAGGTCCACGTTCCAGGCGGCAGCTCCGTGACAACGAACGCGTCGCCGTCCTTGCGGTACACGCCACTGACAGTCGCAGTCTCGTCATCCACTGTGCCCTGGAATCCCTCATAGTACGGATGAAGCGCCGTGTCCAGCGTGCCACCATTCAGCCAGCCCACCAGCATCTTCTTGATGGTGCGCGGATTGCACGGCGGGATGTTGGTCGAGTACCCGGTGCCAATGCCGCGTGCGCCGTTGACCAGCAGCATCGGCAGGATAGGCGCATACCACTCGGGCTCCACCGGCAGACCATCGTCGTCGCGATACGTCAGGATGGGAAAGTCCTCGGCAGGAACAATCTTGCGGATGATTGGACGGAGGTAGGTGTGGATGTAACGGGGAGATGCCGCATCCTTGCCACCCTGCAAACGCGTACCAAACTGTCCCTGCGGGTGAAGCCACGGGACGTTGTTGGCGCCCACAAAGTCCTGGGCCATACCAATGATGGTCTCATTCAGCGACGCCTCGCCGTGATGGTACCCGGTGTGCTCGGAAACATATCCTGCAAACTGCGCAACACGAATCTCCTGCGTGAGGTTCCGCTTGAAGGCAGCAAACAGAATCTTGCGCTGCGAAGTCTTGAGACCGTCCATCACACTCGGAATGGAGCGCTCCAGATTGTAGTGCGAGAAGTGGATGAGATCCTTGTGAATGAAGGCGTCGTACGGGACGCGGTTGCCAGCAGGAACCAGCGCCGTCTTGTCGTATCCACGAAGCCAGTCCTTGCGGTCGTCTGCACGCGCCTTGTTGAAGGCCAGGTCGATTGCAGGATCCGACTCGCCCGTATAGTCGAAGCGAATCGCATTCACCTTGCCAAAGTACTCCTTGGCCTCATCGCGCGTCGAGGTACCCAGTCCCTTGTAATACTTGACCTTCCATCCGTTATTTGTCTCTCGCCACTGCTCGTACTCGTATTGCGTGTAGAAGACCTTCGTCTCCTTGCCCTTGGTTGCCTTGACGATGGGCGTTGCCATGTAGGTCAGGAACCCGGGGATCTTGAGAAGGTCGTGCCAGAGCTCGTGGAACAGGTTGACCAGCAGACCACGAATGTGGCTGCCGTCCAGATCCTGGTCCGTCATGATCATGATGCTGCCGTACCGCAGACTCGACACATCTGCATACTTCTTGCCGCTGACAAGACCGATGATCTTCTTGAGCTCGGCAATCTCCTTCGTCTGCTCCACCTTGCTGTCCGAAGTGTCCTTCACGTTCAGCACCTTGCCCTTCAGAGGATAGACTCCAAAGTTCTTGCGCTGCTCCTGCGACAGACCCGAGAGGGCCATCGCTTTTGCTGAATCACCCTCGGTAAGGATGAGCGTGCACTGCGCACTCTTGGCCGTCCCCGCATTCACTGCATCGTCCAGCTTGGGAATGCCCGTGATGCGCGACTGCTTCTTGCCATCCGTCTTGCTGTTGTCCTTGGAATCCTTTGCTGCCTGTGCCTCGAGAAGACGCGGCACCAGCGCCAGCTTCGACACAACCTTCTTCAGCGTATCGTCCGACAGCTTGAAGGAAGACCCGAACGCAGAGGCCTTGGTCGTCAGCGTCTCCTTGGTCTGCGAGGTGAAGCTCGGGTTCTCAATCATCGACGTGATGAAGACTGCAAGATGGTCCTTCACCAGACTCGGCTTGACCTTGACCTTCTTCTTCGTCTCCAGATAGTCGACAATGTGATTGACAATCTGGTTTGTTACAGCGTCCACGTGCGTCCCGCCCTTTGATGTCCAGATGCCGTTGACGAACGACATGCTGAATGCCTTGTCAGTCGGGCTGTCCGTCACCGCAATGTGCCAGCGCTCATTCGGAGTCTCGTACACCACCGTGTCGCACCCGAATCCCTTCGCATACTCCGTCAGGTTCTTGCACTTGACTGCCGTTCCGTTCCACTGCACTTTCACCTCCTTGCCCAGGGTCATCGCCAGATCCCAGACGCGACGCTCAATCAGCTGCTGCATCTCCAGCGGGATGTTCGTCATGCCGAAGCGAGCAAAGTCAGGCTGCCACTCCACCGTCACACTGGACTTGCTCTTTGACTTTGTCACCTTCGGCTTCTCAATCTCCGTCATGTTGTTCTTGAACGTCTGGCGATAGGTCAGTCCACGCGCCTGGTCTACAATCGTCACACTCATCTCCTTCGCAAAGATGTTGACCAGCTTCACGCCGTAGCCGTTCTTGCCACCGACCAGCTTCTTCTCATCCTTGTCGTAGTTTGTCGATGTCAGAAGCTCGCCAAAGATCATCTGCGGAATCCATGTCTTGTGCTCGGGATGCTCGGCCACATCAATCGGCTCGCCGTCGTTCTTGATGTCAAATCCGATATCCGAGCAGGTGATCTCAATGTTCTTGACTGGGTTCTCGCTCTTCTTCTGTCGCAGGCGGATGACCTGGTCATGTGCGTTGACCAGAAGCTCATCGATCAGCTTGTAGAAGCCCGGATTGACCGGGATTGTAGCAGGCTTGAATGCATCGACGTCGCGCAGAAACACCTCCTCGGGGGCAGTCGTGATGCTGCCAATGTACGTGTCGGGGAGGTCGAGGATGTGCTCGCGGTGCGTCTTCTTGACATAGGACTTGGAAAGAGTGGACATGGTGAATGGTACTTTTTGTACTTGTTTTTGTTCTTTCCGTTTTCAGAATCCGAACCTTCAACAAGTATGCCTCCTAAAAAGCAACTTCAAGAAGCTCCTGTGATTTTTTCACTGAGACTTCCCGTGGAGGAAACTGCACCTGTTCCCGCAGAACCGTCGGGTCCGTCCGACTATGATTCCGTTCTCCAGCAAACCAACTACTCGACGATTCTTGCAAGTGTCGAAGTCTCACGCTCGGGAGACCGGTTTAACGCCGAGATGTTGCGGGAGATTCTCGCACGGACCAAGAGTCCGACCTATGCGCCGACCACTGCATGCTTCTGGTGCTGCTCCACCTTCCACTGGAAGGCGTGTGTGCTGCCCATCTCCTACGACGCGTACGAGATGACACATACCTGCGAGGGACACTTTTGCTCGCCCGAGTGTGCACTTGCCTACCTGTACAATGACGTCCAGGTCTCCGACTCGGTTCGGTGGACACGCCATGCCCTCTTGGTGGACATGTACCGCAAGATCTATACCAAGAAGGACATTACGCCCGCTCCGCCCCGCTCTCTTCTCCGCATGTTTGGCGGTCAGCTGGATATCGAGCAGTACCGCGAGTACCTGGCCTCTTCTGATGAGACGGTTGCTGTGCAGCTGCCCCCGCTGCGACTCCATGTGCCCACCATGAATGTCCAGGGCCCGACCCGGGATGTCAAGAAGTTTGTGACCTTGTCGGACGATACAGTCGCCAAGGCATCCAAGGAGCTCCGACTGCGCCGCACAAAGCCGGTTCACTCCAACATCCAGACGTTAGATAAGTGCTTCCAATAGACTTGCTAAATACCAAATGTGGTGCAGTTCCACAAAAGTCTCTGAACCCACCCCTCGTGCATCCATTACATGTGAACGGACAACGTCTCACATGCAAGGGAAACAGTCTGTGGCTACAACCTATTCTGTCCGCATGGATGCCGTCGTGTATTTCGTCACGACCGTCCCCGCCATGAAGTCTTTGCTCTCCGTCTCCCACCACGACTACCTGCCCCACGAGTACGAACCCATCAAGATTGACGAGGACATCTTTTTCAAGCTCAACGAACTCAAGGTCACTGACGGAAACGTGGACATTCTCAAGTTCTTGCTCCTGTCGTACGAGCACGATGTCCAGCACCTGCAAAAGTTTATCGACATGTGCCAGGCAGATTACGAGCGCAAGATGGCAAACAAGTTAGGTCTCCATCGTTATTTCTTTGATCAGGTTGTGCAGACCAAGGTGAAGGGGTCCACGCAAAACCCGCTGCCGACAACGCATCTGATTTACTCGAAAACCAAATTTACGACCAACAAGACGTTTGAAAATGTCTTCTTTGAACAACGCAAGCATGTCCAAGCCCGCACCAAGTTTTTTCTCGAGAATCGTGGATGGTATGAACGCAAGGGTATTCCTTACACGCTTGGTTTCATGCTTTACGGACCACCGGGCACAGGCAAGACGTCGACGATTAAGGCGGTCGCAAACGGTGCTCGCCGGCACATCATCAACATCCAGCTCTCTGAAATCAAAACCAAGCAGCAGCTCCAACATCTCTTCTTCAACGATGAAATATACGTCTACAACGGGACCAATACTGAAAAGTACACCATCCCCGTCAGCGAACGACTATATGTGATTGAGGACATTGATGCAATGGGCGACACTGTTCTGCGTCGCGATCTCATGCGCCCCGAGCCCAAGAAGAAGTCCGAGGAGGAGGAGTTCTTTGGCCGCAACAAGGAGGAGGAAAAGGACAAGTTTGACCTGTCGTTCTTGCTCAACTTGCTCGATGGTACCCTCGAAGCAAACGGCCGTATTCTCATTATTACCACCAATTATCCGGAGCGGATCGACAAGGCCCTGATTCGTCCGGGCCGTGTCGACATGATTGTCCATTTCAAAAAGTGTTCGCGTGTTATTCTGCAGGAGATGGTGACTGCGTTTTACGAGGATCCGTCCTTGGTTGTTCCCAATGATCCGTCGCTGGATGACAAGTGGACACCTGCCGAAGTGAATCAAATCCTGTTTCGGAACTTTGAAACGCCCAAGCAGGCGCTGGAAGAGCTGGTGACCACCACCGGCGCAAATGAGTTTGATATGCCTACTGGATACGTGCTGCCAGGTCCAGCAGCAGAATAACGTAATCAAACATGATTGTCTGGTTGCTCGCAGACAGCGATGTCCACAGCCCCTTCAGCTTGCCAATCACATCCACATCCACCTCCTTGATCTCGGAAAACGAGTACTCGAGAAAGAACTTGCTGTCACGCGCACGGAGCGTGGCCTCAAACGGCGTCACATTCTTGGAAAACTCGGTGGGAATGAGTGCAGGGTTGCCCATCTTCATCATGTCCATGGCGGTCTTGTATGCGGGGAAATCGGGATCATTCGGAAAGCATGCAATCAGCTGGTTGAGAAACTCGCCAAGTGTGTTGTAGAATGCCTGGAGGACACGCTGCTTCTGCTTCGAATCCATGCTTGTTTATTTCCGAGCAACTCCCTGAAACTCCTTTTCGCGTTCGCTCTCCATCCTCTTCAGGCGAGTCGCAACATCCTCATTCTTGCTGTACTTGTCCGCGTCACCACCGCTCTGGGTCGTCTGGGGGCCCAACGGTCCCGACGGCGCAGGTCCCGACAGGAACGTATAGTGCAGCTGGTCCGTCGTAGCAGTCTTGCCGTCCCAGCTGGAGTACGCGTCCGAGAACCCGCCCGATGTCGAGAAGGACCACGACTCCAACGGGCCCGTCGCCGCAGTCGCAGGAGGAGCACCCGGCGCAGCAGCCACCGGTGTCTCGCGGCGCGCAGTCACGGGCTTGGCAATGTAGCTAAAGATGTCCTTGCCGACATAGACGTCCTTCGTCTCGGGCAGATACAGCGTCGGCACCTTTTGCAGAAACGGCGGCAGCTGGGCACGCGTCAGTCCATCAATGGAGATCATGCGGCAAAGAGTGTTCTTGTTCATGGCAGACAGCGTGTCGAGGATCTGCTTGCTGTGACCACAACGAGAACTGTAAAACAAGACGGGTTGGTTGGCTGCCATTGTGTGCTTCTGTTAAAAAAACGAAAAGAAAGGAAACGAAGAATAACAAACTACAATGGAGAACCTCAAGACTTCCCTCAATGGATTTCGTGTCGATTGCGAGTTCAAGAATGTCCCTGTTGCGTTTGTCAATGCGTTACGCCGCATCCTTCTGTCCGAGCTTCCGACCGTCGTGGTGACGAACGTGCAGATCCACGAGTCGACATCCCAGGAGATTCAGTACGAGATGCTGCGTCTGCGTACCGAGATGCTCCCCATCAATGTGCGTCCCGACGAGCTCGGTGTTGTGCGCGACACCAAGATTTCAATCCGCATGGACCCGAGCCCCGAGCGCCGGATTGCCATGTCGACGGACTTTACGGTGAATGGTCCTCGCCAGGACATCATTCTCAAGGACCGCGATCTGGGCACCCCGCTGTACTTCTGGGCGATTGAGCCGGAGAAGGCCCTCCACGTCACGGCATCCCTTGCAGTCGTGTCCGGCAACAACGGCGTGCTCGATGGCCGCCCGGTCGGTGCTGGCTCCCAGGTGTGCGTCGCAACCTTCAAGAATCACATTGACATGGAGCTCGCAAAGCAGGAACGCGATCGCGTCATTGCAGAGAATGGCGATCTCGATGTCTTTGACAACCACGATGTGCAGCGGTGCTGGTCGCGTGACAGCGAGGGCCGGCCCAACTGGTTCGACTTTACGGTAGAGAGCATTGGTGTCATGGATGCCAAGGATCTGCTGAAGAAGGCGCTCGAGATTCTCAAGGGCAAGATTCTGGAGATGAACAAGGCAGATGTTGTCAAGGACGATGAGGGCGCATACATGCTCGAGATTCCGACCGAGGGACACACGCTCGGCGCCCTGGCCCAGGCGATGATTTACTCTGCAGGTCCTCCCAAGGTCGAGGATGTTCGCTACACGATTGGCCACCCGCTCACACCCAAACTCAACATCCGGTTCTGGACCAGCATGTCCGGCAGGGAGGTTGTCGACCGCTTCGTCAAGGAGGCGGTGGCACTCTGCGAAACCATTCTTCGTTCTGTATAATGAGCGGGTATCTGGAGTTCAAGACGGATGAATTCCAACTCATAGGCGACGTCATGGAAATCGATGAACAAGTACAGCGTGCTCAAAATCTTCAATTTTTTACATTGGACGATCAGCTGACGGATTCGTTTGAACGTTTGATGCCTGCTGGACACCCTACCAAGTATCAGCTGGACCAACTCAAGCAAGAAGTGGATCGCTACCGTGACTTGTACGAGACGTACGTTGTGCAGACTCCCGATGGATACACTGTGCAGAAGCCCTTTACTCGCCGCTCCTTTGATTGGATTTCTCCCGTGTACAAGGAGCTTGAACTGCAAGAGGTCAATGTGCGTGAATCCATTGCGCCGCTGATGGAAACCCGAGATGTTGCGAACGGATACCCACGTTTGCTGGGAGCCATGCCGCACCCGTATGCGACGCGGGACGGACAGATCTACTCCTTTTCACGCCCTACCGAGTTTGTAGACACAGAAGGCGCATATGCTGCTCGTGCCCTTCCGGCATTTGCAATGTCCACCTCGCGCTATTTTGACAACGGAAAACTCTCCATTGAGAATGTGCCGGTGGATGGCACCAACGACACCATGACCTTTATCGGATACTACCTCGCAGAACGCAAGGATGCCGTACCCAATCCGTTAGTTGGTCACCCTTTCTTTGAAGATTCAAAAGCGCGATTCGTTCCGAGTCAGCACCCGATTGCCGAAGTGATTCCGGAGCTCGATGCCGTGATGGAACATGGAGTTCCCGTGACAAAAGACCCGTACGTCCAAGGTGCCCATTTCTTGAAGATTTATGACGTTGCCCTTTCTGCCATTCCGTGGGAACTGTGGAAGCGCCGGTTTCCTCCCGCCGAGATTGTCGAGTCAACACCGCCCCGCACAGAGATTGAAATAGCAAACCCGAAAGTCGTGGCTCCCTCCAACAAGTTGCTGGAGGAATACGGAACCACGTACTCTCCCGGATTGTCGCCTCGCCTGTGGTTGGAGAATCAGGTGGATGGCGGATTTCTCGTCATCAAGATGCTGCTGTCGGATGCTGCAAGTGCCGGCGTCATGGCAGCCTTCTCCGGATCGGAACTCGGCAGATATGCAGAGGTTCCCCTCGACAAGTGCGGTCTGGAGGGGCTGGGATTCGACCAGTTCTTGCTGCAAGGAAGTGTGCGTCAGTACGATGTCCTGGACTCGAAGAAGAAGTGGATCGGCAACCGCTACGAGTGCATTCCCCTGGAGATTGTCAAGGAGGAGCGCAAGCAAGTGGGATATGGAAACAGACTAAAGTGGGAAGATTCGACATCCTCCAAGATCATTGAGGACTATCGCCGTATCCTGGCGAAATACAAGCTGCCTGTTGTGAAGGCAAAACCGTTTTCTGGACCCAAGGCCCCTGTCCGTCAGCCGTCGCAGCTTCGGCAAAAGGTCTTGTCGATTCTCTCGGATTCGAAACGAGAAGATGAAGACAAACTTCGAGCAATCAATGTATTGTTGGAAGCAGCCTTGCATGACAGTTTCCATTGGAATGATCCGGAAGGCTTATTTGTTTGCTGTGATCACACGCTGCAGCTCCTTACGCCCGAACGCGATTCTCCTCGGTTCTACAGACGCTGGACGAGGGATGGAGTTTGTACCGAATGCGGAGAAGTGGTGACCACCAACCTGCTCGTGAACCAAATGGGATTCGATGATCAGGGACGTGCGTTGCGCCACAACGATATCCTGGACACCTCCGTCTATGAAGGAGGAGGTGCGATGGAGTTTGCAATGAATCTCGAAGAGATCAAGACCCGGTGCGGAATCAACATGGCAGATCCCGTTGATTCTAGTTTTTACCTGATGTTGAGTCTCTTGCAAGTATTGCCGAGTCCCATCTATGTTGACCAGATCCTTGCCAAGGTTCGTCTGGCGCGTGGACTGCCGAAAGCGTCGCCGACTACGATGGGCTTTGCAGGTATTGCCGGCGTGATGCTGTTGTTACAAATCCACATTCCTGCCTTGGTGCCCCGCCGTTCGTTCGGTCCGAAGCCGCTGAAACTCACCGGCTTCCCTCGCGATGCGGAACCGGGCGAGAAGGACTACAACTTGGCCGATGGACTGATCGGTGTCTTCCGCAAGACGTTCGAAGCATTCCCCACTTCCTTCCAGGGCCCTTCGACAGATGTCATGCGTGCAATTCTCAATAATCCCAAAACTGCAAAGAGTGTCTTGGTGATGAACGTCAAGACGTTTGCGAATATGAAGGGAATCGTTGAGAAACTTGCAGAGGCCCGTGCGTATGTTCAGCTCGCGCCTCCTCCGCCGGAGCCGCTGCCGCCCGTTCCCAACTTGGTGCCCCCGACGCCCGAGCAGTTCGGCACACAAACCAGTTTTCCGGCTTGCCCGTCCACCCGTATGTCGTGGATTTCCGATGTGGCCCCGCGTATTGGACAAGCGCCGATTCTTCTTGGAAAAATAGTTGTTCCGGAATCTGTTGATCGAGTGGATCCAACACTTGCAGGAGACACGATTGCCACTACAATTATTGAAAACAAGACAGCAGTCGGTGCGCGTCTCAAGCTGAAGCCCAGCAAAGTACTGATGACGGATTCGTGGAAAACCAATTTGTTGATTCTCAATCGCTTGGCTGTTGCTCTGCGTGTCCCGAACCCCGTGCGCAAGATCGATACGACAGTGGGTGACGACCTGCTGCGCGACATTACGCAAGGATACTTGAAGGAGATGTTTTCAAAGATGACGGAAGCACAGATGACGGCGTTTGAGAAGATTGCCAAGAGGGATATTACCCTGTATGCAATCACCAAGAACTACACGGATGCGAAGAAGGAGTCCAACACATTGCGGGCGAAGGAGCGTAATCAAATCACGCAAACTCTGCGGGAGATGCCGGACGACCAGCGGCAAAACTACAAGGACATGATGGACCGTGGCATGGTTCCCTTCATGCTCATCACCAAGGAGGATCGCAGCAAGTATGCCAAGGAGCTTGCAGTACAACTGGGCGAGGAAGAAGCAGAAGTCAATCCCGAGGTCGGTGTGGGGCAAGCTGTGGGACCCGAGAACGAGGAAGAGGGTGCAGACAATGGTGATTACGGAGATTTCCAGGCAGTGGGCAATCGCGAGGCGGAACAGGATTTTGAGCCGGTCGACGAGGACGGTCCTATTTAAAAGCAGGACCCATGAAGGAAGTATATCATGTACCTCGTCCGCGTTATCTTTGTTTCCAAGAATGGCCCTTCGCGTGATGATGTGATCACGATTACTCCGGGTGAGGGTTCGTACTTTGGTCGCCCGACGGATGTGTATGATGTCGCCTTCAAGACTTCCGTTGTCGGTGGCGGTCACACGACGCGTCACTGCTTCATGAATGCACGTGGCGTGGAGGACTATGTCGAGACGGTCCTGGATGCCGTTCGCCTTGACGAGGACCCGTGCGACCATGTCCAGGTCGACAGCGCAATGGCGCCCTCGGTTCTGTACGACTCGGGCGATCTCGAGTGCGGCCGTGTTCGTTCCGCAATCCGCGATGTGATCCGCATGTCGCTCCACGTCTTTCCCCAGTAAAAATGGAATCTTCCGGTTGAAGAATAGAAAGTGGTAATGCTTACTCTACGTGGTTATCGCGTGGCAAAGAAGGACGTCAATGTCGCAGATCTCAAGAAGGAGCTGACGGTGCGACCGTATATTCCATCTGCATTTGTCAAGCCGCATCTCGTGCCCAAGTATCCCGTGTTTCAGGAAGACGCAGAGTTCATGTATGTTCCAAAGCACTTTGGACTCGACAAGTTCGGCAAGGTGCCTGCTCGAGATGTGGAACAGACACATCCGAGTCACTGGACGTTTGTGGGGAGCATACGCCCGGTTCAGCAGGTAGTGGTGGATTCCTTCCTGAAGCCGGAGCCGCATGATGGACTCATTTCGCTGCAGACGGGTGGAGGCAAGACGGTGTGTGCTCTGTACATTGCGAGCCAGTTGCGGTTGCCGACGCTTGTGATTGTGCACAATACCTTCCTGCGCGACCAGTGGGAGGAGCGGATCAAGGCGTTCCTGCCGAATGCAGTCATTGGACGCGTTCAGGCAGACAAGGTGGAGGTGGTAGGGTGTGATTTCGTGATTGCGATGCTGCAAACGTTGTCGATGAGGGAGATTGATAGTGCGGTCTTTCAAAACATTGGGCTCGTGATTGTAGACGAGTGCCATCATATTGCGTCCGAGGTGTTTGTCCAGTCGCTGCCCAAGATTACGTCCAAGTACATGCTGGGTCTGTCTGCTACTCCCGAGCGCAAGGACAAGCTAATGTATGTGATCAACTGGTTCTTGGGACCCATGCTGTACAAGTCGGATATGGGCGATTCAGTAGATACGGCAGTCAAGGTGGAAGTGTACGAGTATGAGAATTACGATACCAAGTTCAACGAGATCATTTATAGTTCGCAGGGATTGATGTCTGCGCCGCTCATGATTAACAAGCTTGCAGAGTGTGAGGATAGGACACAGTGGCTGGCGAGGATTCTAGAGGATGTGATAGATGAGGGGCGACAGATTCTGGTGCTGTCGGATAGGGTACAGCATTGCTTGGACCTGCAAGCAGCGCTGACACCGGAACTTCGGGAAAAGACGGGTATTTTGGGGCAAGGTGTAAAGGCGGACAAGAGGGCGGAACTGATGGCAACCAAGTCAATCTTGATTGCGACCTATTCCATGTGCAAAGAGGGCTTTGATTTGGCGACACTCAACACGTTGATGATGGCGACTCCACGACCGGATATTGACCAGATCGTGGGGCGCATCTTGCGCGTAGAAAAGTCGAAGAGAACGATGGATCCGATTATTCTGGATATTGTGGACCCGCAGTTCCGCAACCAGTTTCAGCAGCGAATGGCGCTGTATCGCAAGCGGCAGTACTCTATATCGAAACTGCGGTTGCCTTCTCCGGAAGGCGCAAAGTCAATGTGGCCGGGGGCGAAATAGGCGGGGACTTGATAGACATCTCGGGCGTTTCCACGTAGACGGTGACGCGCTCCAGACCGTTTGCCTCATCAGGGACACCAATGTCCATGTCCTTGTACTTGGCGAGCTTATCCTTAAATTTTTCAACAACCTGTTCAGGTAACAGCGGAGATATCTCTTGCAGACGATCATAGGTTTCCTTGGTCATCTTCAGCAGATCTTGCGGGTTCATGCGCTCATCGCGGGGGAGCGACATTTCCACGTTCAAGAAACGAAACAGCTTGCCCCACTGGATGGCACTAATGCGGTGCCCCTCGGTGCGCTTGGCAAACTGGTAATAAGAGCCGGTAGTGTTGAGAATACCGACAAACAACGAGACGCATCCTAACGCGACGGAGACGACGCCCTGGTTGGCACTCAATAAAGGAGAGGAGGAAAGGGCCGATACGAATCCCGTGACGCCCGATAAGACAATAACCGGAATATCGACACTTGTACGCTGTGTTCCAACGAACCCTTCAGCGTCCTTGTGCATCATGGAAAGTCCATGGGCTTTTTCCGCAGTACGCGCAAAGTACGTTTCTAATGTCGTCGTCCACGACACTGATGCAGAAATAGCTTGGTCACTCATTTGTTTTTTACCGTATAAAGTTTGCTGACGGAAGAGTAAATGAACTTTGACCGCAACGGAGTTCTTGTCCATAAATCCACTCCCACACCCCAGCTGCGGACCGTCAAGAAGACGCTGGTCATTGACTCTGCAGATCGTGATACGGGCATCAACTACACGAACGGCGAGTTTGTGGTCTACCTGCCGCGTGTCTACGAGAAGGTCGTGGCTATTCGTCTCGCAGGTGCCGAGTTTCCTACGATTGATCTGGCGGTCCAGCATTCGTATTTGAACGGACAGAATTTGCCGAATGCGACGTATTCTGCAGATACGATAGCGGCAACACCGTATCCTACGTACTTTGTGATTGAGCTGGATGGTCTCAACAAGACGGACGAGACGGCGTACCAGGGCAACAAGTCGCAGTTCCCGGATGCCTTCTTTGCCAAGATCCCGGTGGTTGCGTCTGCAAACAAGTCGACGACAACGGCGTCCTACTTTGTGCAGTACAATGACCACAACGAGCAGGAGAACATTGCGCACTATACACCTGCGATTGGCAAGTTGGACCGTCTGCGGATTCGCACACGCCTTCACTCCCAGCAGGGAAGTCAAGGGTTCCTGTATTGGACCAACACGGGCTTGGCTGCCACCACATCGACGCTTGCGACGAGCATCAACTGGTCCATGACGCTGGAGATCGAGTACCTCGACAATGGATTCGACCAGTTCTCTTCGCTGGAGACTCGCCTGCGCCCCGACCAGCAGATGCACCAATAAAAACGAATACAATATCGTACAAGGGTTGTAATACGTAATGAAACCATTCCTCAAATGGGTTGGTGGAAAGACACAGATTATTGACAACGTACTTGCACTGTTTCCGAAGAACATCAACAACTACCACGAGCCCTTTCTGGGAGGCGGAAGTGTGCTTCTAGCTCTTCTCGCGGACGAAACCATCAAGGTGAGTGGAACAATCTATGCAAGTGACGTGAACTCGAATTTGATTGGACTCTACAAGAATATCCAATCAAATCCAGATGGTCTGATTGCAGAGGTAAAGAAGCTAACGGACGAGTTTGCATCATGCAAAAACATGGAAGTCAACCGCAAGGCATCCACACTTGCCGAAGCACTCACTTCGCAGGAATCCTACTACTTCTGGATTCGGTCGCGGTTCAACGCCTTGACGAAGGAGAATCGCACAACATCTCCCGGGTCTGCCATGCTGCTGTTCATGAACAAGACATGCTTTCGCGGCGTGTATCGTGAGGGCCCACATGGTTTCAACGTTCCGTTTGGAAACTACAAGAATCCATCCATTCTAGATGAGGAGCACATTCGCGCTGTATCGCTGCTCATACAGAACGTGGTGTTTACCACCGCATCCTTCAGCGATTCCTTAAGCAAGGTTGTTGCGGGCGACTTTGTGTATCTTGACCCACCCTATGCAGGCACATCCTTCGTGTCGTATACTGCAGATGGATTTACGGTAGACAATCACGCGACACTCTTTGGTCTCTGTTCCAATTTGGATGCAAAGTTCCTCATGAGCAACGCAGATGTAGAAGATGTGCGGAATGCGTTTCCTGCACCGCGCTACACTACAAAAATTATAAATTGTAGGAGAGCAATCAACTCCAAGAATCCCGAAGCTCGTGTGAACGAAGTTCTCATCACGAACTAATCCATGCATCAAGTGTCTCATAGTAGTCAGCGTCTTCTCCAAAGAGAACCACGATGTTTTCCTCTTTATTGATTTGACGGAGTGCCTCACTTTTTCCCGAATTGTCAATATACTGCGTCTTCAAGAAGGATGAAAGACAGAACGCATACTTGATTGTGAACTTTTCACCAAGAAGATACTTGTACTCTCGAACGAACCCCAGGCCCGCAAGAAGCTTCGTGTCGACGCTTCCTGCAGAGTTTTGATTCTTCTTCTCCAGAATCTTGAGAATATAGGTATCGCCTGTCTGAATCAAATACGCCTCGTCTGGCGAGCGTGCGACCCGTAGATTGGGAAAGAAGTGCCCAAAGTATGCCTTCAATCCACCTTGTGTCATGTACCGCACATTGTCCTTCTCGAGGTAGTAATTGTACTTGCCATTGCATTTCGGAATGGTCTTCCGAACAAAACCTTGCTCTAGAAGACGAGTCTCATTCTCCGTCTTTTGCTCAAACGTCTTGCCACTGACATTCGTATTGGCTCCACCTGCACATGTGCCTCGATTGGTATCCATTGCTGCTTTTTTCAGTATGTCGGTTGATTTTCGTTTTTAAGCCATGTGCTTCCCCAACGAAACAAAGGTATCAAACGTAAACAAAAACACGACACCGGTCAAGATATAGAGTAACAGATCCTGGCTGGATGCACGCTCGTACCCCGTCTTGTTCTGCTCGACGAGACGCAGAATGCGAGACAGCTTGTCATCGGGAACGGATTCCGGGAGCTGGACAGTCGCAGGAACCGGTTTTTGGGACGGGGCAGGGATCAGGTCCGCACGCGGGTCCAACGGGAGCGTGGGCACAGTGCTCGCAACCACACTCGTCATAGGAACCGGCGCGGAGACTTTAAAAGCAGTACCATGCGCATCCTCCAAGGATGCGTAGTCCAACATTACTCAAACCGCAGAAAAATATGGCGAGGAATCAAATGAAGTTGTCTCGTCAGAATGAAATGATTGTCTCGGCAGTGCTGATTGGCGTCCTCGTGTTTTACCCGACTGTCTTGACACCGTTTGTTGCCCCGAGTCTCGGCAAGCTCGCGGCCTTTGCCCTCGTCTACTATGTGTGGCGCCACATGAGCAAGATGGTTGCCTTCTTCCTGGCGATCGCCATACTCCGCGCCTCGCACATGCTGGAGTTCAACACGGATCTGGGGTCCATGAGCGCAGATGACAAGGCCAAGATCAAGGCTGCACTGGATGCCACATCGACACCGCCTAGCGTCACGTCTTCCAAGAGCACGGACGTTGCCAAGGTCTCGTCGGACGATGGCGTGAATGACTCCAAGACAGTCAGCGCAGGCAGCACCAAGTCGACTGCGGCGCCGGTATCTTAATCTTTGTCAAAGAACAATGAAACTCTCTCTTCTCGACCAACTCAATAACAACAAACTCGTCGCGGGAATCATGATGATTTTGTTGAATATCGGTTCGAGATACCTGGTCGATGAATTCAGTACGAACCCGAAGGAGCGCGCGCGGAATATCATTTTGAGACGTATAGGTGTGTTTGCAATGTGCTTTATTGCGACGCGCGACCTGGTGGTGTCGCTGATCCTGACGGCTGGATTCGTGATTCTGGCATCGGGGGTTGCTGCAACTCCTGAAGGGTTTGAGACGAAGAAAAAGCCGACGCTGGAGTCTCCTTACGCATCTGACCCGCCACTGTCGACGAGCCAGTAAGCAGCACTGCAAGAGGAAACGGCATCCCGTCCGGAATCATGGGAAGAATATGCTCCCACTCATACGTCCGCTTGTTTACGAGAATGTTCGCAATCTTCTCACGGACGTCCATTATATATACTACCCTACAACCATCTAAACCAACTTGCGCAGTGTCTTGCGCCCACTTCCAATACTTCCGCGACGGCGACGCTGTGCGGGCACTACTTCGAGTATAGGAGCAAGCGGAACCGGGGCAGGCTGGGCAGGTGGTGGCGCAGCAGGCCCAAAGATACGGGACATTGCGACAGAAATAAGCGAGTTGTTTGGTGCTGCTGCTGGTGCTGCTGCTGGTGCAAGCGGGACGGGAGGGATTGCAGCGGATGGGCGAGGAGGCCTCGACGACAGATTAATGCGTGGAGGGGCAAGTGGAACAGGTGCCGGGTGCAGTGGACGGACCGGGGCAGGCGGGGGAGCAACAGGCGGAAGAGGCATAGGTGCCGGGTGCAGTGCGGGGCGCAAAATAGCCGGGCGAGGAAGAGGGCGGACGATAGGGGCTGAAACAGGCGGAGATGGAGGAGGTAGACCCGTCACCCTTGCAATCGCATGATTCAAAAAGTCATCCACAACCGCATGTGCTCCCTTGGTTATTTCATCCGGGGACGCAGCTGTATTCAACAGATCCCGTATCGGCATCACGAAACGGCTGTTTGCAGTGTCTCCTCCTATTTGCGGATATACGAACATTACAGTTGCAAGCAATCCAGCAATATCAAAGACTCGCATGAAACGCATGTACTCTTTCGGTTGATGTGGTATATATGACGACACACCCATTACCATCGCAGGTCCCACAAGTTGCATAAACTGGTTTTGATGCGTAAATTGTCTTCTGACGTTTGCATCGCCGAATTGATGAAACGTGAGATGGTTCGTCAGTGCAGTGACTCCATCCAATACACGTCCCCAATCGTGGAGTACGATATGATTGCCCATCCATGCTACGTTCTTGTAGTGGATATCAGCGTGCAAAATTCCCTCGGCATTCAGAAGCAATAATACGTGAAAGATCGGCCGAATTTCCCGCAATGTCTCTGGAAGCGGGTGCGATTTTTTGATAAGATCCGCATCCTGTCTCGGTGTAATAAAATTGAGAAATTGGTTGTTTCTTCCAAGAGCAATATGTTGCTGGCATGAATGAGGGCTGCCATCGATATTCTTCAAATCGGACTCTTTAAAAGACGGAATACATGTACCAATTGCAAAGTTAAAGTACGCATCCAACGGACGACCCATCAGCCACATTTGCGCTTGCGGGCTTTGGTCAATCTTGTCATGAATCGACAAGAGTGCGCGTCTTACCACCTGCTGATTGTACTCTTCGTAGGATTCCGAGATGGGCACGATGCGGGACACATTGTCGCCTGGCGGAATACCCGGTTGCACGCAATCTACGGGCGGCGCAAATACACACGTATCTGCGCCTTGACCCAAAAAGTATCCGCCTTCCATTATCTGTTACGAGGAATTAAAGTCTGATTTGAAGAGACTTGCCCGTGCTCTTGCGGGACTTGCTGGAGTTGGGGTCCACCTTCACCGTCTTCTTAATGTCCGACAGCAAGTCGTCAATGTTCATCGACGGCGGCTTCATTTCAACCGGCGCCTGCGGGGGAGGCGGCATCTGCGACGGCTGCTTGCGGACACCCACATTAATCTTCTTGTCAGCGGGAGGCTGCTTGGGGACCACGTTCGGGGGAGCGGGAGGCACACCGCCCTGCATGAAGCTCATGAGACCGGCCAGAGGGTTCGGCGCATTCTGGGGAGCAGGCGCAGACGCAGTTCCACGCATTTGCTGCTGCATCTGCTGAGTCTGGTTCTGCATCGCAGCTGCGGCCAGCGAACGAGCAATGTCCGGGTTCTGGCGCATAATGTCGTCAATGTTCGGGATCGGCGCCTTGCGTGTCATCTGGTTCGTCAAGTGCACCATGTAGATCATCATACACGTGCGCAGCGGAATGCGCACCATCGGGTGCATCTTCATGTTTTCACCATACAGGTCATACAGCTCCTCGAAATCATCCTCGAGGTCCACGACGTTCATCTGGGCAGCCTCGGAAAGACCATCGAGCTGAAGGCCGAATGCCTTGAGCAACTGCACGTTCTTGGAGCCCCACTCCAGGCCAGACATGCCCGTCACGAACCACTCGGAGAACTGCTTGATGGTGGAGTCCATCGACTTTTCGCGACGAATGAACTCGAGCTCCATCTTCATCTCCTCGAGCGGCGAGTCGATCGTGAAGCGCTTGCGCATCGGCACGCCCAGCTTGGACAGACGCTCAAACTTGCGCAGCAGCTCGTACTTTTCCTTCATGAGCACCTCGTCCGACATGCGCACAGTCCGCGACGGCGTATAGGCCTCGGCGTTCAGGTTGTTGAGCCCGTCCATCTTGATGGGCCCCGCGTCTCCCATCGACGGCATCAGATTGGGTCCGGGGGGCGGCGGCGGCGCATCCTGGAAGTCAAGCATGGGCAAATCAACCGATTCCAGTGTGGGTCCTCCGACAATGTTAGGATTGACAAGGAGATCCGTGTCCATCTCTTTGTTGTTTGGTTTGGAGGTCCTTCTGAAAGTTAAAACGCAGAGCATGGAAAACGGATTTTAAACTTGTCAATACGATAGGTCTCGTCCAAGATGTGCAATCTCTGTCTCTCCTACATCCACGATATCCTCGAGTTTCCCGTCCCCGTTGACCATGATTGCTACCACAGTTTCAAGAAAATCACCATCACGCCGGAGATTGTCAACGAGTTCTACCGAATCCATCTCAAGCACTGTGGAATGACGCCCAACTACCGCGTGTCGGCGCACCTCATCATTCTTCTGGTGGAGGCTGGAGTTGTGCGCGGTTCTCTCCATCCCATGACGCTTGCTCGCGTCTGGTTCAACCTCAAGTTCTACGCCATCAAGTGCATCCACGGCATCCACAAGGAGCACAGTGGTGGCTTCGACCCCATTGCGGCTGGCGCTCTCGTCCGTGTCTAGTGGTGCTCCATCACCCACAAACCCTGCAAGAACGAATCAGCCAAATCATCCTTTTTTGGGTGCTTGGAAAAATGCGCCTGGTTTGCCTGGGGGACAAGCGCGTAGGCATGTGTAATACCGGTTGACTTGCGACCCTTGTAGGACTTGACGTTGTCATCCACCGTGACAATGTTCGAAAGCTTGTGGGTTGCCGAAACACCTGTGCACTTGAATCCACTCATAGTAAAGTACATGTGAATCATGGCTTGGACACTTGACATGCGGCGCTCGGGCTGGTTCTCAATCGCAACAAGGTCTGCTCCTCTCCATATATCCCTGCGAGCATTCAAGCAAGCAATAATCGCAGGCGCCAGATCAAGCACGGAACCCTGTGTCGAAGAAGACACACACTTCTTCCACGAGTTCTGCTGGGCATGGTTGTAGAGCAAGGATACCAAATCTGCCTTCTTCGTAGCAGTTGTCGAGAGTCCTGCCTTGCCAATATCCGAACGCAGCTCATCGGGGGACTTCTTGTTTAGCGATGTCTTTGTGACCTTCTGCTTCCGCGCCCCTGTATGCTTGCTACATGCAAAGGTTCCATTGGATGCATGCTCATACCGTGCGGCAGTCGAACACTTGTGGCATCGTGCCGCTCCAACACCCGCCTGCTCTCCCAGCACATCAATAATATTCCAATCATCAATCTTTACATCGGTGCGGTTGGTGCCATCGAGAACACAATAGGCAAGGTTGCGCAGTCCTGGATCGAAACTAATTACCTTCATTGTTTATCTTTACGCCGTGGCTTTAAGCAGAGCGACCAGCACCGTCTTGGCATCGCGCTTACCGAATGGGATGCCGCGCTTGGTCAGCATATCCTTCAGCTCGGCGCTCGTCTTCTCGTCCAGTGTGTCCGTATCGATCGGAGGAGGCGGGCCCTCCACAACCTCGGGCTCCACCTCGAGACGGTCATCCTCGTCTTCCTCCTCTTCCTGCTGCACGACCGGCTCGGGCACAGGCTTCTCGGGCTCAGGTTCCGGCACAGATTGCTGCTGGCGCGACAGCTCACCGATGACCATGATGATTCCATTCATGTTGGCAAACAGGCGCGTCTGCTGCCAGTAGATCCAGCCCACAACGCCAATCAAAAGGGTAATGACCGCAGCCAACGCCGCAAAAGAAACTTGAACGGTTTGCTCCATTTACAATGGACGGCGGATAGGATTTACAAAACTTTCACGAGGACTAACAAATGCCTCGTCACCGTAAGCAACGAGGCGGAGATGACAGTTTACTGGGCGATGCTGCCTTGATTGGTTTAGGAGCATATGCCGCAAACCAACCTGGAGGAAATACTGTGAGCGGTCTTTTTTCGAATCTTGGACGGATTGCATTGTACGTCGTTGGAGGATTCGTTGCATTGTTTGTGGTTCTGATAGTGTTTAGCATCCTGTTTGGCAAGAAGCAAAAATTCACCGACTTTGCGGTTGCATATGCCCCTGATGCTGCTCCGCCGACCGATGTGGTGGGTGGCCTTCAACCCGCAGGTCCTACGGAAAAGGGCAATGAACGAGTAACAACACCTGCTGGAAACGTCATTGTGTATTAAGCCTTGCAAACAGAACACGTGCACTCATTATGATCAACATTATGATTAATATCGTTATCCGTAAAGGCAATATACTGTGGCGACGGATTCGTACAGACGCCGAGTAAAACCCCATTACGATCCTCCTCTCGGAGCACCCACACACGAATACCTGACTTCAGTAGATAGATCATTGCTTCTTGGTGCGTTTGCTGCTTCGAAGTTCGTTTTTAAAACTCCTCCGTAAAGGAGATGGCCTCTGTTGACATGACGCGCGAGTAGTCCGATACCTTCTTCTCGAAGAAGTTGGTCTTGCCCTCGAGACTAATGAGATCCATAAAATCAAACGGATTTGCAACATTGTAAATCTTCTTATTGCCCAGCTGGACAGCAAGACGGTCTGCCACAAACTCAATGTACTGACTCATCATCTTGGCGTTCATGCCAATCAGCGAGCACGGCAGCGCGTCGCAGATGAACTCCTTCTCGAGCTTGACGGCATCTGCAATGATGCGGCCCACAATGAGAGGATCCGGCTTCTCTCCGAGCGTGTGGAACAGCGACACGGCAAACTGCGTGTGAAGTCCCTCGTCGCGCGAGATGAGCTCGTTGCTGAAGGTCAGACCCGGGAGAAGACCGCGCTTCTTCAGCCAGAAGATTGCGCAAAAGGCGCCCGAGAAGAAGATGCCCTCGACGCATGCAAAGGCCACCAGGCGGTGGGCAAACGACTGGCCGGAACCCATCCACTCCAGCGCCCAGTCCGCCTTCTTCTGGATGCACGGAATGGTCTCGATTGCATTAAACAGCTCGGCCTTCTTCTCCTCGTCCTTGATGTACGTGTCAATCAGCAGGGAATAGGTCTCCGAGTGAATGCCCTCCATCGCGTTCTGGAAGCTGTAGAAGAGCTTGACCACCTGGGAACTCACCTCTCCCTGGAAGCGCGTCACGAGGTTCTCCATGACGATGCCGTCCGACCCCGCAAAGAAGGCAAGGACGCGGCCAATAAAGTACTTCTCATTCTCGGTAAGCTTCGCCCAATCCGACTGGTCCTTGGAAAAGTCAATCTCGTCCGGCGTCCAAAACACTGCAACGCTCTGCTTATACATCTTGTACAGGTGCTGCTCGGATGCCTTGATCGGAAAAAGAGTGTAGGACATGCTGTATATTAGACGCAGAAAAGACCTAAATGAGTAATAATGAGTAGCACGACCAACGTCCAGTCTCTGTTGGCGAACGTGTTTCGTCCAGTGTACACGTATGACTTGACGGGATTCCAAACGAGTATTGAACTCTCCAACATTGACACCGTGTCGGCAAACAACGCAATCTTGCTTCGTGCAGATGTTGCGGATTCCAACGGCAATGTGTTTGTGGGCACGACGGCGGGCCTGAACGCAAACAACTGCTCGTATACCTCCGCGTTTGGATACGGTGCCGGCCAGGGGATTTCCAATGTGTCCAACGGAACCTTTCTTGGATTCCAGGCAGGCGCAAACTCGAGTTCGAACGCCAACAACATTGCCATCGGCAACAACGCCGGTGTCGGTGTCGGCACCTCCTCCAACATTCTCATTGGATACCAGACGGGCAAGGGTGGAAGTATCGGCGCCAACAACATCTTGCTCGGAAACGGCGTCAAGGGCAGCACAGCCATGTCCAATCAGTTTCAGCTCGGATACTCGAACTCGACGTCCAACATTGCGATTGCAGCCGATCTTGCGTATGGCGTGGTTGCGATTGGAAAGACGGACACGACCATGACGGCCAACAACCAGGCATACTGGCCTCCCGGCAATCCGTATGGCAACCGTCTTTGCTTGGATGTGGCCGGATATGCCCGTGTATCGAAGGGTCTCTCGATCGGTACGGACCCGGGTACACGCACACTCGATGTCAACGGTGACTTTCGAGCAGATGATGGCAGAGGCTCGATCGTCTTTACGCACGACACGAACTCGAATTCGACAACAACCTTTGCGTCGTCAAACGCCCAGGGACCTGTGCTGGATGCCGGTGGAGGTGGCATGTTTTCCCTCCGCGGAAGCAACGTTGGTACTGGCACGACAACTCTCTTTACAGCGAAAAAGGGGCTGTACCGAGTCATGATAACAAGTACAAATGGAACTTTTTGGGATGAGTGCAGTGTTCTTGGACTGACTGCAACAGCTGCTGTGCGGGCGACTCCCAGCAATACCGGAAGCACTGCAATCCTTGTTGTGTCTGGGTCGAACGTGAATGCATCGATTGTTGGAGGAGGGCCCTTCTCGTGGGTTGCGTTCTATTCACCGATGGCGTAACTTGTCCATCATCTTGCGGATTGATACGGCACTGACACCGGAAACCTTGGTAATCTCGGAAAGACGAGCAGCAAGAATGTGGTAGACAACACCGGCAACAATCGTCTTGGGTGTGTGCTCCATCTCGGGCAGATCCGTAATCATCATCATGATCTTGTCACGGTCCTCGTCGCCCAGCGTCATGTCCGCGCAGATACGCTCGGCAATGCCCAACTGCGTATTGAGAACCGAAGATGCCTCCGTGGTGAAGCGAGACAGTCCCTTGCACAGAGCACGGATCGAGACGTGAAACAGATTCGCCACCTCCTCATGTGTTCGTGTAGCGTTGTTCTGGCGACACGCTGTAAAGACGGCACCTGCCATCAGAGCACGTCGGGTCTCACCGCGTGTCTTGCGTGCATCCTCGACAGCCTTGAAGAGGGCACAGGCATCCATGATGATTGCTTTGGGCAGTCCCACGCGCGCACAGCAGACCTGAATCGCATCAAAGATTCCCATCCACGAACGCTCACCGTGACTCGAGAACGACCACGATGACAGTTTGGCAATGGTCTTGGTCTCTTCCGACTGACCAGGGACTCGCTTCCGCATCATCATGCTTCCAAACGAAGAACCGGGCAGCAGCTCGTTGGTCACACCGCCGGTTCGCGAAGGGTCCGCATCGGTCGACTCGTACATGCGCCACTCTGCGCCCTCGTCAATGTGGCTGCCCAGGATGGTTCCACAGCACATGCATGTGTTCTCGCCATGATCAACTTCAGTAGATTCGTGAAGGCACTCCATACAAACAAAAGATGTTGCTTACAGAATCTTCGTTTTGACCGAAAACGGAAATTTGGACGGCCAAGGAAGAAGTTGTGCCCCCAAAGACCAAAATGCCCTACAACTATTCTACTCTTGGATTTGACGAGGAGGAGATCAAGATGCTCCAGGACGCAGAACAGGCAATCGACAAGGCAGACAAGTGGACGTACATCAAGGAGTCGCCGGTTCACGCCGACTACTCGTTTGTGATGGACGTGGAGTTTGAGAAGATCTGTCAGAATCTTCGCTACATGGAGCACACCAGTGTTTCGTTGGCGTGGACAATGAAGATCATGAAGCAGATCGCGCAAGAGGGAGATGACATGCACACACATATGATGACACCGGACGCTGCGAAGAAGCATGTTATCGAGCGGACGGCGGAGATGGACGAGAAGGTGCTGGAGACCTACAAGAACCTGCCCGCCTTCAAGCCGATGCCGAAGTGGGCCAAGGAGTACCTGCGCGTCTACCCGCAAGTTCTTGCCAAGGTCATGGCCACGATGAAGTAAAAAAAAATATAGAAGAGAGAAGAGCACACAAACCAATTTTTCAATTGTCTGCGGGCTTTACAAGCACCGGCTGGCAGCGCGCGCACACGCATGCTGGTCCACAGAGGAGATTGCGTTCCTCCCACTTGGCAGCGCGGCGCTCCTTCTCGGCATACGCAATCCGAAGCCACGCACGGCAGTATGCGCCCTGTTTGTCATGTTGGAACTGCATGGGGTCATGTCTGGCATCTGCAAAGTCCTCGACCAACTCATCCCACGGAAGTTTCGCAATGTCTCTGTACATTTTCCATGCGTCGCGCACAGGACCTTCTTCGGGAATTTGTGTCTCGTCGGTGATTTCTTCGCACCACTTGGGTGCATTTCCCCAGATGCGGTAGAAGTAGTCAACCACGTGCTCATTGTCTTGCTTGGTGAGGTTCATGTTGTCTGTCGGGGACTCTTGGTTTTCTTTCAGATTCTAAAATCCGTTTTCAGACGGAATCCATGGAATAGTAATGTACTTTTTCGCAGAGGGCAGTGCGTCTTCTGACCATCCGACCATGCTCGAGCTTCCCGCAAATCTTCATGGACGCAAGACGATGTTTTTCCCGGAGAGGGGAGTTGCAAAGTGGTTCTACGAGTCGGGAATTGCCGAGCGCGGAGTGATTGACTGGGCCGCACAGTTTGCGGATCCGTCCAAGGTGTTTCTGGATATTGGCGCCCATGTGGGAACCTATGCCTGGTCGCTTGCTCCCAAGTTCGAGCACACGTATGCGTTCGAGTGCAATCCCAAGGTGTTTTGCTACTTGGCAGCAAATGTCGCACTGCACAATTTGACGGACAAGATCACGCCGATCCCGATTGGTCTTGGCGACAAGCCTGATCTGCTGCCACTCATTGTCCGCTCCGAGGATGGAGGAGGCAATGGTGTCAAGAAGCTGAAGGAGGAGGAGAATACCAGCAAGATCCAGGTTGAGATTCGCACGCTGGATTCGTACAATCTGTCCAACATTGGGTTCATCAAGATGGATGTTGAGGGATTCGAAAAGGAGGTGCTGCTAGGTGCGCAAGAGACACTGCGTGCGTCGGGATATCCTCCCATTCTGTTTGAGAGTTGGGGAGCGTGGAAGGAGGCCGAGGGCGTTCCTGCCATTCAGATTCGCACGGAACTCCTGGATACTTTCCGCAAGATGGGATACCGCGTTCAGCAGATTGAGGGCGCACAAGATACTTTCCTAGCGACGATGTAATGACAGACCGCCGGCTTATCCAATCCATCTCGTATCACATTGACCGGATGCTCACGGACAAGTCGCCGAAAACGTTTTTCCCATACATGGGCGAAAACATCGTGGATATCGTAGATGCATTGCAAAGGGATTATCGAGGTGATGCGGTCATAAGCCGCACACCGACCGGTATTGTTGCACACATCAGCCCTGCTGCACGATTTGACGGACAGCGGGATGTTTCAGATGAGATGCTATTTTGGTCCATGCCACCAATTCGCGTAGCTTCCGCTCCTCTGTCGGGAAAGGCAAGAAAGTAGGGTAGCAGTTCCTCAACTCCTGGAACGCATCTGCCTGGGGCACCGCATTGTGCTGACGCAAGAAGCCAAGAATGTTGTCCAGCTTCTGACGACGATCCTGATCAGACAGTGCCTGAAAGTTTGCTTCAAACCCGTCCATTGCTCTACAGTAGCTTCATAACTTTAAACTCTGTCTATAACAATGCGTCACACAAAGTGGATTTATGTCGCAGTGGTACTCTTTGCGGTCTTTTTGCTGACACGCCCACGCGAAAGAATGTGTGCGGCACCTGCAGCTAGTACAGCTAGTGCTATTCGTCAAGCATGTGCGGATCAAGGTAGTGAATATGATGCGGACTCAAACAGCTGCAAGTGTCCTAACGGAACTACCTAGGGCGAAAACGGAAATTTGGACGGTCAAAGAGGATAGAGCACCCAAACAAGATGAACTCTAATTCCATGTCTACCTACACTAATCTCCTCAACCAGATCAACGGCGAGACCATGCGTGCGCGCGCCGTCCTCATCACTGCACCGCCCGACATGGGTCAGCAGCTTCGTTACTACGAAATGTCCATCGGGGAGCTCGTCAAGAGTCTCCATGCCGTTCGCGAGAGCGATGTCCGGTCCTTCGACATCATCGGCGAGGTGCGCAAGCTGGCGCCCACCAACGCCAAGTGGCAGGCGCTTGTCGACAACGACATGGTCGACAACATCGCCATCATCCTCGATGACTGCTACGACCCGCTGTGCGAGGAGTACCCGAAGGCTGCGCGCGAAGTCCTCGGCGAAATGGGCAGTCTGAAGTGGAAGACCTTCCTGCTCCGCGTCATCAAGTACCTCAAGGACGGCGACTCCTTCCACCAGGAGGGCGACGAGAGCCTCTCCACATTCGACGACACGGCGGGCGGATGCGACGAGATCGTGTGGGATGCCGCCTGCACGCTGCTCCAGCGCTCCATCATCCAGAAGGCGTGAAGCAGCAGAACAACAACAAAACCCAATTTTTACTTGTGGCGACGACGGGTCTTGCGCCTGCGACCTGCGGCAGGCGGTGCGGATGTCATGGCATCCAGGTAGGCACGAATCTTGTTTACAACGGGTTCAACATCGGCACCTTTTTCTTTGAGAACGCGCAAGAACATTGCGAGTCCCACGATACCGCCGTCCTGGCCACGACGAATCAACGTGTCGAGATCGCGGTTCAATGCTGCAACATATGCTGCTTTCCCATCTGGGCCAGGATATGTGTCGCGCAAATGGCGTTCAACAATCGCCCTTGCGATCGTGTAGGGGTCCATTATTACACTTTACATAGTAATAAATGCCAAAGTCTGAAGAGGATGAAGCGGTCGATACGCTCAAGAGTTACGCAAATATCCGGACCATTTCCAAACCCGGCGTGAAATCAGAAGACGAGAAGATCCATGAGGCAGCCGAGGCCCTTGAAAAGTTAAAGAGCAAACCTGTGGAGATGGCATCGACAAGCGTCCACCGCACGGGCAACAGTCGCCGGACTCGTCACAAGCGTCGCCGTCACACTCGTCGCAAGTCAGTCCGCAAGACGGTAAAACGGAAACATCACCACTAAACGCATATATTTTTCAAATGCAGCTACGACCAATCGGCAGTGACATATATGATGAAATCGGTAGAAACGCCGGACTTCGCATGTGGAACGACCGCAATCCCTCACTATTGGATGATTGTTATGAGTCAAAAGTTATAACGGGAAAACATCCACCACTTCTTGTATTCTTATCAAAAGGAACGTATGGTAATGGTTCTGTATATACGGTAAATCTGTTTACTATGAAACCAACAGCAAACTCGCAACTCAAAACACCTTTGACAGACGAGTTAAAGTCTAAACTGACAAAGCTGCGAGTTATGATGAGTAAAAAGGTAACCCCTATGACTGAATTAAGTTATGGATAAACTTCAATCATCAGGTACCTGCAGAAAAATCTCCAGCGTTAAAGAATAAAAATGGAGTCCAAGCCCAAGCCCACTGCCCCTGGTTTCGATGTGAGCGATCTGTTGACGCGCGTCGTCAAGTACTTCCTGGAGGGTCTCGCCGTGGCGATTGCCGCGTACGTTCTCCCGGGCAAGACGATGAAGCCCCAGGAGATTGGCATGATTGCCCTCGTCGCGACGGCCACCTTTGCCATCCTGGACATCTATGCCCCGAGCGTGGGTGCCTCGGCCCGCACGGGTGCTGGTTTCGGTATCGGCGCTGGACTGGTCGGCTTCCCCAGCGGCGGTCTGCGTGTGTAGGTTATTTGAGCTGTGAAACTGGAACAACATCATTATCATTTTTTAAATCCATCTTCGGTGGCGCATGGAGTGCAACGCGCATTTCACGCAGCATCTCTTGCATTTGGTTTATGAGCTGTTGGGTTTGATCAAGGCTTGTTTCGGTCATGAATCCATGTTGAAGACGTATTAAATGCGGAAGTACGCGCTCTTGAGTTTGCAATGCCCTCGATGCGAGCATTTGCAAAGGTTTCACCATCAAGTTGCGGGTATGTCCTACACCCACACATTATTTCTAGATGCGTGTCAGGTACGAGCCGACGCCGGTCGCGATGGATGCGGTTACAATGGTGGCATAGGCACTCTGTGTATGTGTCGCAACCGACAACATGGTTGTGCACATGGGGCTCGCGGCAGTGACGAAGCCCATCGGAATATCCCAGACGGTCGAAGGGACACACATGGCATCGTACAGCTTGATCGACGCATAGTGGACGGCATAGTTTGCAGTGACGGCAGCGAAGGTACGAAGAAAGACTTCCATTTACCTTTGTGACTCTTGTAAGAAGATAGATGAGTTCGTTTTTGGTTCGCTACCAGGGCGTGTGGCAGATGATAACTCCGAAACCGTACGAACCCGAGCGCATGACCACGGATATTGCGTGGATCCAAATCAAGGAGGGAGTTTCGTCCCGAGAGGCCTATCGACTCTGGTTCGAAAGGCAGCGTAGAATTTCTCACCTCTTTCAACAATGTGGTGGCAAGTCCTCGCCCTCGTTGCCCTCGGGTTGATTGTGTACAAGTTTTACTGGAAACCTATGCTCCGTGCGCCGGTCCGCGAGACACTGCCCAACACGGCGCGTCTGTACTTTTTCTACACGGATTGGTGCGGCTTCTCCAAGAAGGCCCAGCCCGAGTGGGACTCGCTTGACCTGCCCGCAACGTTCGGCAGCACCAAGGTCGAGGGTGTCAAGGTCGATTGCGAGAAGGAAAAGGCACAGTGCTCCACATATGGCATCGAGGGATACCCGACCGTGAAGCTGGAGACGTCGGGCGGCATACAGGATTACAAGGGCAAGATGACCAAGGAGGCGTTACTTGAGTTCCTCCGCAGCTCGCTTGGCAAGGAACCGACTAGCGGTTGAGAGCCCATAGTCAAACATCTCCTTCTTGATGGCAGGTGTCAGTTCTTGCAAGATTGCAATCTTGTCATTCTTGAAGCTGATGACATTGGTGGGCAAAACAGTTGTGCGTGACGACTCGTAGATGGTTCCAAATAGTTCCAAGATCGTCATGGACTCCACCTGTTTGGGAAACAAGTTGAGCTCGCCACGACAAATGTGAAATACCAAGCAATTTTGCGGGACAACCGTGTGGATGTTGTGAACAAGAATTGCACCGTCCATATAGACGTTGTTGTACAGAATCTGTGGATGAAAAAGACCAGGGAGGCAGCACGAACACTTGATGGCGTCAATAATTGGGACATCGCCCGTCAGAAAAACCGGTTTTCGGGTCGTCATATTCGACGCCAATATGTAGAGCTTCTGCGGGGCATCGGCAATGGTCTTGTTCTCGATATCGATTCCATTCTTCTTGAAGATCTTGAGAAGGGACGTGCCCATCATGTCCATGGAGTACAGGCCCTTCTTGGAGGAAAAACCAAACAGAGAGTTGATGCCAATTGAAGGCATCATGCTTGACATTGAAAAGTCATTGTCAAACATGGTTCGAATCTCTGCAATGGGAAGATTGAAGGCAACGGCGGTTGCGAGAATGGAGCCCACGGAGCACCCGTAGATTCCATCTGGAAAAACCAGCGGTTGTGTTTTCTCGAGTGCTGCGAGTCCTCCTACCATAATTCCACCACGAACACCTCCTCCACCAAGTGCAATTGAGCGAAACATTATTAGTAGTTCAGAACAAGGATGCTGAAAGCGCGTGATGTATGGGATGAACAAGAAGAACGCAAAGAACGTCGCATGTCTGCCATGCGCCCTGTCCTCTCTCGCCTCTATGGACAAATCCGCAAGCAAGCCATCGTGTCCAAGGACGCGCCCTATACTGTGTTTGAGATTCCGTCGTTTGTGTTTGGATACCCGTTGTTCCAAATGAGCGAGGCGAGGGAGTACTTGATTGCAACTTTGAAAGAAGCAGGGTTCCAAGTATGGCCTGTCAATGAAAAATATCTATTGATTTCCTGGGTCAAACAGAACCCCAAGGGACTTGCTGCACACCGTCCGCCGTTACTCGTCAATTATCGTCCGCAAGTGTACGATCCGACCACGATTGGAAGTATGCTTCGCTAATACATCCGATGTCCGAGAGGATGGTACGCGCCTCCTTCAATGAATAGTAACCTGTATAGAGTGGATGAGCTGCAATCTTGTTATACTTCTTTTCGTAGTAGAAGCTGTTTCGAATGACATACCTGGACGGTGACGTGTCGCCGCCGTCATAGATCTCGACAACCTTGAATATAGCCCATGTCAGCAGTGCGTCCTTTGCCTCCTCGTACGTCAGAGGACCCGGATGCGTAGGGTGCGCAATCATGGAGTATACGTGCTCGAGTGTGGGATGGACGACGTACTTGCGGAGAACATACTTCTCATTCGAAACCTTGATCATTTGCCAGTTGGACATTCTTGCAACAAATTACAATTTATCCGGTTGTTTCCGTTTTCATGAACGACGAGTATGACGTCTCTTGTGGCGGCGCCGGCGACTCTTTCCCTTGCCGACTTTAAGCAGGTCATTGTGCTTGTTGACCAATTGTTTGAGAGCATCATAGTGATCCATGGACGCTTGTTTGTTCCGTTTAAGTTCTTCAAAGTAAGCTATGGATCCCTTCACATCAGCTTCGCGATTGGATTGAACATTCCGTATCTGCTTTTTGCGCAGGTAGTCTTTCGGTTCCATTGTATTCTAGAAGTAAAAGATTCGTGTTTTCATCGCCGTCCTCCCGTCACAGCAGGCGCAGAGCGGAAGTGGAGGAAGATGCCCACTGCTGCAGCGACCCACACGACCCACCAGGGGATGAAGGCAGACGCATACACGAGCACAATGTAAAACACGACAGCGTGGACGATCGCAGCCCAGAACGCGCCGATAAAGGCAGGAATCAGGATTCCGGGCGTGAGCACAAACATCAGCACCGAGGAAGTGACAATCGAATACATCTTTATTTGATGCGTCACAAAAAGGTATTTTCAGTTGTCTGACAAGAAGCAAGTAGAATGCCCCAGACGACAACACTGCCCAAGGAGGAGGATGGAGAGCGCGTGGACTACCTGGACGAGGATCCGGAGGTTCCTACGCAGAAGTACTGCATCATTTCCTTCATCAGCCCGGAGAAGGTGATTAAGCAGAAGGATCATTTCATGTTTGAGGAGTTTATCAAGTGGATGGACTACGACTGGAAGATCAAGGGCCTCGAGCACTTCATGTCGTTCCTGTCGAAGAAGTACTCGCTCAAGATTGACGACCTGCTCAAGGACGCCGAGGAGTTTGCCAAGGTCCGCAGCAAGGAGATCAAGGAGACGGACGTGAAGGAGCAGTTCCAGGTGTTTCTCCTCAAGAACGAGAAGGACCTGCAGGAGCGTTTCGACAACAGCGTCGAGTTCAAGACGAACATGCGTGGTGTCAAGGTGCGTCGCTGCTTCGCGTCGGTGGAGGAGACCCAGATGTTTGCCAAGATCCTTCAGCGCCGTTACCCGAAGGACAACCTGTACATTGGCAAGGTCGGTGCGTGGCTGCCGTGGGACCCTTCCGAGCACCTGATGCCCGAGGTGGAGTATGCCGAGCAGGAGCTGAACGAGCTGATGCGTCGCTACAAGGAGAACGAGGCGAACAAGGAGATGTTCTTTGCCGAGCAGCGCGATGAGAGCATCAAGAAGCAGAAGGCGGAGAATGAGAAGCGTCGCAAGGAGAATGCAGAGCAGAAGGCGCTGGAGGATGCGTCGAAGCCGGTTCACCCGACGGAGGGCGCGATCCGCGATTAAACAACATACTAACATTATAGCCCAATATCTCCGTCAAAACAGACGGACTCATTGGTCCATTTAATTCTCGACGGTAAAGTAATGGCTGGTGCTGCTGCAGCTTCCCCGGGTAAGATTACGGTTTTACCGGGATATGTCCCCCCTCCTAATATATCCGTTTGTATGGATTGTAAGACACCGGATGTATATGAACAAGCTGTATTTGTTAACTTTTTTATTATGACACCTGGAATCGTTGCAGAGAGAATCGGTTCAGCTACCGACAGGCTTGCAGAGACACCAATTGGTACGTATACACACGGAAGTTGCCAATATCGTATTGTCTGCTTTCTCATGATGAAACACGACCATACAAAAACGTTTCCTATTATACTTCGTCACTTGGTGACAGGTGTTGTAAATGATACAGTTGTACACGAATATTACGGACTTACCCGATGCCATGACGCAAAACCGTTACTGAAGGAGTTATACCGCCTAAACGGACGATCGGCTGGAGAAATGTTGAACACATATCTCTTTTCAAAGTTGTACAAGTACATAAGTTTAAACATCAATACAGACGATGACTCTGCAATTCTCACTGCTTTTGAAGACACGCGTAGTACAACGGTTACATGGGTTGGCATTGACTACTTTGGCAAAGAAGGCAGTGAGTTGGAAGAGAAGAGGCGCTTACAGCAACAAACGGATGGTGCGTTTGTGTTTCCAAACTGCATTTATACCATGACGAACGAACAGTCAGAAACTGACTCGGCAATCTTGCCGTATGGCAACCCGTTTGCCATCACTGGACGAGAAGAAACTACTCCGTTGGGGTTTAAGCCGCAAGGCATTCGTTTCATATCTGGATATTCCTCGAGGATTCTTGAGGAATTCAAGAAAAGTGGATTCTTGAACACGAAAAAAATTGAAATACGCAACTCTCATTTCATTAATGGAATTGACAAAACACCCATAATAGGTTCGGGTAATGTTTTGGAAAGACAACATGAAGTAGGGGGTGTCATGACGTTTCGTTCTGCTATAAATCCTGTCAATTTACCGTTGGATACACGTGCACCACAACCAGACGATACCGAACCCGCACGACCGTACGAAGGACTGTATAAGTTTCGAGGCGACCAGTGTTATGCCCCCATGGTAAAAAGCAGTATTCCCAAAGTATCACCTTCCGACCTCGACTATGGATTGCATACACATCCTCTTAAATGTTACGTTATAAACTCATCTGGATTTGGACCTCCGTCCGAAGGCGATCTTTTGATTACATTGCGCAGCCCGTACGATGGGCAGATTGTGTATTCGTATGAAGGAGAGTGGATGATCCAGGTCAATCCAATCATAAAACACGCTTTTATGACGCGTCGACTGACTCCGTCGATTCTTGGACGATTTGTGATTCCAGATGACTGGGAGGCAAGAAGTCGTAGTAGGGCAAGTGAAATGTTTACGACTGACAATTACATTCCATCTGGTGAGAATGCCATTACACTGGATGCTGTAGGAAACTACTTGAAGGTATTGGGAGAATTACGTGTGGTTCTTTATGGAGCAGTTGACGTTCCTATATTTCATTGCCAGTATTGGCCACGTGTACTTTCTGCAGAACAAACAATTCCTTTCGTAGTTCCAACACAAAAAATTGTTTAAATCTATGTAATGGCATCCAAGACTCCTCCACCGGGAAGTCCGTTAAGAAGTAGCCCTATGGGTGCAAGTCCCCGTTCATTGACTGTAGCCACCAAAGAAGACGATATCAGCAGCTTGTTAAGTCCTCCCCCGGGTTATAAACTTCCGGAAAATGTGGGTAAAAACCCTCCTCCGAAGCCAGAAAAACCCTATCCGTATAACGTTGATACAGAGCTCCTCGAAAGTCTGATTAAGAATTTCGATACGAGCACGCCGCACGTAGTCAATGTATCTGACCTTGAAAAACTGCCCGAGAAACCGGCCCCCACTATGTATCCGGGATTGCGTCCGGAAACTATTGAAATAGAACGCAAAAAGGCAGCAGAAGTTCTTCCCGGGCCGCCTACAATCGGGCGGACAAAGGGCGGCAAGCGTCGTAAGGGGACCTTTCGCCGCCAGAAGACGTCTAGGAAGACTGGTCGCCGCTCTTCCGGACCCAAACAGAAGGGCCCGCGTTCTTCTTCATGACAGCGCCTGCAGAGTACTCATCTGCTGCCAGGATTGCAGAGTGGAACGGGCGGTTGTCTGTCCATAACGAGGCATCGCACATCTTGAACGGTGGGTGGTCCGATGCCTTGTACCAAAACACCTGGTCCTCCAGCTTGTTGGACGACACGTTGTTACAAATCACCAGGCACTCGAAATTCTCCGTGCATTGGTCCATAAATGTACAAAACATCTCAAACGTCGGAAACATACCCGCGTAATTCTCGTAAATTCTGCGACGATTACCCAGGATATTCTCACGCAAAATGAACACAAAGTCCACGTTGGTGCGCAAGTTGGGCGTAATACCGAGCGGATACTGCATGGTAATGATGGTCATCAAGTCAATGTGACGGCCGTTCATAAACACGTAACGCGTGGACTCCTCCTTGATCCAGCTGGCATCATACAGGCAGTCGTCGAGAATCAGGAATGCGCGTGGGTCCATGTTGGAGTTGCCGCCGCGACTGTTCTTTTCAAGGTTACGTTTTTGCTTGATGTTCATCTGGCGCTTGATGACGTTCATCACAATGCCAGGGCTGTACTTGTCGTGAATGAACTTGGACGGAACCATATGCTGAAAGAACTCGTTGGCAACCTCCGTGCCGGAAATCACGGTTCCGACGGGAAACGAGTGTTGCGCCTCATAAAGGATATCGCGCACCAAGAAGGACTTGCCGGTATCCTTCTTTCCAATGACGACAATCATTGGACTTTTTCTTGAATCAATCCCACACCGTTCCTTCAGCATATTGATGTCAAACTTCTGGAGATTAAAGTTCATCCCTTGTTTGGAGAGAGTTCTTTTCTTTTGCGCAAACTTACTCGGTTTCTTCACCCCCTGTTTCATATAATGGTCAAGGAACTGCGAACCCAGCAAATCGAGCTACGGCTGCATCGCCCGACCAAGCTGGACGCGTCGCAGTGGAAAATGGTCGGCGCCCAGCCCTTCTTCCCGCCCCTCGAACATTTGTTCAAGACGGAACGATTGACATCCATGTCCGAGTACGGAATCCGGTTTCCTGAAGAGGTGGAGAGCATTGAGTCCGAGTCGACCATCGTGACATCCAAGCGCCGCAAGTTGGAGATTCATCGCAAGACCACTATGCTCTTGAGCCCCTTCAAGACCATCAAGGGCGAGTACGTGTCTCCCGATCTTCCCAAGCCGTCGGATGTTGCCAAGGATATTGCCAGTCGTCTCCAGAGCCCGCATACCGCCGCGTACGTGGGAGCCCTGGCGTCGTCCGTCCTCTCCCTTTCGGGATGCAGCCACTTCCCTGCCGTCTATGGAGTCTATGCCGCACTTGCCAAGGAGCACACGCTGGACATCTCCGACGATTACGAGGACATCCATGACAGAAAATGGTTTATCGACAATGTGGGCAAGACGTTTGATCTCAAGATGCGTCCCGTGTCGGGGGAGACGTTCACGCACACACGTGGACAGCGTGCTGGTCTGATGCTGGGCGAAGAGACGGAGCTGGACGTCGAGGATGTTGCAGCAGATCACGTGGAGAATCCTACGGACGCAGAGTTGCTGGAAGAGTACGAGTTGAGCGAGCATACCTCGGAAGCAGATGATTCCACATATGAAGAGGATGTGTATGACATTGAATCATGCCAGTGTGCAGACTTTGAAGACGAGGATGACGATGAGGAAGAGGAGGAAGATGACGATGACGACGAGGAGCCGTTTGCGTGGGCCACGTTCAAGGATGTGCCGGTGCTGACGACTGTCATGGAAAAGTGCGAGGGAACCTTCTACGGTCTCATTGAGAAGGATACGGATGTTCAGCACCAGACTGCATTTGTCGCGCAGCTGATGATGGCACTGGCGTTTGCCCAGCGCATGTTTGGATTCGTGCACAACGATTTGCATGGAAACAACGTCATGTACATTTCCACGACGCAGACGCACTTGTACTACAAGGTTGGCGGTCAGTGCTACTGTATCCCGACGTATGGCGTGCTGATCAAGGTGATTGACTTTGACCGCGCCGGCCTGTCTGTGCGGCTGACGGGCATGAAGGATCCGCGCTTCTTCTTGAGCAGCCAGTTCCAGGAGGACGAGGAGGCGGCGGGGCAGTACAATATTGAGCCGTTCTACAACAGCAAGCACCCGCGTATTCCGTTGTCGGCATCCTTCGACTTGACACGGTTTGCAACGAGTGTGTTTTGGGACATGTTTCCGGAGGGACCCGATCATGCCTACGATCATCCGCTGTTTGAGATGTTCAAACACTGGATGACGGTTCCGGATGGGTCGTCTGTTTTGTATAGAGCTTCGCATGATAACCACGACAGGTATCATGATTTTGATTTGTACAAGGCGATTGCCCGTCATTGCCAGAACGGTATTCCGCGCCGCGAAATCTCAAAGCTCAAGGCATTCATTGTTCCGAAGGTTCCCGTGGAGTGCACGTTCTTGGTGGTGGAACCCTAGTTTACTTCTTCAGGATACGCCAGGCAAAGTGGCTGACGACGGCAAACACGACCGCGTGCGTGACATTGACCGTCATCGTCGAGCCGCCCGGGGGGAGACGCACCAGCACGCCCGGGAGGAGGAAGTAGAAGAGCGCAGCGGACAGGAGCAACTTGTAGAACATTTTGTATGCTCTTAACGAAGGAAAAAACTTAAAACCCAGGCTTGCCAACAAACATATCCTGGACCATTGCGAAGGGCTCTGCAACATCTGCGGCGCTCTCGGGAGTCAGCATGGAATACAAAATGCCACCCGTGAGGGTCGCCGCGCCTCCCCCAATCTTGAACGCATCGGTCCACACAATCGACTCACCCTTGCTGCGACGATCCAGCATATACAGAACGACAGACGCAATCACGACAATTGCAAAGATGGTGCCATATGTCTGAAGTTCGGACGGCATTTGTTGTTGTTTGGGTTGTTTTGTTCACACATGCCAAACGCACTACATGGCCAGCTTGATGGATTCCTTGGGTTCCTCCAGGTGAACAGAGCCCGTCGACTTTGCATCGTCCTCCTCAAAGTCGTCGTCGCCCAGCGTAACATCCTCGCCCAGCTGAATGGCAGGCGCCTCCTCATCATCCGACTCGGACGAGGTGAACTCGCGGGTCTCGTTCTCGCCAAACTTGACCTCGGGGATCGGCTCCGGAACCGGAGGAGGGATCGGCGTGCCGGGGCGAGCAGGTGTCGGGGCCGGCGACTGGAAGTACGCCTTGCTGATTGTCTTCCAGGGAATGAAGCTGTCAATCACGTCATTCATACAGTTACCCACCAGCGTCTCGATATCGCGACGGTTGCGGGCCTGCTGCTCGGACGGCACACCCACCGTCTTGAACAGATACGCATTCGTCCAGCACTGACGGGCAGATGCCTTGTAGAGGGCGTGCACAAAGGTGTTGACCGACGGGCGTGTGAAATCAATATCGACGTGCGTAGTGTCCGCCTGCTGCAGAGTCGCAAAGGCACGAATGTAGCTGACAAACACACCGAGCAAAAGGTCCTCAATGTAATCGCACTTGCTGACCTTGATGATGCGATCGACCTCTGTCGTCAGCACATCCTCCTTCCACTCGGGAACACGCGTCAGCAGATTCTGGAACGTCTTGAGAATCTGGTCGGGCTGCTTGTTGCGCTCGGCCGCAGTCTTGGCGTTATCATAGATACTCCACAAGCCATCCGACACGTGGGGAACCAGCGTGCGAGCAAGATTTTCACGAAGCGTTTGCTTTACAAAGTCCGTGCTCATCTTTTGTTTAGAGAAAGGAGGTTAGTTCTACTTAAATCGACGCAATATGAAGCTCGTTCTGGTTCTTATGGTCAAGAATGAGTCTGCAATCATTCGTCGCTGCCTGGAAGCTGTGGAGTCGCTCGTGGATGCATTTTGCGTATGTGATACTGGATCGACCGACAATACATGCGAGATTGTCCGTGACTTTCTCAAGACCCACGATGGTCACCTGGCCGAGGTGCCGTGGCAGAACTTTGGGTTCAACCGCACAGAGACATTCAAGGCCGCGCAGACGTATCTCCGCACCACCGGGTGGGATCTCAAGGACACGTATGGACTTTTGCTGGATGCCGACATGGTGTTTGTCCCGGGATCGCTCAAGCAGCAGACGTTGACCGAGGTGGGATACACGGTTGTTCAGTGCAATGGCAGCCTCGAGTACCCCAACACGCGCCTGGTCCGCATGGATTTCGACTGGAAGTGTACCGGTGTCACGCACGAGTACTGGGACGGCCCTTCGACGGCAATGGCCAAGAGCGTTTGCTTCATTGACGACCGCAACGATGGCGGATGCAAGTCGGACAAGTTTACGCGCGATATCCGTCTGCTGACGGAGGGACTCGAGAAGGAGCCGGGCAATGTGCGGTACATGTTTTACCTGGCCCAGAGTTACCATTCGATCGGCAATTGGCAGGGCGCAATTACCAATTATCAGCGACGGATTGATGCGGGTGGATGGGAGGAGGAGGTATGGTATTCGCACTACATGATTGGCGAGTCGTACAAGGAGCTGAAGCAATATCCCGAGTTTGAGATGTGGATGCTCAAGGCACACGAGCGTCGTCCTTCGCGCGCAGAGCCCATCTACAAGCTGGCCCGCTACTTCCGCGAGTCGGGGCAGCACTACAAGGCATATCACTACATCCAGCTTGGCAAGCAGATTCCTCTTTCCACAGATTCGCTCTTTGTGGAGGTGGATGTCTACAAGCACCTGTTTGAGTACGAGGCCACGATTGTGATGTATTACCTCGACAAGATCCGCCAGGGCTGTGAGACGTCGATGCAGTACATGCTGAAGGATGCGCCGAATGTCCAGAATGTGTACAACAACTTTCCTTTCTACATTGAGTCTCTCAAGCTGCCCGTATATCCGACCACGCTGTCGTGGGACATTTGGGGCGAGGACTTTCATCCGACCTCGGTTGCACTGTACCGGTCCAAGGGCGAGATCCATCAGAATGTGCGTTTCGTCAACTATATGATCCAGCCGCAGACCGGTGCCTATCTCATGAAGAAGGACGGCAATATCTCTGCCGATCACCATGTGCGGACGGAGAATGTGTGGTATGACGGAATCAACTTTCAGAAGATGCACGAGTCGTCCACGGGTCTGACGCCGCGCCCCAATGCTCACATTCATGGTCTCGAGGACGTGCGTGTGTACCACAACGCCCAGGACGAGTTGTGCTTCACGGCAACCAGCTGGGGATACACGGACAGGATCCGCATCATGCAGGGCAGGTACCATCCGACGAGCGGAACATATTCGGAATGCAAGATGATTGATTCGCCTCTCAATGCCGAGTGCGAGAAGAACTGGCTTGCAGTGGATGGCACGGATGACATTATCTACTCGTACCGCCCTCTGCGTGTGGGACGTATCCTTGACAAGAATCTGGATTTCCATACCGAGCATGCGACGCCCTGGTTCTTCCAGCATCTGCGTGGGTCGGCGGTTGCGTTCCGTCCTGTCCAGTTCCCCGGCGAAGTGTGGTGTATGCTCCACTTTGTCGAGTATTCTACGCCTCGCAAGTACTTCCACACGGTTCTGCGCATGGACAGCAAGTACAAGCCAAAAATGATTGCACTTCCCTTTTCCTTCCAGGCAAAGACAATCGAGTATTGTTTGGGGTGTGTTCCGGACAATGGATGTGAGAATCTGGTTTGCTCGTTTTCCACCATGGACAACATGCCTCGCATGATGAAGATCCCGGTGTCTACGTTTCAGTGGTTGAATGTTTAAAGGTACATGTGACGGTGACTTTCGTTCTGGGGAACGGCGGTATCCTGCAGGATGTGACGCGCCGTCTTTTCGTCAATCGTCATCGGGAAGGTCATCTTCTGGTAGAAGGAGTATGACTTTGCAGTCTTCTCATCTGCGATGCGCACGAGGTTGATGCGCGTAACCAGTGTCTCGACTGCGCGAATCAGAGTGCGGACACCCTGCTCCTCGGAGGAGAACTCGCTAATCATGTACTTGATGGCCGACTCGTCAATCGACAGGTTCGGAATCTGGATGCGCTCCATCATCTGCGGCCAGACGTACTGCGTCACAATCGACTTCTTCTCCTCGGCGCTGTAGCCGGTGCAGTTGATGACCTGCATGCGGTCGCGCAGAATCGGATTGATCTTCGTCTCGTCGTTGAACGAGAAGACAAACAGACACTGACTCAAATCGAAATCCACGCCCGAGAAATACCGGTCGTGGAATTGCGAGTTCTGGGAGCGATCCGTCAGGTGAATCAGCATGCTCACAATCTCCTCACCGTGCGACGTTGTCGAGATCTTGTCCACCTCGTCAAAGTACAGGACCGGGTTCATGCACCGCGCATTCATGAGCGAGTCTGCGATACGACCCCACGTCGAGCCCTCGTAGGTGTACGAGTGGCCCACAAAGTTTGCGCTGTCGGACGAGCCACCAAGACTGAAGAACTCGAACGGGCGGCCGAGCACCTTGGCAACACCGTTCTTTGCAAAGGATGTCTTGCCAACACCCATGGGTCCCTTGAGAGCAATCACGTTGCCCACCGACTGCGGGCTCGCAATCCACTGAGCCAGAATCTGCATGATTTGGGTCTTGGCCGGGTTCATGCCGTACACTGCCTCGTCCAGCAGCCCGGTCGTCTTGGACAGGAAGGCTGCGCAGTTCTCGGGGCCGTCCTTGAGTGTCACTGGAAGAGGCACCGTCTTGCCAAAGGGGATGCGCAGGAACGACTCGACCCAGTTGCGCAGCTTGAATCCCTCGCCCTCGAGACCCATCTCGTCGAGAATGTCAATCTTCTTGATTACGGACGCCTTGGTCGAGTCGGGAATGTCCAGGTCCAGCACGCGGAACTTGAGCGGAACCTCGCCCTCGTCAACGAGATTGGAGAGACGCTTCATCTTCTCGTTGAGAGCTTTGCGCTGTGCACGAGGAAGGTCCTCGTAGTACTCCTGCTCGTCGTCGTTGAGCTCGAGAGCAGGCGGGTCCTCCTTCTCCTTGCGCTGGCGGCGGGCACGGCGCTGGCGGAGCGATGACATGCCAGGAGCATACTTGTTGCGCAGGTACTCGACCATCTCCTCGTCGTCGTCCTCGTCATCTGCGTCCTCGTCCTCCTCTTCCTCTTCCTCCTCGGACCCGGACTCATCCTCCGTGTCCGAGTCCTTGGTCTTGATGATGATGTTGGAGTTCTTGCCGCCCGTCACTGCATGAATGTGCAGCTTGACGGACACCTTGGCACCCTTGGGGAGCGTGATCTGGGGAGTCTCCTCGTCTTCCTCGGACTCTTCCTCCTCCTCGTCGACGCTCTCATCCACGTCCTCTTCCGACTCGGTCGGCTCCTGGTAGTCCTCGTCCTCGGAGGAGGATGAAGATGACTCCGCCTTCAGGGTCTTGTCCTCGACCCATGTAGTCTTGTTCGTGCGGTGACGGCGAAGGTTGTATTTAGATGGGGGCATCTTGCTGCCTGTCAAGGAAAAAAACAAACTATGAATCCGTTTTTATCAGATACTTACAATGGATACGCTGGAAACTTTGGTCCAGGAGATTGAGCTCGAAAACAAGCGGGAAGAGGCATCGGACCCTGCAGTCAAGAAAATGCTCGGGGTCGTGGAGGAGTTTCTGAAGCACCACCGTGTCATGTGCTATGGCGGAACTGCAATCAACAACCTGTTACCGAAAAGCGAGCAGTTTTACGACTCGAGCACGGAAATTCCTGATTACGACTTCTTTAGCGAGACACCCCAGCAGCATGCCATGATGATTGCCGATCAGCTGGTCAAGTTGAATCTGCCCAACATTGAAGTCAAGCCGGGTATGCACTTGGGCACCTTCAAGGTCTTTGCGGATTTCCACGGTATTGCCGATATTACCCACATGGACAAGCCCATCTTTGAGAAGCTGTGGAAGGAGAATGTCGTCCATGGCGGCATCCATTACGTGACGCCCAACTTTCTGCGCATGAGCATGTACTTGGAGCTGTCGCGTCCCAAGGGCGATGTGTCTCGCTGGAAGAAGGTGTATACGCGTCTCCAGCTGCTCAACAAGCACCATCCCATGACCTGCCCCGGCAATTTCCCGCTTCCCAAGGATTTGGAAGAGAGGACGAAGAAGGATGTCATTCGCATGCTCAAGCACCATGATGTGATTCTGATGGGATTCTCGGCTGCATCGCAACATGCTGAAAAGACGGTATGGGTGACACCGGTGGTTTTGCTGGCAAACAAGGATACGATTGAGACGCTCACCAAGGGCAAGAAGGTCACTGTCAAGGAAGGTAGTGAGATTCTCCCTACGCGTCACGATGTGGTGGAGCATGGAGATGTCACCATGTCCTTTTACGAGACGCAGGCGTGCCACAGCTACCACATGACGCGGGACAGAATCAAGGTGGCGAGTATCCCGACATTGTTGCAGTTCTTCTTTGCCTACCTCTACACGGATGCCCATGCAGACGAAGTCAGTCGTATTTTGTGTGTGGCGGATCGCCTGGTAGAACTCGCGACCCACGACAAAGGCCGCACGTTTCCGTTGTTGACGCCGAGGGAATGCTTGGGTCACCAGGAAACATTGATTGAAATGAAGAAGCATCGTTCGGAAGTTTTTAAGCAGGTGTCCAAGGACCGCAGCTCGCCGGATTTCATGAGGTCCTTCTTTTCGTATGTTCCGCCGTTGAGCAAGACGGAAAAGAACAATCTCACCAAGCGGGTTCACAAGCTCTAACCAACCATCACAGGATTGCGGAAACTCATGGTTGCAATGCGGCTGTAGGGAAGGCCACTGCATCCAGCACACTCCTTGGTACCGGCAAGAAACTGGTCATAGTATCCGTTCGGGTTGAACGTGCGGCCCTGGTACGCGTTGGCACCTGTGGAAGAATTAAACGTCTGATACACCAGACGAACGCGGGTCTGCACCGTGTTGTCCGACGCATCGCGCAAACGCATACTCGTGATTCCTGAAAGATTCGATGAATTAGCACCTCCGGCACTCATTTGTCACAGTACCAATATTTTAACCGGTATACCATGTCAGTCCAAAGTAAGGCGGACCTGCCGGCGCAGTCACCGGATTCGGAGGAACGTTCTTGACCAGGGCGTCCAGATCCGCTGCCGTCAGTGACCGATTGTAGTAGACGAGATCCGAAATCGTGCCGTCCCACTCGCTGTCTCCTCCAACCGTCACCGTCTCCTCATTCTGTTTCGGCAGCTGCGTCAGCGTGTGGTGCTGGCGGATGAGACCGTTGATGAAGACGTCCACTGCATACTGATTCACGCTGACTGCGAGGTGAATCCACTTCTGGGCGGGAAGGTTCGGGATCAGGATGGTCTCCTTTGCGCCGTACGTGTCAATCGTAATCAGCAGACCATTCGACGTCGAGTCCAGGGCGACGCCGGGGCAATCCGCCTTGTTGAACAAGGTGCGCTTCATGCCATAGTTGAACGTATAATCATTCACCACAAACCAGCACGTGTAGGTAAACACCGCACCCTCTGGTTGGTTAAAGGACCTCGGCAAGATTGCTCCCGACTTGACCGTCTCCTTGCCAGATGCAGTACTTTGAATCACTACGCGCCCCTTGTCGGCACCTGTCGATGTGTACCACCAGTACACGAGTCCAGCAATCAGCAAAAATCCAAGGACTCCGATGATCCACGTCATTACTATCTAGAAACAAAGCCTTTCGGTCCAAGACGCAAGCGCCCAGTCGACTGCTGCGGAACAGATGCCGGTGCTCCCACTCCAATCCAAACCAACTTTAGAAAATCTTCATAGGTATTCGTTCTTTGATAGTCGATTGCGTTTTCGGGAACCGGTGCACGAATGTTGTAGATGTAATGAATGCGTGAGGTCTCCGACTGATATTCCGTAGAAAGCAAGTTCATCTTGGACATGGTGATTGTCCAGTCCAGATCTTCACCGCGCTTGGCATCCTTGAACGGAACGTTCTTTGCAATATCCGATAACATGGGATTCAGGTGGTTTGGAGGACGCAAGAACTCGTTGCCAATCGCCATCGGCATGGTGAGCGTGTTGGACAAACTGTGCGTGAACGTGAGATGCCCAATCTGGCCACGCAGCCGCATGACGTCGAATCCTCCCGCAATTGTTGCCCGGACATCTTCAAAGTACGCATCGGTGACCTCATCGTCATCGTCCACAAACACACAGTACTTGCCCTGGGCACCTTGCAGCAAACGCTGACGCTTGGAACCAATACTTGCTTCCCGATTATCGAAATCGATTTTTATTTCCACTCGCAAGTCGCCCGAACGAGCCTGAATCGACTGAATCAAAGTCTGTAATCTGGTTTCTCGTCCCGGGATTGTCGGGATTAAGAACGACAGGTCGTATGCGTAGTTCTTGCGACGAATGTACGTGTGCATATCCTGGTTCCAAAACTTGGAGTTGTGCGCATAAAGCGCGTCGTTTCCTCCGTATCCTGTTGCCGGATGTTCGTGACGAATAATGCATGTCGGAATGTAGATTGTCTTGTCCTTCAAGGTTGTCCGGCACAGATCCGTGAGTTCCGTATCGCAATACAAGCTGACGTACTCGGGATGGTACAAGTATCCGAAGAAATTGTACATTGCCCGCCCAAAGATGGTGAGTGTGTTGAGCTTTGTTCCCTGGAATCCATCGTTGAACCACAGAATACCATCGGTTGTCGGGAAGGATGCCATCATATAGGAGCGAATCGCATCGTCGTATCCCTGGACTTGCGGCTGCATATCGTCCGATACCAAGACGACAATATCCCATTCCCAGTCGCAGTCGGCAATATCCGCATTGCACGCCTCAATCTTGGACTTGCTGTTTCCATACACAACCTTGCTCCACGAAGCAGACCGGAGGGTTGCCGTCAGCTCATCCCGGACATTCAGCATGCTCGTGTCGTCCGCATCACACGATACCAAGATTCCCAACAGATCCTTCCTATTGGCCATGTCGACATACTTTTTGAGTGTCGAGATCGCTTTTTGAGGTCGGGACCGGGTTGGGCACTTTAAAAGAATACGCATTATGTGTTTCCAGTGTAAAGAAATGCATTAGTTTGTCGCAGCAGACTTGGTGCCCGTCAGAATGTTGGTTCCATCGCTGTCGTAAACGCCGAAGCTCCACGTGTATCCCAAGAAGGTCCATCCCTCCTTGGCAGCCGTTGTGGTGGACGTTGTGGAGGAAGCGCACGGGGTTCCAGCAGCATAGAAGGTGGCGGCCGCCGCGGGACTGAGGGCGCCCGGGTTAATCACGAGACCGCACACGAGTCCAGAGAAGCCCTTTCCGGCACCAATCACAACTTCACCCAGAGCGGGCTTCGGGATGCCGGGCAGGACGCACGACTTGACCAGCTTGCCGTTGATGTACACGTCGACGTTCTTCTGGAAGACGGTGAGACTGACTGCAAACCACGACTGGAGGGGCACGTTCTCCACGGTACACGTGTAGTGATCATCGGTCGAGCCGCCTGACGCATCCGTCGATGCCTGGGTCGATCCGCCCGAATAGATGCTGATGCCGATATTCAGGCTGTTGTTGACGGGATCGAGCGAGACGTTCGGGTTCATGATGGCGGCATTGGTGGAATCTGTCCGCACAACAACCGACTTGTCTTCTCCGAACCGGTAGTCCCAGTTATCAATGTACATCCAGTACTGCATCGAGTAATCCGAACCGTGCGAGGGGAAATTGCCAGTTCCCAACTTTTGTCCGGACGTTCCATCCACGGCAGTCGGGATGACGGAGCTTGACACGGATGCCACCACAGACCAGTTGAAGTAGATGTAGACGACACCGACCAGCAGCAAAAGACCGATGCCTATCCACAGATAGGATGACCCCGAGGAAGTTTGCGGAGGAGGATATGCGGCCTGCATTTATGCTTACAAGGGAACTTTATTATGAATGTAATGGAAAAACGAACGATCACTCCAATAAAACAGGTAATCCCAATGGCAATGTATTGCAACAACTGCGGGGAGAAGGGCCATGTCTTTCGATCCTGCAGCGAACCGATTCTGTCGTGCGGAATCGTGTTGCTGGACGCTCCGTCCCTTCCGGTCTCCTTTGCGACGTCAAAGATTCTTATGATTCGCAGGAAGGACAGTATGAGCTTTGCCGAGTTTATGCGTGGCAAGTACGATGCCAACAACCTGGAATATGTCAGCACGTTGATTGTCAACATGACCCAGGCCGAGCAGCAAATGATTACGACGATTCCATTTGACCTTTTATGGCGTCAGCTGTGGGGCGACGACCACACGTCGATTGATTACACGCAGTCCCGTGCCAAGTTCATGCAGCTGGATATCCAGGGCATTGTGAATGCAAATCAAAGCCCTTACGAGGAACCCGAGTGGGGGTTTCCCAAGGGCCGGCGGATACGTGCCGAGTCCGATATCGAGTGCGCAATCCGTGAGTTTGTGGAGGAGACCAATGTCCCTCGTGAGGCATACACGATGGTCAACAATATTGTGCTCGAGGAGACGTTTGTCGGCCTAAACAATATCCAGTACCGGCACCTGTACTTTATCGCCTTGCTCAAGAATCCCGGCCTAGTGAATCTGAATCAAAAGTTCACTCACATGCAGCGCCGAGAGATCTCGGGCATTGCGTGGAAGTCATTGGAGGAGTGTAAGGACTACGTTCGGCCGCACCACCTCGAGCGTGGACGCATGCTGGACGACTTGCGGAATATTGTCGAGACCTATGAAATCATGTAAACTTGAATTGGGCAAAGTAAACGGTCATGCAATAGGCGACAACAGAGATGACAAACACGAATGCCCAGACCGGAAAGATTGTGGCCTCCTTGTCACCCGTTCCAAACGGACGGATCCGCCCCTCGCGACCAAACGCGGCGGACGGTTGGAGATGAAGGAAGATGGCCATCAAGAAGAGATAAAAAGATACCATCCAAATACGGTGATTTTTTCGTGTAAAGGGGTCCATTACTTCTTGCGGCGAGTTTGTTTGAGTTTGCGCCGCCGAGTTTTTCGCCCACCACGCATTGTTTTCAGTATGGTAGTAAACAGCCCTCCTTCAGATGAACCATGCCGGCCATACACAGTATCCATCAATAAAAGCATCATTTTCGGTTCCGATATATTGAAAAAATCGTACATATCGTTCGGATCATCATCGCCCTTATAAAGACCCACGTCCGACGAGCTCAATGCATATGCTTCAATGGCACGCGTCTGCGGACGTCCCTCGTAGGTAGTTACTGGAATGACTTCCGATGTGTCGTAGTACTTGTCCATGTCTTCATCCGAGAGTCGCTTGATTTCCCATGCACGAAACTCACCCTTGTTCATCTTTTCAATCAACTTTCTTCCAAGATCCGGAGGAACAAAGCATTGCAGGTAGGCCCGTTCTTTTAGGTCTCCGTCGATAATTCCCTCTTGGGAATCAACGGTTATAATGCCGGCTTGGTTCAGTTTCACCATCATATCTATATTTGTCGTTTCTGCGTCCTCGCGAGCTGCAAACACGGGCCCTCGAAGATGTTCAACTAATTTTGCTTGTGCTTGCTTGAACGTTAGTTCTTTCATTGTAAAGACGGCAGATTTTCCACTCATCAAAAGATAATGGACTACGTTCTACCCAACAGAAAGGCGTTTGCCGATTCCATTACTCGTATCTTTCTCAAATACCGCAAGGAAGACCGCGATCCGTTGAGTGAGGACAAGGATGTGGATTTGTGTCTTGGACAGCAGACGTCCAAGGAGCTGTTTCCTTACCAAAAGTTGATTCGGGACTACATGATGATTGAAACGCCGTATCGTGGAATCTTGCTGTACCACGGACTGGGTTCCGGCAAGACCTGCTCGTCGATTGCTATTGGCGAGTCCCTGGTGACGAAGCAGCGTGTCGTCGTCATGACCCCGGCGTCCCTTGCAGCAAACTACCGTGGTGAGTTTGCGACGTGCCCCCTGTTTTACGAGCAGCACTGGAGCTCGAAGCAGCTGACGGACGACAATCGCGCCGAGGCCATTGCTCTGGGAATTTCCCAGGAATTCATGGAGAAGCACGGAAAGTACTACGTGACTGCCATGAACAAGGAGGCAAACTTTCTCAAACTGCCCAAGACGGACCAAGACATGATCCGCGATCAGGTCACAGAGTCCCTGACCAAGCGGTTCGAGTTTATCAACTACAACGGCCTGTCCCGCGCCGCGGTTGAGAAGCTGCTTCCCGAAGACGCGCCGAATCCGTTTGACGACAGCGTGGTGATTATCGATGAAGTCCACAACTTCATTTCACGTATTGCCAAGAAGGACGGCGGTGCCATCACACCCGTGTACAATGCCATCTACCGCGCCAAGAAGTGCAAGGTTGTGGTTCTGTCCGGCACACCCATCATCAACAAGCCGAACGAGATTGCCTACTTGATGAATCTGATTCGTGGACCCATTGAGCGCATCACGATTCCCTTCAAGACCATGCAAGGATGGGACGAAGCAAAGATGTCGGCGACCCTCAAGGCCATGCGTGATGTCGATACGGTCGAGTTCAACGCCGTCAAGAAGGTTGTCATGGTGACCCGCAATCCTCCGCAGTTCTCCACAGTGTACAACAATACCGGTGAGCGTGTTGCTGTCCAGTACAAGAAGGACATGCAGTTTGTGCCTGTTCCCTCGGACTGGGTGGCCAGCATAAAGTCCAAGTTCGACTCGGACAATGGCACAGATATTGCCGTGGAGCGCGTGACATTCGAGGAGCTCGAGTGCCTGCCCACCAAGATGGAAGAGTTTTCCGATCAGTTTTTGGATGGATTGTCCATCAAGAACCCGCTCTTGTTTCAGCGCCGTATCCAGGGACTGGTTTCGTACTTCAAGGGCGCAGACGAACGGTTGCTGCCGCGCAGAGTGGAGGATGAAAAGATGATGGAAAAGGTGCCCATGTCGCTCGAGCAATTCAACCGCTACCTGGAAACGCGTAACGAGGAAATGAAGGGCAACAAGCCGCGTGTGAATCCGCTGGCAGATGACATGAAGAACTTCCGTGTCAAGTCTCGACTCGTCTCCAACTTTTGCATTCCCAAGGAGCTGATGAAACCGGAAGGCGAGGAGGAAGACGAGGATCACGTGCCCGACAAGTCGGATATTCTCGCCCGTCTCAAGGCAGAACCTGAAAAGTATCTGTCCAAGAAGGGTTTGGAAATTTATGGGCCCAAGATGCTGCGTCTCCTGAACAATCTGGATATTGGCGAGGGGGCCGAGTGGAGAAACCAGTTTGTGTACTCGCAGTACCGCAGTCTCGAGGGCCTGGGAGTTCTTGCCGCAATCCTTGAAGCAAATGGGTGGCAAGCGTACAAGATTGTCAACAAGAACAACCAGTGGGTAGAGGGCGATATGGACTCGAACAAGCCAGCTTTTGCATTCTATACCGGCGAGGAGAAGGAAGAAGAGCGAGAGTTTTTCCGTCAGATATTCAACAACAAGTATGATAGCAAGTTCCCCGAATCACTCAAAACATCCATCAAGGCGAGGGGCAAGAAGTTGCTGTGCCTGCTCATGGCTTCAAGCTCTGGCGCCGAAGGTATTACTCTCCTCAATGTCCGAAACGTTCACATCATGGAACCCCACTGGACACCTGCACGACACGATCAGGTTATCGGTCGCGCCATCCGAATCTGTTCGCATGCGTCACTCCCTCTCGAGGAGCGGACAGTCCGTGTGAGTTTCTACTTGAGTGTGTTTTCCGACAAGGAGGCAAAGTCCAGTGAAGGTGCCAACGTTGTGCGTGTCCGCCGCGCAGACACTGCAAAGAAGCGGTACGAGGGCTCGGCCGTAGACGTGTTCATGTCCACAGACGAATACTTGTATGAAGCATCGTATGAAAAGGATTTGGTCAATAAGAAGATTAGCGTTTTGCTGAAACAGTCCGCCGTTGATTGCGAGATTCACCGCAAGCTGCATTCCCGCGAGAAGCCGGTGTTGTCCTGCATGCGGTTCGACAGCACCGTCACAGGCGAGGACTTGGCGTTCAAACCGTCAGTCAAGACGGACGAAACGGATTCCTCGTATCTCCGCAACATGGACCGCAAGCACCGCCGTTTGCAGCAAGTGTTGGTGAAGGGCATCAAGTTCCTGTACGATTTGGATTCGCAGGAACTATTTGATCCGTCTGCGTTTAGCGACAACCAGCGGTTGATTCGCGTCGGCGTGCGCGAGTCGGACACCAAGATCCGTTACGTGCTCTCCTGGTGAAGATCGTCCAGCCATCCCTTGCAAATAGATGCCCATGTCTTGAACTCGTAGGACTTGAGGGCCGTGCGGCGCTCGGAAAGACACCGGACCGAGTTGACCATTGCCTCCACAATGTCATCCACCAGAAACACCGGAGTCGAAAGACCGAGCGGCATGGATCCCGCCATGTAGGTCCGGTCGCGCTGTGCAGGCACAATATCTGCCACCGACTCGTTGAGGAATGACCTGTAGCTGCCCACATCCGTCACCACCTGGGGAGCGCCCGTATACATGTGCTCGAGCTGGCACAGACCGAATCCCTCGCCGTCGCCCGTATTGATGCCAATGTCGCAGATGTTGTAAATCTGGTTAATGGTCTCGTCCGTCAGCGCATTCGGCGGTGCAGTGTCCACCAGCAGCAGGTTCTTGTTGGTTGCCGGCAGTCCCGCAGCAGCCAGCGCATCTCCATAAATACGCGACACATCGTACCACGCACCCGCCTGCGGATTGATGTTGGACACAATCATCAGATACAGCGGGAGCGCGGGATTCTTGGCCAGAAGACGGACGAACGCCTGGATGGTCAGATCGAGACGCTTGCGCTGACTGTTGCGGTTCGCATTGAGAAACACGATTCCATCTCGCGGAACATTCATCTTGGTACGCAGCTCGTCACGTACCTCACGTGGCAGATTGCTAAAGATGGTGGGGTCCACCGCATGCTCCAGAACACGCACATCCTTGACTACCTTCGGGTAGGTCAGGTACACCTTCTTCCACTCGTCCGTAAAGCAATACACGCGATCCACTGACTCGGCAATCTTGTCCATGAGTGGCTGTGCGATGCCCGTATATACCTGATCCAGATACACCCACAGCTTGAAGGGGCGCTCCTTCATTGCATCGAGAAACTTGCACACAATCAGCGGATCGTTGTAAATCATCACGACATCCGGAGTCACCATCTCCAGGTACTCCTTGATCTTGTTGAAGCCAAAACCCTCCTCCTTCGGGTCCTCGTTTGCTGCTGCATCGTACTGGACAATTCCATCGGGAGCCTTGCGCATTCCCTTGCGCTCCGGGTGACGCTGAAACCCAAAGTGAAACGTCTTGACCTTGGGCGACAGACTCGCAACCTGCTTGAGAAGATTTGCAGCAACCTTGCTGTACCCGGTCGTCTGATCGACGTGCGTGCTGACGAGTACAAAGCGCATTACATTTCTTTCGCACTTCTGTATAAATAGAATAATGCAGGTCAACAACGCCCAAGATTATACGCGACTGCTGAAGCAGCGCGTGATTGGCGCAATCGCAACATCCTCTCCGCAACCGGCGACACGGAGATATGCGTATGTATCTACTGCGGTTGTTGCAAACCACGCCACGCAGATCGTTCAGATCCGGAACGTTCCGCACAGGGGATGCACGCAAGCGGGTCAGACGAAATCCGATTGTTGCACATAAATAAGAATGGAATCCGCCGACTACTCGAACCAATCCGCTGTTGCCGCCGCACCTGCTCCTGAATCCAAGTCGTGGTTCTCGATGCCGACCCTGCCGACCTGGATGGGTGGCCCTGCTGCCCCGCCTGCCGCGCCCACTGCTGGCCGTCGCCGTCACCGCACGCGTCACCACAAGAAGAAGGGTGGTCGCCGCACGCGTCACCACAAGCGCCGTTAGGGCATCGTAGCCATCTCCTCACACTTTTGAATGTTTTCAGCCGTTAACGGAACAACACGAAACCCAGCATGCAAATAGACATCTAATACATCTTGCGTAATCGGGAATGCGTCTTGCGTGATGAAGGACCGGCCCAAATAGAACGCACCCGGGAACAGAATCCGGATTTTGTCCTCCACATAGTCTTCCAACTTTTTCGTAGGGCAATACCGATCTCTTTCTTTTGATCGGAGCCACGGTTTCATGAAGGAACCTGACTCGAGATTGAACGCAATCGAGGAACCATTCTTCTTCAGCTCGCCGGCGCCGTTGATGACATGCGCACCCACAGACAATGCAAGCGAGTTGTGGACAGTTCCAACCTCGAACGGCGTATCGACCCGGGTTGCCACAAACTGCCCGCCATCGTACATGATCCAGGTATATACACCATCTTGCGTGATTTGTTCGGGATGAAGCCTCGGGATCGCCCGGAGGTAGTTTTCGAATGCGACTCGTTCCGTGGGCGGGAGCAAGAGGGCGCCGCCTACAGGACCCTTCTGGCCTGGTTCCTTGCGAATCACCACGCCATCGACCGTCACGTTCCACAAGATGGCGTTTTCGAGACACGGAAGACGGATCTTGTACGTATTGTTCACTTCCTCGGGAGACACCCTGTATCCCTTGCGCCATACCGGGTCGCACTTGGGCCCTTCCTCCTCTTCCAGCATACGCTTGGGTCGACGGAGAAAACTACCTTCTTCTTCCTCCATTACATATAATAGAGACAATGCCGTCCGGTGCCTTGATGCAACTGGCTGCGGTGGGAGCACAGAACGAACTCGTGAATGGAAATCCGTCTCTGACCCATTTCCGGGCAGTGTACCGCCGACACACCAACTTTGCTATGGAACACGTTCGCATGGCGTTTTCGTCCTCAAATCTGGATTTCGCACCCACGCAGACCCGGACGCTGTCGTGTCGCATCGATCGGTACGCGCAAATGGTGAACGATTGCTATTTGGTTCTCACACTTCCCGATGTTTGGTCTCCGATGGTATACTTGAATGGAATCTCTCCTCCAGACGGATACGACGCACGTTGCAAGGCACTCGGGTACGAATTCCAGTGGATTTCCAACATTGGATACAACTTGATCGACCACATTGAAATCACTGCAAACGGTTCTGTTCTCCAGACACTCACAGGTGAGTTTCTCAAGTTCTACTCGTACTTTACACACGATGCATCCAAGCGTCTGGTGGTTGACCAGATGGTGGGCCACGTCAAGGAGCTATATGATCCCGCCAATGCATTCGACCGCAATGGCCAGTACCCGCATTCCATCACGCCGGTTGCCACGCCGTCCCTGATGCCCATGTCCAAGATTCCCGAGCCCTCGATCCGCGCTCGCCAGCTCATTGTGCCCCTCCACTTTTGGTTTGCAGAGAACCCGGGATGTGCCTTGCCGCTCGTTGCCCTGCAGAACACCGAGGTGTTTATAAATGTGGTTTTGCGTCCCCTCAACACGCTGTACACGATCATCGACACCGACCCGACGCACTCGACGTACGGCAAGCGCATCCAGCCGCTGGCCACCGATATTTCCAAGTTCTTGAGCCCTCCCGATTCGACAGGTCTGCCCACCAACCCGGGGCTCACTACGTTTACCGCAGATCCCTATTTGGAGTGTAACTTCATCTACTTGACCGAGATGGAGCTGAACCAGGTTGCCAAGGCAGATCAGTCGTTCTTGCTCAAGACAGTCGTGTTTCGCAACTCGGAGGGACAGTTTGGACCCAATACGGAAGTCGAGATGCCGATGCACAATCTGGTGACGCGCATCATCTTTGCCGGTCGTCGTTCCGACAAGGAGCTCACTAACCAGTGGGACAATTACACAAACTGGGACAATCCGAGTCGCGCACCGTTTACTGCCGCATCCTCCAATATCGGCACCACGTTGTACTCCAGCGGTCAAATGCAAATCACATCGGTTTCGCCGCGTGATTCCGTGATTGACGGCGTGGTTCTGTTTAACGGCCAGGAGCGCTTCACGACAAAGCCGACGGGATACTTTTCACTGCTCCAGTCGTATCGCTTCACGACAGGCACCACCTCCACGAAACTGCCGGGTGTCTACATGTACTCGTTTGCACTCAATCACGACCAGTACCAGCCGAGTGGAGCAATCAACGGAAGCATGATTGACAAGGTGACTTTGCGCACAACGCTCCAGCAGCCGCTGCCGAGTTCCGTTGGAATCTCCTCGCAATCCGTGGTATGCGTGCTGAAATCGACCGTCTTCAATCCGAACCCGGTGATTATCCCTGCTGGACAGGTCAATCTGCTCAATCCGGACGGAACCCGGCTGTATCCCCCCGAGGATCTCGTGACAGTCGTGCAAAACAGCCAGAATGGAACGGTTATTTTCACCTATACGTTCGATGTTCGGATCTACGTGGAGTCGTACAACTTCCTGCGCATTGTGAGCGGATTGGCGAATCTCGTGTTTGCTAACTAATAATGGCACAAGCGACAACGCCTGGCGGGTTTTCCTTCTCTACAAAACCGGCAGAAGCTGGGCACGTTCCTGCTGCGGGTCCCATCAAGACAATTACCTCCGTTGAAATCCGAACGTCCAAGGACGCGATCGATGTCATGGACATGCTGCCCAAACCGTGCGGCGGCGTTGTCAAGTTCGACGTGATGCCAATCTACAAGAGCCTTCGCGAAAAGAAGCTGCTGACCACCACGGAAGAAGAAGATACGACACTGGGATTTCCCACGGTGCAGCTGGCCATTACGTATACGGATGCCGAGGGTTCTCATGACGATTCGTACAAGCTGACGGAGCATGTGGAGATTGGCGAGTATTCGACGATGGGTCGTGTCTATTGCGTGCCCCAGTCCGTTGCGTGGAGTTTCAGCATGTATGCTGCCATGGGCACGATTGGCTTCATGATTCTAATGGCATGGGTAGTGAATGTGGTCTATAGCTGGCGCCTGTGGGATTCTGCGTACATTGACTTTGGGCTCAAGGCAGTGAATCCGAACGACGAGCGGTTTGGCGACCTGGGCGGCATTCTTGCTCGGTTGACATCGTATGTCGCGTTTGCGCCCACCAAGTTTGTGATGGCAATCATTGCAGCTGTCGCACCTGTTGGAACCTTCTTTGTGAATCTGTTTATCTACTTTTTCGTGATTAACAAGGCAGATGCACTCGCAGGTCGTGCTTGAATTTCTTGATTGTAAGAAGTAATGCCGGCTCATACGATAGCGCTTGTCTATCTTGAAAGACCTCGCTTATCAAATTTTGTAAATGAAGACGGAAGTATGTACGTCATGACACAAACTGAACCAATCCAACGATTGTCCTCAGATGGATTATTAACATTTTTCGCAGGTGTGCCTAATCCAGCAAATGAACCTGCAATCGATGGACCTTTGGCAACTGCACGCTTCCAATATCCACAGGCAATGACAAAGGGTCCCGATGGGACATTGTATGTTGCTGACGATAACTATATCCGTGTCATCAAGGACGGGCAAGTAACTACACTTGCTGGGCACAACGTAGAACAGGGCGATCCTGATTATGGCGAAAGTGTGGATGGACAGGGAGAGGACGCAAGTATTGCTCGGGCAGAAGATATTTGGTTTGTACCGGATGGTCGTCTGCTTTTTTGGGATGAAGATAGATTGCGCACCGTTACAATGGATGGAACAGTCACAACGCTTGAACCCGATTATGATACATACCGCCCGAATGAGGCAGTCGATGAACTAGGAAATCACTATTACAGTACGATGTGGAGTGAGGTTCGTGGATGTAAAGGGTACATCAAACGGAATACAGATAATGAGGAAATATGTATTGAAGGTCCAGAAGGAGATACATTCGCATACGATTTAGAGCACAAAGTACTTTATTTTACGGATCACACGGCGGTTTGGATTCAAGGGGAACGTGTTGTTGTACCACCAGCTTCTAACTTGTGGCAAGGGTTCGCGCGATCAGAAGTCGAGTTCTTCAACGGTGTCATGTCTGTCCTGCCTCCTCCACCGAATCCCGATGTGCCCGACCCCTTTGATTCAAACCGTGCAAACTTCAGTTTCTGCCCAGTGTGTCTGGGATACGCAACTCGTGAAAGCGGTTGTATGTACATGCATCACGTGTGCCCTGCCTCAAAGAGACACCCGGGTTTGTATGCAGAATATGCTAATCCCGCTAATGGGCAGATCGAGTGGTGTACCGTATGTGGACGAATCTGCAAGGGCCACGGGCATATCTTGCGAAACCTGCCCGAGGACAAGGGCACTGGGCGTGTGCCGTACCCACCAGGAGTCGAAATCCAGTTTTACGGCAACGACTGCTATCCTTATGGCGGAGGTGGAACGACCGAGAAGTTTGTCCGAATGGAAGAGATGGTAAAAGCAGCATGTTATGCAGCCGAAGAGGTTGGAATACGTACCGAGACTGAAGTGAGAAGGTATATGATTGAAGAGATATGGCGTGGCGTGAAATCGCTGGACGATCCCGCAGTCTACCAAGCAGCAACTGCACGTATGGCGCACCCGATTGCCGTACCCTGTGAGCTTCCCGCATCCATTGCCCCGCCTGCCGGACCCGCACCGCATATCACCAGACCTGCTGATGAAGCGGACATGGTCCCGATCGAGCATGATGCGCCTGACAACCACTGTGCGATCGAATTGAACGAGCGGCAGTACCAAAACGAGCCCGTCTACCAGTTCTGGCACAAGCAGCCGGACGGAACAATCTGGAAGCACGAGAACGAGTACATTTGCGCAGAAGATCTCCAGGAATATATCGTTGGGCAGAACACGGGCGTATTCACTGGATTGTGCCCGCTTCCTGACCACTGCAAGGCACGGTTGTACCCTGAAGAAATCAGGGATATTATTGAGGTGAGCGTGTGGGAAAAATATGAGGAAAAGTTCGATGAGCACTTTGCAGCAATGGCAGGTGGTGGCAGTTCCGGCATTCTGTACAAGATTGACCCCAGCGAACTCGGGTGCTTGCTGCCGCCGCCGAAGAAGAAGGCAGGTCGTCGGACGTACCGCAAAAAGGGCAAGAAGAGCCGCAAGACGCGTGGAAAGAAACGGTCATTGTATAATAAATGATCGAAACACGTTGGGTCGTTGCCGGTCTAGTGTTTGGTCTTGTCGTGTCGACCGTCATGATTCCTCCTACTCGCAAAACACCTGCCGTGCCGGACCCGTCGGATCCCAGCAAGGTGTACCAAACGCCAACGGGATGTGTCAAGTTTGTTGCCACGGAAGTGCCTTGCTCTGCCGAACCGGATTCGTTCAATCTTCTTGCAGGTAAGTAATGGTCAATATCGTCGATGCGCTCCGTCGGGGTGCACCCTTCTTTTCCTTCATCATAGGACTCGGTATTGCGTCGCTGCTGTTTCACCGGCGATTCACGATCATTAACACGCTGGCGATTCCACTGACAGATACGACGACGAAGGTGTCCAAGTTCGACGGAAAGTGCTATCGCTTCCGCGTAGAAGATGCTTCGTGCCAATTCGTGTCTTCTCTATAAATCAAATGGAGGATTCTACGTCGCTTGACATGCTCATGTCTCCCCAGGGTCCCCAGTCGCAGCCGCCGCTGATGCCGATGCCTTCCAGTCCGGGCCCCACGCAGGGACCCATGGCGCCCACCTTCAAGCCCACGATGCCGCAGATGACGTTCATGTTCCGCAATCTGCGTCTTTACGTGTGCTTCTTCCTGGCTGCTGCGCTGATTTCGTTGAGCGCGCCGCGGACCATGCTGCTGCAGTACATCCCGAATGCGTACACGTCGGGCGGTGTCGTGAGCTGGACGGGCGCTGCAGTTCTCGGTGGATCAGCCGTGGTGATTGCCCACTTCATTAACGTGTTTATAGCGAGTATGGGCTTATAAACAATATGCAACCTGTCCAGGTGTATCCCAACATTTACTTGGGTGCTGGACGTGACTTGACACCGATCTTTACAGCAAAAAAAGGAATCACTCACGTGATTAACTGTGCCTTTCCAGAAGACTCGCCCGAGTGGTTCCGGAGACAGCATTCAGACAAGTATGTAGGCATCAACGCCATGGACCGCACGGATGTCAAGATCCTTGCATGGTACCCCATGTTTGAGGACGCAATGCGCGACTTTCTCCGTAAAGGCGGCACCGTATTTGTCCACTGCCAAATGGGCATCAATCGGTCCGCATTTTTGCTGCTGTATTTCATGCACAAGAACTTTGGACTGGATTTCAAAACATTGGTGGATCGCGTTCGTGTTCATCGTCCAATTTGTTCCAATCCTGCATTCATGAAGGAAATCGTTGATAGCATTTACTTGAACTCGAGCAAGTCAAACTAAAGATGGACGTGTTCAAGGTGCGGAAGGTACGTGAGTCTGGAAGTTCGTCCATGGGAACGCTTGATTCCGTCCACCAAGACATGGTGCACACCTTGCGGGAGTCGAAGAGCAAGCAGGTGGAGCTACGGAAGGAAATGGACGACCTGAAGGTTCAAATTGAATCTGTCAGTTCGTCCAATGATATGAAGGATATTTTACAGTGCTCCATCTGGGAAGCACGTGTGCGCGACTTGGCACAGGAGTTGTCGCAGCTGAATCCGTTGGAAGAGTACTATATGAAAAACATGGATATCCTCACAGACTATTACCGACGTGATGTGGGAAGCGCGTCGCCCGCTGTCCAAAAGGAGGATTCGACGTTTATGAAGTTCTTTGCCGCTGCAACGCCCGAGGGTGTGTCCAAAAAACAGATTTTCGACGAGTACGTGACCCGCATGAAGCTGTCCAACTCGTCCGAGACAGGAACCGTCATGACCGAGCATTGCAATCAGTGCAATGTGGCGCGTGAAGAGATTAGCTCCGAAGGTATTCTAGTCTGTCCATCCTGCGGCTCCGAAGAGTACTCCCTGGTTATGAGTGACTTCCCATCCTTCCGTGACCCACCGAAGGAGCGTAACAATTACGCCTATAAGAAAATCAACCATTTGAATGAGATCCTTAACCAGTTCCAGGCAAAAGAATCGACCATGATTCCTGACGAAGTGATGAACGAGGTGGTGCTCGAGATCAAGAAGCGTCGGATCAGCAATATTGCCGATTTGACGGAAAAGGAGATTCGAGAGATTCTGAAGAAGTCGGGTCGCTCCAAGTACTACGAGCATGCTGCCCATATATTGAGTAGGCTGAACGGCAACCCGCCACCCACGATTACGCCGGAGATTGAGGAGAAGATCCGCACCATGTTCCAGGAAATCCAGGCACCGTTCTTGCTCTACTGCCCGAACGACCGCACGAACTTCTTGAGTTACTCGTATATTCTGTACAAGTTCTTCGAGCTGCTGGATTTGGACGAGTACAAGGTCTATTTCCCGCTTCTCAAGAGTCGTGACCGGTTGATTGCGCACGACCAGATATGGAAGAAGATTTGCGATTATCTGCAGTGGGAGTTCATCCGGTCGATTTAACGACGACGGGTGTAACGGCGCCGACGACCCGCTCGCTTCGGAGGCTGAACGCCTAAGAATCCCCTGATATTGTCTGCAGGCCCTGTTCCAGGCGATGCATCGATACCCATCTTCTTTTCAACCACATCACGAACTGCCTGGTCGGTAGCTTTCTTGACGAGTTGTTTGTTTAGACCACCCCGTTCAATAACTAACGCAGACAGCTGTGCATGGATCTTTCTTGCAGCACGGACATCTGCTTGAAATTGTGCAGATACCTCACGAGTGCCACATAATTGCAAGTTCTCCCTGGCATTGCTACCAATGATGTTTAGTATAAAATCCATCGGGAATCCCTCATACACTTTACCATCGCGATAGCTGGCAAGAATGTCATTATTTGCCCCCTTGAGAATACTTGCTAATCTAGGGGACTCGCTTGCACACGGATTATTCCCCATTCTATCGAAGATTTCCTCGAGTTCATTGTTCAGCTGTGTTTCCGATGCTCCTCCACGACGAGTGCGACGACGTCCAGCGAGCTTGGGTGCCATTTGAACATATGCTGGGTTTACTTTTGAAAGGTTGCAGTATGGCCAGCAACAGGCGTTTTCGACGGCAGGACGGTGGACGACACGTGGACCATTACAAGAACAAGCAGCAGTTTCAACATTTGTATATCCGATAGAACAATGGAGACCCGGGCCAAACGCCAGCAAGCATGTAGCGCACGGGAAGTGATTGATAAACCAAAAACTGTTTCCGATGCCTATAACATCAAGAACCAGTGCTTGAAATGGAATGACAAGTACGTCAAGATTCTTACAAAGGATCCGATTGTGCCCAAGGAGCCGGTGTCCAAGGAAGGGCGTGTTACAAAGGACGGGATTTATACATTCTTAGTAACCGAGAGTGGGAAGCTATGGACTGCGCCGGTGGAATCCATCACGGAATACGGATCCTTGCACGACACGATGGTGTACGAATCAAAGGCAACGTCCGTCTTGTATGCGGGAGAACTCCGCAAGACTGGAAAGGAAATCGAGTTCAACTTGCAGTCGGGAACGTATATGAAGTCATTTCTTTCGGATCATCCGGATTGCGAGGAGTATTTGAAGAAGGAGACGACGGAAGTCCTGGAGAAGGCACATCCGGAAGCAGATGTTCAGTTTGTGGAAGAGACGCTTGTTACACCCGCGAATATCCCGCTCACGAAGGAAGATCTTGACAAGTTCCATGGACTCGGATTCGAGATTCGGCTGTACAAGGACCGGAATGTATGCAAGGCAAATCCCGTAATGCTAGACGCACAGCTGACAGCCGCGACTCGCCAAGCAACCTATGCTCAATCAAAGGGGATGCCAGTACCGGTGGATACGCAAGCATTCATCACTGGATTGAAAAAGATGATGGAATTGCATTCGTCAAATTATGAGTTGTATAATAGTAAAATGCCCACACTTTCCACTGTTCCTATGCCCAAGGGCGGTCGCCGCACGCGCCGCTGGATTCAGGGTGTGACGAAGACGATGAAGCGCGGCGCGTTCACTCGCCAGGCACTGCGCAGCCACAAGACCCCGGAGCAGTATGCGGATTCTGTGCTCGCCCACCCCAAGCGTCACAGCAAGGTCACTCTGCGTCGTGCACGGTTCCTCAAGAACATCCGTCGCTAAAAACCAAATTAGACAGTAGTTTACACATCATACAATGCATTGGGTTTATGTTTTATTATCGGAAAGTGGTGACATTTATGTAGGAGAAACAACACGTCTTTTTCGGCGTTGGAATGAACACCAAACTGGTCGTGGTGGAGTAAACACTTCAATGGGCGAATACAACACAGTTATTGGACTTTACAACGTTGCATCGAATCGATCGTTTGCTGGGTTTCTTGGCGAACAATCGGCATGGAGTTGTGAAAGATATTGGGAAAATGACGTTGATAAATCGGATGCACTTTTTATCGAAAACCTGATTACGGAACGATATATGGTTGAGAAGAAGTGTATTGTTCGGGGTGGTCGATACACAACCGAGAAGATGTGTCGGAAGTTCTCTCCCTTGAACCATACAGTCGACCGACCGCTTTGTAAATGCGGATACCCGTGTGAAGTGAATATGAAGAAGGACAAGACAAAGATATACTTTACATGTCCTATTCCTACATGGGTTGAAGATGTTCCAGAGAAGTGTAACTTTTGGGAAGAGTACACGCCATTTCGACTGCAAAAGGATGTTGAACTTCGTAATCGTCAAAAGCAGTGGGAGTTGTGGGTTGCAAAGTTACCAATGTATAATGGTGGTCCATGTATGAAATGTAAGAGCGATAGATATCGCCCTATCTGGTCGCGTGGTGAAAAGTATTCGATCTGTGAGGGTTGTTTCAATTTGAACTATGAAGCATTGAAGAAAGAATATCAATCGGCATTTCTTGCTGATGTTTTCGCAGACTAATGCCATTTACAGGGACCAGTAGCAGTTGGAACAAACAAATGCTCTACTACCGAGGCAATGATGAGAAGCGCTATACGGAGATCCCGCCCATCCCCGAGGGCACAACCCACCTGGACGTGTGTTTCAACCCCGGTCTTACAGAGTTGCCCCCACTTCCCGAGGGACTGACCAATTTGAACTGTTCGGCTACAGGTTTGTCGACTCTCGTTCTGCCCGAGAGTCTGCTCGAGTTCAACTGTAGTTATTCAAAGTTCAAGTCGTTGCCTGCACTGCCTGCTGGACTCACGGATCTTGTCTGTGGATACAACCGTGAGCTGGCGGAGCTCCCTCCTCTCCCGAAGGGACTGCGGGTGCTGATGATCGACTACACTGCCATGTCAGTCATTCCTCGCCTGCCTGAAACGCTCCGTGTGTTTCTCGCAACAGGCGCGCCTCTCGCGGAGCCGTTTGCCAGTTACAATGCCGAGTACAGGAAGGAGCTGCGCATCAGTGTGCTTATCGACCAGGTCAATGCATACTGGGACAAACTCGCTTTAACGCCGGTGTAAGTCATCATACAATGATCCGTAATGTCACAGAATCTCAAAAGCGCAGAGTAGCTGGGCGACAGAGATTCAAGTGCGCTGCGTCGATCCCTGATTACACATGTCCATTGAAGGGGGAACCATTCGATGAGTCTGGATATGAGATTGACCACATTCAGGAACTGCGGGATGGCGGTAGCAATGAACTTACGAACCTACAGGCTCTATGTATCTCGTGTCACCGGGTAAAGACAACCAGGAACACAAGTGTTCTTTCACGAGAGAAGAAGCCAGACCTTCATATTTGTTATCATTGTGAGAAGCGTACAGCTGACGTTTTTGAAAATGATAAGTGGCACTGTAAGGAAGATTGCTTTAGGAGCTGCAAGGGTTATTCTAATGATGGATGTGGACCACGTTCAGCACCTTTTAGAGAGGCAGAAAAGATAAGGGTAAATTTGAACGACTTTGCTTTTAAAGGTAAAGTTCCTCTAGGAACCGTACGTACTTCTGGAGTGAGACCTGACGGCGTAGTATGGCATAGCGTTACGTTTCCACGTAAGTAGAATTCCCGGGCAATATTTTGACCTAGAAAAGCAATGAACGGCATTCGTCGTGTGTTATTGGATCCGATGATGATGAGTCAGACGGTGAGCGTGTTTCTCGCCATCAACGGTCTTTCTCAAACAATGCACGAGGACATTCTGCCGCGCGAGACGCTGGTCTTTACCGCCTCCGAGGCAACGGTCCAAGAGTGTATCAAGCGGGGATACCGATTCAAGAGAATCTCACAGGAGGAAGCATGTGCTCCGCTCGGGTGGGACTTTATTCAGAACGTGATTAATCGGGTTGCCCCTTTTCTGTATCTTAAGGTAAATGACACTGTGGATGCTTCTTCTGGCGGCTATCGTTCTCATGATCCTGGCATACCGCGCTAGCGCAGCTGCAGGTCCAAAGGACTGTGGTTGCTCAAAACGAGCGGGCGGGGCGCCTGACGCGTCACAAACATGGTCTTGACCAGCGGGTTTCCAAAGTACTCATTGACGACCAAGCGAACAACCGCGGGATCAAAGGTCTTGCACGAAAACACATCAAGATACATATCATTTGTCTCTTCACAAAAGTGGGCACAAATGTTGCTGGTCTCGATGAGCTGGACGAGCGTATATCCCTTCTTGTTGCCGTCTCCAAACATGACAATCTGCGGGGCGCCATAGGCAACCATGTCAATCTCCTTGACGAGCGTCTGCGTAAACTGGCCAATGTTGTTTGCACAGCGGATCTTGTGGGGCGCGCACCGAGCAGCATCCATCATAAGGTGAAATCCCCAGGACATTGAATTAGTATATTGTCTAGCGTGAAAATGTAATATGAGGAATCAGGGCGTCAATCGTATGCCTTCCGTGAAGGGTCATATTGTAAACCTCACGGCAAACCTTGTGATTGTCGGTCTGGTGTATTTGATTTGCGGTATTGTTGTGTCGTGGATGATTAGCAATACCTTCCCGCATTACGACGAGTCGTGGAAGAAGCAGTCGGTCAGCATGCAGATTCTGGACGTTGCCGCAGAAGTGTCCATGCTCGTCATCCTGGCCTTCTGGTCGTCCTATGCCGTCGACTGGATTATCCCGATCTTGCCCGTGGCACCTATCCTTGAAAAGTATATCGAGACATTCGGAGGTCGCATGATCTTCTTGTACGCCGTCTTCTTGTTTATCCACGACCTGGATGAGAAGTTAACATACCTGTATACGGAGTTTTTAGGCAAGGCTTAATGCTTGCGGCGACGTCCCATGCCGAGCATACCGGTCGGCGCCGGCGTTGCCTGGTGGAGGACCAGCGCATAAAACGGGTAATAGACCGACGCAAAGAAGAAATCCAGGATCGCCCACAGGATGTTGCCGTACGTATCATAACTCAACTTTGCGGCTCCAAAGGAAAAGAGGAAACCAGCCAGGAGTGCGAGAACAAATCCAAGAACTGCAACAACGCCCCATCCGGCTGCCACAGTCGTTGCTGCGGACGTTGCCGCAGTCGCTGCCGCGGATGTTGCCGCAGTCGTGTCCTGAACCGGCGGCGCAGGGGCCGCAGGGGTTGTGCCTGTAGGCGCAGCGTTGGATGCAGTAGTGCTCATTTACAATTCCCGCAAGATATATAAATGAACTTCTGGCTTCTCCCAACAACCAACGCACTGATCAATACATTTTTGCGTTCGTTGGTGGTGATTGCAGTAATGATTCTGGGATTCAAGACATCCTGGTACTCTGCGTACTGGGGAGCAGTGGTTCACGATGCCATCTCCCTAATTTTGATTCGGGACCTTGTATAAATGGAAGCTGCGTACAAGGAAGCGGAAGAAGCTATGCGCAACAACGTCGGCATGGATCAGATCAACGAGAGTCTGAAATCCAGATTTAGTTCCAAGGAACGCACGGAGATCCTTCGTGTGGCCCGCGAGCGCCTTGTTGCCGACGTGTCGAAGAAGCACGTTGATGCGGTAGAACTTATGCACATGTCAAAAAAAGGCGGCAAGCACCGCCGGACCCGCAAAAGCCGCAAGAAGATGCAGAAGGTCTTTGTGCCTGTTGCGGTTGTTGCAGTAACGCCTCCTGCGTGGATCCGAAAGCATTCCCAGAGAAAAACTAGGAAGTATACAAAATGAGTGCCCCCGAAGTTGTTTTAGACCCGTCGACGGTTGCTCTTACTGCCCAGGTCCAGGAGTCCAAGGTGGAGGAAGTCGTCGTGGAAAAAGTGGATTCTGTCGCAGTTGCTCTGGTCGACAAGGTTGTGGACAAGGTGGTGCCTGACCAATTCAAGGAAGAAGTCAAGAAGATGGTGGAGGATGCTGTGAAGCAGGCTGTGAAGGCCGCACTTGACGAGATTATGAAGGAATTCAAGCCCCCTACGGTTGAAACGCTGAAGGAAGACCTTGCAATGGTGATTGGTAAACGCAGTTGGTTAGGATGCTAAAAATTACACCTCATAAAGTAACAGAATGTCTCAAGGTCCGGTAGGACCACAGGGACCGCCGGGTTATCCTGGTGTACAAGGAAGCACTGGACCTTCAGGACCTACTGGTCCGCAAGGTCTTCAAGGCAATATCGGTGACCGCGGATGGACTGGTGCTACAGGCACAACGGGTTCGACCGGTCCGCTCGGAACAGGATCGACTGGAACAACAGGGTCCACAGGCGCCCAAGGTTTTACAGGATCGACAGGTCCTGCTGGAGTTGGAGTCACGGGCCCTGCTGGAATTCAAGGTCTTGCTGGATTCGCAGGTTCTACGGGTCCTACAGGAAGCCAGGGAGTGCAGGGAACTGTGGGTGACCGCGGATGGACAGGCGCAACAGGCGCATCGGGTTCAACGGGCGCCACGGGTCCGGTTGGAACAGGTACGACGGGCGCGACAGGTCCAACTGCTGCGACGGGTACGACTGGATCCACTGGACCGCAAGGTATTGCTGGAAGCGCGACGAATACGGGAGCAACGGGGCCATCGGGTGCTGTTGGACCTATTGGTCAGCCGGGCCCCCAGGGTCCTCCTGGAGGATTTGGAGCAACGGGTCCTACGGGCATGCGAGGTGTTGCAGGTATTGATGGTCCTCCTGGCGACAAGGGCTTGACAGGAAGCACGGGAACTACGGGTCCGAAAGGCGATGTGGGCGCATCCATTGCAGTGAAGGGATCGTATGCGACAACGGCAAGTCTTCCGGGCAGCGGTGTGAGTGGAGATGCGTACATTATCACGTCAACAGGTCACTTGTGGGTCTGGACTGGTTCGTCTTTTATTGACGGTGGTCAGTTTGTTGGACCTACAGGAATCACGGGCCCTACAGGAGCAGGCGGCACGGGAACCACAGGACCTACTGGAGCAGGCGGCACGGGAACCACAGGACCTACTGGAGCTGGCGGCACGGGAACCACAGGACCTACTGGAGCTGGCAGCACGGGAACCACGGGACCCACAGGAGTAGGCAGCACGGGAACCACGGGACCCACAGGAGTAGGCAGCACGGGAACCACGGGACCCACGGGAGCAGGCAGCACGGGAACCACGGGACCCACGGGAGCAGGCAGCACGGGAACCACGGGTCCTACAGGAGCAGGCAGCACGGGAACCACGGGTCCCACGGGAGCTGGCAGCACGGGAACCACGGGACCCACGGGAGCAGGCAGCACGGGAACCACGGGTCCCACGGGAGCAGGCAGCACGGGAACCACGGGTCCCACGGGACCGATTGGAACTGGACCGACGGGAGTCACGGGATCCACTGGAAATACCGGACCACAGGGCGTCAAAGGTGATGTAGGTGCATCTGTTGCTGTGAAGGGCTCGTATGTTACAACAGCAAGTCTTCCAGGCAGTGGCACGAACGGTGATGCGTACATTATCACATCGACAGGCCATTTGTGGATTTGGGTTGGTTCTGGATTTATTGATGGTGGTCAGTTCGTGGGACCGACGGGATTTACAGGAGTCACAGGACCTCTTGGCACAGGACCTACCGGAACCACAGGACAAACTGGCCCAACAGGACTAACAGGACCTACCGCATCCACTGGACCCACTGGACCCACTGGACCTACTGCATCTACTGGCCCGACAGGACTCACCGGACCTACTGCCGCGACGGGACCCACAGGACCTACTGCACCCACAGGACCTACTGGACCGACGGGAAGAACTGGACCTACTGGACCAACTGCTGCGACTGGACCCACTGGCATAAAGGGTGATATGGGAGCATCGCCTTGGACTCCTGTACTGACAAATGTTATTCAATCAGGTCCACGGTCACAGACATTCACAAAGTCGGGCGCGTTGATCCAATGGGACTCGCAAGTATATTCATTGGAAGGTTACCCTACTGCGTATGTCAGCATGTCTCCGGATGAAGTGTACTTTACCAAGACGTTAGGACTCAGTACACACCCATCAAGCGGCACGGGGATCGATATCGATTTTGCTTGGTATTTTGCAGGCCAGAACACGTATATTTACGAATACGGTTTTAGTATCCAAACGCTGGAAGCCACCACAACATCCGACGTTTATCAGATTATTTACGATGGTACCAATGTGTCCTACTACAAAAATGGTTATATCATTCGGAGAACCGCAAGGTCACTTGGTGATAGTCTTTTCCTTGATTCAGCATTTTATGAAACCGCTAGTGCATTCAGGAATGTTACCTTTGGAAGCATGGGACCCATGGGAACGATGGGTGCGACTGGCGTAACCGGACCCATTGGTACGGGACCGACCGGAGTTACTGGATCTACTGCTTCCACCGGAACTACGGGACCAACTGGACCCATTGGCACAGGTCCTACAGGAGTCACAGGGTCGACTGCAAACACCGGTACAACGGGTCCCACTGGATCCACGGGAGTTACTGGTGTGACAGGACCGGTGGGTCCGTCGATTACAATCAAAGGATACGTCCCGTCTTATGTTGAAATCGGATACATTGCATTAGGTGATCCACTACCGAAAGTAGGAGACGCATATGTCACAACAAATGATGGTCACTTGTGGGTCTGGGGAGGTGTTGGATTTGCTGATACTGGCCGGTTCCAAGGTCCAACGGGTCCGACAGGAACCACGGGGCCAGAAGGACCACCCTTCGTCATCAGGGGATCGTTTCCGACAAAGAATGATGTTCCGGTAGAGACTCTGTCAAATGGAGATGGTGTTATTACCACAAACGATGGTCACTTGTGGATATGGGCAGGTGGTGCCCTTAACGATGCCGGCCAAATCATGGGTCCTACAGGATTTACCGGAACAACTGGTGTAACTGGGCCGGTTGGTAACGCTATTATTGCATTAAATGGATCTTTTGCAACAACAGATTATCTTCCACCAGACGGTTATGCGACGAAAGGAGATGCTTATCTCATTCGATCGACAGGGCATATATGGTTATATACTGGACAGAGCGGACATGGAGAAATTAACGGATTTGCAGATAGTGGTCAGCTTGTTGGACCGACGGGTCAAACTGGGCCCACTGCGCCGACAGGACCTACTGGGCCGTTGGGTACCGGAACGACAGGATCAACCGGACCAACAGCACCCACGGGCACAACCGGACCAACGGCACCCACGGGCACAACTGGACCCACTGGCCGAACAGGACCAACAGCTCCCACCGGCACTACAGGACCGACAGCTCCCACGGGCACGACGGGTCCTACCGCACCGACTGGAGCCACAGGACCCACAGCTCCAACCGGAACCACAGGACCCACTGCGCCTACTGGAACCACGGGTCCTACCGCACCGACTGGTACAACTGGACCAACCGCTCCTACGGGAACTACGGGACCAACTGCACCCACAGGAACCACGGGTCCTACCGCACCGACAGGTACAACTGGACCGACTGCACCCACCGGAACCACGGGTCCTACCGCACCCACCGGAACCACAGGACCGACTGCTCCCACAGGAACCACTGGACCCACAGCACCCACAGGCACAACAGGACCGACTGCTCCCACCGGAACCACTGGACCTACAGGACCGATTGGAACTGGACCAACGGGCGTCACGGGATCCACTGGAAATACTGGACCGCAAGGTGTGAAGGGTGATATTGGTGCGTCGATTGCTGTGAAGGGATCCATTGCAACAACTGGAAGTCTTCCAAACAGTGGCACGAACGGCGACGCATACGTCATCACATCGACAGGCCATTTGTGGATTTACACCGGACAGGTTGGAAATGGCGCAATCAATGGATATATTGATGGTGGTCAGTTCGTGGGACCGACGGGATACACAGGAGTGACTGGACCCATCGGAACAGGGCCGACGGGAACTACTGGACTGAAAGGACCTACTGGAGATACTGGCCCGACTGGACCCACTGCGCCTACAGGAACCACAGGGCCGACAGCACCTACAGGAACCACAGGGCCGACAGCACCTACGGGGGCCACCGGACCGACTGCGCCTACAGGAACCACGGGTCCTACCGCACCGACGGGTACAACTGGACCGACTGCACCGACCGGAGCCACAGGACCTACAGGACCTCTCGGAACAGGCACAACGGGGCCAACTGGACCGACGGGACCGACTGCGCCTACGGGAACTACGGGAACTACGGGACCAACAGCTCCCACAGGAGCAACAGGACCCACCGCGCCGACAGGCACAACTGGACCCACAGCTCCCACAGGCACAACTGGACCAACAGCTCCCACAGGAGCAACAGGGCCCACAGCTCCCACAGGCACAACTGGACCAACAGCTCCCACAGGAGCAACAGGACCCACCGCGCCGACAGGCACAACTGGACCCACAGCTCCCACAGGCACAACAGGTCCAACTGCTGCTACCGGCACAACCGGACCGACAGCATCGACAGGAACTACGGGCCCTACTGCGCCTACCGGAGCAACAGGGCCCACCGCAGCTACCGGAAGTACGGGACCTACAGCATCTACTGGCACAACAGGTACAACAGGCGCAACAGGTCCCATTGGAACTGGGCCTACAGGACCTACAGGAACAACAGGTCCAACTGCATCGACGGGACCAACGGGACCAACTGCAACTACGGGACCAACCGGAACAACAGGACCAGTGGGTCCATCGATTACAATCAAGGGGCAGGTTCCATCCTATGTTGAAATTGGTTACATTGCATTAGGCGATCCACTACCAAAAGTAGGAGATGCCTACATGACAACAAATGATGGCCACTTGTGGATATGGAATGGTGTCGGATTTACAGATACAGGTAGATTTCAAGGTCCAACAGGTGTAACTGGAACCACCGGAGTTGCTGGTCCCCCGTTTATGATCAAAGGATCATTCCCGACAAAGGCGGACATCCCATATGAAATCCGGACACCGGGAGATGGATTCATCACCACGATCGATGGTCACTTGTGGATATGGGCAGGTGGTGCATTCAATGACGGCGGTCAAATCATGGGTCCTACCGGATTTACCGGAACAACTGGAATGGCTGGACCCACTGGGCCTACTGGAACGACTGGACCCTTCGGCCCCGGATTCTCATTCTATGGAGCTTGGTCCGGAACGACACATGGGTACTATTATCCGAACGACGTGGTACTTTACCGCAACTCTGCATATATTTGCGTGACAAGTGTCTACGGTAATACACCGCCAAGCGCAGATACAGCTTGGATACTATTTGCAAGTGGTGGAGCGACTGGCGACACAGGACCGACTGCATCAACCGGACCGACTGGACCGGTTGGGACAGGACCCACAGGCACAACAGGACCCCTTGGATATACAGGAGATACTGGACCGACTGGACCTGTTGGGACAGGACCCACAGGCACGACAGGACCTGCTGGATATACCGGAACCACAGGCACGACAGGTCCTCTTGGAGATACAGGACCCACAGGACCCACTGCAGACACCGGAACTACTGGCGTGACAGGAACCACAGGACCCGTTGGACCCGCTATTGCATCAAATTTTACTATACGTGGAAATGTTTCGTTCTATTCTGGATTAGAAGCTATTGCTGCCGGAGGTGCAGTTGCAGGAGATGGATATCTTGTACAAGATACGAATCATCTGTGGATCTGGACGCTCAATCCCGGGGGTATGGGTTATCAATGGGTTGATGCTGGTATGATTGCAGGACCTACCGGACCCACGGGACCAGATGGATCAGGGGGCAGTGGAGCTGGCGCGTGTGTATATTTGATTAACGCACCTGGCGCATCTTTTACTCTAGGAAGTGTTGGTTCTGGAGGTGGTGTATCTGTTTTGTCTGGAACTGACTCGGCATCAAACAACATTGTATCATTTACTGCAATC
>Ga0208105_1000005_pt1 | contig 181020 bp, 155 predicted proteins | sample CryBogCBE16Jul07_FD_184574 | JGI IMG/M metagenome (GOLD analysis project Ga0208105, IMG submission 184574) | Freshwater microbial communities from Crystal Bog, Wisconsin, USA - CBE16Jul07 (SPAdes) | ecosystem: Environmental > Aquatic > Freshwater > Lake | place: Crystal Bog, Wisconsin, USA... | reverse complement strand
CCGGCAACGACCGTCGTAGCGCGGCTTTTCCTTGCGTGCCATCTGATCGGCCCGCATGGCGTCGAGCTCGGCCTTCGAGCAATAGCAGTGATAGGCATGCCCCGCCTGCAAGAACTGGCCGATGACCTCGTGATACCGCCCGTAGCGCTTCGTCTGATAGAACGGGCCCTCGTCGGCGTTCAGGCCGAGCCATGCCATGCCGTCCAAGATGACCTGCACGGCTTCGTCGGCTGAGCGCTCGCGATCGGTATCCTCGACGCGAAGTATGAATTGTCCGCCGTGGCGACGGGCGTACAACCAGGAAAACAGCGCGGTACGGACGCCACCGATGTGCAACATGCCGGTGGGACTTGGGGCAAAACGGGTTCTGACGGTCACGGTCTGGCTCGCTTCGAAGGGGCCGAGACTTTACCAGACGCGCCCCGGTTACGGACGGAGGCTGCACAGACGGATTGCGGGATGGCCCGAAGATCCGTACACTGCGGCACCTCGACTCGCATGGCGGGCGGTTAGCTCAGCGGTAGAGCACTGCTTTCACACGGCAGGGGTCACAGGTTCAAGCCCTGTACCGCCCACCAAATCCTCGAACTTCGTTTGGTTACCAACGGTTCTTAAGTTCGTAACTCGATGACCCCACCCCGAGTACGATTGTCTCTGGACGTTGAAGGCCGCGCGGTCATTGCGACGAATTCACCCCGCCGGGCGAACCTTGCTCAGTTCATTGGCGCGCTTTCCTGCTCTGCGAGCCTGTCAGAGATCGTAGGCCAGTTGCTGCGATAGCCGCGGCTCCGCCGCCGAGCCCCCACGCTCATCGCCCAGCCAGTGCTCGCTTCGAAGCGCCATCATCGGACTGATGCACGCTCGGCCACTCAGCACCATCGACAGCGCCGATCGTTCGCCCCGTTGAAGCCGCAACAAGAGTGTCGCCATTTGGCTTTTTGACCGAATGGCAAAACGGTCATTGCATTAAGTAGTTCATTGAACTACCCTTGTCCTATGAACTTTGAATGGGACAAAGCGAAAAGCGATGCCTGTTTTCGAAGTCGGGGCATAGACTTTGCGTATGCCGTATCGGCGTTCGCGGACCCCCATCGCATGATCCGCGCAGACTCTCGCCACGACTATGGCGAGACCCGTTATGAACTCATTGGCCAAATTGACGGCAGATTATTTGTAGTGATCTATACATCCCGACCTAGCGGGATTCGGATAATTTCAGCCCGGAAAGCCAATCTCCGGGAAGCGAGAAAGTATGAAAATCGTGCGCATGAAGATGAACGTCGTTGAGACTGCGGCCAGACCCGCTGGGAAGATCAACCGTCGCAAGGTTGATGCAACGACCGAAGCAGATATCGCTCGCCAGATTGCCGAAGATGATAATGAGGCGATGCAGGATGCCGCACGATTCGCACGACGAGTGAGAGGCCGGCTGGGATTTAGTCAGTCGGAATTCGCTGAACGAATCAATGTATCCCTGGACACGATACGAAACTGGGAACAGGGAAAGCGTTGCCCCACTGGAGCCGCCAAAGCGTTACTCAAGGTATTGGACAAGGTCCCTGAAGCAGCACTAACGGCCCTGCCCTAAACTTTTGTACGTTGCCCACCGGAGTAGTGTTTGAATTTGCGCTACGCTTGCGCTGTAACCGCTGCAGACGAGCCCTTCACGCGGCAGGGGTCACAGGTTCAAGCTCTGTACCGCCCACCAATCAATTCCCGGCTTGAGAGGACACCGTCACTCCCAATCCGATCAGGCAAGCTGGCGCTGTCGGCTAGGATTGCCTTCTAGAAATTTAACGCTCCCTAGATTCCGACTATCCCGCCGCGCGGATGCTGTTAAGCACCTTACCGTGCTTCGCTGTCAACCGAGCCTGCCAGAGATCGTAAGCCAGCTGCTGTGATAGCCAGCGCTCTGCAGAACCACCACGATCCACGCCTAGCCACTGCTCGATTCTGAGAGCCATCATCGGACTGATACCGGAACGGCCGTTAAGGACCTTCGAGAGCGTCGTACGGTCAATTCCAAGCGCCGAGGCCGCCGCACCTACAGTTAATCCGAATGCCGGCAGAACGTCATCGCGTAGCGTTTCGCCAGGATGCGGCGGATCGAGCATACTCATTTCAAATTCCTCAGTGGTAGCCCTGATGATTAACAAGAACTGCGTCGCCGTCCTCGACGGAAAAAGTAAAACGCCAGTCGCCGCTGACGCTCACACTCCAATGATTGGCGAACTGCCCTTTCAGAACGTGGAGTCCCCAGCCCGGGACGTTCACGTCCGCAGGCACCTTGGCCGCCTATAGAGTAGCCAACCTTGATGAATGCGCAGCCTGAATACCCGCTTTGCTTCCAGTTCGGAAAAATCGTTCGACACCCTGGTGGCGAAAGCTACGGATCATGGACCGAATTGAAAGCGCATTGCGCCACACTCTACAACGCTCCCAGTGACGCTCTACGGCGATCATGATGAGAATCCAGTTGAATGACCTTCTGCCGGTTCCGTACACAAGAACTTAAGTTCATCGCCGCTGATCTTCGAGATCAGCGGCGCATATCACTTGCTTCCAGACCTTTCTGAAGCTGGATTGGCCACGATTGAGTGGATACGGCCCGCATAGCTCATGCGCTCAGTTTTCGCAGTGACGCGCCATCGGCCCTGACCGATTACAATCGGATGATCGCTTTATCCTCCTGTCATACCGAGGCTTCCCCATGTCCACACGACTGTATTTGCCTGCACTGGGTCTACTCGCCGCACTGTGCGGACTGAGCGCGACCGCCGCCGAACCGAACGGTGCAGCCGACGCCGTGGATCCGGTGGTACTGGCGAGGATTCGCGACGGCGCCATGCAGGATAACTGGGCGTACCCCCATCTCGCGGCGCTCACCGATCAGATCGGTCCTCGCCTCTCCGGTTCGCCGGGACTTGAGGCTGCGATACAGCAGGTGGCCGAAGCCATGCGCAGTGTCGGCGCTCGGGTCACGCTACAGCCGGCGAAAATCCCCCATTGGGTTCGTGGCGCCGAACGCGCCGAGCTGGTCGACTACGCCGGTCGACCGCACGGTATCTCCCCATCCCTACACCTCGTCGCCTTGGGCGACTCTGGCGCGACGCCGGCGGACGGGCTCACCGCCCCGGTCGTCGTCGTGCACAGCGTCGACGAGCTGGCAACGACGGACGTCCGTGGCCGGATCGTCGTGATCAACATGCGGTTTGATCAGCGCTTGGCCGATAACGGTTACGCGGGAGAAGCCTACGGACAAGCGGGCGAAGAACGATTTGTGGGTCCCTCGACGGCCGCAAAGCGCGGCGCACTCGCCACGTTAGTGCGCTCTGTCGGCGATGCGCAGTATCGACTGCCGCACACGGGGGTGACGGAGTGGGATGCTGGCCAGACGCCATCCCCTGCCGCGGCGCTCGCGGCCGAGGACGCCGATCTCGTGGACCGACTGGCAGCCGCCGGTCCGGTCAGCCTGCATCTCGTGTTGACGCCGCAACGTCTGCCGGACGCCGACAGTGACAACGTCATCGCCGACTGGGTCGGGCGCGAAAAACCCAACGAGGTGGTGGTCGTCGGCGGCCACTTGGATTCTTGGGATCTCGGTACCGGCGCCATCGATGACGGCGTTGGCGTCATGGCCGCCGCCGGTGTCATTGAGACGTTGTCCCGCCTCGGCATCCACCCGCGACGAACGATCCGTATGGTCGCCTTTACGAACGAGGAGAACGGCGGACGCGGTGGCAAAGCCTATGCCGCGGGATCCGCCGCGTCGGGCGTCAAACACGTCGGCGCCATCGAGTGCGACATGGGGGCTGGGCGTGCACTCGGCATCCAAGCGGCCGTCACACCGGCGTCCATGGCGTCGCTCAAAGCGGTGATGAAAGCGTTGCAACCGATCGGCGCGAGCGTCCTTGTGCGGCGTGAAGGCAGCGTCGGCGCCGATATTTCGCCGCTCCAAGCCGCCGGCACGCCCAGTTTCGCGCCCGTCCTCGACGGTCGCCATTATTTCGATTATCACCACACCGCCGCCGATACGCTCGACAAGGTGGATCCGGAGAATCTACGCTCGGAGATCGCCGTGATGGCGGTGCTCGCGTATTTTCTGGCGGACACGCCCGAGACGATTGAGGGCGTATCGATCACGAGTGCCGAATAGTAGGTCGCTCCGTGCGCACCGACGGCGGTGCGCACGATCGTGTCTTGACGGGGTATCGGACGCGTGTGGACGCACGCCCTTCCCGTCACTCGCCTAGCATCTCAAGACCGCTGCACGACGCCGCACGACGTGGCGAAGGCTTGTCGTGAGACGGCCCCCGTAGCGCACCATCGGCGTTCGTCACCGCGGCGCGCTAGATATAGCGCGCTTTGACATAATTCAGCACACGTTTTTTGGCTTGAAATGCCTGTAAAACGCGGGCTTAATCGCGCCATCGATTACAACAAAGACTCTGCCAGGGGACTTCTTCCATGCGATCACTACGCATCAAATTGGCGTTGGCGCTGCTGTGCGCCTGCGTGACCGCGGCGCACGCAGTGCAAAACGGGCCAGCGCCGACGAGCGCCAGCGTCAATGCCGCCGGGCCCTTTGCCACGGCATCGGTCGCGGTGGCGTCCAGCAGCTCGCTGGGCTTTGGCGGCGGCACCATCTACTACCCCACGGCAGCCGGTACGTACGGCGTTGTGGCACTGTGCCCCGGCTTTACCGCCACGCAGACCAGCGTCGCTTGGCTTGCTCAGCGTCTTGCCACACACGGGTTCGTCACCATCGCGATGAACACCAATAACGCGCTACTCGACTCCCCCGCCACGCGCGGTACGGAATTGCGCGCCGCACTCACGTACCTCACCGGTGCAACCGCTCCTGCGGCCGTCAAGCCCCACGTCGACGGAACGCGTCGTGCGGTCTACGGCCACTCCATGGGCGGTGGCGGCGTGTTCTACGCACTCACGGCGGATAAGACCATCAAAGCGGGCTTCCCTATGGCGCCGTTCAACACCGCGCAGACGAGCTTCCCGACGATCACCTCGGCCACGATGGTGCTGACCGGTACCGCGGATACGACCGCACCGGCCGGAACGTTCGGAACGCCGATGTACAACAGCATCCCAACCACCACGCCCAAAGCATTCGCGCTGTTAACCGGTGCGGTGCACTCCACGTTCAGCGCGAATCCCGGCGACGAGCGGGTCGGCCGCTACGGCGTACTGTGGGCCAAGCAGTTCGTGGACGCGGACACGCGATACACGTCGTTCCTCTGCGGCGCCGATCAAGCCGCGTACAACACCGCGGCGCACTTTGCCTCTTATTTGAGCACGTGCCCTTACTGAGGCCGCAACGCCAGCCACCCCTCGGGTGGCTGGCGCTCATCGTGATCATCACCGGCGCCAGCGTCGCCGTGTGGTACGCCACCCGCCGCGATGCGGCGGAGCACGCCGTTTCCGTCGCACAGCCTTCGACAGAGGCTCGAGTAACCGCGCCGCTTGCCCCACTCGAGACGCCACCGACGCCATCGGCGGTCGATACGCTTCCCAACGATCCGAGTGACGACGGCGCGCCGGAAGATCACTTCCGCACGACCGCGAGCGGGTCATTGGTCATCGACGTGCGGACTCGACTGGGCATCGAAGCGTTGGTCGGCATCTACACGCCGGCCGAGCAACTCACTCGCCTCCAACACCTACAGTCCACCCTGCCACCGCCCGCCTATGCGCGGCTCGTGGAACTGACTGCGCAATATCGCAACTACCTCGTCGCCAGTCGCCAGCTCTACCCCCCAGACACCGCGCACACGGATCCCGGTGATGCGTTGCGCGAACTGGACGATCTGCACGGATTGCGGCGCACGTACTTTGGCGCGGAGACCGCGGAGGCGTTCTATGCGTCGGACGAGCGTCAGGCGCGACAATTGCTCATCGAAATGCAGAAAGACACGACGCCGGGCTTAACCCTCGAACAAAAAGCCGAGCGTGCGCAGAGCACACTCGGCAACGCGGCCCGCCACCCCTAACGGCTCCGACGCTCTCGTCGGTACTCACGATTCAAGCGGCGTTAACCGCAATGGCGCGTGATCGCCGGATAGCCGCCGTCACATCCCGCAGCGCATGGTCTAAGCAAGACCGGCTGCTTAATCGCGCGCCGGTTCTTGGCGAACGCCGGCTTTGAGCACGTAGTCCACGTGCTCCAGGCGACTCACGTCGGCCAAGGGATTTCCGTGTACGGCGATGATATCGGCCGCTTTGCCGACTTCGAGCGTACCGAGCCGATCAGAGACTCCGAGCAACTCCGCGGCCGTCACCGTGGCGGACCGTAGCGCCTGCTCAGGGGTCATCCCGAAGCGGACCATCCATCCAAACTCGATCGCCGGGTTGGTGTGCCAATCAAATCCACCGATATCCGTGCCGAACGCGATTTTGACACCCGCCTTTAACGCGCGGCGGAACGTGTCCTCGTGAATCTTCACCATCTCGAGCCACACCGGTGCGCCGGCCTTCGCGCGACCCTCGGCCACATACTGACCCACGTAAATCGTCGGCACGTAATAGATCCCCTTGGACACCATCGTCGCGAGATCCGCATCGGCGATGTAATTGCCGTGCTCAATGCTGTCGACCCCCGCTTCCACGGAGTTGTGCACGCCCTGTAACCCCATCGCATGGGAGGCGATGTGATGCCGCTGCCGATGCGTTTCATCGACGATGGCGCGCATTTCGTCGAGCGTGAACGTCGGGATATCGTCCAAGACACCCCCAGCGACCGCTCTGTAGGAGCGATCCGAATACACCTTGATCCAGTCCACGCCGTGCGACAGCTGTTCGCGAACCGCGCGCCGCCCACCGTCAGCCCCGTCCACTTCCTGGACACCCTTCGGCATCACGAGCGCTGGGGCATAACCCAAGAGCGGGTATGCGCCGGTCACGTCCATGGAGCGGCCGGCGACTTGCATGCGAGGACCAGGTATCACGCCGCGATCAATGGCGGTCCGCACATCGACGTCGGCATAGCCGGCGCCTTCCGTTTCGATATCGCGGATGGACGTAAAGCCCCAACCAAGGATGCGCCGCGCATTCGTCGTCGCGACGATGGTTCGGTACTCGGGCGACTGTTTAAGCAGTTGCTCGTCGTAATCCGCGGCGGTGATGTCGCCTTGCAGCAGCACGTGGGTATGCGCATCGATCAGCCCGGGCAGGCACGTTTCCGCGCTTAAATCCGTGATCGCTCCCGCGGGTCGGCCGGCGCTGGCGGGCCGCACCCCGGCGATGCGATCGCCGTGTACCTCGATGTATGTTTCGCCGCCCAACCCCGCGGTGATGCCGTCCCAGACGTGCCCACAGTGCAGCCACTGGCTGTCGGTCGCGCTGCTCGGTGACGCTTCTGCGGCCACTCCGAACGCTAAGGACACACTGATAAGCACCAACGAGAGCAGACGTGGGGACATGACAACTCCGTACGCGGGATGGGCAACCGTGATCGCATCGTCGGCGCCCGACGGGGGCCGACGATGCACGTCTCCTCACGGTAGGACCGTTGCGATGCCCCGTCAATCCGTCCCGGGCCAACGGCAACCCATCGAGCGCGTCGTCTTACGGCGCCGAGGTCACCTGAACCACCGCGTTCTGATCGGTGAAGTACAGGATCCCGTTCGTCGAGACCGCTAATCCGCCGGCCGGGGTAATGACGCCCGGGAGACTGCCGGGTGCATAGCCGGATTTACCCACGGCGCCGACCACCGTGGTGACGTCTCCTGCCGGCGTGATCTTGCGGATCGTGTGGTTCACGGTATCGGTCACGTAGACATTACCGACGGCGTTCACCGCGATGCCCTCAGGGCCGTAAAAACTGGCCGCTGTGCCGTTGCCATCCGTGTGTCCGTTGACTCCGGCGGTTCCCGCGAGTGTGGTCACGAGGCCCGCCGGTGTGATCTTGCGGATCGTATTGTTCAGGGTGTCCGCCACGTACAGCGCGTTGCTGCTGTCGATCGCGATGCCGCCCGGGCTCTGGAAGGTTGCCAACGATCCGCTCCCGTCCGAATGACCGGAGACAAACGCGGCTCCGGCGAAGGTCGTCACCACACCCGTGACGGTAATCTTTCGTATCGTGTTGGCACCATCCACCACGTAAAGATTTCCGGAGGTATCGACGGCCAACGCGACCGGTAGCGTAAACGACGCCACCGGTCCGGTACCGTCAGTCGTACCGCACGTCCCCGCGGTGCCGGCGAGTGTCGACACGACGCCCGCGGAGGTGATCAGACGGATCGTGCAGTTGTACGTGTCGGCGACGTACACGTTACCGGAGCTGTCCACCGCAATCCCTTGAGGACTGCGAAAGCGGGCGGCTGCACCGGTACCGTCCGCCGATCCGCTGACCCCGGCCGTTCCGGCGAGTGTCGTCACCACCCCACTCGCCGTAATCTTACGGACGGTGTTGTTGGCCTCGTCGGCCACGTAGACGTTGCCAGCGGCATCCAAGGCGACCCCCGCGGGCAAGAAGAAACTGGCGCCTGCACCCGACCCATCCGCCGAACCGACCACCTGCTGCGCACCCGCGAGCGTCGTGACCGAACCGGCCGCCGTGACCACACGGACGTTGTCGTTGTTTTGATCCGCGACATACAAGTTGCCAGCGCTATCGATCGAGAGGCCCGTTGGCGTGGAAAAGCGCGCGGCACTGCCGTTGGCGTCGGTCGAGCCGCGGGTACCCGCGGTTCCCGCCAAGGTCGATACCACTCCGCCGGCGGTCACCATTCGAATCGTGCTGTTGCCGGCGTCCGCGACGTAGACGTTGGCGGAGCTGTCCACGGCAACGCCCACCGGGTTATTGAAGCTGTTGGTGGTCGAGGGGCCGTCCGCGTGCCCGGCAATCCCCGCTGTGCCGGCAAGCGTGACGACGACGCCGACCGGAAGGATCTTACGGATGACGTTGTTGCCGCTGTCCGCGACGTACAGGTATCCCGATGAATCGACCGCGAGACCAATCGGGTTATTGAACCGGGCCGTGGCACCAGTGGCATCCACATATCCCGAAGAACCCGCCGTACCGGCCAGCGTGGTCACAACGCCCGTGGAGGCGATCACCCGAATCGTATTGTTCCCGCTATCCGCCACATACACGTTACCCGAGCCGTCTATGGCAACCGCACTCGGCGCCAGAAACAACGCAGCAGTGCCCGTACCATCGCTGCTTCCAGACGTTCCTGCCGTCCCTGCGAGCGTGGTCACGACGCCCGCGGCCGTGATCTTCCGGATCGTATGGTTGCCGGTGTCCGCGACATAGACGTTTCCGGCGCTATCCACCGCAACACCGCGAGGGGCGTAGAAGCTTGCCGAGGAACCGGTCCCGTCGTTGTGTCCGGTGACACCCGCCGTACCGGCGAGCGTTGTCACAACGCCGGCGGACGTAATCTTCCGGACGGTGTTGTTGCCCGTATCCGCGACATACACGTTACCCGACGTGTCAACGGCCGAACCGTACGGCGCGGTAAAACTCGCGGCTACGCCCGTGCCATCGGCGTTACCGGGACCGGTGGCATTGCCGGCCAACACGCTGATCGTGGCCGTACTGCTCGGCGGTGGCGGGGGATTGGAATTCGAGGCGCTCTTGCCGCACGCACCCAGGATCAACCCCATGAGGACAACCGCAACGACATGACGCATTGGAACACCATCCCTAGCCAGAACAATCAAAGGAACCCATCAACGGCTAACGGCCACCGCCCGTTCGCGTTGACGCGGACGACCGATGACGCTCTGCCAAGAAGTGTCGGTGGCGATCGTTGATGCCAACGGCGACTCAGCACCATCGCACCGGCGCCACCGCACACACCCGATGGTAGTCCACGACCTCACAAGACGCACGAGGGTCGTGATCCAACAGACGCACCGCCGTACGCCAGTTCTGCACGCCTCGTTCGACCATGGTCCTTGAATGAAAAAGGCCACCGGCGAACGCCGGTGGCCCCTCGTCACAGTGAGCCGTCTACGTTAGAGCTTAACGTTTACGCCAAATTGTACGGTCGGACCGTAGAACTCACGCTGAATCACTCGGTTGTCACCCTCGCCTTCCGTGAACTTCAACGCCGTGTTCGTCAGATTCTTGACGTTGAGGTACGCCGAGACGTGTTCGCCGATGGCATAGCTGCCGCCGAAGTCGACCGAGAACCGTTCCTGCGTCCACACATCCGTCGCCGCCGTCGGGCCCATCGAGAAGATGTTGCGACTGGTGTAGTACGCGCCGAGCGTGAGGCTCAACCCCGACAGGTCGTACATCACTTCGAAGTTACCGGTGGTCCGCGAGGTCGACGGCAAGATCGAATCGCGCGTCAGCGTTGAGTTGCCGCTCGAATCCAGTACCGGGACCTTGAAGGACGAGGAAACCAACGTGACGTTGGCGCCTACGCCCAAACCGGCCCACACACCCGGCAAATCGTCGCGGAAGCGCTTCACGAAGTTACCTTCGAAGCCGTAGACATGCGCCGGCTGACCGTTCGTGAACGAAAAGAGCTTGGCAATGCCGAGATTGCCGCCGGTGTTCTGACCACCGAGCGGTACCGAATCCGTCACGATGTAGTTGCGCAGGTCTTTTGCGAACACGCCGCCGGACAGGATGCCGGCGTGCGGCAAGTACTTTTCAATATCCAAATCAAAGCCCGTCGCCGTCGTGGGTTTCAGGTTCGGATTACCCGTCGTGACGTTGCCGTTGTTGTCCACACTCGTCGTCGGGGTGATCTGCTGGAACCCCGGACGCGCGATCGTGGACGAGATCGCAGCGCGGCCGATCAAGTCTGGCGCGAACGCGTAACGCAGTTGCGCGGTGGGGAACACGTTCGTGTAGTTCACGCTGTTGGACACTGGGCAATTTTGATTGACCGGGCACGTCACACCGGTGGCGTCCTGCTTATACGCCGAGTAGTCGGCGCGCGTCTCTTCGACGCGGACACCGGCAATCAAGCCCAGCTTGCCCCAGCCAAATTGGTACTGACCGTACACCGCGTAGACGTCTTCCTTGTCATTCACGGAGTTGAACTGATTGGCGACAGGATCTGTGCTCTGCAGCGCGATGTTCTGATCGTAGTAATTGACGAGCGCACCGGCGCCGGCCAGCGGGGTGATCAGATAGTGACCGGCGTAATAGCTCTGCGGCGTCGTTCCCGCCACCGAGGCCAGCGAAATGCGCGCCGCGTCGCCGGTGGCCGAGCCTACGCCAATCGCGTACGACGACTGGTCGCCCGTCTTTTCGCGTAAGCGCGCGTTCACGCCAAACTTAAACTCTTCGTCCGATCGATCCGTGTAATGCGTCGGGATCGTGAGGTTGCTCCCAATACCCCACTCGTGGTCATTGATATCCTGAGTGGCGTTGGTCATCTTGCGCAGCGCGTAGCCCGACGGATCGGTCACGTTATAGCCGGCGGGATCGACCACACTAATCGTCGGCCAATTCGGGTTCGTTGTGTTGTCGTATCGCGCGAGATTTACCGATCCATTGTTAAAGCTGAAGTTGTAGTTGTAGGGCATGTAGTAGCTGCCCTTCGTATAACCAACGTGGTAATCCAGCTTTGCATCGCCCAGTTTGTTGACGCCGCCGATTTCGGCGACGCGGGTCGTCAACGTCTCTTTCTCAACCTGTACGTTGGTGCGCAGCGAATCCACCATCTGCACGAAGCCGTTCGGATTCGACGGGTCCACTTGCACCACTTGGTTCGGCAAGGGATTACCGTTGGCATCAAAAACCGTGCCTAACGGATCGGAGAGATTCCACTGCAGCATCTGACGGTATTTGTGCTCCGTATAGCCTGCATCGTAGTAACGCACGAAATAGCGATTGTTCGCGTCCGGCTCGTAGCCGAGATCGAAGCCGTACCCGTGGCGGTTCCGGTGGTATTGGTAGTAGCGCTGCTCAAATGCCGAAATCACCTTATCGGCAACGCCGGAGCCTTGCTCGTCGTAAAAGCCCGCCTCCGCGTCGTTAATACCCCGACCGTCGTTGTAGAGCGAGCCCGTGACGATGAGACTGAAGGGCTGATAGCCGGCCCCGTCACCGCCGAATCGCCCACCGGCCGTGAAGCTGAGGTCCGTGATGCCGGTCTTGCGTTGCGTCTCTTCGCCGCTACCGAGCTTGAATTCGGCAAACGCCTTGCCGTCGCGAGGCGCGGTCTTTGGCGTGATGTCGATCGTGCCGCCGATCGCCTCAGCATCCTGCTCCGGCAGATTGCTCTTGGTCAGCGTGATGGCCCCCACGAATCCCACCGGGATCGAGTCGAACGCCACCGCGCGTCCGGCACCGGAGGGTGAACTCGTATTGGTGGGCGATAACCGCAGACCTCCGAACGTCGTGCTATTCAAGTCGGCATCCAAGCCGCGAATATTCACGTAGCGACCTTCGCCGGTGTCGGTTTCCAACGAAATGCCGGGCAGACGACGGACGGCTTCACCGGTATTCACGTCCGGCAGCAACTGAATCTGCTCGGCAGTCATCAGATCGATCAGGTTCGGCGCCTGCTCCTGGGCTGCCCGTGCCACGTCCAATGTGGTGCGCTGCCCCATGACCACGACTTCCTCCAACGCGTTCGTTGGGGCCGAGGCTTCCGTAGCGGCGGCGACATGGGCGGCGAGTACAGTAGCGACCGCAACGGTCACAGACAGCGATAGACGCGCACGATGCGTGTTCATAAATCAACTCCACGATTGGGGGGAATGAGCGGGCTCGTCCCGACGAGGACTCAGGGCGCACTCGTTCGCCCCGCACAGCCTCAACCCCCGTTATGGTTAAGCCGCTGGATGACAGACAGATCACGGGACCATGGCGGCGCGATGACGCAACGGCTCCGCGTACTGGACCCCGATGACACTTTTAAGACCGCCGCATCGCCTGCGGCAGGGCCGCGTGAGCTACCATCGGGACATGCTCATACACGAGACCACCTCATGCGCCTAACGACCGTCGCCGCTGCCTTGACTGTGTTGACCTTGACGTCCGCGGCGGCTACGCCCAAGCGGGCGGCGGCAACGCCGACTCCACCGCAAACGGCGGATGCCCGCTTTCGGGAGATCTACACCGCCGAGTGGAAGTGGCGCAGCAAGGACGATGGGGATACCGAGGGCGATACCGGCATTGAAGACCACTTGCCCAAGGTGGATAACGCCGCGCAAGCGAGCCGACTGCAACACTGGCGCACCACGCTTTCGGCCCTAAATGACGTGCGACGCGCCGAACTGTCCCCCGCAGAGCAAATCAACTACGACGTCTATCGCCCGCAGATTGAGGCACTGATTCGTCTCCAGGAGCTGCGCGACTACGAGATGCCGGTCAACTCCGATTCGGCGTTTTGGACCGGACTCACCTACGCCGCTCGGAGCACCTTCAAGACGCCCAAGGACTATCAGCGCTGGATCGCGCAGATGAAGGACATCCCGCGGTACTTTGCCGACGAGACGGCACAGATGCGCGCCGGTCTTGCGCGTGGGTTTACCCCGCCCCAAGTGACGTTGCAGGGGCGAGACAAGTCACTCTCCGCCGTGGTCGACGCGGCGCCGGAAAGCACTTTTTTCTACGTCCCCTTTGAAAAAATGACCGGCGTCCCGGAGGCCGATCGCGCGGCGCTGCGCGCCGAAGCACTTGCCGTGATCCGGGACCGGGTACAACCGGCCTACCGTGCCATGCTCGAATTTTTCCGGGACGAGTACATTCCGCACGCTCGCACGACGCTGGCCGCCTTGGACCTGCCGGATGGCGAGGCGTATTACCGCGCCCGCATCACCGAGTTCACGACGCTCTCACTCTCGCCTGCCGAGATACACGCGTTCGGTGAAGCGGAGGTCGCTCGGCTACACGCTGAAATGGTCGACGCCATGCACGCCACCGGTTGGACCGGCAGTTTTGACGACTTCCTCGCCATGCTGCGCAGCGACCCCCGCTTCACGGCCAAGACACCGGAAGAGCTCCTCATGCGCGCCGCGTGGGTGGCCAAACGCTTTGACGGCGTCGCCGGCCAGTACTTCGGACGGCTGCCGAGAGCGCGATTCGCGATTCGGCCCGTTCCGGACGAGCTCGCGCCCTTCTACACGGCCGGGCGCGGCGGCAACGGGGTTTACTTGCTGAACACCTACGATTTGCCGTCACGTCCGCTCTATAACCTGCCCGCGCTCACGCTGCACGAGTCGGCCCCCGGTCATGCCTTGCAGATGTCGCTCGCACTCGAGCACAAGAACCAGCCGGAATTCCGCCAACACACCTACATCTCGGCGTTCGGCGAAGGCTGGGCGCTCTACTGTGAGCGTTTGGGGGACGAGATGGGCATCTACCAAACGCCCTACGAGCGCTTCGGCATGCTCGGCTATCAGATCTGGCGGGCCGCGCGCCTCGTTGTCGACACCGGCGTGCACACCCAGGGTTGGACCCGCGAGCAGTCGATCGCGTACCTGCTGAAGTACACCACGCTGCCGGCGCACGAAGTGGAGACCGAGGTCGACCGCTACATCGCCTGGCCGGCGCAGGCACTGTCGTACTACTTGGGTGAAAACGAGATTGTGAAGGCGCGCGCGCGTGCCGAGGCGGCCCTTGGGCCGAAGTTCAACCTGCGTGCCTTTCACGACACGGTCTTGGAACTCGGCTCCGTGCCGATGAGCGTCCTGAACGCGCGGATCGATCGCTTTATTGCCGACGGCGGCAAAGGCCCGTATCCCGACGAGGAATGACCGACTGAACCCGCGTCACTCCGCCGTGGGGTCGGTCAACTCGGGAAACAACACGCTCGTGTAGCCGAGCTTTGTGAGGTCCGTCATCCGCGTCGGGAAGAGACGACCGACGAGGTGATCGCACTCGTGCTGGACCACGCGGGCATGGAAGCCCTCGGCCAGGCGATCAATGATGTCGCCGGTCTCCGAGAGGCCGTGATAGCGGATTCGATCGTAGCGCGGCACCTGCCCGCGCAGGCCCGGCACCGACAGACACCCTTCCCAGCCCTCGGTCTGGTCGGTACCGATGGACTCAATCACGGGGTTGATCAGGATTGTCACCGGCACCGGCGGCGCATCCGGGTAACGGGCTATCTTCTCGAAGCCAAAGAGCACGATCGCAAGATCTATACCGATCTGCGGCGCGGCGAGGCCCGCCCCTTTCACCACGGCGAGGGTGTCGCGCAAATCTTGGATCGCCGCCCGGCACTCGGGGGATTGGATGTCCTCCACAAGCGCCGCCACCTTCAGCAAGCGCGGATCGCCCATTCGCAAGATCGGTCGTACCGCCATAACGAGAGCTCAGTGCCGTTGCCGTGGATACGGCCATCGGTACAGCAACCCGGCGCCCTCAAGCCACTCGAGCGCTGCATCGACGCCCTCGCCATGCCGGGCTCTGGCATCGGCGACGGTAAAGGCGGCCGACCCGGCCGCAACGCCTGCCAGTACCGTCAGCGCTAAGGCCGGTGGAGTCACGGGTTCGCTGCGGCCATCGTAATGATCCCTGCGAACCCAATCGGGGCCACCCTCTAAGGTCACGGTGGGAATGCGCTGCAGCGTGGCCGCTGCCGCTGCGTCGGCGCCGGCATCGAGCGATGCGAGGACCCCCGCCATCGCCCGGGTCAGCCGCTCAGCCTCCACGACGTCGGGCGCTCCGTAGAGCGGTTGACGCCAGGCGGCGGATTCCAAGGCTCGATGCCGTAGGCGCGCCAGCATCCAATCGAGGCCGGTCGGCGGACTTAAGATCACGCTGAGCGAGAGCGATGCGGTGATGCAGCGTGTTCGGTGCCAATGACCCCGGGGCAGGACGAGTACCGAGCCGGGGCGCAGCTCCACCGAGGTGAAGTGGGCACCGGCCGGATCGGGAAAACCGTCCGCGGCCTGCGGATAGAGGTCTGCAGCAGCGGGAATACCGGGCCCGTACTGAAAGCCGATCGGGTAACGCAAGGCCGCGGGCTCAGCCACGTCGAACACCTTGGTGCCGAGCAGTTGTATCGACAGAACGTCTTCCGCATCGAAATGCAGTGCAGTGCCCTCGTCGGCCGGGGCCAGCCAAGCGGTCGCGCGCGCAGACCCGCGCGGAATATTTAATTCTATTTCTAGATTTCTAATCCAATCTTTTGAATTTGAGAACTTTTCATCTATGTCCGGCAAATACAACGCCTCACCGGACGCGAACAAATCGGCCGCCGAACCGCGCTCCACCAGGGTCGACCGCGGACCACGATCGAGGCGGCCGTGCAGGATACGGCCGCTGTAGTGCGCGCAGAACGCCTCAATGGATGCAAGTGTTTCGTGACGCATCCAATCCGGCAGCCGCAGGGGATCGCCGTGCACGACAAACGGCTCCCCGCCTTGAAGGCTGGCTTTCAGACCGGCGAGCCCCGGTTCACCGACGAGGCGATCGATCTCTATAGACATGATGCATCGGGGCGCCCGAAGGCAGCCCGACCCGACTCAATGATGCTCGGACTCATCGCCGTGATGTTCGCCATCACCGCGCTTCGAGCCGGGCTGTCCACCGCCCGCACCGGGGTTAATAATCGTGCCGTGGAACGTGCCCGGACCGACCACCGGCGTCACGGGCGGGCCGCCCGGCGTACCGCCGGGATAGACCACGGTGCCGACCACCGGTCCCGGCGTCACACCGCCGCCCGGATTCGGGTTAATGACCGTACCCATGACGACCGGTGCGACCGGCGTCGCGGTATGAGCAACCGGCCGCGGCACAGGCGCCACTGGGGGCCTTGCCGCCGCAACCATGGCGGGAGCAGCGAGCGTCGCCAAAGCGACGGCGTGATAAACCTTCATGGTGCCTCCTCGGCAACGGTCATCGATGAATCGGTCACAAGCCCGTCGATCGTAGCGCACCCGATCGGCATCGCCTACTGCCCCCTGACGTAGAGAGTTTTGGCAGGAGGCGTGGAGCATGCGATAGTCCGGTCAGTCAATACGAATGAACGGCTGCGCCGTCAGGCGACAGTCCAGCTAGGGGATCGATCGAATGATGAAAAAACTACTCGGTCTGGCTCTTGCCGCGGGCGGCGCCATTTCGATTGGCGCCATCGCGCTGAACCGCGGCGAATCCATCAACGCCCTGTGGCTACTTGCCGCGGGCGGCTGTATTTACACGCTCGGGTACCGCTTCTACGCCGCATGGATCGCGGCGAGTGTACTCGCGTGCGATCCAACGCGCGCCACGCCGGCGGAACGCTTGGATAACGGTCGCGACTTTCACCCGACGCCACGTTGGGTCGTGTTCGGGCACCATTTTGCGGCGATTGCTGGCCCGGGCCCGCTGGTCGGTCCCACGCTCGCGGCACAGTTCGGCTATTTGCCGGGGACGCTCTGGATTCTCATTGGATCGGTCATGGGCGGGTGCGTTCAGGACATGGTCGTGCTGTTTGCGTCCACACGCCGTGATGGCCGGACATTAGGACAAATGGCGCGTGAAGAACTCGGCCCAATCGGCGGCACGGCTGCCCTGATCGGAACATTGGCGATCATGATCATTCTGATCGCGGTACTCGGCCTCGTGGTCGTGAACGCGATGAAGCACAGTCCGTGGGCGACGTCGACCATCTTTGCCACCATTCCGATCGCGCTGCTCGTGGGCGTCTACATGCGGTATCTGCGTCCCGGACAGGTGGTTGAAGGCTCCTTGCTCGGCGTCGCTCTGCTCGTCGGTGCCGTGATGGGTGGCGGCTGGATAGACCATCAGGACGCGCTGCGAGGCTATTTCGACCAAGACGGCACCACCCTCGCCTGGTTCGTGATGATTTATGGTTTTCTGGCAGCCATCCTGCCGGTTTGGTTGCTACTGGCACCCAGAGACTACTTGTCGACCTACCTGAAGTTGGGTGTGGTGGGTTTACTCGCCATCGCGATTTTGGTGATCCACCCGGACCTGCGCATGCCGGCCATGACCCGATTCGTCGACGGCACCGGGCCTGTGTTTGCGGGCAAAGTCTTTCCGTTCGTGTTTATCACGATCGCCTGCGGTGCGATCTCTGGTTTCCACGCCCTGATCTCCAGCGGTACGACGCCGAAGCTCCTGCGCAATGAACGCGACATACGCCTCGTCGGCTACGGGTCGATGGCTCTCGAGTCGTTGGTCGCCATCATGGCTCTGATCGCAGCGACCCTCCTCGAACCCGGCGTGTACTTTGCGATCAACAGCCCCCTGGCCGCGCTCGGTGGCAAGCCCGAACTCGTCGTCGCGACGCTGTCGCAATGGGGGTTCCCCGTGACGTTAGAGACGATGCAGTCGCTCGCTCACCAGGTCGGCGAGAGCACCCTGTTCGCCCGCACGGGCGGCGCACCCTCGCTGGCCGTCGGTATGGCCAGCATCCTCTCGGGCACCTTTGGTAACTCGATGCTCTCCGTTTGGTACCACTTTGCGATCATGTTCGAAGCGGTGTTCATTCTGACGACATTGGACGCAGGCACGCGCGTCGGCCGGTTCATGCTGCAAGACACGCTGAGCCATCTGTGGAAGCCACTCGGGCGAACCTCGTGGTATCCGAGTGTAGTGCTCACGTCGGGCTTGATCGTCGGCGCATGGGGCTATTTCCTTTACGTAGGAGTCACCGACCCGAACGGCGGCATCAACATCCTCTGGCCCTTATTCGGCATATCGAACCAGATGTTGGCGGCGATCGCGCTCTCGGTCATGACGGCGATGCTCCTAAAGAGCGCGCATCCTTTCCGTGCGTGGGTGACCGCTCTGCCCCTCTTGGCCTTGACCGTCGTCACGACTGACGCCGCGTGGCTCAAAATCACGAGCGACAACCCGAAAATTGGTTTCTTGGCCGGCGCCCGTGATTTGGCGGCGAAATTAGCCGCCGGCACATTACCCCCGGAAAAAGCGGCCGTCGCGCCGCACCTTATTTTCAATCAACGTCTGGATGCCGCACTGACGGCGCTGTTCTTGACAGTCCTGTGGCTCGTGTTGATCGATGTCGCGGTCGTACTGGTGCGCCGCATGCGCGGCGATACGGTGGATCCGTCGCCGCAAACACCGTACGTGCGTTCTGCGTTTCCGGAGGCGGGCCATGCGTAAGTGGTGGGCGCCTTTGCAGCGCGCTCCGGGCGTCGTTCGCGACGTGCTGAGCGGTGCCACCGGCGCTGATGCGTACGAGCGTTACTGCACGCACCTTAAAACCGCGCACCCGGAACTGCCGTTGCCCACGCGCGCGAGCTATTTCAAAGACACACAAGCCGCGCGTTGGCACGGCGTGTGCCGCTGCTGTTGATGGCGACGACGGCGCTGACCGGCGCGCAGCGCCGTGCGGTGGCGGCCGTGTGGCTCGGCTGGGGCTTTGACGTCTTTGATGCGCTGCTCATCAATTTCGTCGCTCCCAACGCCATTCCCACCTTGCTGGGACTCCCGCTGGGCTCGGCCGCCGCGAAGGCCGCCACGGCGCAGTGGACCGGCATTCTCACGGCGTTGCTCTTGGTCGGGTGGGCGATCGGCGGCCTCGTGTTTGGGCATTTGGCCGACCGCATCGGTCGGCGCCGTGCATTGATGCTCACGATCACGGTCTACGCTATCGGCACCGGCGCATCGGCCTTCTCCCCGAACATCGCCGTGCTGATCGCCTGCCGCATCATTGCGAGTCTCGGCATTGGCGGCGAGTTTGCAACCGGCGCCACGTTGGTGGCGGAAACCGTCCCGGAATCGCGGCGCCTCCTGGCCGGCGCCTTCCTGCAAACTGCCTCGCCCCTCGGACTCATACTCGCCGGCACCACGACGTGGCTGATCGCCGGCGTCTGGATGCCCGACGCGCCGCAACTCTCTTGGCGTTTCGTGCTCGCCGCAGGTCTCGTACCGATACTCATTGTGCTCCTGCTGCGCCGTCAGGCCGGCGGGCACGATGAAACACCGGTCTCCACCGCACCCCTGCGCACGGCGCTGCCGAGTCTGTTTGCGCCGGCGCTGCGTGCGTCGACGGTTTCTGCCATCGTGATGTCCGTGCTGGGGCTCTTTACGTGGTGGAGTTGCAATGCGTTCCTACCCACCATCGGCGCCGGACTCGGTGCACGGGTCGCGGCCAGCAGCGGAATCACCGGTGCGGCGGCGGTGACGATTGCCGAGTCGTGGAAAGCGTCAATCACCCTGTGGTTTAACGCCGGTGGCGTTGTCGGGTCGTTGCTGACCGTACCGGCGGCACGTTATTTTGGCCGCCGCGGCATGTTTGCGTTGTATTACGCGGCCGGCGCCGTCTGCCTGGGCGTAACGTTTGGCATCACCTGGGCACCCGCAACCACCTTGCATCTGGCCTTTTTGGTGGGCCTGAGCGTCTTCGGGCTGTTCGGCGCGTTTGCCTATTACCTTCCCGAACTGTTTCCCCCGCACGTGCGTGGGCTCGGGGCCGGGTTCTCGTACAACGTCGGGCGCCTCGGTGCGGCGATCGGCCCGTTTTTGGTGGGCGCGTATACGGCCCATCAAGTGGACACCACCGCCGGTGCCATGCGAGCCCTGACCGCGCTCGTCGTACTGCCGCTCCTCGCCGTATTAGCCACGCCCTTTATCGTCGAGACGCGCGATCGGCCGCCCGAGCGTCTGGACCCGACGTCCCCGCTGGCCTAGCATCCGCGCCCTCCTCCTACGGAATACTCTATGAGCGACACCCTCTCCGCCGTCATCCTCGGACTGGTCGAAGGTCTGACGGAATTTTTGCCGATCTCCTCGACCGGTCACATGATCGTCATCGGCGATCTGATCGGGTTTACCAACAGCGTCTCCAAGCTCTTCGAGGTCGTCATCCAGATGGGTGCGATCCTCGCCGTGTGTTGGCTGTACCGTCAAAAGCTGTGGAATACGGTGACGGAGGTCTGGCATCCCGGGCCGGCGCGGGCGTTCGCGCGGAACGTGGTGTTGGCGTTTCTACCGGCGGTGGTCATCGGCCTCGCGGCCCACGACTTCATCAAGCGCGTGTTGTTCTCGACGACCGTTGTCGGCTGGGCCTTCATCATCGGCGGCATCGCGATACTGGCTGCTGAACGGTGGCGCCCAGCACCCTCGATCCGGAATACGGAATCGATGCCGTGGGTTACGGCTCTCAAGATCGGCTTTTTTCAATGCTTGGCGATGATCCCAGGCACATCCCGTTCCGGGGCCACCATTGTCGGTGCCCTGCTGCTGGGGGTGACGCGCGAAGCGGCCACGGAGTTCTCGTTCTTCCTCGCCATTCCAACGATGGCCGGGGCGACGGTGTGGGATCTGTGGAAGGCCCGCCACGATCTCGTGGGCGCGGGCTGGGGCCTCATTGCCATCGGCTTCGTCGTGGCCTTTCTGGCCGCGCTCGTCGTCGTACGGGGGCTCGTCGGCTTTGTGAGCCGACGCGGATTTGCGCCCTTTGCGTGGTACCGGATCCTCGCGGGTATCGCGATTCTTTATTGGGTGCGCTGATCGCGACCGTGCGGCGCTGTGCGGCCCCCGCACGCGTCGCACGCGCCTTGACCGGCGAACCACACGATGCACCGGTCCGGGACGTGGCCGGAGAGTCGCCGCGCGACGGCCACACGCACGCGGAACGGTAAGAGCGCGCGCAGCGATTGCACCACCGCGCCGACGACAATGATCCCGACGAGGATGTGCTGGCCCATCAGCCGCCGCCCAGCCACCAGCGAGCGACGTGATAGGTGATCCCCGCGGCCGCATAGGCGGCGACGAACATCGCACCGGCCACCAGCAACGGATGCCGCCAGCCACCGGTCTCGCGCCGAATGACGGCGAGTGTCGACAGACACTGCGGGGCGTAGACGTACCAAGCGAGCAAGGCGAGTGCCGTGGGGAGGCTCCACGCCTTCGCCACGATCGGCGTCAGCGCACCCGACACATCCTGACCGGTTGCCGCCAGCGAATAGACGGTCCCGAGGGCGCCGACGGCCACTTCGCGAGCGGCCAAGCCCGGAACGAGCGCAATCGAGATCTGCCAATTGAAACCGATTGGCGCAAAGACGTGGGCGAGCAGCGCACCGATACGACCGGCGAGACTCCACTCGATCGCAGGCCCCGTGAACCCCGGCGGCGGCGACGGGACGCTCGAGAGAAACCACAGCACGATCATCAACGCGAGAATCGTGGTGCCGACGCGGCCGACGAACACCTCCACGCGCTGCCAGAGACCGATTCCGAGATTCCGCAGGCTCGGCCAGTGATAGGTCGGCAGTTCCATTTGTAACGGATGCAGCGCGCGTCGACCGCTGAACCACTGCAGCGCCAGGGCAACGACGAACGCGCTGAGCACGCCGACGGCGTACAACACAAAGAGCACCAAGCCTTGCAGTCCGATCCCCCAACCGACCGTCCGATCCGGAATGAACGCGCCGATCAACAGCGCGTACACCGGTAGGCGCGCCGAACAGGTCATCAGCGGCGCGATCAAAATGGTCACCAAGCGATCGCGCGGGTTGGGAATAGTGCGCGTGGCCATGATGCCGGGCACGGCGCACGCAAAGCTCGAGAGCAACGGGATGAAGGAGCGTCCAGACAAGCCCACGCCGCCCATCAGCCGATCGAGCAGAAAAGCCGCACGGGGTAAGTACCCGGAGTCCTCGAGGATCAAGATAAAGGCGAACAGCAGCACGATCTGCGGCAAGAACACGAGCACATTGCCCGCCCCGGCCAAGACGCCATCGACCAGCAAGCTGCGCAAGAGACCCGGATCCATGAGGCCGGTCAGTACGCCTGCGATCTGCGCCACCAACGCCGTCATGGCGTCCATGAACGGCTTGGCACCGGCAAAGACGGCCTGGAACATCAGGAACAGCGTGAGGGCCAAGATGATCGGTCCCCACACCGGGTGCAGCACCACCCGATCGATCCGATCGGAGGCGGTGTCCACCGGGGGGTCTAAACGGCCGACCGCTGCGAGAATCGCCTCCACGTCGCGTTGATCCTCGGCGGTGTCCACCGGCGGGCTCGAGACCGGGCGCACCGGCTCGGCCGTCGTTGCCGCGGCGGTCACGTGCGTATCCAACCACGCCGTCAGTACCGTCGCGCCGCCACGGCGCACCCCGACCGTCGGCACCACCGGCACGCCGAGCGCGGTCGAGAGGGCCGCCGGGTCTACACCGACGCCACGCCGTTGGGCCAGATCGGTCATGTTGAGGGCCACGACGACCGGGTAGCCCAGCCGGCGCAAGGCGAGCACCAGCCGCAGATGGCGCCGCAAGTTGGTCGCATCAACCACCGCCACCACACAGTCCGGTGGCGCCTCGTCCGGTAGGCGTCCTAACAGGTAATCGCAGGTCACCGCCTCGTCGGGGGTGCGCGGGTTCAGGCTGTACGCCCCGGGCAGATCCAGCACGCGCAATCGGCGACCGGACGGGCTCAGCAATCGGCCCTCTTTGCGCTCGACGGTCACGCCGGCGTAATTGGCGATCTTCTGGCGACTGCCCGTCAGTAAGTTGAACAGCGCGGTTTTGCCGCAATTGGGATTGCCGACGAGCGCAATCAGAGGCGCCTCGCGGGTCACGATTACAACGCCTCGACGGCCACGCAGTCGGCTTCGAATCGGCGCAGGGCAAAAGTACCCGACCCCAGGCGAACGGCGATCGGGTCGCCGAAGAGCGCTTTGGCCATCACGCGGATACGCTCGCCCGGCAGGAAGCCCAATTCGGCGAGTCGAGCGGGCAATTCTTCCCCGCCGCGCTCAGGACGCGGCGAGAGACCGACAATGCGTGCCTCGCCCAACAGCGGCAACTCGTTCAGGCTCAGCCGAGCCGGGTTCTGAAGGCGGGTCTTCGAGGTCATGAACCGATATTAAATGAGAATCCGTCTCATTTGCATCAGGGCAAACCGAAATATTTCGTCGACCCCCCCCCTCGCCCGATCAATGGTCCGCCGGTACGCCACCCAGGGTCGCGAGGTAGTCCAGAATCTCGCGCGTCTTCGCCTGCATCAACGCGGTGTCGCCGCGGCTCTCCACGTTGAGGCGAATCAACGGCTCCGTGTTCGAGGAGCGGAGATTCAGACGCCACTCCGCGAATTCGAGCGACACGCCATCGGTCGTGTCCTTGCGCAGCGCCGCGGGCAGATACTTGGCCTCCACGGCCGAAATGGCGCCCTGACCGTCCGGTACGCGCATGTTGATCTCCCCGCTCGCCGGAAAGGCACGCATGCGCGCGCCGACGAGGTCCTTCAGCGATTGGCCGGACTCGCAGATCACCTGCGCCAGGACGAGCCACGGGATCATGCCGCTGTCGCAGTAGGCGAAATCGCGGAAATAGTGATGCGCACTCATCTCGCCGCCGTACGCACCGTCGACCTCACGCATCGTGGCCTTGATAAAGGCGTGCCCCGACTTGCACTGCACGGCGCGGCCGCCCATCTGCTCGACGATGTCGATCGTGTTCCAGGTCAGGCGAGGATCGTGGACGATCGCCGCCCCCGGCTCACGGCGCAGAAACACCGATGCCAACAGACCGACGATGTAATAGCCCTCGATGAACGTGCCTTCGTGATCGAAGAAGAAACAGCGATCGTAGTCACCGTCCCACGCGATACCGAGGTCCGCGCCTTCGCGCACCACAGCCTGCGAGACCGGTGCACGGTTCTGCTCGAGCATGGGGTTCGGGACGCCGTGCGGGAAGGTTCCGTCCGGGAGATGGTTCATTTTGATGAACTGGAACGGCAGGTAGGGTTCCAATCGATCCACGATCAGACCGGCGCCACCGTTGCCGGCATTGCAGACGATTTTCAGCGGCTTCAGTTTGTCGCGCTCGACGTACGACAGCAGATGGTCAACGTAGGCGGTGCTCGTGTCGACATGGCTCAACGTGCCACGCGCAGCGGGCGTCGGGAAATCCGCCGCCTCCGCGTAACGCCGAATCTCTTTGAGACCCGTATCGCCGCTGATAGGACGTGAGCCCTCGCGAACGAACTTCATTCCGTTGTAGTCCGGCGGATTATGGCTCGCGGTGACCATGATGCCGCCATCAAGGCCCAGCGCCGAGGTCGCGTAGTACACGCCTTCCGTGCCACACAGTCCGATGTCAACGACATCGACACCCGAATCGAGCAGGCCGCGAATCACCTCTTGCGCCAAGGTCTCGCTCGAGAGGCGAATGTCGCGCCCGACGCAGATGCGCTTCGGCGTGAGAAATTGCGCCGTGGCGCGCGCCACGCGGTACGCGACGTCTTCGTTGAGTTCCGTCGGGATACGCCCACGCAAGTCGTAGGCCTTGAAAGCGGTGATGGCATTCATGAACAAAGACTCTCCGTCAGGCAATGTAGGCATTCAGCCGCGTATCAGGTGTTCGTTCCCTGGCGACCGTAGTTGTCTTCAAAACGCACGATGTCGTCTTCGCCGAGGTACGACCCCGACTGTACTTCGATGATGTGCAACGGCACTCGACCTGGGTTGCGGATGCGGTGCTTCGCGCCGACCGGAATGTAGGTCGACTGGTTTTCCGACAACAAAAACACCCGTTCGTCGCAGGTGATTTCCGCCGTACCGGACACCACAATCCAGTGCTCGGCGCGATGGTGATGCATCTGTAGCGACAGTGTGGCGCCCGGGTTGACCACCAAGCGCTTGACCTGGAAGCGACCGCCTTGATCGACACTGTCGTAGCTGCCCCACGGCCGGAACACTTCGCGATGCAACGACGGCTCCGTGCGCTGCGCCGACTTCAACTTCGCGACCAACGCTTTCACGTCTTGTACCCGTGATTTCGGCGCCACGAGCACCGCGTCTTTGGTCTCAACGACGACATGGTCGCTCAATCCGACCGTCGCGATCAGCCGCTCGGACGAGTACAGATAACACCCCGACGTATCGGAGGTCACCACGTCTCCCCGCGTGACATTGCCCGCCTCGTCGGCCGGCAACGTGTCGTGCAGCGCCGACCACGACCCCACGTCGGACCAACCGGCATCGAGCGGCACCACCACCGCTGAATTCGTCTTCTCCATGACCGCGTAGTCGATGGAATCACTCGGACATTGTCCGAACGCATCAGCGCCGAGGCGCACGAAATCCAAGTCGCGATGCGCCGACATAAACGCCGCCTCGCACGCCGCCAACATCGACGGATTAAAGCGCGCCAGCTCTTCAAGGTAGCGGCGAGCCCGGAAGAGGAACATACCGCTGTTCCACAAATAGTCACCGGAGGCGACGTATTCTGCCGCGCGCTCAGCGGTCGGTTTCTCCACAAACTCGGCGATCGGATAGACCGGCCCGTCCCCGGCGCTGCGGCGGATGTAGCCATAGCCGGTTTCCGGGGCCGTCGGCACCACACCGAAGGTGACGAGGTGGCCGTGACGCGCGGCCTCCAGACCCTCGGTGACGGCCGATTGAAACGCCGTCACATCGGCGAGCCGATGGTCCGCCGGCATCACCAGCAGCACCGCGTCCTCACCGGCGGGGCTTGCGAGTGCGGCCAAGGCAGCGATGGCCACCGCGGGCGCGGTATTGCGCCCGACTGGCTCCAAAATAATGTCACTCGCGGGGACGCCGATAGCGCGCAGCTGTTCGGCGACCAGGAAGCGATGATGCGCGTTGCAGACGACAATCGGCGCGGCCGCACCAAGGCCCTCAAGGCGCATCACCGTGTCCTGCAACATCGTCTGCTCGCCGACGAGCGGCAGGAACTGCTTGGGGTGCAACTCGCGCGACAACGGCCAGAGCCGTGTGCCCGAGCCACCGGAGAGTATGACGGGTACCAACATGGGGCCTCCTGGCGTGTGGGCTCAGCCGACGACGGGAACCGTGTCCCCGCGACCGATGCCGTAGTAGGTAAATCCGAAGCGGTGCATCAGCGCCGGATCGTACAGATTGCGGCCGTCAAAGATCACCGGCGATGCGAGCGCCGCCTTCAAGGCATCGAAGTCCGGGCTACGGAATTCGCGCCATTCGGTGACGATCGCCAGTGCATCCGCGCCTTCGAGCGCCGCTTCCATCGAGGCACAGAAAACGAGGTCTGCGCGCTCGCCGTAGATGCGCTGGGTTTCCTCCATCGCGACGGGATCGTAAGCGCGCACGGTTGCACCCGCCGCCCACAAAGCCTCGAGCAACACGCGGCTCGGTGCCTCGCGCATATCGTCCGTATTGGGCTTGAAGGCCAATCCCCAAACGGCAAACGTCTTCCCGGCCAAATCACCGCGGTAATGGGCCGAGATCTTCTGAAAGAGCACAGTCTTTTGGCGCGCGTTAACCGCCTCTACCGCCGCCAGAATCATCGGCTCGTAGCCGTGCGAGCGTGCCGAGCGCTCCAGTGCCTGGACGTCTTTCGGGAAACAGGAGCCACCGTAACCCACGCCGGGATAGATAAAGTGGTAGCCGATACGCGGATCCGAACCGATGCCGACGCGGACCTTCTCGATGTCCGCCCCCACCAATTCGGCCAAATTCGCGATTTCGTTCATGAACGAAATCTTGGTCGCGAGCAGGGCGTTGGCGGCGTACTTGGTGAGTTCGGCCGAGCGGATATCCATCGCAATCAGACGTTCGTGATTGCGCGTGAACGGCTCGTACAACGCGCGCATGAGTTCCGTGACTTGCGGCTTGTCGGTTCCGATGACCACCCGATCCGGACGCATGAAGTCGCTGATCGCGGCGCCTTCCTTCAAGAACTCCGGATTCGAGACCACATCGAACTCGTGGGTGGCACCCCGCTCCGCCAGTTGTCCTTGCAGCGCAGCGCGGACCTTATCCGCGGTTCCGACCGGCACGGTCGACTTCGTGATCACGACTTTATACTCGGTCATGTGCGTCGCAATGGTGCGCGCGACCGCGAGCACGTACTGCAAGTCGGCCGAACCGTCTTCGTCCGGCGGCGTACCCACGGCGATCATCTGGAACAAACCGTGCGCGACGCCCTCGGCCGCATCGGTCGTAAAACGCAAACGACCCTTCGCACGGTTGGTTTCGATTAATTCATTCAGGCCGGGTTCGTGGATGGGCACGTCCCCCTGGTTCAGTCGCTCGATCTTGCGAGGATCGACGTCCACACAGACGACCGAGTTGCCCGCGTCCGCGAGGCAGGCGCCGGTGACGAGGCCCACGTAGCCCGATCCGAAAATAGTGATTTTCATAGTCCGATTCCTCTTCCCGTGAGGAACCGACCCAACGCGGGCCCTCCGGGTTCGATCCTAAATATCCGTACCGGTCTTCGCGCTGGCCACCCCGGCATCGTCGGTCCATCACGACCACGACACACCGGCGGCTCGACCGATCAGCCATGGCCCCGATTGTACTTACATTCCGTTAAAAAGCCGCTTCGGCACCAACACGCCATTCAGCACGTCGCCGAGCCCCATGAATCGACCGCCATGGGTATACACGGTGTGCAATCCGTCCGCAGCCACGACGTCCACCGACTGCCCATGACCAAACCGGCTCGCCACCGCATCGTCTAACTGCACCTGTGGCCAACCGGCCAGCGCACGATCCGGCGCGAGCAACAGCCGATCCAAAGCCGCCTCATCGCCCGCCAAGGACTCTAACGATTCCAGGGTGTGCACCGGATAATCCGCAAAAACACCGCCCACGTCGGTACGCCGCAGGGCTGATAGATGGCCCACCGTGCCCATCGCCGTGGCAATGTCCTCCCCCAACGTCCGCACATACGTGCCTTTGGAGCAACGCACGTCGAACACGACGGTGTCGGCGGTGTACTCCACCACCGTCAGCGCGCTGATACGCACCGGGCGTGGGGCCCGTTCGACGACCTCGCCCCGGCGGGCGATCGTGTACAGCGCTTCGCCATCGCGCTTCAGGGCGGAGTACATGGGCGGAATTTGCGAGGTGAGCCCGACAAAACGCTCGAGCGTAGCCAGCAGACGCGACGAATCGAACGCGGGCACGGGCGCTGTCTCAACGATGCTGCCCTCCCGATCGCCCGTGTCCGTCCGAGCACCCAGCGCGAGGGTTGCGACGTATCGCTTGTCGGCGTCCAACAGATAGCCGGCCACCTTGGTGGCTTCGCCAAAACAGAGCGGTAATACGCCGGTGGCCAACGGATCGAGGCTACCGGTATGACCCGCCTTCTCCGCTCGATACAGGCGGCGGACCAGTTGCAGCGCGCGATTGGAGGTCAGGCCCAGCGGCTTGTCGAGCAGCACTAGACCGTCGACCGACCGCCAGACGGTTCGGGGGCGACCGCCCGACGCGGTCATTCCGTCGTTTCGGTCGCCGACTCGCCAGACGGCGTGTCCGGATGCGGGTGCGCCTCGGCACGCTCGGCATCGCTGGCGACGGCCTGATTGATCAGGGACGACAAGCGCGCCGCCTCGTCAATGGTGTGATCCACCGCGAACCGCAGTTCCGGCACGTGACGAATCTCGAGTTGCTTCTTCAGATGGTTGCGAAGGAAGCCTGCTGCCGACGCCAACGCCGCAGCAACCTCTTCGGCCGGTCGCTTCCCATCAAAGGGCACAAAGTAGACCTTTGCGTGCGACAGATCCCGACTGATCTCCACGGTCGTGAACGTGACGAGACCCACGCGAGGGTCTTTCACCTCGCGGCGAACGAGCTCGGAGAGCAGACGCAAGATCTGCTCCTCGAGTCGTCGACCACGTTGAAAGTCGCGCGGCATCAGAGCGACCGCGTGACCGTCACGCGCTCATAGCATTCGATCTGGTCGCCCGCGCGAACGTCGTTGTAGTCCTTCACGGCGATGCCGCACTCGGTGCCCGAGCGCACTTCGGCCACGTCGTCCTTGAAGCGTCGCAGGGATTCCAGCGCACCTTCGAAGATCACGACGTTGTCGCGCAGCACACGGATCGGATTGTTGCGCTTCACAAACCCTTCGATCACGAGGCAACCCGCCACTTGACCGAACTTGCTCGAGCGGAACACATCGCGAACCTGGGCAAGACCCACGATCTGATCGCGAATTTCCGGCTGCAACATGCCCGACAGCGCCGACCGTACGTCGTCGATCACTTCGTAAATGATGCTGTAGTACTGAATCGAGACGCCGTTGTCCTTGATCGCAGTGCGTGCGGCCGCATCGGCGCGCACGTTGAACGCCACGATGCGAGCATTGGACGCCGAGGCAAGCATCACATCCGACTCGGTGATACCACCGACGCCCGACGACACCACCTTAACCGCCACTTCCGAGGTCGACAGCTTTTGCAGCGCATCGCGCAATGCTTCGGCCGAACCCTGCACGTCCGCCTTGATGACGACCTGCACGGTCTGGGCTTTGCCCTCTTCCATCTGCGAGAACACGTCTTCGAATTTCGGCGTACGGGCAGCGAGTTTGACGTCGCGGAATTTGCCCTGCCGATGCAGCGCCACTTCACGCGCCTTACGCTCGCTCTCGACGACCATAAAGTCGTCGCCCGCGTTCGGGGCCCCGGACAAGCCGAGTACCTGAACGGGAATGGAGGGGCCTGCGCTGGCGGTGGACGCACCGGTCTCGTCGAACATCGCGCGAACGCGACCGAACTCCTGACCGGCGATGATCGGGTCACCTTGCTTCAAGGTGCCACGCTTCACCAGAACGGTTGCAACCGCGCCGCGACCCTTCTCGATGCTGGATTCCAGCACCACACCGACCGCGTGACCGGTCGGCGACGCGCGCAGTTCCAACACTTCCGCCTGCAGCAACAGCGACTCGAGCAGCTGCTCGACGCCCATACCGGTCTTGGCCGACACGGGGACGAAAATCGTGTCACCGCCGTACTCTTCCGGAACGATGCTGTACTGCAGCAACTCGTTCTTGACGCGGTCCGGATCGGCTTCCGGCTTATCCATCTTATTGAGCGCGACGACGATCGGCACTTCCGCCGCCTTCGCGTGCTGAATCGCCTCGACGGTTTGCGGCATCACGCCGTCATCCGCCGCTACAACGAGAATCACGATGTCCGTGATCTGAGCGCCGCGGGCACGCATCGAGGTGAAGGCCGCGTGGCCCGGTGTATCGATGAAGGTAACAATGCCGCGCGGCGTAGAGACGTGATACGCACCAATGTGCTGCGTAATGCCGCCCGCTTCGCCCGCGGCCACTTTGGCGCGGCGGATGTAATCGAGCAGCGACGTCTTGCCGTGGTCGACGTGACCCATGATGGTCACGACAGGCGGACGCGGCAACAGTTCACCCTGCAGCGCGGGATCCGTGACCAGCGAATCCTCAAGGGCATTTTCCTTGAGCGGCTTCGCGGTGTGGCCCAACTCTTCCACGACCAGAACGGCCGTGTCTTGGTCCAACGGCTGATTGATGGTCGCCATGACGCCCATGTTCATGAGCGCCTTGATCAATTCGCCACCTTTGACGGCCAACTTCTGCGCAAGTTCGGCCACGGTGATCGTCTCGGGAATCGAGACTTCACGCTTGACCGGCGCCGTCGGCATCTCGAAGCCGTGACGGCCTTCCGAGCCGCCACCGCTGCCGCGACGCATCGGCTTCATCGGCTTCTTTTTCTTGAAGCGATTGCTGGCGTCCGACGAAACGTGCAACTCCTGGCGCCCGTAACGGGTATCGCGCGAGTCGCGTCCACCCGAGGCCGGGGGCGCGGCACGATCCGGTCGCGAGGCGACCGGTGCGGGTGGCGGAGGTGGCGCTGCCGCCGCGAGTGCAGCCGCTGCGGCTGCCGCTGCGGCCTTGCGGGCGCGCTCGGCTTCCTCTTGTTCGGCACGTTCTGCCTGGCGACGAACTTCCTCTTCGGCTGCACGCCGAGCGTCTTCCTCGGCGCGTGCACGCTGTTCGGCTTCTGCGACTTTCCGCGCCTCTTCGTCCGCGATGCGCTGACGTTCGGCTTCGATCGCGCGCGCAGCGGCCTCTTCGGTCTCCCGCACGCGGTCGATTTCTTCTTGGGCTGCACGGGCCTGCTCTTCGAGCACGCCGCGATTGATGTAGGTGCGCTTTGTGCGGACCTCGACGCTGACCGTGCGGGCACGACCTTGCGCGGCCGCCACTTTGATCTCGCTCTGCGTCTTGCGCTTGAGCGTGATCTTGCGCGGACCGGCCGAGGCCGATTCGTCCTCGGTGCGCCCGTGCGACCGACGCAGGAACGAGAGCAACTCGCCCTTCTGATCGTCGGTGATCGTGGCATCCGATCCGCCCACGCGGATACCGGCTTCTTCAAACTGCTTGAGCAGCTTCTCCACCGGGACCTTTAGGACCTCGGCAAATTGCGCTACGGTGACATCAGACATTCAGAAACTCCCTCAGGCCGATGCCCCGTCGGTGAACCAATGGGCGCGGGCAGCCATAATCAGCTGACCGGCGGTGGTCTCGTCGAGACCGCCTACGCCGTCGAGATCGTCGGTCGACTGCTCGGCGAGATCATCGCGCGTGCAGATGCCGCGAGCGGTCAAAGCCGCCGCCAATTCTTCCGTCATGCCTTCGACCGCCCACAAATCCTCGGAACCACCTTCCTGTGTTTCCTCGGTGGCGATCGCTTGCGTCAACAGCACGTCACGCGCCCGGTTGCGCAACTCACGAACGATCTCGTCGTCGAATTCTTCGATGGCGAGCAACTCGTTGGTCGGCACATAGGCGATTTCTTCGATCGTCGAGAAGCCCTCGCCGACCAAGATGGCCGCGACGTCCTCATCGACGTCCAACGCCTTCTTGAACATATCGAGCAGCGCGCGGGTTTCCGCCTCGCTCTTCTCGTCGGCTTGCGCCTCGCTCATGATGTTCAGCTTCCAGCCGGTCAGTTCCGAGGCGAGACGGATGTTCTGGCCGCCACGACCGATGGCCTGGGACAGCTTCTCTTCCGCCACGGCAATTTCCATGCTGTGTTGGTCTTCGTCGACAACGATCGACGTCACTTCAGCCGGCTGCATCGCGTTGATAACGAACTGAGCCGGGTTCTCTTCGAACGGAATGATGTCGACGCGCTCGCCGGCAATCTCATTGGAGACGGCCTGCACACGGCTACCACGCATACCCACGCAGGCGCCCACGGGGTCGATGCGCGAATCGGTGCTGCGCACGGCAATCTTGGCGCGAGCGCCCGGATCACGAGCGGCGCCGAGAATCTGAATCAGCCCCTGACCCACTTCCGGCACTTCGAGTTTGAACAACTCGATCAAGAACTCCGGCGCTGTACGCGACAAGAAAATCTGCGGACCGCGGACTTCCGAGCGCACTTCTTTGAGGTAAGCCTTGACGCGATCCTGCGTACGGATAGGTTCGCGCGGGATCATGTGCTCGCGCGGAATGAATGCTTCGGCATTCTGGCCCAAATCGACGTACGTACCGTTGCGGTCAACGCGCTTGACGATGCCCGACACGAGCGTACCGACACGGTCCAAGAACGCATCAACGACCTGAGCACGTTCCGCTTCGCGCACCTTCTGCACGATGACCTGCTTGGCAGTCTGCGCATCGATACGACCAAAGCCCTCGCCCTCGAGCGGGACTTCAACGAACCCACCAACGACGGCTGCCGGGTCGACATCGAGCGCGTCTTCGAGGCGCAGCTCACGATCCGGCACTTCGAGTTCACGCGAATCGTCAGCGAAGACCTTCCAGCGCTGGAACACGTCGTAGTCGCCGGACTTGCGGTTAATGGCCACCCGCACGTCCATCTCCTCGCCGAGACGCTTACGCGTCGCCGACGCAAGAGCCGCTTCCAAGGCCTCGAAAATGATTTCCTTGTCGATGCCCTTCTCGTTCGCGACGCTCTCAACCGCGTCGACGATTTCCTTCAGCGTAGTCTTCGCCATGTTCGTCACTCCCGTCGGGTGCCAAAGTCAGGCACCAGCCGTGCCGTCTTGATTTCGTTGAAACCGATGATCACTTCTTTCCCATCCACCTTAAGCTCGATGCCGGTCTCCGATGTTGCAACGAGTTCCCCCGTCCAACGCCGGCGACCATCGCGCGGTAGATGGCTCTCTACATGCACGCGCCCGCCGACCACCCGCGCAAAATGCGCCGGTTTGGCCAACGGCCGGTCAAATCCTGGCGACGACACCTCTAAGGTGTATTCGCTCCGTATCGGGTCGGCGGCATCGAGTAACTCGCTGCTCATCCGACTCACTGCCTCACAGTCGTCGACGGTGATGCGATGGCCCTCCGTCTCGCCGCCCGGGTGGTCGATATAGATGCGCAGCGTCCCACCGCCCCGGTGGGCGTTGAACTCCAGCTCGACCAGTTCGTAGCCCAAGGCCACAATTCCCGGCTCGAGCAGCGCTATCAGCGTCTGCCGCATCGACTCATCACCCCGGACCCGGAGGTCCTACCGTCCTGCCCACAAAAAATGGGCCAAAAAAATGGGCCTGCGGCCCATATCCGGGGCCACGAGGCATCACGCCCCCGGCCCAAACGAAAAAGCCCCCGGCGGGGCTTTCTCTCTGTCCGACAAAGAACCGCTCAGCCAGAGACGATTCCCGAGGTCCCCGATTCTACCGGAAAATCCGGGCTCCCGAAAAGCATTTTATCCCGCAACGCCGGTGACCGGGCCCCGCCTACACGTTCCAGCCGCAGACGCCGGCCCGCCGCGCCCCACGACTCGCACGGGGCGCACCCGCCCCCCCAGTGGGCAGGATTTCGACCGTTGCGACTGGAGCACCCGGCACCGGTGCGGTCTATACTCGAACCGACCGAGGGGGCTCGGGCTGTAGCTGACATCGAGTATCCATGGACCCCACCGATATCCGGGACGCTGACTACTTTCACCGTGTCGTGGACTGTCAATGGGCCTGCCCGGCCCACACCGACGTGCCGGAATACATCCGGCTGATCGCGCAGGGGCGGTACACCGACGCCTACCTCGTCAATCGCGAATCCAACGTCTTCCCCGGCATTTTGGGTCGTGTCTGCGACCGCCCGTGCGAACCGGCCTGCCGACGCGGCCGCGTCGAGCAGCAACCCGTTGCCATTTGTCGCCTGAAGCGCGTGGCGGCGGATCATCGGGACGACATTCGCCCGGTCCTGCCGCGACCCGCCCCACCGAACGGTCGCCGGGCGGCCTGCATCGGCGCGGGCCCGGCGTCGTTGACCGTCGCTAACGACCTCCTCCCGCTCGGCTACGCGGTGACCGTTTACGAGCAATGGGCGGTCACCGGCGGGCTCATGCGCTCCAATATTCCCGCCTTTCGACTGCCCGCCGAGGTGTTGGACGAGGAGATCGGCTACATCCAACACATGGGCGCCGAGATACGCCTCGGTACCCGGGTCGATAGCCTCAAATCCCTGATCGACGCGGGCTACGACGCCATCTTTGTGGGATCCGGCGCTCCCCGCGCTAAAGACCTGCGCTTGCCGGGACGGGACGAGTCGCCGCGGATTCACGCCGGGATAGACTGGTTACAGTCCATCGCCTTCGGGCACACGACCGCCATCGGCGCACGGGTCCTGATTATTGGGGTGGGTAACACCGCCATGGACTGCTGCCGCTCCGCCCTTCGCCTCGGCGCCACAGAGGTCAAGGTCATGGCGCGCAAGTCGCGCCAGTTCTTTAAGGCGTCCGAGTGGGAGTTGGAGGATGCCGAGGCCGAGGGCGTCGAGATCGTCATCAATCACGCGCCCCGATCGTTCGTGATCGAGAACGGGACGCTGGTCGGCATGCGGTTCGACCGTCTCGAGTACGAACTGACGGGCGATCGGATCACCGCGGAACGGGTCGTCGGGGAAACGGTGATCCCCTGCGACGACGTCATCCTGGCAATCGGTCAGGAAAATCATTTCCCCTTCATCGAACGGGACCTGGGCATTGAGTTCGACCGCTGGCAGGTCCCGGTGGTCGATCCGGTGACCTTCGAGTCCACACGTCCCGGCGTGTATTTCGGTGGCGATGCGGCTTTCGGCCCTAAGAACATCATTTGGTCCGTCGAACACGGGCACCAAGCGGCTTTGTCGATCCACCTGCGCGCGCAAGGCTTGAATGCGCACGATCGACCGGCGCGAGGGGTGACCTTGGCCAGCCGTAAAATGGGCCTGCACGAGTGGTCCTACCAGAACGACTACAACCCCACCGAACGTCGCTTGGTTCCCCACGTGGCGTTGGCGGAGCGTTTTAAGAAGCTGAAAATTGAAGTAGAACTCGGCTTCAGCGCGGAACAGACCGCCTTGGAAGTGCAGCGCTGTCTGAATTGTGACGTGCAGACGGTGTTCACCGCGGCGACCTGCATCGAGTGCGACGCGTGCATCGATATCTGCCCGGTCGACTGCCTGACGATGACCGAAAACGGGACGGCCGAGGAAGTGGCGTCCCGCACCAAGGTCCCGCGGCACGACCCGAATCGCCTTCTGTTCGTGTCCGAGCCCCTCAAGGCCACGGGTCGCGTCATGGTGAAGGACGAGGATCTGTGCGTGCACTGCGGGCTGTGCGCCGAGCGTTGTCCCACCGCCGCCTGGGATATGCAGAAATCGACGATTCACATTCCCCACGCCAGCCTGGGATCCGCTGCGCCATGACGACAACCCTCGCTCACCCTGGGCGGATCAATGACTTTGTGGTTCGTTTCGCCAACGTCAACGGAACCGGCTCGGCCAGCGCCAATAACCTGCTGATGAAGGCCATCTTCCGGATGGGCGTACCGGTCACCGGCAAAAACTATTTCCCGTCCAATATCCAAGGGTTGCCCACCTGGTACGAGATTCGACTCTCCAAGGACGGCTATCTCGCCCGGGGCGACGCGGTTGATGTGCTGGTCGCGATGAATGTCGAAACCTACGCACGCGACGTCCGTGACGTGGCGCCCGGTGGCGTTCTCATCTACGACTCGACGTGGCCGCGCAGCGCCCTCCTGGCCCGCGACGACATCACCGTCTTCGGCATTCCGTTTGCCCGCCTTTGCAATGAAAACTTCACCGGTGTCCGCAATCGGATACTGATGAAGAACATCTGTAACGCCGGCGCCTTGGCGGCGTTGCTCGACATTGATTACGAAGTCATCCGCTCACTGCTGACCGAGCAATACGCCGCGAAGCCCAAACTCATCGACGCCAACATGAAGGCAATCGAGTTGGGTTATCGCTACGCGCAGGACCACCTTCCCTGCCCCTTATCGACCCGCGTGGCCCGAATGGACGGCACGGCCGGCCACGTCCTCATCGACGGCAATACCGCGGCGGGCCTCGGGTGTGTGTATGCCGGCGCAACCGTCGGCGCGTGGTACCCCATCACGCCATCCACCTCACTCATGGATGCCTACCGCGGTTTTTGTGAACGCTACCGCGTCGACCCCGTGACGAAGGAACGCAAGTACATCGTCCTACAGGCAGAGGATGAGCTGTCCGCCATCGGCATGGTCATCGGGGCCTCGTGGAACGGCGCACGCGCCTTCACGCCGACGAGCGGACCGGGCATCTCGCTCATGAACGAGTTTATCGGCCTTGCCTATTACGCCGAGGTTCCCGCAGTCCTGTTCGACGTGCAGCGTGTGGGCCCCTCGACCGGCATGCCCACCCGCACCCAACAATGCGACGTGATGCTCTGCGCCTACGCATCGCACGGCGATACCCGTCACGTGCTGCTGTTCCCGGCCAATCCCAAAGAGTGTTTTGAGCTGGCGCCGGTCGCCTTCGATCTGGCCGAGCGCCTGCAAACCCCAGTCTTCGTGCTGTCCGACCTTGATATCGGCATGAACGACTGGATGGTGCCGGAATTCACGTGGAACGAGGCGTACACGCCCGACCGCGGCAAAGTCCTTTCCGCGGACCAAATAGAGGCACTCCCAAAGTTCCACCGGTATCTCGATACCGATGGCGATGCCATTCCGTACCGAACGCTGCCCGGGGTGAATGCTAAGGGGGCCTATTTCACCCGTGGGTCTGGCCATAACCAGTGGGGCGCGTACACCGAAGACTCGGGTGAATACCGCGAGGTTCTCGACCGTCTGGCTCGAAAATTCGAGACGGCGAAGTCGCTCGTCCCGCCGGCTGTATTGACCGGCCCAGGCGATCACGCCATTGGCCTCCTCTCCTACGGCAGTGGCGACGAGGCGATCAAGGAATCGCTGGACCAGCTGGCTGCCGCAGGTGTGCACGCCGATTACCTGCGGGTGCGCGCCTTCCCGTTCGGCCCGGAGGTGGATGCGTTCCTCGGCCTACACGATCGCGTGTATGTCATTGAGCAAAACCGTGACGCGCAATTGCGCTCGTTACTGCTCCTCGAATCGGCCGCAGAGAAGCGTCAATTGAAGAGCGTCCTGCACTACGACGGATTGCCGATGACGGCTCGCTTTGTGACGCACGCCGTACTCGCCGATCTGGGATCCGCGCCATCCGCTGTTGCGACCTGCGCCGAAGGAGCCTCGGCATGACTTCCATCGTCAAACCGAAGATTGCCCACCCGTCGCTGCCCCGCAACGAGCGCGGCCTGACGCGTCGTGACTACGAAGGGGGTATGTCGACGCTCTGCGCCGGCTGCGGTCACGATTCGGTGACTGCCGCGATTGTGGAAGCCGCGTGGGGCTTATCGCTCGATCCCGCGCACTTCGTGAAGTTGTCCGGCATCGGCTGCTCGTCCAAGACCACTGCGTATTTCGTCAATGGTGCGCACGGGTTCAACTCCGTACACGGCCGCATGCCGTCCATCGCCACGGGCGCCAATGCGGCCAACCGAACACTCAACTACATCGGCATTTCCGGCGACGGCGATTCGCTGTCCATCGGCCTCGGCCAGTTGGCCCACGCGATACGCCGCAATTTGAACATGCTGTACATCATCGAGAACAACGGGGTGTACGGCTTGACCAAAGGGCAGTTCTCGGCCGCTGCCGACGTCGGCACGCGCTCCAAGAAAGGCGAGACCAACCTTCAGAACCCGATCGATCCGGTGCTGCTGTCGTTGACGCTCGGCGCCAGTTTTGTGGCGCGGAGTTTCTCCGGCGACAAGAAGCAACTGGTTCCGCTCATCCAGGCGGGACTTGCGCATCCGGGATTCGCGATCATTGACGTGCTCTCCCCCTGCGTGACCTTCAACGACCACGACGGCTCGACCAAGAGTTACCAATACACGCGCGAGCACTATCATCCGGCAGTCCAGGCCGACTACGTGCCCAAAGCACAGACGATCGAAGTGGATTACGACGGTGAGACCGAGGTGCCGCTACACGACGGCAGCCGCCTGCGGTTAACGAAGCTTGATCCCAGTTTCGATACGGCGGATCGTGCGGCCGCGTATGCCTACATCGATGCGAAACTGAAAGCCGGCGAACATGTCACCGGACTCATCCATTGCTCAACGGATTCGGACCACGAACTGCACCGCCAGAATCGCTCCGTGGCGCAGCCATTGAATGCGGTGGCGTACAGTGAGCTCCACCCGGGGGCGGCCGGGTTGGCCCAACTGATGGCACGCTATCGCTGATCGACGAGGTCGCTTAGCAACGCAGGCTGCGCTGCCAATTGGCGAGCGCGGTTCGGCCTTGGGCTGTCACGATGGCGTTCGCGCCTCGCGGGGACGGCGCGACGTACCCGCGTCGCGACAGCTTTTCCAACAGTGGCTTGGGTAATGGCGCGCCGGCCATGCCTTTCGCCGCGGCCGCGCCCAGCTTCGAGAAGATCGCCCAGTCGTCTTTGGTCAGGAAATCGTCCATCGTGCACCCTCTGTCGGCAACGCACCGACAGAGCCAGTCTAGACAGAAGTCCGCGGTCGAACCGCGCATCCGGTCACGGTTCTATGGGCCGCTAGAGCGCACTCATCAGGCGTTCGGCGATTGACCAAATCGCACGCTCACCGGCATTGTCGGGCGATTCGTCAATCTGCGCCAACCCGTCGAGGGTGATCGCCATGGCGATGCGACCGTGCGGGGTGTAGGCGATGCCCACGTCACTGCGCAGGGCATCCAACGAACCGGTCTTGTTCAGAACGCGCACGCCCTGGGCGTGGCGCGCAATGCCGCTGTGATCTTGTTGGTGGCTGAGGATCGCCAGCAACGCGTCCGAGGCTGTCCGATCAACGATTTCGCCGTTGGCGAGCATCTCCAACAACCTCACCATTTCGTGTTCGGTGGTGACGCCGATGCCGAAGTCGGCATTCACGGGATCTCGCCCGGCCTGCGTCCACCCGCTCGGCGGCTTCAGATGCGCGCCATCACCCCGAATTTTGCGCAGGACGCGGGTGTGCTGGAACCCCATCCGGGCGAGGTAGTCGTTCACGCTGTCCCCACCCACCCGGTCGAGGAGCAGGTTGGTCGCCGTGTTGTCGCTGACGATCAGCATCAACGTCATCGCGTCCTTGAGGCGGATCGTCGCCCCGTCACTCAATTCGTGCAGTACGCCCGAGCCGGACACCTGATCGTCCGCCCGGACAACGAGCAACTCCTGCCAATCGAGGCGCCCCGCATTCGCCAACGCCTCGAGGGCACAGGCGATCGGCAGTTTGATGGTGCTTGCCGTTCGAATGCGTTCATCGCCGTTGAGCGACCACTCGGCACCGGTATCGAGATTTTTGGCGTAGACCGTCAGGTGCCCGAGTGGCGCCCCGTCCACCGTGATCGCCTCATTGACCTGCTGTGCCAGCACCTCCGACGTCGCCGGCGGCACCGCTGCGATGGCCGGCACGCTCGCCAGAATTGCGACGGCCAGTGCGCAGGCCGATACCCCCATCGCAGCGCAACGGGCAGCCGTGCTATCGATCAACCGACGGGCCGGCTCTCTAGGCACCCCAACGGGGTGACGGCGCGGATCCACCCCGAACCCTCGCGGCGCAAGGGCCCAACCCAACATCACCGCCATCCGTGAAAGGATTCGCATCCGTCAGCCGCGCGCGCCTTGCAACCAAGCCGCCCGCACCGACTCGCTGGTTTCGCCCTGACCATCCGCTCGCCAGCCCGGCGCGCCAAACACGACCCCGAGCACCTCGCGCACGGATCGCGCACGGATGACATCGCGGGCCATGGCGATCCATTCGTGGAACGCGATCACAAACGGATTGTAGGACTGGATGTTGTGCAGGATGCCGTACACCGGAGCATCGTCGTCGCGCTCGGCTTCGAAGGTGCCGAACCAGCGGTCCCAGACCATCAAGACGCCCGCGTAGTTGCGATCCAGATAGCGGGGATTGGAGGCGTGATGGACGCGGTGATGCGACGGGGTGTTAAAAATCGCCTCGAACCACGCCGGCAACCGATGCACCGCCTCCGTGTGGAGCCAGAACTGATAGAACAGGTTGATGCTCTGCATGGTGAGTATCATGGTCGGCGAGAAGCCGAGCCACCCGAGCGGCATCCACGGCATCCACGTCCCCACAATCACGCCCGTCCACGGTTGGCGTGCCGCCGTTGACAAATTGTATTCCTGCGACGAGTGATGATTGACGTGGGCCGCCCACCAAAACCGGGATTCATGGCTGATCCGATGAAACCAGTAGTAGGTGAAATCATCCAGCACAAACAACACCGCCCACGCCGCGATGGACGCCTCGAAATGCAGCACGCGGTGCTCATAGGCCCACTGCAACCCACCAAACATGATCCCGGTCATCGCAATATTGACGACGACATTACCGAGTCGCATGGACAGTGAGGCGAACGTGTCCTTCCAGGCGTAGTGTGCCTTGATGAGCCCACGGGCACCGAGCAGGGCCTCGAGAGCGATCGCGGCAATCCGCCCAATCAACAGCCAATACGCGAGTGACAAGTGCACGGTCATTTCCCTCAGATCAGGCTGGCGCCGATGTTGATCAACAAGGCCAGCACGGTCGTATTGAACAAATAGGCGAGCGCACAGTGCAAGGTACCGATTCGGCGCAGCGACTTGGATACGAACGACACGTCCGCCGTCTGACCGGACGTGCCGATCACCACCGAAAAATACAAGAAGTCGAAATAATCCGGCGCCGACTCACCGGGGAATTGCAAGCCACCCCGCTCGCCGCGATCGACGGCGGCGTAGTAGTCGTGGGCGTAATGCAAGGCATACATGGTCTGTATGAACGCCCAGGAAGCCAACACCGTCACGCCGGCCAGCGCGGCGTGCAGTGTCCGCAGCATCCCATGTGCCTCCCGGACGAGCGTGAGTTCGAACGCGATCGCCGCCAGACTGGTGACACCGGCGACCGCCACCAGCGTCAAAATCACCCACGCTCCGTCGTCCTGTAGGCGGGCGCGCATGCGCATGTGGTGTTCCGATGAGCGCACCATCATGACCGCCGCCAACAGGATGTAGAGCAAAGCGCCGGCATTCCACGCCACCAACCAACGCGTCACCGGATGGAGCGCCGCTGCGCTGGGCAGTACCCATCCGATCACGACGGCGACCGCCGCGGCGATGTACAAGCGCGGCCGCGCCAACAGCAGTCGGACCACGGGATGATGCAATGCACTCACAACGGCTCACTCATGGCGCGAGAACGGATCGGGCATTGTCGAGTGCCCGTGCTTTCGCATCAATGTCCATACGGTTGCACAGCACGATCGACCCGACGTGGCGCTCGGGAAACCAATCGATCGCCGTGCGAAAGCCTTGGGTCGTGCCAAAGTGCCAACGGCGCGACTGGCCGAGCGCCGGATCCAGAAACCACCCAAACCCGTACGCGACGGGTCCGCCCGGGTCGAGATTGTCCTCGTCCGGAGCCGTGGGCCAGTGGGTCGCTGTCCCGTCGCTGAGCGTGACGGGCGTGAACGCGGCCGGGAACCGGCTGGGTGCGGCCGTGCCCTGTTCCAACGCCGCGAGCCACTGCGTCAGATCGTCGACGGTGGCGTAGATGCCGCCGTCGCCACCGGTGGCCGACGTCGCACTTTGGTCTGAGCGGATAAACCGTCCCGCCGCATTTACCGCGTGGCCGAAAGCGCGATGCGGTACGGTGTCCTGACCCGGCACGTGGAGTTGCGTGGCGCGCATGCCCGCAGGGTGAAAAACGTTCTCGTGCAGGTACCGCGCCAGCGGCTCGCCGGAGACCTGGGCGACGATCAATCCCAGAACCACGTAACCCGAGTTGCTGTACGCCCAACTCGACCCCGCCTCGAAATCCGGATGGGTGGTTCGTGCCAGGAGCTCGAGCACGTCTTGATCGCGGATCTGATGCGTCGGCGTGTAGTGACGTCCCGCGTTCGTGCGCGGATCGTCCATGAGCGTCTCGTAGTCCGGAAGCCCCGACGTGTGCGTCAATAAATGACGAACGGTGATCGCGCGCGTGTAGGCGGGCAGTCCCGGCAGCAAGTCCGCCAACGGGGCATCCAACGAGAGACGCCCCTGCTCCACCAGCGTCAGGATAGCGGCCGCCGTAAACTGTTTGGACAGTGACGCCAGCCGAAAGGCTGTCTGCGCATCGAGCGGTCGTGGCTGGTCGATACGCTGCACGCCTTCGGCGCGGTCAAGCACCACGGCGCCATTCTGGATCACGCGTTCGACGCATCCGGGCGCTGGCGAGTGCGCCGCGGCCGTCGAGCCGAGAATCGTCGCCAACACCGTCGCGGCGATACGCACGCTCAGCGCGTTCCCGTGAGCAGCGACAGCCGATAACTGATCGACAGTCCGATCACGTTGGCCGCAAACGCGCCGTGCAAGGCACGCAAACGGCCGACCGAAGCATGCACACCGAGACCGCTGGCCGCCTCATAGCCTAGACCCGCATTCACCTGGCCCACGGCACCGGATGCCACGGCGACGCCGCCGCCGCCTGCCGCACCGCCGAGCGCTTCGGCCTCGAACTGCACGGCGCCGACGAGGGGTTGATGGAAGCCGACGCCAACGAGGCCGGTCATGTAGGCACCGCTCTGCCCTCGGTACGCGGCGAGGCCCTGTCCCGTCAGCGACCAATGGGACGAGACGTCGTAGTCCGCCTGGACACCGAGCACACCGATATCGGGTATCGGTCGCGTCGCCCAACTCGCCGTCGCCGCGCGATAGGTCTGCTGCGTGACGCGCACCCGCACGGGCAGCGCCTCGACGTCGGCCGACGCGTCGGCGGACACGTGCGTGGGTTCTGCCGGCCCGAATTGATGTCGCACGCCGAGCGACACACCGTCGACGGCAAGATGACCGCTGGGCGCCTTCATGTGTTCGAGACCGAGTGTGAGCACATCACGATCGCCGATGCGCCAGTCGGAGCCGACGCGCGCTGCAACCAGCGCGCCGCCGCCGGTATCGACCGCGCCGCCGCCACCCGCGCCCACGGTCACCGCAGCGTCGAGCCACCATCCCGGCATCACCGGTAGACGCGCCCCCGCTCCGCCCATGATTTCCATATACCCATTGCTCTGACCGTGCGCCGCGCCACCGGCGTCGATCAGCACATACCAAGGGCCCGATAACATCCCTCGCCACTCGGCGCCGATCAGGCCAAAATTCGCTTGCGGCTGACCGGCGTCCGTCACACTGCCGGCGCGGACTCGGTATTGACGGACGAAGACGCCCACCTCGGTGGGCATCAGGTCGGCCGGCTCCGGCAGGGTATACCGGCCGCTGGCCGCCCCGTAGTCGGCTGACACGCCGGAAAACCGGCGCTCGATGCCAAGATAGCCTTGGGTTCCGCTGATCGTACCGCCGTTGGGGAAATCCACCCGACTGATGCCTGCGCGCCCGCGCCAGTCACCGACCGGCCAACCCACGCCGAGCGTTTCGCGCAGCATCAGCCCGCCGCCCGACAGCTCGTGTCCGCCCCGACCACCGCCCGCGGAGACCGACGCGCCCAACTCCAGATCCAGCGCGTTGAGCAGCGGATAGCGGACTTCGCCACCCACGCCGAGCGTGATGAAGCCGCCGCGTTGCCCTTGCACCGCGGCAAAACTGTCCACGCCGAGCCGCACGTAGTCAGAAAACTGGCGTCGCAGGTGCAGCCCGGCGATACCGGCGGTTTCATCGCCGGGTAAGTGCCAACGCTCCGCATCGAGCCCGACTGACCACTGCGACACCGTTGCCGCCGCGACAGTCGGTGGCGGTGAATCGGCGTAAGCCCCTGCGGCGAGTCCAAGCGCCGCGCACACCGCGGGCGCAAGGCCCATCCCTTTTCGAATCCATCCGCAATACATCGGGTCTCCTACCGCTCAATCGTACCGGTATACACGGCCTTCTTTCATGACGAACTGGACGTGCTCAAGGCGGCTGACGTCCTCCAGCGGGTTACCGGGCACGGCGATGATGTCCGCGGATTTGCCCACCGTGATCGAACCGAACAGTTCCGGGTGCCCGATCAGATCGGCCGCATTGATCGTCGCGGATTGAATGGCCTGCATGGGTGTCATGCCATAGCGAACCATGAACGCAAACTGTCGTGCATTCGTGCCGTGCGGGCAAATCCCCGAGTCCGTGCCGAAACTCATCTTGACGCCGGCTTTGACCGCTTTGCGGAAGGCCTCTCGTTGTGCCTCCGCCAAATCCCGATCGTGCTGCAAGAAATCGGCCGGCTCGGTGGGATCGTTCTGAATGCACTCTTCGTCGTAGATATCCATGTCGAGGTAGGTGCCGTGCGCCTTGGCGAGCGCTATCCCCTCGTCGTCGATCAACGTGGCGTGCTCAATTGAGGCTACCCCGGCCCGTATCGCATTTTTGACGCCTTCCACCGCGTGCGCGTGTGCGGCGACCTTCAATCCAAAATTGGCCGCTTCTTGCACCGCCGCCGACAGTTCTTCCGGCGTAAATTCAATGCTCTTCGGATTGCTGCCGTGGGTTAACACGGCGCCGGTCGACAGCAGCTTGATGTGATCGGCGCCGTGGTGCACGAGATCGCGAACCTTCGCGCGCACGTCCCAGGGACCGTTGGCCTCGCCGTAATGCAGTGACGGCGGCAGCGGGATATCGCTGGCCAGCCCGGTCATGGCGCCCGCGCCGCCGGTGATGGTCAGATACGCCCCCGCGACATACATGCGCGGGCCTTCGACCAACCCTTTCGCGATGGCGTCGCGCAAGGCCACGTCGTTGAAGGCGCGGTAGGTACCCACGTCGCGCACGGTGGTGAACCCTGCTTGCAGCGTCGCGCGCGCGTTGGGGATGGCGGCGTACGCGATCTCGGCGGGGCTGTACCGCAACGTCTCATAGGGATCCGCGACATCCGGCATATCCGCCACGTGGGTATGGCAGTCGATCAGGCCGGGTACGAGCGTGCTGTCGCCCAACTCGATCAACTGGGCGTCGGCAGGCACAACGGAGCGCGGACCGATGGCAGCGATGCGATCGCCGCGGACGACGATCCACGCATCGGTCATCAATCGCCCGGCCTCGACGTCCACCCATCGAGCGGCATGCAGGGCCGTGGTCGGTGTCGGACTGGAGGCGGTTGGTGCCGCCAGGACCGTCGCACAGAGACCGGTCATCGCACACACCGCCGCTAGCTGCATCGCTCGCATCATCGCATCCCCCTAGCCGTAGTCTTGTCACCGACGTGGAACTCAACGAGCATACGCTTGCTGCTCGGCGACTGCACCGTGACCCCATGGCCCATCACAAACCCCACTTGCCCGTCAAAACCTGTGTGGTCTGCGGCCGCCCATTTGCGTGGCGCAAAAAATGGAGTCGTTGCTGGGACGAGATCAGCACCTGCTCGGACCGGTGTAACGGCGAACGACGGCGCACGCAAGCCGCGCGCACCGCCTAACGCATCGCCCGTTCAGCCGCGTCCGAAACGGGCATCGGCCACGAGGCACAGAATCTCGTACATCATGCTGGCCCCCACCAGTGCCGTATTGCCGGACGGATCGTACGGTGGCGATACCTCCACCACGTCACCGCCAATGTAGTGCAGCCCGCGCAGACCGTACATGAGTCGCTGTGCTTCGATCGTGGTGATCCCACCGACCTCGGGCGTACCGGTACCCGGTGTGTAGACCGGGTCGAGGCCGTCCACGTCGAAGGTGAAGTACACCGGCCCGGTACCGATCACACGACGAACCTCGGCGATGATGGCGTCGACTCCGAGACGGGAGAACTCCTCCATGAAGACCACACGCATGCCACTGCGCTCGGAATATTCAACGCCGTCCATGTAGTTCTGGCCACCGCGAATGCCGATCTGAATCGTACGCTTCGGGTCGATGAGTCCGTCTTCCACCGCCAATCGGAACGGCGCGGCGTGCGTGAACTTGGATCCGAAGACTTCGCCCCACGTGTCGGTGTGCGCATCGATGTGGATGAGGCCGACCGGTCCCTGATCGCCGACCAAGCCCTTTAGAATCGGATAGGTCACGAAATGATCACCGCCGGCCGACACCGGAATGACGCCGGCCTCGCGAACCTTACGGTAGTACGCCGCGATGTCCTCGACCTGCGTCGGCAAGTCGTAGCGACTGGAAAATCGCACATCGCCGAGATCACCGATACGGCACAGCTCGTACGGGTTGAGGCGCATCCCCAGGTTAAACGCCCGCATGAAACTGGACTGATTGCGGATCTCGCGCGGGCCGTGTCGCGCGCCCGGGCGGTTAGTGACACCGAGATCGGTGGGTATACCGATGAGTCCGATGTCGACCTCATTCAGTCCGTGCACCAACGGCGCACGCATGAACGTGGCGATATCCGTATAGCGGGGTTCCCGCATCGGTTCATAGGCGACCCCATCGACAGGGCCCGTCTTTTGATACGTCATAGCGTTACCTTCTACAGTCTATCGGCGTCGAGTCGCCGCGCGCCCGCACAACGACGCGTCACACGGCGAAGAACGGAGTCTAAACGGGAAACGATCGCGTGGACGTTCGGTTTGTCGCGATCGACGTTCGCGCGATGCGCCGCGCCTGCGCGGTCAGGTCGGGCGATCAGCGGGGCCTTGCAACAATCGCTCAAAATACCGGATGGTCGGCGCGAGGCCGTCGCGCAGTGCGACCTGAGGCCGCCAGTCCAGCGCCGACTCGGCGAGCGCTATGTCCGGGCGGCGGCGCGCCGGGTCGTCCGGGGGCAACGGCTGATAACTGATGGGCGACGCGGATCCGGTCAATTCGAGCACCGCTTCGGCCAGCTCCTTCATACTGAACTCGCCCGGATTGCCCAAATTCACGGGTCCGGTGAAATCATCCGGGGAATCCATGAGGCGGATCAACCCATCGATGAGATCGTCCACGTAGCAAAAGGAACGCGTCTGGGCGCCCACGCCGTACAGCGTAATCGGTCGCCCTTCCAACGCCTGCACAATGAAATTCGAGACCACGCGCCCGTCGTTCGGATGCATGCGTGGCCCGTAGGTGTTGAAGATCCTCGCCACCTTGATCCGTAGGCGGTGTTGACGGTGATAGTCGAAGAACAGGGTCTCGGCACACCGCTTGCCCTCGTCGTAGCAACTGCGGACGCCGATCGGGTTCACTCGCCCCCAGTAGCTCTCCGGCTGCGGGTGCACTTCCGGATCCCCATAAACCTCGCTGGTCGACGCCTGAAGTATCTTGGCACCCACCCGCTTGGCGAGACCTAACATGTTGATGGCGCCGTGCACGGACGTCTTGGTCGTTTGCACAGGGTCGTGCTGATAGTGCACCGGTGACGCAGGGCACGCGAGGTTATAGATCTCGTCGACCTCAACGTAGAGCGGAAAACAGACGTCGTGGCGCATCAATTCGAAGCCCGGTTGACCGAGCAAATGCGCAATGTTGTCCCGCGTGCCGGTGTAGAAATTATCCACGCAGAGCACGTCGTCGCCCCGCTCGAGCAGTCGCGTGCACAGATGCGACCCCAGAAAGCCGGCACCGCCGGTCACGAGCACGCGCCGGCGTAGGGAGTATCGCCGCCCCGCCCCGCTCACGCGAGGCTCCGCGGCAGCACCGGAACATCGGTGCCAACGACCCGACCTTCGCGGTCGCCGAAGGTGGCATTCGGTCGAGGACCGAACGCGTTACTCGCCAGGTCGTCTACCGTTCTCATCGCGATTACTCGTCCTAAAATACGATCGTACATGGTCATCCACACAGATGACAGATTAGCGACAGCCTAGCGCCTACCCGGTCTTACGTCGGGCGTACGCCCCGCGCGGCCTCGTGATCGGACCCCGCAAGACTGACGAGAACGAACACGACCAGACTGGTCGCCGAGCCGATGTAGATGGGCAGATCCGAATCGAGACCGACCCCGAACAACAGTCCCACCACCACCAACGCGCTGACACCGATGGACACCATCGCACCCCGCTCGGTACCGCGCCGCCACAACATGGCGCCCATGACCGGCACAAACAATGAGCCGACCAGGAAGTCGTAGGCAATGGTGATGGCCGCGATCACATCCTTGGTCTGGCACGCCACCGCCGTCATCAGCACGCCACACAGCAAGGTCAGCACCCGACTTTGGGCCACCGATCCCTGCCCGCCCCCGCGCAACGGCAGCACCACGTCCTCCAGAATCACGGTGGAGGTGGCCAGCAGGCACGCGGAGGCGGTGGACATCATCGCCGCAAGCGCGGCGGCCAGCACGAGGCCGCGCATACCGACCGGCAGCACTGCATTGACGGCATAGGCGAACGCAGAATCGGGATCGGCGAGCGGCGGCAGAAACACGTGGGCCGCGGCGCCGATCAGGCCACCGGCGGCGGCGTATACAAAGCAATACAGGGCCACGATCACGCCGCCGGTGCGGGCAACGCGCAAATTTTTGGCCGTGAAGACGCGTTGCCAGACATCTTGGCCAATGATGATCCCAAAGAAATAGAGGATAAAAAATGACACGATCTTCGCCGTGCCGATGTGTCCCAGATCCAAAAAGCCCGCCGGCAAATGGGCGGCCATGCCACTGAAGCCACCGGCGTGATAAATGGATGCTGGCAAGAGCACGAAGAGTATGCCGATCGTTTTGATCACGAACTGAACGATGTCGGTCACGGTCAACGACCACATGCCGCCCAACACCGAGTAGGCCACCATGACGATGCTGGAGAGCAAGATCGCTTGGGTGCGTGGGATACCGACAATCACCTCCATGACGGCACCGACCGCGATCGTTGCGGTGACGGCCACCATGAAGTCGTAAGCGGCCATGACCACGCCGCCGGCCATGCGCACTCGTCGCGAGAATCGACGGCCAAGCAGTTCCGGGACGGTGACGAGGTTCATCGCCAGGATTTTCGGGACGAACCACACGCTCAAGACGAGGATACCGAGGCCGTACATAAAGACGAGCCAGAGCCCGGATATCCCGTACTGGTAGCCGAGTTTGACGCCGCCCACGGTCGACGCCCCGCCAAGCACGATGGCCGCGAGCGTTCCGGCGTACAGGAACAAGCCGACGCTGCGACCGGCCACCAGAAACTCTTCCTGGCTGGTGATCTTGCGTTTGGCCCACACGCCGGTCAGCAAGATGCCCACCATGTACAGGGCCATCACTCCAAAATCGATCGTGACCATGGTCGCTCCACCGGCATCAACGAAGCAGCGACACTAGCCCGATCGGCCAACCCCCGCCACCCCTTTTGTGGGCCGCAGACCACCCGTCAACGGCGACCGTCATCAATCGGTAGCATCGCAGTGGCCTAATGGTCATATTCTCACCGGCGACCGAGGCCCCATGGATCCGTCATCTGCCGAGCCCCACAGCACGGCGTATTCGATGTCCGACCCCACCGTCCCGGCGGGCCAGCGTCTGCTCATCCGAGCGCTCGAAACGCTCTCCGGGCAGGCCTACCTGCAGCGCCTCTACGATCGATACCGGACCACCCAGAAAGACCCTGCGCGGTTTTGGGATGACTGTATGCGCCTGCTCGGGGTGCGCCTCGACTTGGCGGAGGGCGCCTTGCAGCGCATCCCGGCGACGGGCCCCTTGCTCATCGTGGCCAACCACCCCTACGGCATCATCGACGGCCTCATCGCCTGCTGGCTCGTCAGTCAGGTGCGCAGCGACTTCAAAATATTGCTCAATGAAGGGCGGTATGTTCCTGAATTAGCTGAAAAAGCGATTCGACTCGATACCGCGCCTACTCGCGAGGCCCAGCGCGCGAATGCCGCCAGCCGCCTCGCGGCCCGTCAGCAACTGGACGACGGTGGCGTGCTGATCATTTTCCCGGCCGGCGGCATTTCAACGTCGCCGGACGCCTTCGGTGCCAGCCCCGCCGTCGACGCGACCTGGCATCCGTTCGTGGCGCAATTGGTCGAACGGACGCAGGCACCGGTGCTGCCGATGTGGTTTGAGGGTCAGAACGGCCGTCTCTTCCAATTGGTGAGCCATTGGAGCCTTACCCTGCGCTGGGGGCTCTTGATTGGCGAGAACGTGCGGCGCACGCGCCGCCCCGTGCAGGTCGTGATCGGTGACCCCATTCCGGCCGCGGATTTGCCCAAGGATCTGGATCGGATGGCGTTGGCGCGCGAATTGTGCCGTCGCACGTATGCGTTGGGCGGTTGGCCCGACTCCTTCCTCGATGTGCAAGGCTCGTGGCCGGCGCCGTTGCTCCCCAAGGACGAGCGCCCGACACCGTTCGATGTGTTGGCGCGGTCGGTACCCATCGTGTTGCGACATCGCCATCGACCGAAGGTCAAAGCCAAGCGCCGACCGCTGTTGCCACGACTCCAGCGGATCCGCCTGCCGCTCAAGCCCGGACGTTCCCGGGCCTGACCGCGGGCTTGCCGATGGCCACCGGCGCCGGTAGCCTCGACCGCCCTAACGGAGGATGACTCATGTTGCGTCTCACGAAGCTCACGCCCGGAGTGCTGAGCGCACTCGTCCTCGTCGCCCTCTCCGCCACCGGCCGGGCGGACACCGCCGCCGACGCCTTTTCGGTGACCCCTAAAGACTCCACCACGGTGCGGCTGATTGCCTACGGCGATCAGCGCTTTACGGACCCCGCCGAAAAGGACGCGTCGCGGCCGGGTCCGCGTCAGGCGCTCGTCAAGCGGATAGCCGAGGAAACGGCCGATGCGGTGCTCATGACCGGTGACGTGCCGTGGCACGGCGGCGCCGTGAACGACTACACCGTCTACCAGCAAGAAACGGCCGTCTGGCGCGAGCGGAACATCGCGGTCTTTCCGGCGCTCGGCAATCACGAGTTTGCCGGCTGCGCCGAAAGCGAGTGCTTAAAGCACTGGTGGGACGCCAACCCATCCTTACGCGACCGTCGGTACTACGCGGTGAACCTCGGGACCGTCCGGGCGCTGGCGTTGGACAGCGCCCTGCCCTTTAACGTCGGCAGCCCGCAACGGCTGTGGCTGGAAAACGAGCTGGATCACCTCCCGAGCAGCACGCACTTCGTCATCCTGTTCTTGCATCACCCGCCCGTGTCGGCGCAGGAATCGGACCCGCTGCGCCACAACGTGCGACCGAGCGAAGTGGTGCTCGCCGACTACCTGACGGAGCGGGCGAAGCATCTGTCGGCGCGTCTACTCGTCATCGCCGGTCACGTCCACAACTACGAGCGTCGGGAGCACGGCGGCGTGGTGTATCTGGTCTCGGGCGGCGGCGGCGCCAAACCCTACGCGGTGAGTCGCGAGGGCGATCGCTACCAATCCCCCGGCGAACCCAATTTTCATTATTTGACGCTCGCAGCGACGAGTCAGCAGTTGCACGTCGAGATGCATCGCCTCGAGGACCCTGAGGCCGCCGTTCCCCATGAATTTGCCGTGCGGGACAGCTTCGACATCGCGTCGGTGTCGGCACGTTAAGCCACGTTCGCGTCGGCGCGGTCGATCGAACCGCGCCGACACCGGATCGGCACCGAGCTAAGCCGACTGGGGCTCGGTCGCTCGCGCGTTAACCGGCCGTGGCGCCGCAGTCGAGCCAGAGGACCTGGTACGGGGCGAGCGTTACGCCGTCGTGTAACGCGTGCGTGGCGCCACTCAGCAGATCGCGAGCACGCGCCGGTTGCGCGGCGAACACGCGCGCCGGGAGGCGTTGCGCCGATTCGCTGAAGTTCGCCAACACGAGGACATGGGCGCCCACCGCCCCGCGCAGGTACCCCAAGACATGCGGGGAGCCGGCGCGGAAGCCCTGACACTGCCCCCCAGCGAACACGGTGTGCACGCGACGCACACCGATCATGTGCCGCAGCCCGTCGTAGATCCGGCCCGCCACCGTGTCCGGGCGATGCCGCTCGGCATACCGCTCCGCATCGTAGGCTGGCCGGTGCACCCACCGGCTGTCCATGGCCTGATCGGGGTTGTCGAGGTAGCTGTGGTCGTTGAGTTGGCCCACTTCATCGCCGAGATACAGGAGCGGGATGCCGCCGCTCGATAGCGCAACGCTGTAAAGCAGCAAGACGCGCGCCACCCCGTGGACGTCGCCCTGCTCGACCCCGGCCAGCGACGCACTCGTACCGCAAATTCGGCAATCGCCCGTGAGCGGGTTGTCTTGAAACGGCACGCCGCGCGCGAAACTGCCCTCAAACCGATTCACGTAAAAACGGTTGAGGAACTGCCGATGCTCAAAGCCGTGAATTCCAAGTAAGGCCGCATCCTCGTCCGAGAACGTCCAACCGATGTCGTCGTGGCTACGAACGTAGTTGACCCAGGCGGTATCGGGCGCCAGGTTATGGCGCGTCTCCAAGGCCTGCTGCAGCAAATTCACTTCGCGCGTGGCGAGACTGTTCCACAGCAGCGCCATCTGCAGCGGGTTATACGAAATCTGGCACTCCTCGCGGGAGATGTACTTGACCACATCGTCCGGGTGCACGATCGCTTCCGACTTGAACAGCAGACTGGGCGAGGCGATGCGCGCGAGCGCGCTGAACGCACGAATGACCGTGTGGGCTTCCGGCAAGTTCTCGCAGGACGTCCCCATCCGCTTCCAGACGAACGCGACCGCGTCCATCCGCAGAAATTCCGTGCCGAGATTCGCGATTGCGAGCATCTCACCCGCCATCGCCGTGAACACGGCCGGATTGGCGTAATTCAAATCCCACTGGAAGGAATTGAACGTCGTCCACACCCAGCGACCGTCGGGCAGCTGCGAAAACCCGCCCGGATGTTGATCCGGAAAAATTTCCCGCAGGGTGCGATCGTATTGATCCGGGAGAGTCCGGTCGGGAAAGAAGTAATAGAAATCGTGGAACGCCGGGTCACCGGACACGCAGGCTTGTGCCCAGGCATGTTCGTCCGACGTGTGATTGAAGATGAAATCAAGGACGAGGCTGATCCCCGCCTTCCGAAGTGCAGCAGCCAGCGATTTCAGGTCATCCATCGTGCCGAGAGCCGGATTCACGTCCCGGTAACTGGAGACGGCATACCCGCCATCGCTGTTGCCTTCCGGACAGCGAAACAACGGCATCAAGTGCAGGTAAGTCAGCCCTAATTCTTGAAAATAGGGAATTTGCGCCTCGACGCCCTTCAGGTTGCCCGCAAATTTGTCGACGTAGCAGACACCACCGAGCATGCGCTCGGATTGGAACCACAGCGCGTCGCGCTCCCGTTCACGATCGAGCGCCTTCAGGTCAGCGGGACGCGCCACCCATGCGGAGTACGCGGTATTGAGCAGCGACCCGAGGAAACTCAGAAAATCCGGGCGCTCGCCGTACAGCGCGGACAATTCGCGAAACAGCGCAGGAAAATGGCGATCCAGCCGTGCCCGAAAGGCTGCGCCGTCGGCTGACGAGCACAGATATGCGCCGGCCTGCTCTAAGCCGGCCAGTACGTGCCGGTGGGCCAACGTTATTTGATGATCGATCGACAACACCTACAAGCCCCTCAACGCCGAGCGGGTCCAACGGTGGACTGCTGCCCGACATGGGCACCCCCCGGATTTACTCAAATCCCATGACTGCAAACGATCTCATACGGTGTTTTTTGATTCAAGTGGTTCGCGCCGAAATCTTTTTTGGGCGATGACCGGCCGACCCTCATCGGCATTAACCGGGGTCATATCCGTCCCAGGATCCAGAACTCTAACCTTTACTCGCAACTCCAGGGCCCTCGGCCCCGATCAAACCCGCTCACGTCACGTCGCCGTTTCCTCTCCGGACAGCGATCGTTGGCGGTAGACATGCTCCGCGAATTCTTCGCCCCTGCGGGACACCTGGGGAATCACCGTCTTCAGGGCTGTGTCTAACCAGATCCGTATCCGGTTCTCCAGCAAGTTCACTGGGAACCGGATCGGTTACGTGTAACGGTTTATGGACGCTGCCACGGTGGCTCATCCACCGCGGATTTAATGCATGGGGATCGAGTAGAGCGCTTGTGTCGTTCCATTGGTGAAGTACAGCGTCGATCCGGTGAGGTGTACCTGCCCTGGGGTCGCGTCAAACAACAGCGTTTTGCCGCCCGACGGACTCCAATCGTAGAGTTTCCCGCTCTCTTCGTACGCCACATAGCCACCGCTGGTACCGAACAGCGCACTCGTCAGCAATCCAGACAATGTCGACGTCGTCGACCCATCCGACGCCCGAATGGCCTGGGCAGTGACGGTGGAGACGCCCAGTGCTGACGTCGTCACCGTCTGATCCACCCACGCCAGCACACCGCCCGACAATTGAAAATTGGACATGCTGGTGGACAGAACACTAGCCCCGGTGGAGGCTATCGACTCGACGGACAACGTAAAAGGTGCCTCGGGCGGCGGCGCACTGTGATCCGTTTGCCATGCGATTCTCATGCCGTCGGTCTGAGGGTACAGAGACACCCCGTCAGCTGTGATGGGCTGCGAGGCATTGGTGGCCTGATCCCAGCGGTAGACGTTCGTTGTGTAGTGCTGGCTGGAGTCCTCAAGTTCAGCCCAATAAAACAGTGTCAATTGGCCGTTCGTGGTCGTGAAATCACAGCTATTGTTACCCACAAGCAAGACGCCCGGCGGAGCCGGCACAATCAGAGTCTGGCCGGTTACCAGGTTGTAGAGGGTGTATTGGTTCCAATTGGAACTGACAAGGCTCGCCCAGAGGACCCATGGGTAATGCATCGGCAATGCCTGATCGTAAATGCTCTGGGAGACGGCCAGATTCGATAAATTAGTAGCGATGCTGTCGCCTGGCGCCCAACCATAAATACTGGTCGCGCCGCCCGGCCGATCCGTACCAAAGCCCTGAGCGACCACATAGCCATTATCGGCAATCTGCCAACCCGTTAGATTCGTCAGTCCGGTCTGAGATAACACGGTGTCGGACGTTGCGGTATGGACGTGGATCGAAGCGTCGGCGGCGGCATACACGACATTCGTGCTTGTCGCGGCCAAGACTGAGGCGCCCGCGCCGAGTGTCAGGACCGGCGTGTAGACCAACGCCGCCGACGAAGCCACCGTCACTTGGCGAGTCACAGTACTCGCAAGACCTGAGCTATCCGTCGCAACCACGGTCAGCGTATAGGTGCCCGGCGTGACGCCCGCCAGACTGAAACTGCTGGAGAATGAGGATGCGGCGGATGTCAGTATCGGGAGACTCCCCAGAGTGGCACTGACGGAGACCGTCGCATTGGTTTGGTCGGTCGTGACGGTACCCGCGATGGCCAAGGTGCCAGTGACGATCGCGCCATCGATCGGGGTATTGACGGCGACGACGGGTGGGTTACTGAACGTAATGCTGATCGAGCTGCTGGCCGATACACCGGCGGTATCGGTAGCGGTCGCTGTGATGGTGTGTGCCCCTGAGCCTACAACTGACGTATTCAGGGGAAACTGATAAACATTCCCGCATCCCAAGCCGGCGCAATTGGGCGCAGACAGCGTACCGAGGGGTTGGCCGTCAATCGCTGCACTCACCGAGGCAATGCCATACACCGACGTCGCGGTGACATTCACGGACACAGTCCCCGATGTGCCGCTCACACCGACCTGAACTGCGACCTCAGGATTAGCCACCTGTACGGTTTGCCGCAATTCCAGATAGGAGCCCGGGGCTGTCTGAACTCTTGCGAGGATCAAATGCGAACCCGCCGTGAGGGAACTCGTATTCAGCGCCACACTGTATGCCGGAGCCGAAGAGCTGGATCCCAGAAGGTTGAGATCGACATACCAGTCCACCGACGAATAACCGGCGCCGCCCGAAATCGACAGGTTCACCACACCAGTGACAGGCTGATTTTGATTCAACTGAATGGTCGGCAGCGTGGCCGGCACCGTGATCGCGATATCGGTACTTCCGGCGGGGGTGTCCAGAGGCACCTCGTATCCGGTTTTTTGAGCAGCAACCCGTAAGGTGGTGGACACATTGGTGGTTCGTGCCCATGAAAGACTCGCTCCCGCGCCGCCCGTACCCGGTACCGAATCGATGGTCGACCATACACCGGAGACGTCCTTTTGCTCGACGGCATAGGGCGTGCCCGCCGGGAAGGTATCCGACCACTTTAATGTGGCGATTTTCGTCGTGGCGTCGAGCGCAGCGGTCAGGTTCGCGGCCTTCGCATTGGCCAAATCTACCGCTGTCGCCGTCGGCGCCGACGGTGTCGGCTGACTCGTTGAGGACGAGGCGCCGCCGCCACAGGCCGCAAGGCACCAGAAAAAACAGAGTATGAGTTTGAGTCCCTTCATCAGCCGCTCCTTGGCTTAACGTCCTGCTCGCGTCGCCGCACCGCGGCACCGTATCTTGGAAACCTCGGAAGGTCGCCCACAAAGCACCGGGACAATCTCGCCGTAAGCCGCTCAGAGCATCGCGTCTTTGTGTATCGACCTCACCCAATAATCCGCGCTTACCGCAGTGAATTCCACTACCCCATTTGAATATCCGATCCTCTCAGGATCGACATATGATCCATCATTAAGGAGCGACGCCCTCGATGATTCGTGGGCTGGCCCGTTTTGGATCTACCTCAGGCACGAGACATGGCCCTTCATTACCCACCGACTGCACGATACCCGGCCCGCAAACACAACACGCCCTCGCGTATCACACCCGTCCCGGCTCAGAATTTCGTGACCCCGTTAAGGCGACGGGCAAAGCATCGGCTTGCTCTGATGGTCATCACTGGACTGTGCATCGCTACGGCTTCTGCTGCGCCCGCAGACCTTGTTCTACTGCACGGGAGAATCTACTCCGGCACCAACGGTGTACCGGATGCCGAAGCCATCGTGGTGCAAGACGGCCGTATCGTCTATGTGGGAGCAGACGCGATCGCCCACTCTGCCATCGGCACCCAGACGCGTGTCATTGATCTCAAGGGTCGAAGGGTGGTTCCGGGTTTTCAGGATTCGCACGTACACCCGGCGGACGCACCCAATCCAGAGACCTCGCTCGATTTGCACGGACTCACAACGCGAACAGCCATTGCCCAACGCATTCGAAAGTTTGCTGCAACGCATCCACACTCTCCTTGGATCGTCGGAGACGGCTGGGACAAAATCGCGTTCCGTCCCAACGGACTCCCGACGCGGGAATTTCTCGACTCGTTGGTCCCAGACCGGCCGGCCTTCCTCACCGACAACTCGGGTCACTCGGCTTGGGTTAACAGTCGGGCACTCGCGGCGGCGCACGTGTCTGCCGACACGCCCGACCCACTGGATGGCCGTATCGAGCGCACACCTGACGGTCAACCCTACGGCGTCTTGCACGAAGATGCCGCTATGGATCTAGTCACGCCGCTATTGCCGGTCATTAGCGACGACGAGGAAGTGGCAAACCTACGGCACGCGCTAACGCACATGGTGCAACTGGGCGTCACCGCGGTCGAAGATGCCATGGCCACTCCTGCGGTCATCGCTGCGTACCGGACGTTAGCGTCACGCGGCGAATTGAGCGTGCGGGCAAACCTGTGCATGCCATTCCGACCCACGGAGGACGACAATGCGCAGATCGAGGCATTCATTGCACAACGAGAGCTCCTACCTGGACCACGATTGACGGCCAACTGCGTCAAAATTTTTCTCGATGGTGCGTATGCCTCGCACACGCTCGCCCTACTCGCGCCATACAGCGACGACCCGCGGTACGGCTCGGGATCGCTGTTCGTCGACGCAGCCCGTCTAAACCGGATAATTACACGCTTGGACGCCGAGGGCTTTCAGGTGCACCTGCACACTCAGGGCGATGGCGCCGTGCGCGCGGCCCTGAACGCGATCGAGTCTGCGCAACTTACGAACGGAACGACGGACAGACGCCACACCTTAGCTCACTTATGCCTCGTCGATACCGCCGACGTGCCCCGTTTCAAGGCGCTGAACGTCGTGGCCAACATGACGCCGCTATGGAGCCTCGGTGACGTCTGGGAGGCAGAGGACGGGCCGCGCCTCTTTGGTGCCGAACGCAGTGCCCGGTTACTCCCGGCACGAGAACTATTGAACGCTGGCGCCACACTCGCCTGGGGCACAGACTGGCCAGTCACCGACGTCTCTCCGCTCGCAGGTATTGAAACCGCAATCACCCATCGGTATCCCGGCGGAGTCGACCCAAAGGGACATCCCGACACGACTTGGCATCCGTCGGGCCGCCTAAATCTCGCCGAAGCCTTCAATGCCTACACGGCGGCAGGCGCTTACCTGCTTCACGAGGACGGGCTGCGCGGGCGAATAGCGGCGGGATATGCCGCCGACGTGGTGGTACTCAATCGCGACCCGTTTGCCATGCCAGCCCTAAACATTCACCGGATCCGGGTGGATTACACCATCATTGACGGACGGGTCGTTTATGCCCGTCCGTCTGCAAAGACCATCACTCCGCGTTCGCCTCTCGGCCAAACCGGTAATTAAGGCGTAAGCCAATGGTCCGGGGTTCGTTGGTGGTTTCGCGCAAATCGAAATTGCCGGTGTTGGAATACACGATGGCATTGGTATCCGCGAGGTTGCGAACGTAAACCTCCGCCAACCAATGCCCACCATCCGGATTGATGCCTACACGGAAGTTCATCAACGAATAGGCGGGCTGCAGAATGCGACCAAATCCCTTGGATCCGGCCACATGCAAGTCGTTCCACATATCGCCCTTATGGGCGACATCGAACTGCGCGTAGGCATTAAGGCTCCCACCGACGGAGCGCTGATAGCGGACATTGAAGCTATAACTGAAATAGGGAACGAACGGTAAGCGCTCGCCTACGTTCCCCTGGAAAGTCGCGTAGGCGCTATTAATGAGGTGGGAATCCGTGTAACTCCCCGAGGCTTGGGCTGACCAGTGATCATCCGGTTTCCATTCGACATTCGACTCTGCGCCGTAGATGCGAGCTTCACCGACGTTGACGTTAAAGCTACTCGGCGCACAGATATCAACGTCGTAAATAAGCGTCTGTAGATCTTTCCAGCGCATAAAATACGTGGCGCCATTAAAGATCAGGCGCCCGCCGCGACTCGTAGATTTCCAACCCAACTCAAAATTATTGAGAGTGTCCGGAACATATTGGTGAGGCACTCCGTTTGCATAACAACTGTCGGGATATCCGGAGTTCGACCCGCCGTCACGAAAGCCCTGCGAGGCGTCTGCATACAGAAGCAGTGCGTCACTGGACTTGTAGTTCAGACCCAGTTTTCCGTTCACCTTATGCGATGCGTTCGTCGATAACGAGGGTGTTGTGGGCGCGTAGGCGAACTGACCGTAGGCACTCTGGTAACGCGAATCCGCGTGGAAATGCACCGCACCCGCCTCGACGTTGAGTCGATCGGTCAAATCGTAACTTATGTTGGCGAACTCGGTCGTCTGCAGATAATCCGACCGAGTGCGATAGGCATACCATTCACCGGGCGGTAGCGACGATGCGGTGGTGCCGTACAGGGCCTCGTAGTATTGGAATGCAGCCCCGTCGGTCCGCAGGCCCGGGGTATAAAACGTACTACCGGAATCCTTGTCTCGCGTTTTTTCCCAATACAATCCTGTCAACCAATGCAGGCGTCCACCGGCTTTGGACGCGAGCCGCAACTCGTTGGACCATCGCTCCGGGTTGCTGTGGTACTCATAAAACTGGACCGGCACATTGCAACCGGTATAGGCCGTACCGCCATAGGTCGGATCACTGAGGCACGTAAACGCTTCGGTAATTCCGCCGGCATGATTCTGCATGTACTGGGAATATTCGTTGTTTTGTCTCGTGGGCAGTGCCCAGTAGGTGCTCGCATAGACGAGATCACCGATACCGACATCGCCATCAACATGGAAATCCAACATCCGTGCTTCGTGAAAGTGCGATTCCGGTCCAAAGCGCGAAACTTCCCGGGGTCCGTAGTTGGTTAGGTCCTCATCCCATGCCCCTAAACTCGTTTGGCGCTGAAAGGTCAGGGTCAATGTGGCGCTCCACGCGTCGCTCAAGACCCCCTTCAGACCCAATCGGCCGCCTTCCACATGCTCCTTGTTGTAGTTAGAACGCGCCCAGGCGCTGTTGTCGGATACGGTCCCATTGACCCACTGCCGGGTGGTCAGGAGATTATCGATAAAACCGCCTCGGTTATCGCTGAATGCCGATGCACGCAACCCCAAGACACCGTCGATAAGCGGCACATTAACGAAACCTTCGTAAGTCGAGTCGTTCGACCCGCCATGAATCATGGCGCCGTCGACATCTATGCCGGCGCTAAACGAATGCACGTCGGGTTTGTTGGTAATGTAACGGACGGCCCCGGACATCGATCCCGCGCCGAAGGTCGTACCTTGAGGACCGTTCAGGACTTCGATCTGGGCAATATCGTACAAATGCAAGTCCGGCTGAGTGCCAAACCAGCTGGTCGACATATCGTCTACGAAAAATCCGGTCGCCGAACTATTTGCGTAATTCGGGTTACTACCGTCCGACACACCGCGCATGACGAACAACTGTGTACCGGGCCCTACGCTGATAAACGAGATGGACGGCACCTTCTCCGCATAGTCATCGAATTGGGTGATCGCCAAATTCTGCAGATCTTTTTTTGTAAAGACGTCAATGCTGAGTGGCACAGACTGCAGGCTCTCCTCTCGCTTGCGCGCGGTGACGACCACTTCCTCTAATACGCCGCTCCCGCCGTCGGATGGGGCACCGCTCGCTCCTTGAGCGAGCGCCATCGACAAGACCGCAGTGACCGCAAATCGCAAGGCAGACAGTGGCGGACGAGAATCGTGGGCACCACCCAAATCGTTGAGCGCAGTCCGGTCCTTTTTCATGAATGACCCCCCCCGGCAATTAGACTGTATGCGACCAATCGTCATCTAAACCGTATCAAGATGCCATAATTCTGAGCACGACGGCATACTGACCGATGTCGGTATGCGCCCTATCCGGCTTTGCATCAATCCCCTAGCGCAACCGGTTCCGCCAACGCTTCACGCAATGGGCCCAGATGCGCTTCGAAATGGCGCCAGTAGCCGATGCTGGAACGATAAAGCGGTTGCCTCACTTGTTCTGCGCTCGCTGTGCGCACGGAACGCCGTGTCGCGTGGAACTGCAGACACGACGCTTCAAACTCGAGCCCACAATGGGTGAGTAAACGGCGGATCTGTGCTTCGGGATCGGCGACCAACGCCTCGTACTGCACGGTTAAGACCACGCCGGGCAATACAGACTCCCAGTGGCTCATGAGTCGCAGATACGTTCGGTAATAACGACCTAAATCGGTCAGGTCGTAACTGAAGGTTTGGCCCTCGGCGAAATGCTGCTTAAAAGCGCTCAAGCAGCAGTCCATCGGGTGACGCCGGGCGTCGATAATACGAGCATGCGGAAGAATCGTATGTATCAAGCCTATGTGACTGAAATTATTGGGCAACTTATCAATGAAGTGACAACGCCCAGACCGTAAAGGCTCGATTTCGCTCAGGTACCGAGCGCCCAAAGACGCCCACTCCTCGACCGGGATATCGGGTACCGCCTCGGGATAGCCGTTACGCGAGGGCGTTCGGTGATCGATGTCACGAACAATATTGAGGATATTGGGCAACTCCATCGTGCCTTCCACCGCGGAGTGACTCGCCAGTATTTGCTCGATCAACGTCGAGCCAGAACGGGGCAACCCGACAACGAAGATGGGAGATGAACTGGGATCGCCAACGCCCGATCTCTCCGCGAAGAACTCGGCATCGAAAATCGCCTGAATGCGGGCTGCTCGTGCATCGAACGCATGACCATCAAACGGGCTGTCGCGTCGACGCCTAGCATTGCCTTTCGCATAGTGTTGGAACGACTGCGTATAGTCTGCGCGCTGCTCGTACGCTTTACCCAACGCGAAGTGCCACTGCGCTTCCCCCGCCGGATCGTGTGCCGGGTCGGCGAGGCGCTCTTCCATCGATGCGACTTCCTCGTCCGTAAACCGATAGTTCTTTAGATCCGCGAGGCTCCAACAGGCTTCTGCGTTAACCGGATCGAGTGCCCAAGCGGCCTTATACGCGGCTTCGCTTTGTGCGCGCTGGCCGAGCGTCTTATGGATATGGCCGATGGAGGTCAGCAGCCTCACTTCTGTGGGCTTCAATCGAGCCGCGACCTGATAGGCCTCAAGCGCTTCCTCCTGGCGCAATAGTCGCGCTGCCGACGCCGCTGTCGCTATCCAGCTTTGCGGATTTTCAGGTTCCAGCCGGCGTAATAACGCGGCCGCCTGCGCAGCCTCGCTCAGACGACCGAGTTCCAGCAGGGCGGGCCCAAGACCCCGCCATGCCAACGGTACATAGGCGGACTGACGCAAGGCATGCCGGAGTAACCGCTCCGCGTCACGCGGCATGTCCGCCCCGAGTGACAGCGCAGCGAGCCCGCACAATGCGGAGACATGGGCGGGATCCTGTTGTAGGACCGCCCGAAAATGCATTTCCGCAGCCTCCCGATCGTCTGCCAACAATCGGGCGGTGGCGATCTCAATGCGCGCGCGTTGCGGTTCGCATTCCCTCGCCCTTTCGAACGCGATGCGGGCATCGTCCATTTGATTCAGGTCGACCAGAATGTCTGCGTATGCCAGCCAGGCTCTCGGGTGCTGCGCCTCCCGCGACAGTACCGACCGCACGTGTCCTCTGGCAGAGCTCAGTTCACCACAGGCGCGTAGGCAGCGTGCCCGATCTACGGTGACGTCGCTGGGTACGTCAACGGCTGCGCACAGCCTCTCGAGTATCGAACGTGCCTCCTGAGGGCAATTTTGGTCTAACAGGGCGACGGCCAGCAGCCACTCAGCGCGCCGATGGCCCGGTCGCTGTTGCAGCCACTGCCGCAAGCCTAATTCCGCCGTCTTGGCGCGGCCGGATTTCAGCGCAAATTGCAACGTGGTCAGAGACGCGTCGACAGACGTCATTGGATGACCCGATCGGTGGCTAAGACGCACCAACCCATGGTTGGCCCTGTATGAGAACGCGCACGGACTCTAGCACGCCTCACTGAAGCGCCGAATCTCTGCGCAGGCACAGCGTCAAGCGTCGGGGTAGAACCGGATACCCATGTCATTCCCCCGTAAAGAGACGAACGTGGCAGAGTAATGGCTCCGCGATACCGTAAGGGCGCAGCGCATGGCACCGTCAAACATCCCCAGGACGGCCTGGTCGGACGCACTCGAAATCCGTTCAATCGACTACATCCCCGAGAGCGAACGCCACGGCGGACTCGCCAGCCAATTCACGCTCTGGCTTGCCGCGAATCTGCAGATCACTGCGATCGTGACGGGCGCCCTGGCCGTCGTCTTCGGCGGAGACGTGTACTGGTCCTTGATCGCCCTCTTTGTCGGGCAGTGCATCGGCGGCGCCGTCATGGCGTTACACGCCGCCCAAGGCCCCCAGTTGGGCTTACCGCAGATGATCAGCTGTCGTGTCCAGTTCGGCGTCTACGGCGCGATGATCCCGATCATTGCCGTGTGCCTCATGTACATCGGTTTTTCCGCCAGCGGATGCCTGCTCGCCGGGCAGGCGCTTGGGCAACTGCTCGGTATCGATGAGGCGTGGGCGATCGCTGTGTTTGCCAGCCTCATCGTGGTCGTGACGCTCCTCGGTTATCGGGTCATTCATCGACTCGGACGGATCGCGAGTGTCGTGGGCGTCGTCGCGTTTGGCTACCTCTTCGCGCGCCTCTTCGCCACGCAATCGGTCGATACCTTACTGGCCGATCGGCACTTCACTTGGGCTAGTTTTCTCCTCTCCATGTCGTTGTCGGCCTCCTGGCAGATTGCCTATGGACCGTACGTCGCCGATTACTCGCGCTATCTGCCCAGACAGACCTCGGTCGTGCGCGTTGTCACCGCGGTGGGCTTAGGGTCAGTCATCGGTTCACAGATCGCCATGACGTTCGGCGTGTTTGCGGCGGCCCTCGCCGGCAAGGCCTTCGCGCACCACGAAGTGTCCTATATCGTGAGTCTGGGCGGTACGGCCGGTGTCGCGGCTCTGCTCTTTGGCGCCATTGCTTTTGGCAAAGTCACGGTGACGGCCCTGAACGCGTACGGCAGTTTCATGTCGATGGCGACGATGGTCAGCGGATTCCGGGGTCGAGTCCGCGTCTCGGTGCGGCACCGCCTCGTCTACATCATCGCGATGGTCAGTGCCGCGGCACTACTGGCCATCATCGGTCGGCACAGCTTTCTCAAGTCGTTTGAGTCGTTCATTTTGTGTTTGCTGGCGGTGTTCACGCCGTGGAGCGCGATCAATTTGGTCGACTACTACGCGTTCACGCGATCCCGTTACGACGTCCCGGCCCTGAGCGATCCCGACGGACGTTACGGGCGCTGGAACCGCACAGGCATCCTGATTTACCTGATCGGCATTGCTGTGCAGATTCCGTTCTTGTCGACGTCGTTCTACACGGGCCCCTGGGTTGAGGCGCTCGGGGGCGTCGATATCTCCTGGCTCGTCGGCCTCATCGTGCCCGCACTGCTGTACTACGTCTTCGGCCGGGCCTCACGCAACCGGGCGCCGCCGCAGTTGATCCTTCCGCCGTGACACACGGCGACACAGAACGGCACGACAGGGTGCCGTTCGCGCCTCACGGGTGAAGATCGACCGACTCCAGCTCCTGCGTGTAGCGCTCGTTGCGGACACCGCCGGCGCTGTAGTACTCCTCCACCGATTTCACCCACCGCTTGACCGACGGCACGTACCAGAACGCCTTGTAGGTTCGACCTGCGACGGGCTCCGCCTCTGTTTTCGCGGCCTGCGTCACCATCGTGGTTCCGTTCGCACTCGTTTGGGCGCTCTGCGCCACGGTTTGGGTGGGCTCCAGCTCCGCCGTCCAGCGCCCCTCCGCCTCGACTTTGATGGCATCAAAATGCCCGGCCGGCACGTCCACGCCGTCATGGCCAATCACCGTGTAGTGGTGATCCCATTCCTCGGAACGGTGTGCCTTGTTCGGGTGCTGCTCGACGTAGCGGATCTCCCACGTCTGACCCACGGTCAGCGGGAACGCGAGCGGTTGATTCACCACGGTTTCGTGTCCATTCACGTCCCGGCGCCGACTCCAATCGAGTCCAGCAACCAACTCCTTCGGCGGTTGCGTCGAGCCCACCGGTTGGGTGGAAAAGTAGAGCGACGAGCCGGTCGCTCGGATCACCTTAAACTCGATGGAGGACTGCGACCACCCCGAAGGCCCCTTTTCCTCCGTGACCCGGTACGTCCAGCGGTCGTTCGGCTGATAGGTCGGGGCGGTCAGCGTCTCGGCCAACGACACGCTCACGCAGCACACCGCAGCCGTCGCGATCAGGGCTCGGATCATGGTAACGCTCGAGTGGGATAGAGGGTGCTCAGTATAGAGCCCTACTGAGGGTGCCACGAGCCCTTCCCGCACCCACTGGCGCCGCGGGGCGACGTCCGTATCGACCGCAACCGACTGGCGGGTCCGGAACGGGACATGCGAAACTGAAGCCACTTTAGTTTCGGTGTGATCGTTCTTTGACTACGTTGCCCTCCCCGACGCTGCAACACACGGCGTTTTACAAGTTCACGCCCGCCCAAGACGTGGACGCGGCCATCGCGCGCTTAAGAGCACTCACGGTGGATCTCAAGGGCAGCATCCTCGTCGCCCCGGAAGGCATCAATGGGATGGTGGCAGGCGATGCTGCGGCGCTGGATGCGTTCGAGGCCGCCTTGGTCGCGTTGCCCGGCTACGCCGGCACCGTGTTCAAGCGCACCGACTGCAAAACGGCGCCCTTCAATAAGATGAAGGTCCGCCGCAAGGCCGAGATCGTGCCGTTGGGGATCTCCGGCGTGGACGTCACCCAAGGGATGGGCATTAACGTGAGCCCCGCCGAGTGGCGGACATTGATCGACCAAGACGATGTCGTGTTACTCGATAATCGCAACAGTTTCGAGTATCGGCTGGGCCGCTTCCACCAGGCCATCGATCCCGGCGTCACCCACTTCCGAGATTTTCCCGAGTACGTCAAAGCGCATCTTGACGAGTGGAAATCGACCGGCAAACGCGTTGCGATGTACTGCACCGGTGGCATCCGCTGCGAAAAGACGACGGCGTGGATGCGGGACTTTGATATTCCGGTCTATCAACTCGAAGGCGGCATCCTGAATTACTTTAAAGAGATGCCGGACGCCGAAAAGGATTGGGAAGGCGAGTGTTTCGTGTTCGACAACCGCATTGCCCTCGACACGAAGCTGCAAGAAACCGCGACGACGCTCGAAGACGTGTACCAAGGGGAGCCGGATGGCGAGTGGCGATTGAATCGCGCCCGCCGGTTGCAAGGCGACGGCGAGTGACCGTGTCGAGGGCGCCGCTGCCGATCCGTGACGGGGTCGGACCGGCCTGCGTCGCGCTGCCGATCGGTCCCTGGGTCACCACCCTGGATTTTCTGATCGCCCGGTTCCCACACGTCGCACGCCCCGAACTCGAAGCACGGCTGACCCGCGGGGACATCGTCGACGACACCGGTACCCCCGCCGTGGCCGACGAACCGTATCGGCCGCACCGAAAACTGTATTACTACCGCGCGCTCGAGCACGAACCGCGTATTCCGTTTGAGGCACGCATCCTCTATCAAGACGACTACCTGATCGCCGTCGATAAGCCGCATTTCTTGCCGGTCACTCCGAGCGGCCAGTACCTGCAAGAGACCTTGCTGGTGCGACTCGTTCGGCAATTAGGGATCGCATCGTTGGCGCCCATGCACCGGCTCGATCGCGAAACCGCCGGCGTGGTGCTGTTTACGGTCCAACCCGCGCTGCGGGGCCAGTACCAGGACCTGTTTACGCGTCGCGTCGTGCAAAAAGAGTACGAAGCGATCGCCCCGCACCGGGCGTCCCTCGACCTGCCGATCACACGCCGCAGCCGTCTTGTCCGTGGCGAGCCGTTCATGCGGATGCGCGAGACGGCGCTGGGCGAACCCGGCGATATCAACGCACAAACGACCATTGAGCGTTTGGAGGCGATCGATAACGACTGGGCGCGGTATCGACTGATCCCGCTGACCGGTAAGAAGCACCAGTTACGGGTACACATGGCGGGGCTCGGCATCCCGATCCGACACGATGTGCTCTACCCCACCCTGCAGGCCTCGACCGTCACCGACACGACCGACTACAGCCGCCCGCTGCAGTTACTCGCGCGGCGCATTGCATTCACCGACCCGATCACAGGCCGCCACCGCGAGTTTTGCAGCGAGCGGACGCTGCCGGCGGCTCCCGAGGACGGCGACGAGGGGGCTGGCGCCCCCGCGTGACCGGCTCGGGCGCCCGTCCTCAGCCACCCACCCGCAGCGCCTCGGCCGGCGGTAGGGCTGCGCGCTGGGGCCTGTGAGATACTGACGTTCCCGGCACTGCGGTCCTTGCCCGCGATCGTGGCCCCGGGACTGCAAGAGCCAGATCCATGAAGACTGAAGATACCGTCGCTCGCGCCGCACTCTCTGCGCGTGACATCCGCTTAAGCCTCGCCGCCGTGCTGATCAGCGACTTCGGCGTCGGCGTTCTGTTCGGCTTTCAGCCGCCGCTGATCGCGTTCCTGTTGGAACGGGCGGGCCACTCCAACTTCATGATCGGCATGGTCGTCAGTATCGGTACCTTGGCCGTCATTCTGCTGGGGCCGCTGTATCCCTCGATGCTCACGCGCATCGGCATGCGGCGATCCTTGGTCGGCGGCATATTGCTCGCGGTGCTGCTCATCTTGGCGATGCCGCTCTACACCGGCGCCCCCGCGTGGCTGGTCAGTCGCTTTCTCAGCGGTGTCGGTTTAGGACTCGCGTGGATCGCGAGCGAGATCTGGCTCAATCGCCTCGCCACCGACGCCAACCGCAGCATCGTCATGGGCCTGTACGCCACGGTGTTTGCGCTCGGCGTGTTCGCAGGACCCTTGTTGCTGGAATTGACCGGAACGGAAGGTCTCGCGCCGTTCGTGGTGGGCGCGCTCGCCGTGGCCGTCTCGGTCGTGCCGCTCATGCTTGTCCGGCACGCGCCCGCCGCCGAGCCGGAACACGCATCGTCGCGCGGCCTACTGCGCGTCATGGCGACGGCGCCCGTGGTCATGTTGGCCGCCCTCACGGCCGGACTCGTCGAATCAGCCGATCTCTCGCTGCTGCCCTTGTTCGGCTTGAAGTACGGACTCTCGGAGACCGCGGCGTTGCGGTTGGTGTCCGTCTTTCTGGTGGGTAACGTCATCCTGCAATTGCCGATCGGGCATTTAGCCGACCGCTACGGGCGCCGAAACATCTTGTCGGTCTGCGCCGTGATCAGCACCGTCGGACCGCTGCTCCTGCCGCTCGCACTGGGGCACGCCTCGCCGTGGCTTTGGCCGGTGCTGTTTGTCTGGGGCGGCACCATGTACAGCTTCTACACGCAAGGGATCGCTCTGATCGGCGATACCTACCCGTCGCATGAGTTGCCCACGGCCAATACCGCGTTTGTGATGGTGTATTGCGCGGGCGGGATGTTGGGCCCCGGGCTCGGCGGCATCGCGATGGACCTCTGGCACGCCGATGGCTTTGTTCTCCTGGTCGCCAGCGCCGCCCTCGTATTGGCGCTCGGGATTGGTCTTGAGACGCTGCGGCGACGCACCGCAAGGGCGGCCTGATTCTGTCGGCCGACTGGACAGACCGCCCCAACCGTTTTACAACCGACCGGGCGACACGCGGTCGCGACGGACATTGAACCGATGGACCACGCTCAAGCGGCACTGCTCGCGATCATCAGCCTCGCCGCCGTCCTTTTTCTCGTGAGTTGGTGGCGGACGGCCCGCAGACACCCGGACTGCCGACGCCCGTCGGCGCTCGAAATAGCCATCGGCGTCGTCACCAATTTCTTCGACACGCTCGGCATCGGCTCCTTCCCGACCTCGACCAGTCTCTTTCGGCTGAAGCGCATGGTGCGGGACGAAGACATCCCGGGCACCCTGAACATCGGGCATGCGCCGGCCGCCATTGCCGAAGCGCTGATCTTCATCACCGCGGTCAACGTGGATCCCCTGCTCCTCGTGTGCACGACCGCCAGTACCGCGCTCGGCGCGTGGACCGGCGCAGGGTGGGTCGTGCGGTTGCCGACCCGGTCCTTGCAGTGGGTGTTGGGGTGCGGGTCCTTGATTGCCGGGCTTCTGTTTATCGCGGTGAACGTGCACTGGCTGCCCGGCGGCGGTGAGGCGTTTGCGCTCGCGGGGTGGCGCTTTGGCGTGGCCATTGGCGCGACCTACGTACTCGGCGCACTGATGGCCGCCGGCGTCGGATTATTCGGGCCGTGCATGATCATTCTGTCGTTGCTCGGGATGCACCCGATCGCCGCCTTCCCCATCATGATGTCGGCGGGAGCGCTGCAACAAATCATCTCGGGCATACGCTATCTGCACACCGGTCGATATGCGTTCGGCACCGCAGTCGGGTTGGCCATTGGGGGCGTGGTGGGTGTGATCATCGCGGCCTACCTCGTCAAGTCGCTACCGGTGACCGCCCTGCGTTGGCTCGTCGCGCTGGTCGCGCTCTACGTGGCGGGGTCGTTCTTACGCAGCGCCGTACGCTCAACCCCCACGGTCTGACGGCCGTGGGCGCCTAAGCGTGGCACACTGGGTACCCACCCTCGCCGAAATGTGCGCTGCGGTGACAGGAGGTCGACGATGAGATGGAATCGCAGTCGAGGGTTGTCCCTCGCCCTACTCGCTTGCCTGCTGTGCATTGGAGGTCGCGCCATGGCCATCGAAGAACCCGCGTTTAAGGTCGACGTACACGACGGCGATTTTGAAGTGCGCACCTACGGTCCGCGCATCGTCGCCGAAACCGTTGTGCCGGGCTCGCTCAACGAGGCCTCGAATGCCGGCTTTCGGCGCGTGGCGGGGTATATCTTTGGCCGTAACCGACTGCGCGAAGGCGGCAGCGCATCGATCGCCATGACGGCGCCGGTCACGGTGAGTCAGTCGACCAAGATTGAGATGACCGCGCCGGTGACCACGAAGCCGGAGAACGACGGCTACCGTCTGCAGTTCGTGATGCCCGCGCAATACACGATGGACACGCTGCCCATTCCGCTCGATCCGACGGTGCATCTGAGTGAGCGGCCGGCGGCGACCTTTGCTGTCATCCGCTTTTCCGGGTTTTGCGGCGAAAGCAAAGTCGCGCAACGCACCGCCGCCTTGCAAGCCTGGATCCGGCAACACCGCTACACACCGATCGGCATCGCTGAACTGGCGCGCTATGACCCGCCGTGGCAGTTGCCGTTCTGGCGACGCAACGAAATCTTGATCCCCATTGCTCCGCCGGCGACGAAATAGGTCGCCGATTGCGGACGTCGCTCCCGAACAGTCCATCATTCCGTCAGCGTTGCTGCACCGAGGACGCTGACGGTTTCACGTGAGGTTCCCCCGATGAGCACAGTGTCGCGACGCTTTTTTCTGGCCGGTGCCGCAGCCGCACTCCCTCTCAGCGCCGCAGTGGCAGTTCGCCGTGACGCTGCAGGAGCGAGCGTTGCTGAGGCCGAAGGCGCGGCCGACACGATCATCGTGGGAGCGCGCGTGTACACGATGGATGCGCAGCAACCGCGCGCCGAAGCCGTTGCGCTGCGCGGCGACCGCATCCTAGCGGTCGGTCGTCGGGACTACGTGAGCCAGTGGACGACTGCGCACACGCGCGTCATCGATGCGCACGGACTGACCTTGCTGCCGGGCTTCATCGATGCGCACAGTCACCCGTTGCTGCAAAGCGTCGCCACCGGCGTGGACGTGGGGCTTGCCAGCATTGCCGACGTGAAAGCGGCGTTGGCGCGCAAAGCCGCTGCAACCCCTCCGGGACAGTGGGTCACGGGCATCATGTACGACGACACCAAGTTCCGCGAAGGACGCGCGTTGACGCGCAGCGATATCGATGCGGTGGTGAGCGATCACCCCGTGATCGTCCGCCATCGCGGCGGGCATACGGCCGTGGTGAACTCCCAAGCGTTCGCCCTGGCCGGCATCACGATCGACACACCGGACCCGGTCGGCGGCAAGTACTTCCGGGAGAACGGTGCGCTCACCGGCAAAGTGGCGGAGCTCGCGGTCGAAGTCTTCGATCGCGTCGGCGTCTGGCCCGTCGAAGACCGCGCCACGAGGGCGCAGTCGGCCGCCCTCATTTCCCGAAAAATGGCCGCGTGTGGTCTGACGTCCACGACTGATGCCTGGACAGAGCGCGATAATTTCATTGCCTATCAGGACGCGCGCGCGGCAGGCGAATTGTGTTTCCGCATCAGTTGCATGCCCAGCGGCCGCTCGGACCTGTACACCGGCCTCAAGATGGCCGGACTGCGCTCGGGTTTTGGCGATGAGATGATCCGCATCGGCGCCGTGAAGTACGCCGCGGACGGCTCCGCGTCGGAGCGCACCATGCGCATGAGCACGCCGTACACGGGGCGCCCGGAGGATTTTGGCATCCTCACCATGGACCAACAGCAGATCGACGACGCCGTGCAAGACGCGCTCGCCAACGGTTTCCGCATCGGTATCCATGCCAACGGGGACGTCACGATTCGGATGGTCTTGGATGCCTACGAGCGTGGCTTGAAGGGATGGGTCGGGCCCAATCCGCGTCTGCGCATCGAGCACTGCTCACTGGTGGATCCCGAGATTATCGCTCGCATCAAAGCACTCGGCGTGATTCCGGCCCCGTTCTACACCTACGCCTATTACCACGGCGAAAAATGGTCCGAGTACGGCGATGCGAAGATGGAGCGCATGTTCACGCATCGCAGTTTCATCGATGCGGGGATCCCCGTGGCACCGGCGTCGGATTTCACCCCCGGGCCCTATGAGCCGATGATGGCGTTGCAGAGCATGGTGACCCGTAAGGATCGCTCGGGCCACGTGTGGGGTCCGTCGCAACGGATCTCCATTGATGAGGCGCTGCGCGTCTGCACGGTGAACGGCGCCTACGCGTCGTGTGAAGAGGACCTCAAGGGATCACTGACGCCCGGTAAGTTGGCGGACTGCGTCTTGCTCGGACAGGACCCACACGACACGGATCCCGATCGATTGGTGGATATCCCGATCGCACGAACGATCTTGGGCGGCAAAACCGTCCACGAAGCCTAACGACGCACACTGAACGAATGGAGCATCCGCCGTGATACGGATAGTTGGTTTGACTCGCCCTCTCCTCGCTACGCTGTTGGGCATGACGGTGGCATTGGCGGGCCCCGTGGCGGCCGCGCAGCCACCGATCGGTCATGTTTTCATGATCGTTCTGGAGAACAAGGGCTTTGAGGACACCTTCGGGGCCCACACCCAAGCGCCGTACTTTGCGCACGAACTGACCCGCCAAGGGGTGCTGTTGACCCAATATTTCGGGACTGCGCATTACAGCCTCGGCAATTACTTGGCGATGATCAGCGGCCAGGGCGGCACGCCGCAGACGCGTGACGATTGCGAGACCTTTGAAGACTTCGTATCCAGCGGCACCACCGCGGATGGTCAAGAAATCGGTCACGGCTGCGTCTATCCCGCACATACGAAAACGCTGGCCGACCAGCTGCAAACCGTGGGTCGCTCGTGGCAAGGCTACATGGAAGACATCGGCAACAACCCGCAACGCGAAAACGCACGCTGCGGTGCACCGACCATCGGGGCCCCGGACCCGACGCAAAGCGCCCAAAAGGGTGACCAATACGCGGCCCGCCACAATCCGTTCGTGTACTTCCACTCACTCGTCGACAGCGGTGCGTGCGCCGACCATGTCGGTCCGCTGGCACAGCTATCCAAGGACCTCGAGACGGTCGCAACGACACCCGCCTTCGCGTTCATTACCCCAAACCTGTGCAACGACGGCCATGACGCACCGTGCAAAGACGGTGCTCCGGGCGGTCTCGTGTCGGCCGACGCCTTTCTGAAAACCTGGGTTCCGCGCATTCTGGAATCGCCAGCCTTTCGCAAAGACGGCCTGCTGATCGTGACCTTCGACGAAGGCGACAGCGTTCAAACGACGCTGCCCGATGGCCGGATACAAGACGTGTTTGAAGGCCAGTCGTGCTGCGGTCAACAACCCGGCCCGAACATCGGTCCATTCCCGGCGATCGAGAGCGATGACCATTACGTCACGAAGCTGCAGAGTTTCGGGGGTGATCGGACCGGCACGGTCTTGGTCTCCCCGTTCCTGCGCGCCGGCGCCGTGTCCACCACCCCTTTCAATCACTACAGCCTGTTGAAAAGCATCGAGGATCTGCTCGGTACGCGCGGCCACCTCGGTTACGCCGCGCAACCCGGGTTGATCGGTTTTTTCGACGCGGGTTCGGACATTCAAACGGCTACACACGCAGTGCTCCCGGCGAAGGCTCATCGCTGAATGTGGAATCATCGAGCCAAACGGGAGCGGCCGTGCGGGCCTCATTCTGCTGCGCGACTGCCCAAAGTCGCCGATAACGTCGCCGTCGGCAATGCCATTCAACTCGCGCTGGACCGGGCGCTGCGTACCGAACGCCGGTTGTCCCACTTAACCGTCGCAGGCCTACTGCTGGTCTGCGCCGGCGCGGCGATGGTCATCCGCCCTTTCGGTCCTACCCTATCCAATCCCAGCATCGTTCCGAAGGCCGATCCCTACGCTGGGCTGGCGCTCCTCCAGTCGCTCCCGTTGTTCGCGACGCAAGTGCCCGGCGCGGTCGCCATCGTTCTGGGCGGCGCTCTGCTGCTCTGCGTACGGTGGCTACGCCGTCACATTCGGAATGCGGAATCGTTGGATTAGCGACGCATCTTTGGTGAGCGGCCACAGACAACCGGTCGGCCATCGCGAGCGTATGGCGTACTCGAACCAACGACGAGAGAAACTTAACCCGCCTGCCGTATGATTCACGGTCACACCGTGAGAGTTGTTAGCATCACTGCTGCGACGGGTCGGCACGCACCGGAGTCGGCGAGTGCTTCACTGCATGGCCGAGACGGGTCTGATGTCCACCCACACCGGACGCGCAATCAATCTGATCCGCTGGAGATCCGCATGCCCACTGTTTTACCGGGGACTCGACGAACCCACGCGCTGTTACTGCTGATGCTTATGGCGTGCGGACTCGCCGCGTCGACTACGGCGCAGGAAATTCACGTTTATTCGATCGACCATTTCCCGTTGGAGAATGGCACCGTGCTGCCGCGCGCGAACGTGCGCTACGTGACCTACGGGACGCTTAATGCCACGCGCAGCAATGCGATATTGCTGCCCTCCCATTACATGGCGGACGGGCACGGCTACGAGTGGCTGATCGGAAAAGGTCGTGCGCTGGATCCGGACCGCTACTTTCTGGTAGCGACCGAACTGTTCGGCAATGGTCATTCGTCGTCACCCAGCAATACACCGGAACCGTTTCACGGTCCTCGATTTCCCGTTACGACCATTCGAGATAACGTCACCGCAGTACACGACCTTTTGGTCCGTGAACTCCATATCGATCATCTAACGGCCATCATCGGCTTTTCGATGGGTGGCCAGCAGGCCTTCCAATGGGGCGTCAGCTACCCAGACTTCGCGGACGCCATCGTCGTCACGGCCGCCACGGCCAAGACGTGGCCGCACGGCGTCGTCCGGTTGGAGGGGCAGATAGCCGCCATTACCGCCGACCCCACTTTTAATGCGGGGAATTACGCGGAACAGCCGGTCCACGGAATAGACGCATTTGGCCTGGTCTGGACCGCTTGGCTGTACTCTCAGCAATGGTGGCGGGACGAACTGTGGCGTGCCGACTCCCCTGCAGGGAGCACCTTCAGCTCCGTGCTTGCGAGCTATAGGCACGATTTTATTCCCGGGGCGGATGCGAACGATTTGATACTGCAAATGCGCACGTGGGAGCAGCACGATATCGGCACCACGCCCGGTTTTGACGGCGACATTAAGCGGGCGTTGGGTTCCATCCACGCCCGCCTCCTGTACATGCCCTCGGCAACCGACCTGTACTTCCCGGTAGAGGACGCGCGTTTCGAAGCACCCTTTATCCCTCACGTCACGCTCAAGCCAATACCGTCGCTGTGGGGACACACCGCGGGCGCCGCCAGCAATCCCGAAGACGCGCGCTTTCTCAATACTGAAATTGCTGCGTTCTTGGACGCATCAACCCGGCAGCCATAGGCAGCGAGGACGATCGTGCGGGCAGGTCTCTGGGCGTAGAGCCGCGAGTGACTGAAACCCTTACGGCTGGCCGAGACTACTGCCTCACTTAGCGCTCGTACCGTGAGTCACACTCCCGGGGCATCAAAACTCAAGCCGAATTTGCGGATCCATACGCTCCTTGACCAACGGCTGGCGCTTTCGCGCTGTCGACGGGATTCCGGCCTTCCGACTGCCATGTTTGGCCACAATCGCTTGAGCCTCTTGATAGTGCTCCATCCCTCGGCGCACCGAATAGAGCGCGTCGCGAGCCGCGCGTCCTGCGACCGCGTGGTCGACAATCGGTGGCGGGTACGCTAACCCGTTAGCGCCCGGCCAGAGCCAAGGCTCGTGCAGATACTCGTCCGGGACGGATGCCAGCTCGGGCACGTAGGCCCGCACGAACTGTCCGTCCGGGTCTTGGTCACGCCCCTGCTTTACCGGGTTGTAGACCCGCATCGCGTTGATGCCGGTCGTCCCCGACTGCATCTGCACCTGCGACCAGTGAATGCCCGGCTCGTAGTCGACGAACTGCCTCGCGAGATGCAAACCCGTCTCGCGCCACGGCAGCCACAGGTGATAGCTCGCGAACGACATCAGCATCGCGCGCATTCGAAAGTTGATCCAACCGTGCTGATCGACGGCTCGCATGCACGCGTCGATAAACGGGTAGCCGGTGTTGCCGGTCGTCCAGGCGGTTAACCGCGCCGAATCCGCCACGTCCGGCCGCAGTCCATCATAAGCCCGGTGTAAATTCTCGAATTCGATCCTCGGCTCATCCTCCAGTTTCTGCATGAAATGGCAGTGCCAGTGCAGTCGCGCCAAAAATGACGTCAACGACGCACGCCAGCGTGCCGCCGCAGGATCGTCGGATTCCTCGAGGGCTTGCCGGCGTGCCCACGTCGCCTGCGCCACTTCGCGCATCGACACGGTTCCCCACGTCAGGTATGGCGACAGTCGGGAACTGGCGCGGAATGCGGTCACGGGACTCGACATCTGGAAGCGATACTCGCGACCGCGCTGAGTCAGAAAACTGCGCAGCGTGCGCACGGCTTCCGCGCGCCCGCCGGGTTGTCGGTGAGGACACGGGTCGGGCGGCAGACCCAACTCCGCCGCCGTTGGTATGTGTGTCGGCCAATGACCCTGGAGGGGACGCAACGCGGTCGGCGCCGGCACGCGCGGCTCGGCCATCTGCCGATCCCACGCCTTCGCCCAGCCGTCCCGGGACGCCAGCCGACGTCTGACCCCGAAGGGGCGGATCTCATGCCACGGGACGCCCGCCTCGCGGGCCCAGGCCTGCACCGCCCGGTCTCGCGCGTAGGTCCACCCGTTGCCCGTCTCCTCGTGACTCCAGAGGGCCGCAATGCCCTCGCGTGCGTGCAGACGCCGAAAAATGGACACGGCGTCGCCGACGAGGACGCACAACGGCTGCCCGAGCGTTCCCAAGGTCGCCTGCAGTTCACGAAGACTGTCCGCCGCAAACGCCCACTGCCGACCCGAGGCATCCGGCTGAGCCCAGAGTTCGGGTTCGGCGATGTACAGCGGCAACACGGGACCGGCCTCGGCCGCCTGCGCCAGCGGTGGGTGGTCGTGGATCCGCACGTCGCGCTTGAACCAGACCACCTGCAGAGGGCGTGTCACGAGTACCCCATCTCCCGAAGCAGTTGAGGCAGGTGCGTTTTGAACGCGAAGTACCCTTTGGTGGCGTACGGCCAGAAGCGCGAGTCCCAGTCGCGGCGCACCCGTTCGACCGTGATCCCCTCGAGCGCCAGCTCAGCCGTCACGGCGGCGAGGCGATCGGCGACCGGGCCCACGGGCGCATAGGGCGTGACGATGCGGCGTACGCCCGCCTCGGCCGCGGCGTGCCTCAGCGTCGACGCATCAAGCGAACGGGCGACCGTCACCCGGGTGTTGCCCCCCGTACGCAGGCGCGTCGCGAGATCGTCGACGGCCGACTCGGTAAATTCCTGCGCCGCGTCACCCCAGCCGAGCCGTCGATCCGTCGCAATCAACGTCGTGCGGATCGTGTCCGGATCGGTCAGCCACCCGTCTGGCTGCAGATCCTCCTCGGTGAGAAGGAGCAGCGCCGGCGTCGCGGGCTCGGCGGTCAGAAGCCGCGGCAACGGCTGCGGCGACTCGAGCGGCGGCTCGGTGAGCGCGATGGCTTCCCGCGCAAGGCCCCGGGGTGCGAAGCGCCCTTGCGTGAAGCGCGCGATGTTGTCTGTCGTGGCCAAGTAGGTCTTGCCGACCGTCTGCAGACCGGCGACCCAGCGCCACGACAGCGTGTTACTCGCCGGGTCCGCGTCGAGCAGATGCCGAAGGAAAAAGTCCGCACCCCGCTCCCACGGCAGGCGCAGCGTGAAGATCCAAATCGACGCGAACCACATGCGGGCGTGGTTGTGCAGGTACCCGGTCGTGCGCAGTTCCCGCGCCCAGTCATCAAATCCCTCAATGCCCGTCCGCCCCGCTTCGGCGTCCGCCAACGCCGTGAGGTCGATACCGGGCGCGCTCTCCCGCGCCGCCACAAACCGTGCCCAGACCGACGGACGCTGCTCGAGCCAACCCTTCCAGTAGGTGCGCCAGACGACCTCCTGCACGAACTTCTCGGCCGCCTCGACCGAGTGCGCCGACAGTACGGCGGCCACGACCTCTTCCTCGGTGATGAGACGGCGGCGCACATACGGCGACAGCAGTGACGTCGCCGACGGCGCACCGGGGCCCGTATCGGTATTGCGACCGTGCGCGTAACGAGCGCCCGCGTTGGGAACGAAGTCGCGCAGACGTGCGAGGGCCGCCGCCCGCGTCGGCGGAAACAAGGAACGGATCATCAATGCACCGTCAAAGATCGAACGCTACGTGTGTCACCGAACGACGCGATCGGCACGTCGCTCATCGACGAGCCAGTGGTAGCCGACTGCTGGTCATCATTGTACGGGGCGCCATTCGAGAGCACCGAAAGACCTTGTCCTGAACAACCACCGCCGCGCTCGTGTGAGCGACGTGCGGTTGCGTCGTCTGCCGTTTCGGGCACGCCATTGGCCGGAGCGGTGGAACCCCACGTGACGGGCCGAAAGGATTGACGAGACATCTCTATCTGACTAGTCTTGTGACTAGTTATTCTGTGAGCGGCTCTCCGGGTCATGAAAAGTTGGTCAGTACAGGATGCCAAGGCGCGCTTCAGCGAACTGCTCGACGACTGCGTCCGTGAAGGACCGCAGCTCGTGACTAAGCGCGGCGTCGACTCGGCCATGCTAGTCCCGATCGACACGTGGAACCGCCTTCAGCATCGAGCTTCCCCTACGCTCAAACAGCTGCTGCTATCGGACGGCCCACGCGACCTTCACGTACCCCAACGGGGACGATTGAAGCGGCGGTCACCGTCGCAAGCAGGTTGAACGCGTGTATCTCCTCGATACCAACGTCGTCTCTGAACTTCGCAAAAGCAAGCCTCACGGAGCCGTTCTCGATTGGCTGCACGGAGTGCCGGATACCGATCTGCACATGTCGGCGGTAACGATCGGAGAAATCCAGTCGGGCATCGAGCTCACTCGAAAGACTAACCCTGCAAAAGCGACCGACATCGAGCACTGGCTCGAACAAGTCGCATCCACCTACAACATACTGCCCATGGACGCGACGACCTTTCGGCAATGGGCGCGACTGATGAACGGCCGCTCCGACGAACTGATCGAAGACGCTATGATTGCGGCGACCGCGCTCTGCCACGATCTGATCGTTGTCACCCGTAACGTTCGCGACTTCGAACAATTGGGCACACGAACGCTCGACCCTTTCGCAGCCAATAAATAGCGCTCTTAGCGCCTGATCTCCTAGCGATTCCCGCACTCAAGAGGACCGTATACCGGCCCAGCAATACGCCGTTTAGGCTAGGCTCCGAATGGGCTCGCGATGGCGGGAAGTCAGGACATCGCTTAACGCGTAGGCAACTTGGTATAAATCAAAAAAGCCCGCTTTCGCAGGCCATTCAGCCTCACCGAGTGAGTGGGTAGCGGGGCTAGTTTTGTCATGTCCCGACGAGACTACGCTTCGGTAAATTGAAGTATACGGGCCGACCAATTCCACCGAGCCAACAGCAGAGCCACACAGACCGTATTACGATATATCGCTTATCGATATACGATACGGCGATGGCTATTGTTTCGTTCAAGTGTAAAGACACCGCCGCGCTACACGCCCGCTTCCGCGTCAAACGATTTGTCCACATTGAACAAATGGCTCGACGCAAGCTGGCTCAACTTGATGCTGCTGCTGATCGGGAATTCATGCGTATCCCGCCCGGCAACCGTCTCGAGGCGTTGCGGGGTGATCGACAGGGCCAACACAGCGTTCGCATCAATCAACAGTGGCGACATTGCTTCACCTGGACGACGCATGGCCCAGTCGACGTAGAGGTCGTCGGCTATCACTGAGAGAAACATCATGACAACCAAGCTAAAACCCATTCATCCCGGAGAGATCCTCCGCGAAGAGTTCATGGTGCCACTGGGACTCTCCAGCACCGCGCTTGCGCGCGCGTTGAAGGTGACACCCGCCCGGATCAACGAGATTGTCCGGGAAAGAAGGGGAATCACGGCGGATACTGCCTTACGCCTCGCCCGCTTCTTCAAGACGGACGTTCATAGCTGGATCAACTTGCAGTCCAACTACGATCTGCAATGCGCTGAAGACGGTACCGCCGAGATGCTCGCTTCCATATTGCCCTACAGTGGCAAGGCGCTCGATTAGTCGGCAGAGACCGCTGAGAACTAAAAACAAAAAAGCCCGCTTTCGCGGGCCATTCAGTCTCACCGAGTGAGTGGGTAGCGCGGCCCGCTCAGTGCTCGTATGCCGTTAACAAGTAAGAGTTTTTCCGGCAACCCGCGCTCCTACCCAACGCCCGCGCGGCCGAAATGAATTTCGGCAAGGACCGCTGACTCAGCAGACGTCCGCGAACACTATGTAGGGACGCGATGTGGGCGCCTTGACCCCGGCAAGGAATATCCTTACTGTAAGGATATTCCTTACTTCGGATACGACTGTGATCACGAGCAAACTGACCAGCAAGGCGCAGACGACCATTCCTCAGCCGATCCGCGCAGCGCTCAACATCGCCGAAGGCGATGAGTTGGCATATGAAATTAGAGGAACTGAAGTCATCTTGACGAGAGCTCGTCGCGTCGCCGAAATCGACAATCCCTTCCAAGCCTTTGGCGAGTGGGACTCCGACGCTGACCGGAAGGCTTATGGCAACCTTTAGCCAAGGCGACGTGGTCAAAGTACCGTTTCCCTATACGGACCGCTCAACCCGCCAATCTCGCCCTGCACTCGTCGTATCACTCCCGAATTTGGAAGCAGACCACGGTTTGCTCTGGGTCGTGATGATCACGAGTGCTGAAAACAGGTCATGGCCAGGGGATGTCACCATCGACGATCTGACATTGGCTGGACTGCCCGCCCCCTCCGTCATTCGCCCGACGAAAATCGCCACTATCGAAGCCAAAGACGCTCAGAGGCTCGGCGAACTCAAGAAAGCATCGTTGCACCAGGCGCTTCGCCAGATCGGCAATTGCCTCGTCGCGACAGATTAAGCGACAGTCAATCCAATGAAGCGGCGACATCTTGTGGCCGACGGTAGATTTCCGGCCTGTTTTTTCGCCGCCTTACCGATCGTCGCTCTCGGGAACTCGCCTCCAAGCGGCAAAGCGATGCACGGCGATCTGGTACCTGCACATCGCCATCGCATCCCCATCAGCATCCCCGAGGAGCGAAAACTCCAGCGAGCGATGGACGAAGGGGGTCATCAACCGTGGCGGCTGGATCCGATGGCAGTTGCGGTGTCTACCCTAGGTGCACGTATCGGAAAATTCGTCAGGGAAGACGCCTGTCGGGAATTGACCGTATACCCAAAAAAGATCGTCGTGCGCTGTGTAGAGACTTCAACGTACGACGTAGTCCTTAGGAGACTCGCTCGGTCGGATGGGATTTGGACAGTCGTTGAAATTGACGACATGTGACGCATTGTAAGAACACGCGCTGATGCCGGCCGTTGCGTAAAAAGCTTGGGAAATTTGTTCGCGTGTAAAGCACGTACGACCCAAACAAAAAAGCCCGCTTTCGCGGGCCATTCAGTCTCACCGAGTGAGTTGGTAGCGGGGGCCCGCTAAGTGCTTGTATGCCATTGATTCGTAAATCATTTTTTTAACCGATAGGAATATTCTGGCAGAGAATTGAGGAGCCGAATGCCTGCGTTGGGGACGGGATACCCGCTTACCAAATCCGGAATCAAAGCGACGGCAACGCTAAATGAGGCTTGAAAAGCGACGTCCGCAAACGTAAATTCCATTTACCGGAATATGGAATAACGATGGAACTCAAGCCGCAAGATCTCCTCGTGCTCTTCAAGAGAGCAGCCCACCCTGACCTGCAATGGACATACACGGCCATGGGTGAGGCATTAGGAATGAGCGCCTCCCAAGTTCATCGCAGCGTCAAAAGAGTCGTCGAAGCCGGCCTAGCCGTATCGAACGGCAGAGGCGACTGGCAGGTAAAGCGAGAGGCCCTGCTGGAATTCGCTGTGCATGGTGTTCGGTACGCATTTCCGGCAAAGCTCGGGGCCGCGCGACGCGGGATTCCAACCTCCTTTGGCACCCTCCCCCTCTCCGATTACCTCAGCGCCTCACCGGAGGAAGCGCCGGTATGGCCGCATCCCGAAGGTAACGCACGAGGACCCTCTGTTGAACCACTCTATCGACATGTCCCACAAGCAGTTGTCGCAGACCCCGTTCTATATGCGTTTCTAGCCCTGCTTGATGCGTTACGCATTGGCCGCGGTCGCGAACGAGCGCTGGCACAGAAGTTACTTGCCGAGCGCCTTGGGGAATCGCGTGAGGGCTGACGATCCCAACCTAGAGTACTTGCTGCTCATTGCCGATGCTCTCGGTCCCTTACGCGAGGAGATCGTTTTTGTTGGCGGTAGCGTGGCTGGACTACTCATCACAGATCCACTGGCCGAAGGCATCCGTGCAACGAAAGATGTCGATGCCGTCGTGGAGGCTGCAACTCTCGTTCAGTATTACCAAGTCGAAAATCGGCTACCAGCGCTCGGATTCGCAAGGGACCCCAGTAGTGAGGTAATTTGCCGCTGGAAACACGTGGTCAGCGGAGTCCTTTTTGACTTGATGCCTACCCATCCACAGGTGCTTGGTTTTTCTAACGCATGGTATCCCGAGGCGGTAAAAACGTCAGTCAGGATGCGGCTAAACGACGATATCGATATCCGTTTGATATCGGCCGTCTGCTTCGTTGCCACCAAGCTAGAAGCATTCAATAGCCGAGGTAGTGGCGATATTGCTTCAAGCCACGACTTAGAAGACATTCTCACCGTCGTTGACGGTAGACCGTCACTCGGCGAGGAATTGGCGAAAGGAGCAGAGTCTCTTAATTCCTATGTCAAGCAACAACTGAGGGCGTTGCTCTCACGACCCAGCTTCGAGAATTATTTACCCGGACTGCTCACCGATGAATCACGTGTGCCGCTGGTCATCTCTCGACTCAGAAAGATGACCGATTAAACGCATCGTTTTGCACGATTGCAGCGTTACATCGCTCCGCTGCGTCATGTACGAGGATAACGTCAATGCAACTGTGGATCCGACTGATGCTTCTTAGTCTTGCGACCTTAGGGCCGCTCGCTGAATCCGCAACCATAACGACAAGTTGCGCGACCGATGAGCGACTCGTTGCGCCGTGCTTCACGGTCCATGGACGGATGAGCTCATGGAACGGTACTCCCACCTATCGGATCTGGGTGCTAGGAACAAAACGCGTGCTTGGGGTCAGTGAAGGAAGATTCGCACCCAACGGCTATGAACTACTGCCACTCGAGATCCCTCAACCAACAAGCTTTGACACGGAGTATTTCGGCGACTTCACGGTTTGTCCGTTTGAGCCCGAGCAGCCGAAGAAGATGCGGCTCGTTTGCGTGTCTGCGGTGAACCATCTGCGAATAGTCGATCGTAAATAGCGGCCCACGCAGCGACTGCGCTCGCCTCGCCGCACGCTCGTTTCAAAAACAAAAAAGCCCGCTTTCGCGGGCCATTCAGTCTCAACGAGTGAGTTGGTAGCGGGGGTAGGATTTGAACCTACGACCTTCGGGTTATGAGCCCGACGAGCTGCCAGACTGCTCCACCCCGCACCAGATCGAGCCCGAAAATATACCGACTTTCGGGCTCTGTTGCAAGTCTATTTCAGTGGAACGCCTTCGCAATCGTGTCGCTCAAGGTGCTGCTGCACAGACCCAGCGCCAAGACCGACAACGCATTCAGGCTGAGCAGGAACTTGAACGAACCACTCGCCTCCACCACCACGTCACCGGCCGGTGCTTCGAAGAACATCGCCTTGATAATGCGCAGGTAGTAGAACGCGCCGACCACAGAGAACAGCACCGCCACGATGGCCAGCCAGGTCAGGCCGACATCGAGCACCGCCTGGATCACGTAGAGCTTCGAGAAGAAGCCGACGAACGGCGGTACGCCCGCGGTGCTGACCATCAAGAACAGCATCATCCACGCGAACCACGGGTTCTTCTGCGCCAGACCGCGGAAGTCTTCGATGCGATCCGCCTCAAAGCCCTTACGCGACAGCAGCATGATCATCGCAAAGCTGCCGAGCGACATGAGCACGTAGGCGACCGTATAGAACAGTGCAGCGCGATAGCCCGACGGCGTGCCCGCCAAAATGCCGAGCAAAATGAAGCCGACGTTCGAGATCGTCGAGTACGCGAGCATGCGCTTCAAGTTCGTCTGCGCGACGGCAACGAGATTGCCGATACCGATCGAGAGCACCGACAGGACGATCAACATCTCCTGCCACGCACCGACCGCACCGCCCATGCCTTCGGCCAACACGCGCAGCGCCAAGGCGAAATACGCGAGCTTCGGCGCGGCGCTGACGAACATCGTGACCGACGTCGGCGCACCGTGATAGACGTCCGGCACCCACATGTGGAACGGCACGGCACCGAACTTAAAGGCGATGCCGGCAACAAGGAACGCCAGCCCAAACAGGAGGCCTACGTTCGTCCCCGCACCCAACTGGGTGTACACGGCCAACTTCGCGAGATCAAACGTTCCGGTAACGCCGTAGACGATCGAGATGCCGTAGAGCAGCAAGCCCGACGCAATGGCGCCCAAGACGAAGTACTTCATCGCCGATTCGGCAGCGATCGACGAGTCGCGATCGAACGCCACGAGCGCATACTGCGACAACGCCAGCACTTCAATGCCCATGTACAGCGACAGCAAGCTGCCGGCCGACACGATCACAAAAATGCCGAGCGTAGCGAACAGCGCGAGCACGAAGTACTCACCCCGGAACAAGCCGCGGGTGCGCAGATAATCGCGCGAGTACAAGAACACGGCCGCCACCGAACCGCAGGCGACGAGTTTGAGGAAGCGTGCGACGCCGTCGACCACGAACATCCCGGTGAAGCCGACGCTGCGACCTTCCGGCAAGCTGACCACGAAAACGGCCGTCACGACCAGCGTGGCGAGTGCGAGCAAATAGCTGATCCCGCGCTGGTGGTCCGCGAGGAACACGTCGACGAGCAACACGATCGACGCACCGATCGCGAGCACGATTTCCGGCGAGGCGAGTGCCAGGGAGTTGGCGAGGAATGGATTCATGGAGTCTGGCCTTCCCGGTTCAGAGCTTGCTGACGGACATGAGCTGGACGAGGTGACGGAGCGTCGGCTCCATCACGTCGGTCAGGGGCTTCGGATAGACGCCCATCGCGATTACGGCAATCGCGAGCACGCCGAGGACCAAGAACTCGCGACCGTTGAGGTCTTTGAGCGAGGCCACCCCTTCATTGGCGACGGGGCCGAGCACCACGCGCTTGATCAGCCACAGCGTGTACGCCGCGCCGGTGATCAAGGTCAGGGCCGCCACGGCAGCGAACCAGAAGTTCGCCTTGAAGCTGGCCAACACCACCATGAATTCACCGACGAAACCGGAGGTGCCCGGCAGACCGGCGTTGGCCATGCCAAAGAGCACCATGAACGCGCCGAAGATCGGCATGGTGTTAATCACACCGCCGTACGCGCCGATATCGCGGGTGTGCAGGCGGTCGTAAAGGACGCCCACGCTCAAGAAGAGCGCGCCCGACACGAGGCCGTGCGAAATCATCTGCACCATCGCGCCGGACAACGCGAGCGTCTCGCCGGCACTGCTGCCGGTGGCGGCCACGATCTCGTAACCGACGAAGCAACCGAGCGTTACGAACGCCATGTGGGCGATCGACGAATAGGCGATCAGTTTCTTCATGTCCGTCTGCACGAGTGCCACGAGGCCGATGTAGACGACCGCGATCAGCGACAATGAGATGACGAGCCAATCGAGCGAGTGCGCCGCATCCGGCGCGATCGGCAGGCTGAAGCGCAGGAAGCCGTACCCGCCCATCTTCAGCATGATCGCTGCCAGGATCACCGAGCCGCCCGTCGGCGCCTCGACGTGCGCATCCGGCAACCACGTGTGCACCGGCACCATCGGCACCTTCACGGCAAACGCCGCGAAGAAGGCCAAGAAGATCAGCGTCTGCTCCGGGCGGCTCAACGGCAGCTGGTACAGCACCGCGAGATCGTACGAGCCCGACTTCAGGTACATGTAGATCAAGGCAATCAGCATGAACACCGAGCCGAGGAAGGTGTACAGGAAGAACTTGATCGTCGCGTACACGCGCCGTGCGCCACCCCAGATACCGATGATGAGGAACATCGGGATCAGCATGGCTTCCCAGAAGACGTAGAACAGCAGCGCGTCGGCCGCCGAGAACACGCCAACCATCAGGCCTTCCATGATCAGGAAGGCCGCGTAGTACTGACTCGGCCGCTTCTCGATGACCGACCAACCGGCAATGATCACGAGCACCGTGGAGAAGGTCGTGAGCACGATCAACGGCAGCGCGATGCCGTCGATACCTAGGTAGTAGTCGCTGTGGACGGCCGGGACCCAGGGCATCCGTTCGACGAACTGCAGCGCGGCTGAGGTCGCGTCGAAGTGCGTCCATAACGGGATGCTGAAGCCCAGCGCCACCAAGGACACGAGGAGCGCCGCCCATCGGGCGAGCGAGGCTCGCTGATCGCCGATGAGCATGACGGCGACGCCGCCGAGCACCGGCAGCCACGTGAGGATACTGAGGAGAGGAAGGTTCATCTGTATCGTTCCGTTAAGCCGAGCTCACGCCCGCGCAAGAAGCCAGGCGAGCATCGCCGCAAGGCCGATGATCATCGCGAAGGCGTAGTGGTAGAGGTAACCGGACTGGAGGTGACGCACCACGGCGGCTATCCAGCCGACCGAGCGAGCCGTGCCGTTGACGAGGGCGCCGTCGATGACGATCTCATCGCCCACCTTCCAGAAAATCCGACCCAGCGCACGAGCGCCGCGCGCCAGCACGTTCTCGTTGAACCAGTCGAACCAGTACTTGTTGTCGAGCACCTTGGCGATTGGCGAGAGCGCCGCGCCGATGCGGGCCGACAGCGCCGGGTTCTTCAACACGAGGTACCAGGCCGACACCACACCCGCCGCCGCGAGATAGAGGGCCGGGCCTCTAAAGGCCTCGAGGATGAAGCCCACCTGACCGGTGTACTCGTGACCGAGCTCGCCGAGCACGTTGTGGCGCTCGGCCACGTAAATCACGCCGTCAAAGTAGTGCCCGAAGAGCACCGGGCCCACGGTGAACCAGCCGATGAAGACCGACGGAATGGCCAACAGGATCAGCGGCAACGTCACGACCCACGGGCTCTCGTGCAAGTGCTCGCGGGTGTGGTGGTCCATCCGCTCCTGACCGTGGAAGGTCATGAAGATCATGCGGAAGGTGTAGAACGCCGTGATGTACACGCCCGCGGTCACGCAGAACTGGGCATAGCCGGCGCCCGGCGCGTGCGACAGGCCGACCGCGTCGATCAGAGCATCCTTCGAGAAGAAGCCCGAAAAACCCGGGAAGCCGATCAGCGCCAGCGACCCGATCAACGAGGTCCAGTAGGTAATCGGCAGGTACTTGCGCAGACCGCCCATGCGGCGCATGTCCTGCTCGTGGTGCATCGCAATGATGACCGAGCCCGCCCCCAAGAAGAGCAGCGCCTTGAAGAACGCGTGGGTCATCAGGTGGAAAATGCCCGCGCCGTAGGCCGACGCGCCCAAGGCGACCGTCATGTAGCCGAGCTGTGAGAGCGTCGAATACGCCACCACCCGCTTGATGTCGTTGTTCACGATGCCGAGGAAGCCCATAAACAGGGCCGTCGTCGCGCCGATGACCATCACAAACCCGAGCGCCGCCTCCGACAGCTCAAACAGCGGCGACATGCGCGCCACCATGAAGATACCCGCGGTCACCATGGTGGCGGCGTGGATCAGGGCGGAGATCGGCGTCGGACCTTCCATTGAGTCGGGCAGCCAGACGTGCAAAGGCACCTGCGCCGACTTGCCCATCGCGCCGATGAACAAGCAAATGCAGATGACGGTCATGGCATTCCAGGCATTGCCATCGAGAATGGTCATCGTGTGCTGGGCAATGGACGGTGCGGCGTGGAAGGCCGTCACGTAATCCAGCGAGCCCGTGTAGTACGCCACGCCGGCAATACCGAGCAGGAAGCCGAAGTCGCCAACACGGTTGACCAGGAAGGCCTTCATGTTCGCGAAAATGGCGCTCGGCTTGGTGAACCAGAAACCGATCAGCAGGTAGGACACGAGGCCGACAGCCTCCCAGCCGAAGAACAGCTGGAGGAAGTTGTTGCTCATGACGAGCATCAACATCGCGAAAGTGAACAGCGAGATGTACGAGAAAAAGCGCTGATAGCCGGGATCATCGTGCATGTAGCCGATGGTGTAGACGTGCACCATGAGCGACACGAAGGTGACGACGACCATCATCAGAGCCGTCAGGTGATCGATCAGGAAACCCACCTGCATCGACAAGCCGTCCGTCACGAGCCAGGTGTACACCGGGGCGTTGTAGGTCGCCGCACCATCCAACTGGTCCTTGAGGACGAGCAGCGACAGCACGCACGACACCGCCACACCGAGGATAGTGACCGAGTGGGCCCCTACCCGACCGATGAATCGACCAAACAGCCCGGCCACAATGGCCGCGAAGAGCGGCGCGAGCGGGATCGCTAGATAGTAGTTCTGCATCATCAGCCCCGCATCGTGTCCAGATTCTCAACGTTGATGCTCTTGCGCTCGCGGAATAGCACCACGAGGATCGCAAGACCGATCGCCGACTCCGCGGCAGCCACCGTCAGGATGAAGAAGACGAACGCCTGACCGGCGACATCCCCCCACCAGCGGCTGAACGCCACGAAGTTGAAGTTGACGGCCAGCAGCATGAGCTCAATGCACATGAGCAACACGATCACGTTCTTCCGATTGAGGAAGATGCCCGCGACGGCGATGCTGAACAGGATGCCGGCAAGCACCAAGTAGTGAGGCAAGGTGATCATGAGGCCTTCTCCGCGTCGACCTTAACGAGACGGACCGCGTCTTCACGGCGTCGCGCAACCTGAGCGGTGACGTCCTGCTTCTTGAAGCCCGGGCGATGCCGCATGGTCAGCGCAATGGCCGCCACGATCGCGATCAACAAGACGATGGCCGCCAACTCAAAGGGCAACATGTAATCGGTATAGAGAATCTGCCCCAGCAAATGGGTGTTCGAGTAATTCGCCGGCAGCGGCGGCGCGGAGGTCGCGAGGTTAATACCGAGGTGACGCGTCCAGACGACGTAGACGATCTCCGCGATCATCAGGCCGGCGACCACAGCACCGAGCGGCGCGTGCTTGGTAAACCCTTCCCGCAACTGCGCCACGTTGATGTCGAGCATCATGATGACGAACAAGAACAGCACCATCACGGCCCCGACGTAGACGAGAACCAGCACGAGGCCTAAGAACTCGGCGTCCAGCATCAACCACAAAACGGAGCTTTCGAAGAACGCGAGAACGAGGAAGAGCGCAGCCCGAACCGGGTTACGCGACAGAACGACTCCGGCGGCGGAGCCGACCAAGAGCGCGGAGACGATGTAGAAAATCAGTGTCGGGAGCACGGTGGCCTGCCTTTAGCGGTACGGGGCGTCGGCGGTCTTGTCCGCGGTGATCATGGCGTCGTAGCGGTCGCCGACGGCGAGCAGCTTGTCCTTCGACATGATGTTCTCGCCGCGGTTTTCCATGTGGTACTCGTGGATGCGCGTCTCGACGATGGCATCCACGGGGCACGCTTCCTCACAGAAGCCACAGAAAATGCACTTGAACAGGTCGATGTCGTAGCGCGTCGTCCGACGCGTGCCGTCGGCCGAGACGTCCGAATCGATCGTGATGGCGAGTGCGGGACAGACCGCCTCGCACAGCTTGCACGCGATGCAGCGCTCTTCCCCATTGGGGTAGCGCCGCAACGCGTGCAGACCGCGGAAGCGGACCGACTGCGGGGTCTTCTCTTCCGGGTAATGGACGGTGAACTTGGGTTTCCACAGGTAGCTGAACGTGACAGCCAACCCCTGCAGGAGTTCTCCGAGGAAGAAGGTCTTCGTGATGCTGCGTACGGAAGTCATGACGGACGGTGCACTCCTCAGCCGAACTGGGCCCAAGGCCCGACTCGCAAGGCGACCATGCCGCACTCGACGAGGATCCAGACAATCGTCAGCGGAATGAAGATCTTCCAGCCGAGACGCATGATTTGGTCATAGCGGTACCGCGGGAACGTCGCGCGGATCCACAGGTAGACGAACAAGAACCACAGGGTCTTGATAAAGAGCCACAGGAACGACGACTGCGCGAGCAGCGAGTCGGCCGGGACCAGCCCCTGGAACGGTGAGAGCCAGCCGCCCAGGAAGAAGACCGAGGTCAGCATGGCGATCAGGATCATGTTCGCGTACTCGGGCAGCGCGAACACGGTCGCAAAGGTCGCGCCCGAGTATTCCACGTGGAAGCCGGCGACGATCTCCGACTCGCCCTCGACGACGTCGAAGGGCGCACGATTCGTTTCCGCCACGCCCGAGATGAAGTAGATGATCATCAACGGGAACAGCCACAGCCAGTTCCAATGCAGCATGCTGCCGGCCTGCGCACGCACGATGTCGGTCATGTTGAGCGAACCGGCGGCCATCAGCACGCCAACAAGCGCAAAGCCCATCGCAATTTCATAGGCGACGATTTGCGCCGCAGAGCGCATCGCACCGAGCATGGCGTACTTCGAGTTGGACGCCCAACCGGCGATGATGACGCCGTACACGCCGAGCGAGGTCAGCGCGAGGATGTACAGGAGTCCCGCATCCACGTCTGCCAGCACGAAGTCCGGCGAGAACGGCACGACGGCCCACGTGGTGAGCGCCGTCACAATGGCGATCATGGGTGCCGCCAAGAACAGCAGCTTGTCGGCTTTCGACGGCAGCAGCACTTCCTTCAGCAGCAGTTTGATCACGTCGGCGAACGGCTGCGCGACACCCTTCAAGATCGGCAATCCGAAGATCTTGATCTGATTCGGGCCGTGCCGGTCTTGCATCCAACCGATGACCTTACGCTCGGCATAGGTCAGCAAGGCGACCGAGATCACGACCGCGAGCATCACGAGGATGATCTCAACGGCCTTGATGATCGGCAGATGCAGGTATTCCGGGGTCGCAGCCCACAGACCAATCAGCCAAGCGATGAGCGGGTTAGTGGTCATCATGGGTACGCTCAGTTAGTAGCCGCGGCACGCAGAGCGGCCGGGGTCTCTTGGAGGGCACGCGCACGGCGCACGACCGGATCAGTGGCGTACAGCGACACAGCCTGCAACTGCCCCGCCACCGGACCGGCCGGCAGCCAGCTGCCGCGGTAGGTCGTGTCGAGATGCATGCCGATGCCATTGAGCGACTGCTCGAGCGTGCGACGCACGTCTTCGGACGAATCGAACTCAAAGTGGTCAAGCCCCGCGAGGGTGCCGAGGGCGCGCAGCACCTTCCAGCCCGGACGGGATTCGCCCACCGCACGCGCCACCGCCGTCGTCGACTGCCAGCGGCCTTCGACGTTGACGTAGGTGCCGGAGGTCTCGGCGAACGTACCGATCGGCAACACCACGTGCGCGTGGCGCGTGGCCGCCTCGGAGGCGTACGGCGTGATGGCGAGCACAAACCGTGCAGCGGCCAGCGCCGCCTCGGCCTCTGCGCCGTGCGCGGTGTCGGCGTCCGGCTCAATACCGCCAAAGAGCACGTAGGCGGAGAGCTTCGCCGCCCACATCGCACCGGCATCAAGGCCGGTCTTGGCGGCCGGGCGCGCACCCGAGTCGCGGTGCGGCAACAGGCCTGCCAGCGTGGCGCCGGCGGCATTGCCACCGTTCGGCAGGTAGCCGAGCGTCGCGCTCGCGAGAGCAGCGACCGCGCCGGCGACCGCTCGCAAGTCGGCGTAGGCCGGGTGCCGTTCCGCCAGGTTCCCCAGCAGCACGAGGCGACGAGTGCCGTTCAGCAGCGCCTGCGCGCTGGCGTGCGCCGTTGCATCCGGCGTCGCCGCGGACGCCAGCGCAGCCGGCAAGCCCTGCCCGGTCGCTTCCGCGACCGCGCGCCCCACTTGGGCGAGCGCGGCCACCATGCCGTCCGCGCCCACCGCGGCATAACCGGCCACGGGGAAGCGGTAGGTGTAGGCCTCGGGATTCACGAAGCCGATTTTTGCGCCGTGGCGCGTGCCCGCCGTACGCAGGCGGTGCGCCAAGATCGGGGCTTCGCTGCGCAGGTCGGAGCCCACGACGAGCACGCCGTGCAACGTGTCGACTTCGGCCAACGGCAGACCCAAGCCCGGGTAATCCGGATCGGCGGCCTGGTCGCGCGCATCGAGGCGACGCAGGCGATGGTCGAGATTCGACGAACCGAGCCCGCGGCCGAGGCGCGCCAACAGGAACGCTTCTTCCAGCGTCGCGGTCGGCAGACCCAAGAACCCGATTTGATCAGCGCCGACGGCCGACACCGTGTCCTTCAACGCGAGGGCAGCCGCCTCCAAGGCGACCTCCCAGGTCGTCGGGACGAGCTGACCGTCGCGACGAATCATCGGCGTCGTCGCACGATCGGCCGCGTAAACGCCCTCGTAGGAGAAGCGATCGCGGTCCGAGATCCACGTTTCGTTAATGGCGTCGTTCACGCGTGGCACCACGCGCATCAGCTGACCGCGACGAATGTGCGCGGCCAGATTCGAACCGATGGCGTCGTGCGGGGCGACGAGCGGCTGCTCGGTCATCTCCCAGGAACGGCCCTGGAATCGAGCCGGCTTCGAGTTCAACGCACCGACCGGGCACAGGTCGATGATGTTGCCCGACAGCTCGTGGTCCACGGCCTTCTCGACGAACATCGAGATCAAGGTGTTCTCGCCACGACCGATCGTGCCGAGTTCCTGCACGCCCTGCACTTCCGTGCTGAAGCGTACGCAACGGGTGCAGTGGATGCAGCGCGTCATGTCGGTCGAGATCAGCGACCCGTAGTTCTTGTCTTTGACGACACGCTTGTCGAGGTCGTAGCGCGCATCGTCGCGGCCAAAACCCATCGCCAGATCCTGCAGCTCGCACTCGCCGCCTTGATCGCAGATCGGGCAATCGAGCGGGTGGTTGATCAGCAGAAACTCCATCGTCGCTTTCTGTGCAGCGATGGCCTTCGGCGATTTCGTGAAAATCTTCATGCCCTCGGCGATGGGCGTGGCGCAAGCCGGCAGGGGCTTGGGCGCGCGCTCCACCTCGACGAGGCACATGCGACAGTTGGCCGCGACCGACAGCTTCTCGTGATAGCAGAAGCGCGGAACATAGGCGTTCACCGCGTCAGTGACCTGGATGATCATCTGACCCTTGCGGCCTTGGACCGCAACGCCATTGACTTCGAGATTGACGATATCCTGACTCATGCGCTTTCCCGGTCCGGCATCACGCGGCGCGCCGCGCGGGATCGTCCACGATGCTGCGGCCACCGTGTTCAACCATGTATTCGAACTCGTGACGGAAGTGCCGCACGAAGCTCTGCACCGGCCACGCGGCTGCGTCGCCGAGCGCGCAGATCGTGTGGCCTTCGATGCGATTGGCGACATCGACCAAGAGGTCAATGTCGGACTTCTTGCCCTCGCCCGCCAAGATGCGGCGCACGAGACGATTCAACCAGCCGGTGCCTTCGCGGCACGGCGTGCACTGACCGCACGACTCCGCACGGTAGAACCGGGTGAGGCGCTCGAGGACCTTCACCATGCAGGTGTCCTCGTCCATCACGATCACCGCGCCCGTGCCGAGTGAGCTGCCGGCCTTCTTCAAACCGTCGTAATCCATGGTCGCCGGCAAAATCGCGGAGGCCGGCATGACCGGGCAGGACGAGCCACCGGGAATCACGGCCTTTAAGGCCTTGCCGTTGCGCATGCCGCCGCAGACGTCCTCAAGCAGTTCCTTGAACGGAATGCCAAGCGGCAACTCGTAGTTACCGGGCTTGTTGACGTGACCGGAGACCGAGAACACCGCGCTGCCGCCGGAATTGGCGACGCCCATGTCAGCGAACCACTTGGCACCCTTGCGCATGATCGTCGGTACCGACGCGAAGCTCTGGGTGTTGTTGATCGTGGTCGGACGACCGTACAGACCGAAATTGGCGGGGAACGGCGGCTTGAAGCGCGGACGTCCCGGCTTGCCCTCGAGCGACTCGAGCAGCGCGGTTTCCTCACCGCAGATGTACGCGCCGGCACCGGCCACCGCGTACAACTCAAAATCATGCCCCGACCCAAGAATGTTGCGGCCGATGTAGCCGACCGCATAGGCCTCTTGCACCGCCGCCTCGAAGCGTACGAAGGGCTCGGCCAAGAACTCGCCGCGGATGTAGTTGTAGCCGGCCGTTGCGCCCATGGCGTAGCCGCCGATCAACATGCCCTCGACGACCGAGTGCGGGTTGTAGCGCAAGATATCCCGGTCGTGGCAGGTGCCCGGCTCCGACTCGTCGGAGTTGCACACGGCATACTTCGGGCCCGGTGCGCTGCGGGGCATGAAGCTCCACTTGAGTCCGGTCGGAAAGCCGGCGCCGCCGCGACCGCGCAGGCCCGAGGCTTTGACTTCCTCAATCACCGCTTCCGGCGTGATCTTCTCGCGCAGGATACGTTCCCAAGCTTCGTAGCCGCCGATGCTCTTGTACGCCGAGAGCGACCAGCTCTCCGGGAGATGCAACGGCTCGAAGACCACCTGATTCATGACGCGGGACATGCAGGTCTCACTTCAAGTTGTCGAGAATCTGGTCCACCTTCTCAGGGGTCAGATGCTCGTAGTAGACGTGATCGATCATCATCATCGGCGCGTTGTTGCACGCCGCGAGGCACTCTTCTTCCCGCTTGAGGTAGAACTTGCCGTCCGGCGTGCTCTCGCCGGTCTTGATGCCCAGCTTCTTCTCGACGTGATCGACGATCGTGTCGGAACCGCAGAGCATGCAGGAGATGTTGGTGCAGACCGAGATGTGGATTCGGCCGACCGGCTTCACCTCGAACATTGAGTAGAAGTTGGCCACCTCATAGACCTGAATCGACGGCAGCTGCAGGTACGCGGCAACCGCGTCCATCAGTTCTACCGTGAGGTAACCGTCGTTCTGGTGCTGCGCCGCGCGCAGCGCGGCCAGAACGGCCGAGCGTTGCCGCCCTTCTGGAAACTTGGCCACCCACGCGTCAATGTCGTGGCGGGTGTGCTCCGAGAGCACGGTCATAGGATCACTCATCGGTCGACCTCTCCGAACACAATGTCGATCGTGCCGATCACGGCAACGACGTCGGCGAGCATGTGGCCGCGCACCATCTCTTCCATCGCGGAGAGATGCACGAAGCCCGGGGCACGGCACTTCAAGCGGTACGGCTTGTTAGCGCCGTCCGAGACGAGCCAGACGCCGAACTCACCCTTGGGCGCTTCGACGGCGGCGTAGGTCTCACCCGCCGGAACCGAGTAGCCCTCGGTCATCAGCTTAAAGTGGTGAATCAGCGATTCCATGTCGCCCTTCATCTCGACGCGACGGGGCGGAACCACCTTGTGATCCGACGCCAGCACGGGGCCTGGGTTCGCGCGCAGCCAGTCGATGCATTGGCGAACGATGCGGTTGGACTGACGCATCTCTTCGACGCGGACGAGGTAGCGCGAGTAGCAATCGCCGTTCACACCCACGGGGATGTCGAAATCGAGGCGATCGTACACATCGTAGGGCTGGTGCTTGCGCAGGTCCCAGACGACGCCCGAGCCGCGCAGACACGGGCCCGTGAAACCGAGCGCCTTGGCGCGCTCAGGCGACACCACACCGATGTTCACCGTACGCTGCTTCCAGATACGGTTGTCGGTCAGGAGCGTTTCGTACTCATCGACACACTTCGGGAAGCGATCGGTGAAGTCCTGCAAGAAGTCGAGCAGCGAGCCCGAACGGGCTTCGTTCAAGCGATCGATCTTGCGCTTCGGACGGAACTTCGAGGGCGCGTACTGCGGCAACGAATCCGGCAGGTCGCGGGCCACACCGCCCGGCCGGTAGTACGTGGCGTGCATGCGCGAACCCGAGACGGCTTCGTAGGCGTCGATCAGATCTTCGCGCTCGCGGAAGCAGTAGAGGAACATCGTCATCGCGCCGATATCGAGTCCGTGCGCACCGAGCCACATCAAGTGATTCATGATGCGGGTGATCTCGTCGAACATGACGCGGATGTACTGCGCCCGCTCGGGGATCTTGACGCCCAGCAGATTCTCAATCGCCATCACGTAGGCGTGCTCGTTGCACATCATCGAGCAGTAATCGAGCCGGTCCATGTAACCGATGCTCTGATTGAACACCTTCGACTCGGCCAATTTCTCGGTGCCGCGATGCAAGAGACCGATGTGCGGATCGGCCTTCTGCACCACCTCGCCATCGAGCTCGAGGATCAGGCGCAAAACGCCGTGCGCCGCCGGGTGCTGCGGGCCGAAGTTCAGCGTGAAATTTTGAATCTCAGACATGCTATTTCCCCGACCGGCCGGCCGTCAGCGCGGCGTCGTAGCGGTTGTCATCGCGGATCACCCGCGGCACGAGCACGCGCGGCTCGATGCTCACCGGTTCATAGACCACGCGACCCTGCTCGTCGTCGTAACGCACTTCGACGTGACCGGAGAGCGGGAAGTCCTTGCGGAACGGGTGACCGATAAAGCCGTAGTCGGTCAGGATGCGGCGCAGGTCCGGGTGACCTTGGAAGAGGATGCCGTACAGGTCGAACGCTTCACGCTCGAACCAGTTGGCGCTCGGCCAGACGGCGACAACGCTCGGCACGGTCGGCGGCTCCGCCGTCTCGCAGTAGCAGCGCAGGCGCACGCGTTGGTTATTGGCATAGGACAACAGGTGGTAGGCGACCGCAAAGCGGCGCGCCATGGGCTCGGGCGGCACGAAGACATCGCCTCGACCCGTGACACCGCGTCCGAAGCCGGTCTTCGTCGCGTCGTGGGTATCCCACTCCTCGCGACCGTAGGTCAAATAATCGATGCCCGAGACGTCGATCGCGCTCTCAAAGGCGAAACGCGGGTCATCGCGCAGCGTCGTGCAAATCTCCAGGAGATCCGCCGGCGCCACTTCGTAGCCGAGTTCACCCTCGAGCGACGGCAGACGCAGCAAACGGCCGCCGAAGGTGGATTCAATATTCGCGGCCAGAACCGCGAGCTTGCTGAGCGGTACCGCCGCTTCGGTGTTCGTGTCAGTCATCGCGCAATCGTGCTCGTGCGACGGATTTTGTTCTGCAACTGCAAGATCCCGTAAATCAGCGCTTCGGCGGTCGGCGGGCAGCCCGGGACGTAGACGTCGACCGGAACGATGCGGTCACAACCGCGCACCACCGAATACGAATAGTGGTAGTAACCGCCGCCGTTCGCGCAGGAACCCATCGAGATCACCCAACGCGGTTCGGCCATCTGGTCGTAGACCTTGCGCAGCGGAGCCGCCATTTTGTTGGTCAGCGTGCCGGCGACGATCATCACGTCGGATTGGCGCGGGCTCGGACGGAACACCACGCCGAAACGGTCGAGATCGTAGCGAGACGCGCCCGCTTGCATCATCTCCACCGCGCAGCACGCCAAACCGAAGGTCACGGGCCACATCGAACCGGTACGCGCCCAGTTCATGAGGTCATCCAGTCGAGCGGTGACGAAGCCCTTGTCTTTGAGCTCGGCATCGACTTCTGCGACTAATCCCATTCGAGCGCTCCCTTCTTCCACTCGTAGATGAAGCCGACCACGAGAACCGCGAGGAAGACGAGCATCGCAACAATGCCGACGCCGCCAATCACCTTGAGCGAAACCGCCCATGGGAACAGGAACGCGATTTCCAGATCGAACAAAATAAAGAGGATGGCGACGAGGTAGTAACGCACGTCGAACTTGATGCGCGTGTCCTCGAACGGCTCAAAACCGCATTCATACGGTGAATTCTTCTCTGAGCCGGGCTTACGCGGACCGAGCAGAAAACCCAGAAGAATGAGCAATCCGCCAAATCCGGCGGCCACGATCAAGAAGATCAGGATGGGCAGGTAATTTTGAAGCATCGTCCCCGTCCCGAGGTCGCGAGTGTGCGCCTCGTAATCGGTCGCGATTCTAGTGGAATGAAGCGCCCTACGTCATCCGGTAATTGCGGATTCAGCACCGATTGATGAGGATAATTCGGTGGCTCTGCAGGGATCATCAACAAGACCTGGTGCCGACGGCCGGACTCGAACCGGCACACCTCGCGGTGCTAGCACCTCAAGCTAGTGCGTCTACCAATTCCGCCACGTCGGCAATCAAGGTCTCGCTGATATCAACTCGGTTGTGTCCAGTACTGTCGTCTTACTTCGCCGGGGTTGCCGGCGCCGCAGGCGCACTGGCCGGGGTCTGCTCAAGCAGACTCTTCGGCGCACCACTGGACTGATGGCTGGCGTAGTACGCCAACGCCAGACTCGTCACAAAAAAGCACGTTGCCAGGATCGCGGTCAACTTCGAGAAGAAGGTGGCCGATCCTTTGGAACCGAACACGGTACCGGAGGCGCCGGAGCCGAAGCCCGCGCCTGCATCCGCGCCCTTGCCGCGCTGTAACAGCACGAGGCCAATGATGGCCAACGACAAGAGGACATGTACGACCAAAAGCAACTGTTGCAGCATTCTCAGTTCTACCCGCGACCGCTCAACGAGCGGCGACGCAGATCCTTACGAATTCGTCCGACTTCAGCGAGGCGCCCCCGACGAGGCCACCATCGACGTTCGCCATACCGAACAACTCGGTGGCGTTCGCAGCCTTCACACTGCCGCCGTAAAGGACTCGCAGGTGATCCGCAAGTGTAGCATCCTTCGAAGCAAAGATGCCACGGATAAATGCGTGCACGGCCTCGGCCTGTTCCGGGGAAGCGGTCCGACCGGTGCCGATGGCCCAGACCGGTTCGTAGGCCACGATGGCCTGCGCGAAAGCCGCCACCCCCGCCTTGCCGATCACCGCATGGATCTGCCGCGCAATGACTGCTTCCGTGATATCGGCTTCGCGCTCGTCGAGCGTCTCGCCGACGCACAACACCGGGATCAGACCCGCTGCCTGCGCCGCCACAAATTTATCGGCCACCACGGCATCGGTCTCGCCGTACAGCGCGCGCCGCTCAGAATGCCCGACCAGCACGTGCGTGGCACCGACATCGCGCAACATGGCACCCGACACTTCGCCCGTGTAGGCACCCTGGGACGCGGTGCACAGATTCTGGCCACCGACCTGAACGGGGCTGCCGCTCGCCTGTCGCACCACCTCGGCCACATAGACGGCCGGTGGGAAGACGATCACTTCCGCGGTGGCGTCCGACAGACCGTCGATGATGCCGGCGACCAGACGCGCGTTCTCCTCACGGGAGCCGTGCATTTTCCAGTTTCCGGCCACGATTGGTCGTCGCATTGAGCGTCCATCCCGCAGTGAAGGCGCGCGAGAATACCCGCGCACCCTGTCGAAATCAATGCGCGGCCTCAGCCCGCCGCCGTGCGCACCACGTCCGCGAGCTGTTCGGCCAGCGCCTTCACGAGCACCCCGTCCTCCCCCTCCACCATCACGCGGATCAGCGGTTCGGTCCCCGAGGGCCGCAAGACGATACGGCCCGTGCCGGCCAGTTGCGCATCGGCGGCCGCGACCGCATCGACCACCGCCGGCAGCGCGTGCGGATCGACCTTACGGGCGATAGCGACATTTAATAAGACCTGCGGATAGCGACTCATCCCGGTCGTCAGTTCGGCCAGTGACGCGCCCGTCTCTCGCATGACCGCGAGCACCTGCAATGCGCTGACAATCCCGTCTCCGGTCGTCGTGCGATCCAGGCACAGCAAGTGACCGGACGTTTCGCCCCCAAGGGTGCCGCCCCGCTCCCGCAGCAGTTCGAGCACGTGCCGATCACCGACCTTGGCCCGCAAGAACGGGATCCCCAGTCGCTGCAAGGCATGCTCCAAGCCAAGGTTGCTCATCACCGTCCCGACGACCGGCCCGGGCAAAGCGCCGGCGGCGTGGCGCGCCTTGACGATGACGTACAGCAACTGGTCGCCGTCGACGACCCGGCCGAGGTGATCCACCATGACCAATCGATCACCGTCACCGTCCAACGCGAGGCCGGCGTCGGCGCGCACGCCGGGCACGGTCAGCTGCAACAGCGCCGGCGAGGTGGAGCCACACCCGTCGTTGATGTTGCGGCCATTGGGCGAACAACCGATGGGGACGACATCCGCGCCCAAATCCGAAAACACCCGCGGCGCGACTTTGTAGGCGGCGCCGTTGGCGGCGTCGACGACGAGTTTCAACCCGTCCAGCCGCAACCCCGCCGGCACGGAGCTCAGGCAGTGTTCTTGGTAGTAGGTTCGTGAGTCATCGATACGCGTCGCGCGACCGAGCCGCTGGGAACTGACCGTCAGGGGCGGACGCTCCAACTCCGCCTCGATCGCTGCTTCCACCGCGTCCGACAGCTTGCCGCCGTCGCGATCAAAAAACTTGATGCCGTTGTCTTCGTACGGATTGTGCGAGGCGCTGATGACGACGCCAAAATCGCAGCCGGTACGCTGCGTCATGTACGCCACCGCGGGCGTGGGCAACGGCCCGATCAGCCGCACGTCCACGCCGGCCGCGACGAAGCCGGCTTCCAGTGCCGCTTCAAACAGGTAGCCGGACAGCCGCGTATCTTTGCCGATGAGAACCGAGCCGCCCTGCGGCGCCAGCACCCGCGCCGCCGCGCTCGCCAATCGCACCGCGAACTCCACGGTCATCGGCGCATCGCCGACCCGACCGCGAATCCCGTCCGTTCCAAAATAACGCCCCATCATGCCTCTCCCTGTGCAGTGCGGACGGCAGCGCCAACCCGTACGGCATCCCATGTCTCTGCCACATCGTGCGCGCGCACGACCCGCGCGCCGCGCGCCGCCGCCAGCGCCGCCAGCGCAACGCTCCCCGCCAACCGCTCCGCGACCGGCCGCCCGGTGAGGTGACCCACCATGGACTTGCGCGAGACCCCCACCAGCAGCGGCGGCAGGCCGGCGGTGAGGCGCTCCAACTGACGAAACAAAGCGACGTTGTGCGCCTGCGTTTTCCCGAACCCGAAACCCGGATCGACCAAGATCGCGTCCGCGGCAATGCCGGCGGCTACCGCGTCGCGCACACGCGCGTGCAGGTAGTGCTCGACTTCACCGACGACGTCCTCGTAGTGCGGAGCCAGTTGCATGGAATCCGGCTCGCCTTGCATGTGCATGATGCACACGGCCGCATCGGCCGCCGCGGCGGCCGCCAGCGTGGCGGGGTTGCGAAAGCCGCGGATATCGTTGATCAGGTGGGCGCCGGCCGCACAACCGGCCGCGACCACCTCGGGGCGGCTCGTGTCGATCGAAATGACCGCATCGAGTTCGCGCGCGATCCGCTCCACGACCGGCACGACGCGGTCCAACTCTTCGGCGATGCTCGGGATCACGGCGCCCGGCCGGGTAGACTCGCCGCCGACGTCGACGATCGCCGCCCCGGCGGCCACCATCGCACGGGCGTGCTCAAGCGCGGCCTCAACAGAGTTGTGCCGGCCGCCGTCGGAAAAGGAGTCGGGCGTCACGTTCAAGACGCCCATCACCACCGGCTGATCCAGCGCCAGCCAGCGCGTCCGGCAGCGCAACCGCACGCTGCCGCCGATCAGTGCTGACTGGCCGGGGTGCTGACCCCGAGACCCGTCGTCGCGTCCGCCGGCGCGCTCGGCGGCGGCGTGTCCGTGGGCTTGCTGTCGCCTTCCCAACCGGCCGGCGGGCGCGGCTCGCGGCCGTCCATGATGTCGCGGATCTGGTCGTCGCCGATGGTCTCGTAGCGAATCAACGCCTCCGCCATCGCGTGCAACTTGGAGAGGTTCGACTCGAGCAAGTGCTTGGCGCGGGCGTAGTTGGCGTCGATGACGCGACGCACTTCCTCGTCGATCACGTGGGCCGTGACGTCCGACACCTGCTTGTGCTGCGTCACACTGCGACCGAGGAACACCTCACCCTGATCTTCGCTGTAGGTCTGCGGACCGAGGCGCTCGGAAAGGCCCCACTTGGTCACCATGCTGCGGGCCATGTCGGTCGCGTACTCGATATCGCTCTGCGCACCGGTGGTGACGCCGTCGGCACCGAAGATCAGCTCTTCGGCGACACGGCCGCCGAAGGCCGACGAAATCTTGCTCTCGAGCCGACGCTTGCTGAGGCTCAGGCGATCCTGCTCCGGAAGGTACCAGGTCACGCCCAGCGCCCGACCGCGCGGGATGATCGTGACCTTGTAGACCGGATCGTGCTCGGGCACGAGGAAGCCCACGATGGCATGGCCGGCTTCGTGGTAGGCCGTCATCTTCTTTTCAGCTTCGGACATGACCATGGAGCGCCGCTCCGCGCCCATGTAGATCTTGTCGCGCGCCCGCTCAAACTCGGTCATTGATACGACGCGCTTGTTCATGCGGGCCGCAAAGAGTGCGGCCTCGTTGACGAGGTTCGCCAGATCCGCGCCCGAGAAGCCCGGGGTGCCGCGCGCAATGACCATCACGTCGACGTCGTCGGCGATCGGGACTTTGCGCATGTGCACTTTGAGGATCTGCTCGCGACCGCGCACGTCCGGCAACGGCACGACCACTTGGCGGTCAAAACGACCCGGCCGCAACAAGGCCGGATCCAACACGTCCGGACGGTTCGTTGCGGCAATGACGATGATGCCTTCGCTGCCCTCAAAGCCGTCCATCTCGACGAGGAGCTGGTTCAAGGTCTGCTCGCGTTCGTCGTGACCGCCGCCGAGGCCTGCGCCACGGTGACGACCGACCGCATCGATTTCGTCGATGAAGATGATGCACGGCGCGTGCTTTTTGGCCTGCTCGAACATGTCGCGGACGCGCGAGGCACCCACGCCGACGAACATTTCTACGAAATCGGAACCCGAGATCGTGAAGAAAGGCACCTTGGCCTCACCGGCGATCGCGCGGGCGAGCAACGTCTTGCCCGTACCGGGACTGCCGACCATGAGGACGCCCTTCGGAATCTTGCCGCCGAGTTTCTGGAACTTGGCCGGGTCCTTGAGGAAGTCGACGATCTCGCGCACTTCCTCCTTGGCTTCTTCCACACCCGCGACGTCCGCGAAGGTGATCGCCACTTGGTCTTCGTTCAGCAAGCGCGCACGGCTCTTACCGAAGCTCATGGCACCGCGCCCGCCGGCCCCACCCTGCATTTGGCGCATGAGGTAGAACCACAGACCGATCAGCAGCAGCACCGGGAAACTCGACAGGAACAACTGCATCAGCCAGCTCGACCGCTCGGGCGGCGGCGCGCTGAAGTTGACGTCGTGCTTCTTGAGGAAACCGATCAGCGCGGTGTTGTCCGTCTCCGGGCTGTAGGTGACGTAGGCGTCCCCGTTCGACCGGTTACCGGAAATCGACTCGCCCTTGATCACGGCGGTTCGAATCGCGTTGTTCTCGACCTCGGTCAAGAACTGGGAATACGGCATCTCGGGGTTCGGCGCCGACCGGTTGGTGCCAAAGTTGGCAAACACGGTCAAAAGGACGAGCAGGATCACGCCCCAGAGGAAGATGTTCTTCGTGAAATCTTTCAAAGCTCACTCCAGAAAGGGACCTTCCACCGAAGATCCCGCGGGGCTCAAAGGATACGCCTGCCAGTCGCTAACAGGTACATTTCAGCACTACGCGCACGCGACGCCGGCGGCTTTTTCATCTTCACCTTCGCGAATTCGGCTTTCACCGTGCGCAGGTAATCGTCGAAGCCCGCACCCTGGAAGACTTTCGCAAGAAAGGATCCTCCGGGTTTCAGCACTTCCCGACAAAACTCGAGGGCGAGTTCGCACAGGTAGAGCTGTCGCGGTTGGTCGACGGCATCGATACCGCTCATATTGGGGGCCATGTCCGACATCACAAGGTCTACCGGACGGCCATCGAGCAGACGGCGCAATTCGGCGAGCGCCACCTCCTCCCGGAAATCCCCCTGGATGAACTCGACGCCGGGCAACGCATCCATGGCCAGCAAGTCGAGTGCCACCACAAAACCCTTACCGTTCAGAACCTTACCAGCATACTGACTCCAGCCACCGGGTGCGGCGCCGAGGTCGACGACGACCATGCCAGGCTTCAGCAGTCGCTCGGCTTCATCGAGTTCCTCGAGCTTGAACGCGGCGCGCGAACGCAGCCCGTCCTTGCGCGCGCGCTGCACATAGGCATCGCTTTCGTGCTCTTTGAGCCAACGCTGACTGGATTTACTGCGCTTCGACATATTCCAAACCGGCCTTCAGGGCTCAGACTCCACTATACTCACCCTATGCAACTCTCTGAACGTCAAAAGAAGTATCTGCGCCGTCTCGGCCACGCGCTGAACCCTGTGGTCGCGCTCGGCAACAACGGTCTCACCGACTCGGTCGTCGCCGAAATGGATCGGGCGCTGACCGACCATGAGCTCATCAAGGTGCGTGCCCGCGTCGGCGAGCGCGACGACCGCAATGCCGTGCTCGACACCCTCGCCGAGCGCACCGGCAGCGCCTTGGTCCAGCGCATCGGCAATGTCGGCCTGTACTACCGCCGCAACCGCACTCTCACTCGGCTGATCCTGCCCGACTGACGCCGCTGCTCAGCGGGCCGGCAACGCGCGCACCAAGGCCGCCACCGCCGCGACGGTGGCGATCGCGTACGCCAGACTCGAGACACCGTGGTAGGCCGCAAAAGCAGCGGTGTGGGTCCCGTGCGCGAGTTTTTCCGCCGTGATGAGCGGATGCAGAACCCACTCACTGGCACCGAGCAGCACCGCAGGCAACCCCACCAGAACACCATCGATGCGCGAGCGCGACTCGCCGCGACCGACCGCCCACAGGGCGACGACCAAGGCGATCGCGATCAAGTTCACTTCGTGAAAGAGTTGCCCGGCGATCTGTCCGGCCAAGGCGCGGTCGTCCAAGGTCGCGAACAACGTGGGAGCCACCAGCCCGCCGACCGTGAGCAGCAGGCCGGCGAGCAACGCGAGCAACAGCGGACGCGCCCGGCTCATTCGTAGCGGACGGCCACGATCTCGTACGAGCGCACACCACCCGGGGCTTGCACATCCACCACGTCGCCCTCTTCTTTGCCGATCAGTGCGCGTGCGATCGGTGAGGTGATGGCGATGAGGTTCTGGCGGATGTCGGCCTCGTCTTCACCCACGATCTGGTAGGTCACCTTCACGCCGTCGTCCTGACCTTCAAGATCAACGGTCACGCCGAACACGACGCGGCCGTTCTGCGGCAACTTCGACACGTCGATCACTTCGGCGTTGCCGAGTCGCCCTTCGATTTCCGCGATGCGGCCCTCGATGAAGCCTTGGTTCTCGCGAGCCGCGTGATATTCGGCGTTTTCGGACAAATCGCCGTGCCCGCGGGCCTCCGCGATCGCACGAATCACGGCCGGACGGTCTTCCGACTTCAATCGCTTCAGTTCGGCGCGCAGACGCTCCGCGCCACGAACGGTAATAGGAGGGCGCTTCACGGGCGGAGTTCCTTGTGCAAATCTTGCAAGCGGTTCACGTCGACCGCTTCGAGGTGATCCATGGCCTCGCAGGTCGCTCGTGCTGCCGCCACGGTCGTGTAGTACGTCACCTTCCGAGCCACCGCCTCGCGACGGATGGAGCGCGACTCACGCACGGCGTGCTTCCCTTCGGTGGTGTTGACGATCAAATCAATCTCGTCGTTCTTGATCATATCGACGATGTGCGGGCGACCCTCGCGGACCTTCAGCACTTTGCGACACGGGATGTCCTCGGCCGCTAAGGCCTTGGCCGTGCCTTCGGTTGCGACGATTTCGAAGCCTCGCGCAATCAGATCGCGCGCGAGCGGCGCCGCGAAGGGCTTGTCCCGCTCACGGACCGAGATGAAGCACACGCCTTGGCGCGGCAACACGACGCCCGCCCCGGCTTGCGCCTTGGCATAGGCCTCGCCGAACGTACGGCCGGTGCCCATCACTTCGCCCGTCGACTTCATCTCCGGCCCCAGGATCGGATCGGCCTCGGGGAATTTCGCGAACGGGAACACCGGGCCCTTGACCGAGTAGAAGTCCGGAACGACTTCCCCGGCAATCCCTTGGGCCTCCAACGAACGGCCGACCATCGCCCGCGCCGCAATCTTCGCCAGCGGTCGGCCCGTGGCCTTCGAAACGAAGGGCACCGTGCGCGAGGCGCGCGGGTTGACCTCAAGGACGTAGACCACGCCCGCTTGGATGGCGAACTGGACGTTCATCAGGCCAACGACATTCAGGGCGCGGGCCATGGCGCGGGTTTGTACTCGCAGCTCGTCCTGCAGTTCCGCCGACAAGGCGTACGGCGGCAGCGAACACGACGAGTCACCGGAGTGCACGCCCGCTTGTTCGATGTGCTCCATGATGCCGCCGATGAGCACGTCCTCACCGTCACAGATGGCGTCAACGTCGACTTCGATGGCGAAATCGAGGAAGCGGTCGAGCAGCACGGGGCTGTCGTTGCTGACCTTCACCGCTTCGTTCATGTACGTGCGCAAGTCGTCTTCGTTGAAGACCACTTCCATCGCCCGCCCGCCCAACACGTAGGACGGACGTACGACGAGTGGATAGCCGACCGCGCGAGCCAGTTCGACGGCTTGTTCTTCGGCGCGAGCGGTCGCGTTGGCCGGCTGCCGCAAACCGAGCGTCTCGATCAGCTTCTGGAAGCGTTCGCGATCTTCCGCCACGTCGATTGCATCGGGCGTGGTGCCGACAATCGGCGCACCCGCGGCCGCGAGGGCGCGAGCCAACTTCAGCGGGGTTTGGCCACCGTACTGCACGATGACGCCGGCCGGCTTTTCCTTGCCGATGATCTCCATCACGTCCTCGAACGTCAGCGGCTCGAAGTAGAGCCGATCCGAGGTGTCGTAGTCGGTCGAGACCGTCTCCGGGTTGCAGTTGACCATGATGGTTTCAAAACCATCCTCGCGCAGGGCGAGCGCCGCGTGGACGCAGCAATAGTCGAACTCAATGCCTTGGCCGATGCGGTTTGGACCGCCGCCCAAGATCATGATCTTGCGCCGATCCGTCGGTTCCGCTTCGCACTCTTCCTCGTAGGTCGAGTACAGATAGGCGGTGGTGGTCGCAAACTCAGCCGCACAGGTGTCGACGCGCTTGTAGACCGGATACACGCCGTGCTGATGTCGCAATGCGCGCAGTTCCGACTCCGCGACGCCGACCAGCCGCGCGAGGCGTCCGTCTGCAAAACCTTTGCGCTTCAGCGCACGGATACGGTCGGCATCGAGCGCGGCGAACCCGCCGGCAAGCACGCGGCCCTCTTCGCGAACGATGTCTTCGATCTGCACCAAGAACCACGGATCGATGGCCGTCAGTTCGTGCACGCGCTCGAGCGTCCACCCGGCGCGGAACGCATCGGCGACGTAGAGCAAGCGATTGGAACCCGCGTGGCGCAACTCGGTGATCAGATCCCCGGCCCGTTCGTCGGTGAGCGGCAGCGCGATTTGTTCGTTGAAGCCGTTCAACCCCGTCTCTAGGCTGCGCAGGGCTTTCTGTACGGATTCTTGGAAGGTGCGGCCGATGGCCATCGCCTCGCCGACCGACTTCATCTGGGTCGTCAGGCGCGCATTGGCACCGGGGAACTTCTCGAACGTGAAGCGCGGAATCTTGGTGACGACGTAGTCGATCGCCGGTTCGAACGACGCCGGCGTGAGACCGCCGGTGATGTCATTCTTCAGCTCGTCGAGCGTAAACCCAACCGCGAGCTTCGCCGCGACCTTCGCGATCGGAAAACCGGTGGCCTTCGAGGCAAGTGCCGAGGATCGCGAGACGCGCGGGTTCATCTCAATGACGAGGACACGGCCGTCGTGCGGGCTGACCGCGAACTGGACGTTCGAGCCGCCGGTGTCCACACCGATTTTGCGCAGCACCGCAATCGACGCGTCGCGCAGGCGCTGGTATTCCTTGTCCGTCAGCGTCTGGGCCGGCGCTACGGTGATGGAGTCACCCGTGTGGACACCCATCGGATCGACGTTCTCGATCGAGCAGATGATGATGCAGTTATCCGCGGAGTCGCGGACCACTTCCATCTCGTATTCCTTCCAGCCGAGCACCGACTCTTCGAGCAGCACTTCGGTGGTCGGCGAGGCGTCGAGTCCCCGCGCCACGATCGCTTCAAACTCTTCGCGGTTGTACGCGATACCGCCACCGGTGCCGCCGAGGGTGAACGACGGACGGATGACCGTGGGGTAGCCGATGTCGGCCTGCACGGCGATCGCCTCTTCCATCGAGTGCACGGCGCTGGCGCGCGCGGTCTCCAGACCGATGTCGCGCATCGCCTCGCGAAAGCGCTCCCGATCCTCCGCCATGTCGATGGCGTCGGGTGAGGCGCCGATCAATTCGCAGTCGAACTTCGCCAGCACCCCTTCGCGCACGAGATCCAACGCACAGTTCAGTGCCGTCTGGCCGCCCATCGTGGGCAGAACAGCGTCCGGACGCTCCTTCTCGATGATCCGGGCGACGGTGCGCCAGTTGACCGGCTCGATGTAAATCGCGTCGGCCGTCTCGGGGTCCGTCATGATCGTGGCGGGGTTCGAGTTCACCAGGATGACCCGGTAGCCCTCTTCACGCAGTGCCTTGCAGGCCTGCGCGCCGGAGTAGTCAAACTCGCAGGCCTGACCGATGACGATAGGGCCTGCGCCGATGATGAGGATGCTGGATAAATCTGTACGCTTGGGCATGGGCTCGGTGTCTCGTCAGGCGGTCTGGACGCGATCAGTGCGCGCCACCATCAGGTCGACGAAGTGGGCAAACAGGCCTTCCACGTCGTGCGGGCCCGGGCTTGCTTCCGGGTGTCCCTGGAAGCTGAACGCCGGACGGTCCGTCAGTTCGATGCCCTGCAGCGAGCCATCGAACAGCGAGCGATGGGTCGGCCGAACGTTGGCCGGCAGTGTGGCTTCATCGACGGCAAAGCCGTGGTTCTGACTCGTAATCAGCACCCGTTGCGTGTTGAGGTCCTGCACCGGATGGTTCGCGCCGTGGTGGCCGAATTTCATCTTGACGGTGCGCGCACCGGCCGCGAGGCCCAGTAACTGGTGTCCGAGGCAAATGCCAAACACCGGAATGTCGGTGCCGAGGAAGGTCCGAATGGCTTCGATGGCGTAGTCGCACGGCTCCGGGTCGCCCGGGCCGTTGGAGAGGAAGATGCCGTCGGGTTGCAGCGCCAACGCCGCCTCGGCCGAGGTCTGGGCCGGCACGACCGTCACTCGACAGCCGTGGTCAGCGAGCAATCGCAAGATGTTGCGCTTGATGCCGTAGTCGTAGGCCACCACGTGCAGGCGGCTGCCGGGGCGCTGCGTGCGCGGCGACTCACCGACCCAATTGGTGCCCTCGTTCCACTGATACGTGGCCTGGGTCGTCACCACTTTGGCAAGGTCCATGCCCTTCAGGCCTGGGAAGGATCGCGCTGCCGCGATGGCAGCCTCCGGGTCCACGGCGTCGCCGGTCAGAATGCAGCCGGCCTGAGCCCCTTTGCTGCGCAGCAGTCGGGTCAGGCGCCGCGTGTCGATGTCGGCGATCGCCACCGTGTTACCGCGGCGCAGGAAGTCGCCGAGGGACTCCGCCGCACGCCAGCTGGAGTGCAAGGCTGGCAAGTCGCGGATCACGAGCCCGGCGGCATAGGTGCCGCCCGACTCCATGTCTTCCGGCGTCGTGCCGTAATTGCCGATATGCGGATAGGTCAGCGTCACGATCTGACGCGTGTAGGAAGGGTCGGTCAGGATTTCCTGGTACCCGGTCATGGCGGTGTTGAACACCACCTCACCGACGGTCTGGCCGGCAGCGCCGACGGAAATACCTTTAAATACCGAGCCATCTTCGAGGGCAAGTACAGCAGACGTCGTCAACGGCTCATTCTCCCGAGGCGAGCGGCACGCGGGCCCATCGTCGCCCCGTGCAGGGCGTAGATGTGCAAAGCGGGTGGAGCCTGTGTGTAGACTCCGCCCGCTTCGGTCGTTACGCGTGGATTTCGATCCGGAGCGATATTCTACGGCACCGCCCCGATTCCTTCCAGTCTGCAGACCGGGAATCGTCGCTCAGCGCCGCCGTTGGGAAGGTCGCGCGCTGCCTTGGGTGAGGCGGAGACTCATGCGTTACGAACGCCCCGCGCTCGGGGGCGAAGCGACGCTCTCAACCGAGGCCAAGCACGTCGGTCATCGCGTACCGGCCGGCGGACTGGCGGGACAGCCAAGCTGCGGCCCGCAAGGCCCCGTACGCAAACGTCATCCGGTCGTGCGCCCGGTGCGTGATCTCGATCCGCTCACCCGGGCCAGCAAAGTACACCGTGTGCTCGCCGACGATATCGCCCGCTCGCAACACCGAGAAGCCGATCGATCCGGCCGTCCGGGCGCCGCGTCGATCCAAGTCGACGCGCTCGAGGGTTTCGCCCCGCCCGCGCGCGGCCGCCGCGCCCAGCTGCAAAGCGGTGCCTGAGGGCGCATCGACTTTGTAGCGGTGATGCGCCTCAAAGACTTCGATGTCGTAGTCTTTGGGCAATGAAGCTGCCGCTCTTTCAATGAGTTGCGACAATAAGTTAACGCCAATACTCGTATTGGCTGCAACGATGACGGGAATGGATTCCGACGCCGCGTCGACCGCGAGCAGGGTCTCTGCAGCCAGCCCCGTCGTGCCCACGACCAGCCCCACCCCGGCGGCGACACACGCCTCAAGGTGCGCCGCCACGGCTCCGGCGACCGAAAAATCGATCGCAACGTCCGCCTGCGCAAGGCCCGCGCCCACATCGTCCGTCAGGGTGATCCCGACGGGTGCCGACAGGCCGGCGCTCGTCCCCGCGTCGACGCCCAAGACAGGGCTGCTCGCCGACACCACGGCCGCCACCAGCTCAAATTCCGGGCTCTCGTGGATCGCCCGAATGAGGCTGCGGCCCATACGGCCGGTCGCGCCAAACAGGGCAATGCGGACGGGGGGAGTAAGTTGACTCATTTGGATCCAAAGAAGCTCTTAACGCCGTCGAGCCAGGACGATTCGCGAGGATTATGCCTCGACGGGTCGCCTTTGAGCGTCGCGTCGAACTGACGCAGCAAGTCTTTCTGCTCGCTCGACAGGTTGACCGGCGTCTCGATGACGACGCGGCAATACAAATCGCCGCGGCCCCCGCCGCGAACCGGGGTCACCCCCTGCTCGCGCAACCGGAACACGCGCCCCGACTGGGTCTCGGCCGGCACCTTGATCTTGGCACTGCCCTGCAACGTCGGCACTTCCACTTCGCCGCCCAACGCGGCGGTCGTGAACGTGATGGGCACCTCGCAGGACAGATCGGCGTTGTCGCGCTCAAAGATCTCGTGCTTGCGGACCATCACTTCCACGTACAGATCGCCGGCGGGACCGCCATTACGGCCCGCCTCGCCTTCGCCAGACAGCCGGATGCGATCGCCCGTATCGACGCCGGCCGGGATTTTGACCTGCAGGGTGCGTGACTTGCGCACGCGGCCGTGGCCGTAGCAGTGGTCGCACGGGGTCTCGATCAACACGCCGCGGCCCTTGCAACGGCTGCACGGCTGCTGCACGGCGAAGAACCCCTGTTGCATCCGCACTTGGCCAGTCCCGGCGCAGGTCGCGCAGCGCGTCGGCGCAGTGCCCTTGGCCGCGCCGTTGCCGCCGCACGGCTCGCACTCGACGAGCGTCGTGACCTCGATTTCGCTGTTGTGGCCGAACACCGCCTGCTCGAGATCGAGTTCCAGTTCGTAGCGCAGATCGGCACCGCGGAACACCTGTCGGCCGCCGCCGCGACGACCGCCGCCGAAGATGTCGCCGAAGACTTCGCCGAAAATGTCGCCGAAGGCCTCGCCGGGATCCATGCCGCCGTGGCCGCCGTGCTGCTGGTTGACGCCGGCGTGCCCGAATTGGTCGTAGGCCGCCCGTTTTTGCGGGTCCGAGAGCATCTCGTAGGCTTCTTTCGCCTCTTTAAACGACTCCTCGGCCGCCGCATCCCCGGGGTTGCGGTCCGGGTGGTATTTCATCGCGAGGCGCCGGTACGCCTTCTTGATTTCCGCCTCCGTCGCCGTCTTCTGGAGCTCGAGAATCTCGTAGTAATCGCGCTTCGACATGCCACCACCCTGAAAATCAGAATGCCGCCGCAGGCAAACAGGCCTGCGGCGGCACGGTCATCATCGCCGATCGGAGGGTGTTCAGCCCTTGTGATCTTTGTTCTTCACTTCCTCGAACTCGGCGTCGAGCACGTCGTCCTTGGCCGACGCACCGGCGCTTGCGCCCGCTGCCGCCGCGCCGTCGGCCGCCCCGGCCTGCGAACGCTGCATCAGCTCACCGGCGGCCATCGACAAGGCCTGCGCCTTGGCTTCGATGGCGTCCTTCTCGTCGGCGGTCATGGCCGTCTTCAAGTCCGACAGCGCCGCTTCCACTTTGGCGCGCTCTTCGCCCGAGACCTTGTCGCCTAAGTCCTTCAAGGACTTATCGACCTGGTGCACCAGCGCGTCGGCACGGTTACGGGCATCGACGAGCTCCCGGAACTTCTTGTCCTCGGCGGCATGCGCCTCGGCATCCGACACCATGCGCTTGATCTCGTCTTCCGACAGACCCGACGACGCCTTGATGACGATCTTCTGTTCCTTGCCGGTGCCCTTGTCCTTCGCCGAGACATTCAGGATGCCGTTGGCGTCGATATCAAAGGTCACCTCGATCTGCGGCATGCCGCGCGGGGCCGACGGAATGTCGGTCAGGTCGAAGCGGCCGAGCGACTTGTTGTCGTGCGCGCGATCACGCTCGCCCTGCAGGACATGGATGGTCACGGCCGGCTGATTGTCATCCGCCGTCGAGAACACCTGCGAGGCCTTGGTCGGGATCGTCGTGTTCTTCTCGATGAGCTTGGTCATCACGCCGCCGAGCGTCTCGATGCCGAGCGACAACGGGGTCACGTCGAGCAACAGAACGTCCTTGACCTCACCGGAGAGCACGCCACCCTGTACGGCCGCGCCCACCGCAACCGCTTCGTCCGGGTTCACGTCCTTGCGGGGCTCCTTGCCGAAGAAGTCCTTCACGGCCTTCTGCACGAGCGGCATACGGGTCTGGCCGCCGACGAGAATGACCTCGGCGATGTCCGACAACGACACGCCCGCGTCCTTCACGGCCGTGCGGCACGGACCGATCGTCCGATTGACCAAGTCTTCGACCAACGACTCCAGCTTCGCGCGCGTCAACTTGACGTTGAGATGCTTCGGACCCGACGCATCCGCCGTGATGTACGGCAGGTTGATGTCGGTCTGTTGGCTCGAGGACAGCTCAATCTTGGCCTTCTCGCCGGCTTCTTTCAGGCGCTGCATCGCCAGCGGGTCCTTGCGGACGTCGACGCCGGATTCCTTCTTGAACTCGTCCGCGATGAAATCGATGACGTGACGGTCGAAGTCTTCACCACCGAGGAAGGTGTCCCCGTTGGTCGACAGCACTTCGAACTGGCGCTCACCGTCCACTTCCGCGATTTCGATGATCGAGATATCGAAGGTACCGCCGCCCAAGTCGTACACCGCAATCTTGCGGTCGCCACCCGACTTATCGAGGCCGTACGCCAGCGCCGCCGCCGTCGGCTCGTTGATGATGCGCTTGACGTTCAAACCCGCGATGCGACCGGCGTCCTTGGTCGCCTGACGCTGCGAGTCGTTGAAGTACGCCGGCACGGTGATCACGGCTTCGGTCACCGGCTCACCGAGGTAATCTTCGGCGGTCTTCTTCATCTTCATGAGCACGCGCGCCGAGATCTCCGGCGGCGCCATCGGCTTGCCCTGGGCCTCGACCCACGCATCGCCGTTATCGGCCTTGGCAATCTTGTACGGGACCATGCCAATGTCGCGCTGCACGACATCGTCGCCGTACTTACGACCGATCAAGCGCTTGACCGCATACAGCGTGTTCTGCGGATTCGTGACCGCCTGACGCTTCGCGGACTGGCCGACGAGCACCTCATCGTCCTTGGTGAAGGCGATGATGGATGGGGTGGTACGGTCACCCTCGCTGTTCTCAATAACCTTGGGCTTGCCGCCCTCCATGACCGCCACGCACGAGTTGGTCGTGCCGAGGTCGATACCAATTACCTTAGACATACGGTGCTCCTCAAAGGGAATCTGAATACGGTTGGCAGGCTAGATGGGGTCGCTTGCGGCGATCTCAAGCGTCCGGGGCACGCGAAACGATCACGCGCGCGGCCCGCAACACGCGGCCGTTCAGGGCGTAGCCCTTCTGGATCGTCATGACCACGGAATTGGCGGGCATATCGGCGGTCGGCTGCGCGACCATCGCTTCGTGCTCGGCCGGGTTGAACGGGCTACCGGCTTCCGGGGCCAATTCGCGAATACCGGCTTTTTCAAACGCTTTCTGCAAAAGCCGCAGCGTGGCGCTCTGCCCTTCGATCAGGCTCTGTACATCGGCACCCGCGCCGTTCGCGATCGCGAGCTCGAAGCCGTCCATGGCCGGCAGGAGCTCCTGCGCAAAGCGCTCGACGGCAAATTGGCGGGCCTGGTCCAGCTCCCGCGCGGCGCGCTTGCGGAAATTGTCGAACTCCGCGAGGACGCGCACGTATTGCGCGTAGTGCTCGTCCGCCTTGGCGGTCGCGGCGGCCAGCGCGGCCTCGTGTTCGTCGGCCGGGGTCGCGGGGACGTCGTCCGCCGTCACGGGGGTCTCGTCGGTCATGAATGCGCTCTCCAAGGTCACGTGTCAGGGCCCCAACAGGCCCGGCGCGGAGGATGGGGATTCCGATCGGTCAATTCAAGAGTCCGGGCGGATCGAAGGCACGGCAGACTCTCGGCCGTCGTGCGGCGGATGGCCGGTCGGGACCGGTCAGAACCGGCTAGCGGTTCTGGTTCAAGGCGGAGCCCAGGAGCCGGGCGGTGAGATCGACGATGGGGATGACGCGCTCATAGGCCATGCGGGTGGGCCCGATCACGCCGAGCACCCCCACCACCTCATTATCGACCGTGTACGGGGCCGTCACGATGCTGCAGTCGTCCAAAATGCCGTAGCCCGACTCCCGGCCAATAAAGATCTGGACGCGGTCCGCCCGCAGACACTGGTCCAGCAAGTGCAGGATGTCGCGTTTTTCGTTGAAGGCGTCGAACAGCCGGCGCAGCTTTTCCACGCTGGAAAGCTCAGCGACGCCCATCAGATTGGTCTCACCGGCGATGACGACATCGGGCGTGCCGGCGCCGGTATCGGCGGGTCCGACCATTTGCTCGGCCATCTGGATCGCGTCGCTCATCAGCTCGTTCATGGACGCCCGAGTGTCCTGCAACTGCCGCAAGATCTGGTGCCGGATGGCCTCCAACTCGCGTCCGGCGAACTGCTCATTCAGAAATCCGGCCGCCCGCCGCAGTTCTTCCGAACTGTAGGGCCGCGACAACTTGAGGATTCGGTTCTGCACTTCCCGGCCGTTGACCACCATGATGGCCAACACACGATTCTCTGAAAGCGGCATGAACTCGATCTGGGTCACTGCCGAGTGGGTCTGCCGCGGCACGGTGACGACACCGGCCAATTGGGTGAAATTCGACAGGAACTGCGACGCGGTGGCCACGAGCTGCCGCGGGTCATCCGCGCTCGCGCCAAACCGCTCCTGCAGGGCGCGCAGGATCTCGCGGTCGTATTCGGCCGGCTTTAACTTCAACAGCGCATCGACGAAGACGCGATAGCCCTTTTCGGTCGGGATCCGCCCGGCGCTCGTGTGCGGCGAACTCACAAAGCCGTAGTCTTCCAGGTCCGCCATGACGTTGCGGACCGTCGCCGCGCTGACGGTGAGCCCCGATTCGCGGGTGAGCGTGCGTGACCCGACGGGTTGCCCGTCACGGATATAGGCGCCCACGAGGGCATTGAGCAGACGCTCGGCACGATTGCTGAGGCGTTGTGTGGCTTCACTGCCGTCCCGTCCGCCGCTGCGCCCGTCCCCGCTCATGTCCTGTAAGCCTCTGTCACCGATACCGTTTTTTTTGCACCGCCGGAAAATCTATCGACGACCCGGGGCGCGGTCAAGGTGTATTCGGTCTTGTCGCTCGATGACAGGCGCGATGACACGCCGGCGTGGTAACGTTCCACGCCGATGACCCCCGAGTTTGCCTGCATAGCCCTTGTCGGACGTCCCGCGGACCCGCCGGTCGCGGACGCGTTGGTGGCGCTTGCCCGCCATGCGCTCACGCGCGGCATCCGCGTTCGCGTCGATGAAACCGCGGATTTGCCCTTTGAGGCCGGCGTGGAACGCGTGCCGGAAGCGGCATTGGTGAGCGATGCCCACCTCATGGTCTCGGTCGGCGGAGACGGCACGCTGTTGTACACCGCCCGCCTGGTCGGTGATGCCGACGTCCCCCTGCTTGGCATCAACCGCGGTCGTCTCGGGTTTCTGGCGGACATCAGCGCCGCGGAAATGATCGAACGCTTCGATGACGTCTTGGACGGGCGCTACGCGCGCGATGTGCGACGCACGTTGAGTGCACGTCTCGTTATTCCCGGCCAACCAGACCGCGTGCAAGTGGCGCTGAACGACGTGGTTCTGCAAAAGCGCGACACCGGCCGCATGCTCGACTTCGAAAGCTCCATTGACGGTCATTTCGTCAACGCGCACGGCGGCGATGGCTTGGTCGTCGCCACCGCCACCGGTTCCACGGCCTACGCGCTCTCCTGCGGCGGACCGATCCTGACCCCCGACATTGACGCGATCGTCATCGCGCCGATCAGTCCGCACACCCTGTCCGATCGACCGCTCGTCGTCGGCGGGCAATCCCACATTGAGGTGCGTCTGGTCGCCCAGGCCCCAGTGCGGGCGGAAGTGACGTGCGACGGGGTGTTGCTCGGCGACCTCCCAGCGGACGGTTGCCTGATCGTCGAACCGTCGCCACGGCGGGTCATCTTGCTGCACCCGCCGGGATACGACTACTTCCGGATTCTCCGTTCGAAGCTCCATTGGGGCCGCGGCGGTCGACAAGGTCCCCCGGACGCCCGATGCTGACCCAACTGCAAATCCGCGATTTCGCGATCATCGAGTCGGCTGAACTCGAGTTGTCGCAAGGCTTGACCGCCCTGACCGGTGAGACCGGCGCCGGCAAGTCGATCTTGGTCGACGCCGTGATGCTCGCCATCGGCGCGCGCGCCGATGCCGGCGTCGTGCGGCACGGGACGGAACGGGCCGAAATCTCGGCCGTGTTCGATCTCACGCACAACGCGCCCGCGCAAGCCTGGCTGCGCGAGCAGGAATTGGACGGGGACGCGGAAGTCATCCTCCGTCGCACCATCGGCAGCGACGGCCGCTCGCGCGCGTACATCAACGGCCAGACCCAGCCGCTGCAGCAGGTGCGCGCCCTCGGCGAACTGCTGATCGACATCCACGGACAGCAGGAATTTCTGACACTGACCCGCCGCGAGGCCCAACGCGACCTTGTGGATGCGCACGGTGGTCACAGTGCCCTTGTCAGCCCGGTGGCGGAGCTTGCCCGCACGGTGCGCGCGATCGAACGCGAACTGCAGGCCCTCAAAGGCGCCGCCAGCGATCGCGATGCCCGCCTCGACTTGTTGCGGTATCAAACCCAAGAACTCGGCGCGTTGGCGCTGGAGCCGGGGGAAATCGAATCCCTGCTGGCCGAGTCGCAGCGCCTGACCCACCGCGGGCGTCTCGCCCAATCGGCCGAGACGGCGCTGGGCTGCCTGTACGAAGGCGACGGGCAGGATGCCCACGCGCTCGTCGGCCGAGGGCTCGCCGCCTTGCGGCCGGTCGCCGATCTCGATCCCGCGCTCGCGCCAGTGATTGCCTTGGTCGATGAGGCGCTCATTCCCTTAAAGGAAGCCGGCCGTGCGCTCGCGGACTATCTCGAGTCGCTCGAGGTCGACCCGCGCCGTCAGGAATTCGTCGAGTCGCGCATTGCGTCGATCGAGCAGTTGGCGCGCAAGCACCGGGTGGACGCCGAGCAACTGCCGGCTGTGTTGACGCAGTTGTCAGCGGAATTGGACGCGCTGGAGCGTGCCGACATCACGGTAGCGGATCTGGAACGGCAGGCGGCGCGCGCGCGCGCCGACTATGAACAGGCCTCTGCCGCCTTGACGCGCGCGCGCTCCACAGCGGCAGAGGCCCTTGCGACGGCCGTGACCGCCCTCATGCGCGGCCTCGGCATGCCCGGCGGCGTGTTCGACATCGCGATCACCCCACTGGAGGGCGCTCCCGACCCCTCGGGCCGAGATGCCATCGAGTTCTTGGTCAGCGCCAACCCGGGCCAACCTCCGAAGCCCATCGCCAAAGTGGCGTCCGGCGGCGAATTGTCCCGCATCAGCCTCGCCGTCCAGGTCGCCGCGGCGCACCAGTCGACCGGCCCGGCCTGCATGATCTTTGACGAGGTCGACGCAGGGGTTGGCGGCGCGGTGGCCGAAATGGTCGGCCGCGAACTGGCGGCGCTCGGGCAGCGAGGGCAAGCGTTGTGCGTGACCCACCTGCCCCAAGTGGCCTCCCAAGCGGATCACCATCTGCGGGTCGCGAAGTTCACCGATGGCAAAGTCAGCCGGACGCGTCTGACGGTGCTATCGACCGAAGAACGGGTCGAGGAATTGGCCCGCATGTTGGCCGGCGTGGAGGTCACCGAGACGGCCCGGACGCACGCCCGCGAGCTGCTCGAACGACGCCATTCGAGCAAAAAACCGACGAAATCGGGCCGTAAAACCCGCTGATCAGGGTTTGCGGTGCGGGCAGTCGGTGCGGCGGCAGTGCCCGTAGAGAATCAGGGCGTGATCGGTGAGATCAAATCCCAAGCGTTCGGCCGCCTGGTGCTGCAACGATTCGATCGAATCGTCGGTGAACTCTTCGACGTGGCCGCAGTCCACACAGACGACATGATCGTGATGCTCACCCCGGTTCAACTCGAACACCGCCGTTCCACCCTCGAAATGATGACGGGTGACGAGGCCGGCCGCCTCAAACTGGGTGAGGACACGGTAGACGGTGGCAAGTCCGATATCCTCGTTCGAGTCGAGCAGGCGGCGGTAAATATCTTCCGCGGACAGGTGATGCCCCGCTTCCACCGCGAGGATGTCCAAAATCTTGACGCGGGGGGTCGTGACCTTAAGGCCAGCTTTCCGAAGATCTTGGCTTTCCACTCCGCACTCCCCTGATCCGGTATGATCAGCCCCCATTATCCACCCCGCGACGCCGGGAACAACCCGCGCCGCCGAGAAGAGACGATGTCCTCACCCAAGACCCTGATCGCCGCCGCCCTCACCCTTGGTCTCGCCCTCACCGGTTGCGTGTACAAGGTGAACATCCCGCAGGGGAACTACATCGAGGCGAAATACCTGGATCAGGTCACGATGGGAATGACGCGCAGCCAGGTGCGCTACCTGCTCGGCACCCCAATGTTGTCCGACCCGTTTCATCCGGAGCGGTGGGACTACATTTACTACTTCAAGACCGGTAAGACGCAGAAGGTCGACCAGCGGAACATTACGATCTGGTTCGCCGACGACAAAGTGACGAAGATCGATCGTCCCGCCGGTGAGTGGAAAGATCCCGTCGCGCAGCGTCCGTCGATCTGATCGCGACCTAGCGTCAGCGGCTCCTACGGTCGCTGACGAATGGATGGCAATTATCCGGGATAATGAGCCTGCGCGCGCTTGATGCGCGTTCGCAGCTCGTGCTGCGCCGCGGCTTTACCGCCGGCTCTTCCGCTGTATACGTCCTGCCCTTCCCAATCCCACCCCATGACCCATGGTCCGCCCCTGTCGTGCGAGCGCGCGCCGGGTTTCTTTCGGGTCCTGGGGCAACGGTCGATACAACTCGACGCGATCACCCGCCGCGAGTACCGTTTCCGGCGTGACTTCTCGGCCCCAGATACCGACCCCAAGATCGGCCGGCAGCCCCGGGTGCTGCTCGTTGAGGCGCGCTAACGCGATGGCGGTAGCCACCGTGGTGCCCTCGGGCACTTCGAGTGCAATGACGGTCTGCCGTTCCGGTTCAGCGTAGACGACGGAAATTGTGAGCTGGATCATGGGTGGATGATCCGAGCCCGTTTCACGAAGCCGTCGACGATCGAATCCCACGTCGCTTCAAAAAAGGGGCCGAAGACGAGGTCCAACGCCGCGTTTCGGAACGTAAATTCAACCGTAAGCTCCACTTTGCAGCCCTTCAACGCGCCGAGCGAGCCGTCTTCGGTACGGGCGCGTAGTGGATGAAATTGCCAAACCCCTTTAAAGGACTTGAGAGGGCCGTCGGTCAGCACCATCTCAATGGACGTATCGGGCACGTTGCGGTTGGTCGTGCTGACGGAGGTGCGCACCCCCACCCGCTCAAAGGTCAGGGTCGCCGAGAGCGACGTCGCGTCCTCGGCATGGACGACGGTCGCGGGGCACCAGGGTAGGAACTCCGGGTAGCGACGCACGTCGTTCACGAGGGCGTACATCTGCGCCGGCGTTTGCGGTACGAGCGCGGTACGGTGGACTACGCGCATCGGGAATGAGGGGCTGTCTGGATCACCCTCCTATTCTGCGACTTAGGCGCGACGCCCACAACGAGGCTAGAATGGACGGCTGCACGAGGAATGACACGGACCATGGCTGCCAAGAAGGACGACAAGGACTCCCATACCGGGACGATTGCGGTGAACCGCCGCGCCCGGCATGAGTTCTTCATCGACGAACGCTACGAGGCGGGCCTGGTGCTGATGGGCTGGGAAGTCAAAGCCATGCGCGCAGGGCGTGCGCAGCTGGCCGAAGGCTACGTATTCATCCGCAACGACGAAGCATTCTTGACGGGCGCCCACATCACACCGCTCAACTCCGCCTCGACGCACGTCATCGCGGATCCCGTGCGCACGCGCAAGCTGCTGTTGAACCGTAAAGAGCTCGACCACCTGGTAGGCGCTGTGGAGCGCAAAGGCGCCACGATGGTGCCGCTGTCGCTGTATTGGAAGGATGGCCGCGCGAAACTCGAACTGGGGTTGGCGCGCGGCAAGAAGCAGCATGACAAGCGTGAATCGGAAAAGGATCGCGATTGGCAGCGGGAAAAGTCGCGCGCGCTCAGGGCGCGAAACCGATAACCCATCGGTGCAGCCGCACGCGATCAGGAGAGGTGCGATCAGACAGGCTCTTGAATAGAGACCTTTAAAAGTCTAAATTCAGTCTGAATTCACTTGAGCGCCCACGTTATGCGGTATTCCACCCAAGTTAAATCCATCAGCTACTTGAAAGCGAACGCCGCAGAGGTGTTATCCCAGGTGGCCGAACAGCGCGAGCCGTTTGTGATCACGCAGAACGGCGAGGCCCGCGCTGTCCTACAGGACGTCGTGTCGTATGAAGAGACGCAGGAAACTCTGGCGCTCTTGAAACTGCTCGCGCTCGGTGCCGACGACATCGCCGCCCAACGGGTCAAGCCGATAGCCGAGATTGCGCAGCGCATCAAAGCCAAATACAGCGCGGCATGACGTCGGCGGGGACCATGCGTTATGCCATCCTGCTCACGCAGGGTGCGGAACACGAACTCGATTCGATCGTGGGCTACCTATCCACGGCGGACGGCGCGGTGAATGCACATCGGGTTCTCGCTGCGTTGATGGAAACGATCGCTCAACTCGAGCACTACCCGGATCGCGGGAGCCATCCCTCCGAACTGCTATCGCTGGGTATCAAGGAATTTCGGCAAGTATTCTTCAAACCGTACCGAGTGATCTATCGCATCATCGAGCAGACCGTCACCATCGTGATCATCGCGGACGGTCGGCGAGATTTTCAGTCTCTATTAGCCCGCCGGTTGCTGCGAGCCTGATCACAATCGTTATCGACGACTCAGGTGCCAGATAGGGGCAACTCGATGAGTGGCCCCCTACTGGCTTGAGACTCTCAGGCAATCGACGCCACGACGACGATTTCGACTTTGTACTCGGGCGCAGCCAATTTCGCCTCGACCGTGGCTCGGGCCGGGGTATGACCCTGCGGCACCCAAGCATCCCAAGCGGCGTTCATCTCGGCAAAGGTCGCGATGTCCGCCAGGTACACCGTCGCCTGAAGGATGCGGGTCTTGTCGGAGCCGACGCGGGCTAAAAGGCTATCAATGGACGCCAGAACTTCACGCGTCTGACCGTTGACGTCCAAGGACGTATCGTCTGCCACTTGGCCGGCCAAATAGACGGTTTGGCCGTGAACGACCGCTTCAGACATGCGCGGACCGGTATCGAGACGCTGAATCATGATGTATCCCCTCTGAAACCTGGGAGCGAGGCTCCGTTTAATCGACCCAAACTCTACCCCATTCAGACAACCAAAAGGATGTCTGAGCGTGCGGTTCCACGTCAGCGGCAACGCGTTTAATGACCACCGACGGGGGTCACCCAATTTTCGACGGTTAAACCCACATAGCGTCGAAAGTCGTGCTCGTTGTTCGTCACCAGCGTGACGCCGAGGGACAAGGCGTGCGATGCAATCAGCTTATCGAGGGCATCTTGATTGCGCTCGCGGGCGGCGGCTCGCAACGGGCCGTACTGTCGTGCCGCCACGACTTCAAATGGCGCCACCGGAATTTCCGCCACAAACCGACTGAGCGCCGCCTGATTTTGAGCCTGCGACGCGCCTGAAACGGCCACTCCGTACTCCAGTTCCGCCAAAGTAATCGCCGAGATCACGACATCGCCTACAAAGCATTCCGCGAAACGAGCGCGAACCGATGGCGGCTGGCGTTTCATCAGGTAGATGCAGATATTGGTATCCAACATGTACTTGGGCTTCATAAGGTCTCGCGTTCGCCTTCGACCGTGAGTCCACGCCCCTCCGCCATGAAGTCTTCCGAAAAACTGGCCAGAGCACCCAGCACGTCGCCCACTCGCCGTTGCGCCGGGCGAATCCGGATTTCATCGCCATGCCGCTCAATGACGAGGTCCATGTCGTAGGTGGCATAGGCGAGGTCTGCGGGGATGCGTACCGCTTGAGAATTGCCGTTCTTGAAGAGTTTGGTGAGTGTCATTGCCTCTCCCGCCTCAGTCGAGGATGTACATGTACATCATATGGGTCTTGGCACTTAACGTAAACACTCGGATGTACGCAGAGTCGCCCTCCGCCCCCGTTTGGATCAACCCGGATGGGATTCCATCCGACGCTCGGCACGGATAAAGGTGGTGATGTTGCGGAAGGCTTGATTTCGGTCGAGAGCAACCCCAACTCCCACCCGTACGTTCTGTTATTCTTGTTTTTGCTTCTGGGGCCGACCGGTTTCGACGTGGGTTACGAAACTCCAGGTGCATGCCGAGGTGCGGATTCCTCGTTAAACCATTTGCAAATTTTAGCTGCGAACGACAACAGCTACGCTCTGGCGGCTTAAGCCCCGCCTACTTCACTCCTCTCGGTGCCTGTGCTGGGGGAGATGGGGTCGCAATCACAGGATCGCGATGCACGCGTGCCTCGGGTAGTGCATAGCTAAACAGGACAAGGCTGGCATCAGGTTTTCCCTGCCGATCGGGTAGCCTGGAGTGAGATCAATAGACCGGATAAGCATGTAGATCTTGTAGCGTAGGACTTGCGGACGGGGGTTCAATTCCCCCCGGCTCCACCAACATCACTTCCTCGGATGTCCGAGGAAGTCTCTAAACTCGCTGAATAGAGTGGTTTTGTAAGGCGCCTAAACCTCCACCCTCCGCTATCACGGGCGACTCGTGGGCGAGCCGTGCCGACAAGGGCGAAGAAACGGACGCCGCGAGCGGCAACCCGGCCGCACGAGCACGTGTGCGCACAGTGGGGCTTGATTGGCCGCTCGAAGCCGGTAACGGCATTTCAGGATCTCGTGCGAGGCAATACCCTGCATTGCGGACACAGGAGATGCGTAAGCCGCCTCGAGATAATTCCGTCAATTTATGATTGATTGCCGAAATACGGACGTCGAGCCGGCGGTCGTTAGGCTCAAGCTCGTCGCGCCACGCAATTTCAAATAGGTCGGCGCGAGAAATGCGATCCCCGCGCGCTCGCGCGAGTCCTGCAATGATCCGCGCTTCGATATGGCCCAGCTGTATCGACCCCTCCGTGCCGATGAGTTGCCGTCGGGACGCATCGAACTGCAAATCTCCGAGTAGGGAGATCATGCCGGGCGTGGGATAGAGCGCTCGCGCCAACTGACAAGCTCGCCCTATACGCGCACGTATTAGGTCTGTCGTTTCGCCACGGTACACGGCGTCCAACGCACCCAATTTGAGTGCGTTCGCCACGTCCAACCCCTCCGGTGGCGCTTCGTACGGATCGACGCCACGCGAGCGTTCGCGGACCGAACAGACGATGAAAAACGGGGCTGCGATATCTGCCAGGAGTCGCTGAAACTGCGTACTGGGATCCCGGCCTAAGCATCCATCCGAAACAATGACCAACGAGGGACCGTACTGGCGAATTTTCGTGGCGGTGCAATCCTCCAGTACAAATCGACCGACGAAATCCACGTCATAGATCGCGCGGATGATCAGGCTGTACAGCCGTCGATCGTCGTCAATAACCAAAGCGGTTCGTTCCACGTGTCTACTCATTTAGACCAGGAAGCCTGAGTTTCACCGACGTCATGTCAGCGTCCTTCGATCACGTGTACTCCCGACCGATCGGCATTGCAATGCGCATATTCGCAACGCAATACGTACCAGTCTGATCTCCCAGCGTGAGCAAGCTTACGCTTCGAGACATTGCACCAAGACCTGATTCCTAGACTGAACTCGCAAGCACACGGGTTCCAAACCTTCATTGCTTCCGCAAGAAAAACCAATGTCTAGGAGTACATGACATGCGCTTTAATCAGCGAACGTTGACCACGGCCATCTCGGCCGTTCTGACCACCGCGAGTCTCTCAATCGCCAGCATCGGACTCGCCGACGCCCAGGTGGTTGATACGATCGCCGGCGTAACCACGCCGGCCACATCTGCTGGCGCTCCGACCGCGCCGGCAGCGGGATCGGCAACCTACTTCGTTGCACCGGCCGGCGACCTGACCCTGTCGACACCGTTCTCGTACGACTTTGGGACCGGCACGTGGAGTGGGCCCGCCACTTGGACGCAGGTCACGACCGGGGTATTCACGAACGGTACGGCCACTGTGAACCTCACCGGGTTCACGCCAACCATTGGCACCACGAGCACGACCCTGGCGACCGCACCGCCTGCTTCGGATTACACCAACAGCGCCTACAGCAGTGGCGTGTTTGGCACCAGCATCGGCAATCCGACGGGAACGAGTACGGTGACGGGGGGCACGACGTCGTCGGCCCAGCAGACCGATACCTATGCGGCCACCGCGTCTGGCTCTGTCGTGGTGTCGAACGGCCTCGGCACCACGGCGTCGACGGCTGCAGTGTTGGACACGACACAGACCTTCCCATTGAGCTTGCAGGGACCCGCCGCGCCGAGCCCCAACCCGGCGATCACTCCCCCCGGCGTGACCGTCTCAAGCAATACGCCGTCCTACAACACGGGTAGCTATACGGTCGCACCCTCTGGCACCGTCACCGGCTCGTCTGTTGCGCTCGATACCGGCGGCTTGGTCATCAGTTCTATCACCGGAACGGGCTCGCTGGATCCGAGCGGCTCGTTAGTCGCCAACTTAACCACCACGCCGGCATCGAGTGTCACGGCCACGGGAATTGCCACAACCGGCACGTTGACCGTCGGTGGCGCCTCCACGACCAACGGCATTACCAATACGGGTGGCATCACCAACACCGGTGGATTGTCGACCGATACGCTGAGCGTCTCGGGTCTATCGACCACGAACGGCATTGCCAATACCGGCAATATCGCCACCGATACGCTCACAACCACTGGAGACGTGACCGTCGGCGGGAATGCCACCGTCGCCGGAAACTTGGGCGTCACGGGGATCACCACCACCAACGGTATCGTCAATACCGGCAACATCGCCACGGACACGTTGACGACCACCGGCAACGTCACCGTCGGTGGCAATGAAACGGTGGCGGGAACACTGGCGGTCACGGGCGTCACCACCACGAACGGCATCGTGAATGCCGGTGGCATTACCAACACCGGCGGATTGTCGACCGATACGCTGACCGTTTCAGGTCTATCGACCACGAACGGCATCGCCAATACCGGCAACATCGCCACCGATACGCTGACCACGACGGGCAATGTCACCGTCGGCGGCAATGAATCGGTGGCCGGGACGCTCAACGTGACCGGGGTGTCCACGACCCACGGCATCGTCAACACCGGCAATATCGCGACCGGCACCTTAACCACCACGGGTGATGTCACGGTCGGCGGCAATGCAACCGTCGCAGGGACGCTGACCGTGACCGGGGTGTCGACCACCAACGGCATCGTCAACGCCGGCAATATCGCCACCGACACGCTGACGACCACCGGCAACGTGACGGTCGGCGGTAACCAATCGATCGCCGGTACGCTCACGGTATCCGGCACGTCCACCACCAACGGGATTGTAAACACCGGGAACCTCACCACGGACACGTTGACCACCACGGGTAATGCGTCGGTTGGCGGTGCGCTCGGGGTCTCCGGTCCGTTGACGGTGGGCGGCAATTTCGTCGCGTCCGGCAATGCCTACCTGGGGGGCACGGCTGCGACGGCGCTCTTGTCGGTCACCGCCGCTAACGGGGTTGTGGTGGCATCGAACACGAACGTCAACATGGGTGGCAATGTGGTCCACAACGTGGCCAACGGTGTCGACCCCATGGATGCCGTGAACGTCTCCCAGCTGCAGGGCGTCCAGACGCAACTGAATAACCAGATCAGTGCGTTGAGTTCCACGGTGCAGGCCAATCGCATCGAAGCGCAACGCGGCATCGCCAGCGTGTCGGCACTCAACGGCATTCCGGCACTGGATCAGAACTCTCGCTTCGGCCTCGGCGTCGGCGTCGGCAGCTACCGCGGGCAGACTGCCTTTGCGGTGGGTGCCAACTTCCGGATTTCCGACCACGTGACGGGAAAATTTGCGATCGGCTCGTCGTCCGGTGAAACAACCGGCAATGCCGGCATCGGTGTCAGCTTCTAAGACGCCGGAGTGGTGCCGGGTGGGATCGGATTGGGCCGATCCCACCCGCACCGACAGCTGCCATCGCCGGAGCGGCGGCAGACAGATCGATACCCCACTGCATCGCGCATCCGCTTAAGCCCCTCGAAGGTAGGTGTACCGTGTGCTCAATACGACCGATTGCAGCGACCGTCATGACCGTCGTGGGACTCATCGCGTCGAATGGGGCCTACAGTCAGCAGGCGACCTTGCGCAAGAAAATGACCGTCGTCGATGTTTACGATGCCGGTCAGCCGCAGACGATTATTCTGAAACTCTTCGATCCCGGCACCGATGTCGTTTGTTACGTCCTGATGCCAGAGCAAGCCGCTCGAAAACAGATTGGCGGCAACTGGGTCTACGACGGCAATGCGGTCGGCTCCATCAGCTGTGTGCCGGTCGCGCTGAAATAACGTGAGTGTCCGCGGAACCGCTCCGCGGTAAACGGATGGTCCCAGGTATCCGAGGCGAACACCGGTGGTGGCAGGATCCGCTTAGGGTAGAAAAGGTTGAACGACCGCGAGCGCACGCTCCACGTACAGTTCCTTCTCACCCACCGGCGCGACGTAGTGCATGGCAGAACGCGCCGCATCCAGACCGTGCATCCGCGCGATGACCCACGTCGCCAGATATTGTGCGGACAAGCATCCACCTGCCGTTGCGACATTGCCGGCCGCGTAAAACGGTTGGTTTAGCACTTCAACGCCGGCCTCAACGACCCACGGTTTCGTCAGCAAGTCCGTGCAGGCCGGCACGCGCGCCAATAAGCCCAATTTGGCCAACAGCAAGGTCCCTGAGCATTGCGCCCCAATCAGTTGTCTGCTCGAATCCAATCGAAGGCGATCCATGACGGTGGCGTCATTGACGATGTCTCGCGTCTTGATCCCACTTCCGACCAATACCGCGTCTGCCGCCTGCGCCTCCTCTAGGGATGCCTGCGCGTGCAACACCACGCCGTTCATCGACGTGACGGTCGCTGTCGGGCAGGCGAGCGTCACCCGCCAGTCTGGGCTCTTGATGCGGTTGAGGATGCCCAACGCAATCAAGGAATCCAGCTCATTGAACCCATCAAAGGTCAGGATCGCGATATGCATCGCAGCAGTCTACGTGGAAAATCTCGGCTGCCCAATCCCCGCGCACCGCCGGTTTTGACCGCCATCGCAGATGCGCTACATTCCAATCAAATCGGGAGCATCGTGATGACACAGACACGCCGTGATTTTTTAACGCAGGCCACCTTGGGACTGGGTGCCGCCGCGGTCGCTGCGACGGCGCAGGCCGACTCGCCAGCAAGCATGCCGGCAGAGCCCGCCTCGCCCGCCGTGCCCGCGGTCGCCCCCGGGCCGGCCATTTCGATGCAAACCCTGGCCGAGGCTGAAAAATTAGCTCGCGTGCAGCTGCTCGCGCACGAACGGCGGCAGGCGGCCCGTAGTTGGGATGCCAACATGGGCAGCCTCTTTGAGCGCCGCGACGGCTCGAAGCCGATTGCGCTCGGCGAGCGCCACGCGCCGTATTCTTCCTGGGATCCCCGGGGCCCCGCCCGAACGACAGGCCCTCTGCAGTCTCGGTACGTTGGCAGCGTCAAGACATCACAGCCGTTACCCGCGAGCGACACAGACATTGCGTTCGCGCCCGTCACGTTGCTCTCGCAATGGATACATTCCGGGCTCCTGACGAGCGAGCGATTGACGGAGATCTATCTGTCGCGCATGGATCGTTTCGACCCGAAACTCAAATGCGTTATTAACCGAAACCCGCTAGCACTCGAACGAGCGCGGGCGATGGACGCGGAACTGAAGAATGGACATTCCCGCGGCCCCCTCCATGGCATCCCGTGGGGGGCCAAAGATTTGTTGGATACCGCGGGACTCGCCACCACCTGGGGGGCAGAGCCGTTTCGGGATCGTGTGCCCACCGAAGACGCGACCGTGGTCCGGCGACTCGAGGCCGCCGGTGCCGTCTTGGTCGCCAAATTAAGCTTGGGCGCACTGGCACTGAACGACGTCTGGTTCGGCGGAACGACGCGAAATCCGTGGGTGATCGAAGAAGGTGCCTCCGGCTCCAGTGCGGGACCGGGGTCGGCGACGGCGGCCGGTCTCGTCGCCTTTTCCATCGGCAGCGAAACCGGTGGCAGCATCGTTTCGCCCAGCATGCGCTGTGGCGTCACCGGTCTCCGCCCGACCTATGGCCGAGTCGCGCGCGGTGGCGCGATGACGCTGTGCTGGTCACTCGACAAACTCGGCCCGATGACGCGAACGGTCGAGGACGCGATCTTGGTGCTCGATTCCATTCGAGGACCGGACGCGGCGGACCTGCAAAGTGTACCGGCGCATTTGGATTTCGATGCCACCGCCCCGATCCACGGATTGCGGGTCGGGTACTTCCCAACATGGATGGACGAAGCGCCTGCGACCGACGTGGATCGATCCAGCCTCAAAAGCCTCGCGGCGATGGGCTTGGTGCCGGTACCCGTTTCGCTACCGGATTGGCCCTATGCGTCTCTCAACACGCTTCTATTTGCGGAGAGCGCAGCGGCTTTTGAGGACATCACCCTCTCACGCGCGATCGACACGCTGCACGAGCAGTCGGACGATGCCTGGCCCAATACCTTCCGACAGTCGCGGTTCTTGTCTGCTGTCGATTACGTGCAAGCAGACCGGCTACGACGTCGCGTTTGCGAGGCCATGGCCGAGATCTTCAGCCACGTAGACCTGCTACTCGTGCCGTCGTTGCGCGACGAGATGTTGACCATCAGCAATCACACCGGGCACCCCTCGTTGACGCTGCGCGCGGGTTTTGTGGACATCACGGCAGCACGTAGCGATTGGGCGCCGGACCCCGCGCGCCCCACCGTGCACTTTTCATCGCCTCGGCGGGTACCGTACGGCGTGACGTTCATCGGTCGATTGTTCGAGGAAGGCATGCTCGCACGCGTTGGTATGGCACTCGAACGCCACGCTAACGTGGTGAACGAACGGCCCCCGGGATTTTCCTAACGGCCGTGCACGGCCGATCCGCGCTGCGCGATGCGGGCATCGCGCTGAGGTGCTCGCCCGAGGCACGCTCGGGCGTTACCTTAAGCTTTAGGATTTATTGAATCGATAGCGAGCGCGCAGATAGACATACGCGCCATTGATGCCCAGCGGATTCGCGAAATTGTACGGAAAGGCACCACCGTACGTGCCATCGGCGGTCGTGCGATCCGGATACTTATCCAAAATATTGGTGCCACCGAGGGCGACTTCGAAGGCCGGCGTCACGGACAGATGCACGTCGGCATCAACGCTCCATGCTGCGCCATACGTCTGCGCATTACCGCCTAGCAGCGAGGGCTGGTTCGAATCGTAGGTGAAGGCGGCCATCTCACCGAAACGGGTCGCCTGCAATCGGGCTCCCCAGAGCGAATTGGACCAATCACCGCCGAGGATCAGTTTCGTTTTGGGCGATCCGTACACGAGCGGAATCAGTACCGTCGGATCCATCAAGGTCAGCGTGGGATCTACGCTCGCGAGCACCGACGACGTATTGCGCGCCCGATCCTCGGTCAGCGCGTTACGGTTAAAGGCAGCGCTCAGGTGCAAGGAACCGCCGAGCAGGGCGACCTCCTGACTCACCACCACGTCGATGCCCCGCGTGGTGGTATCGAGCGCGTTCGTTAGGAAGGTAACAGAACCGATATCGGACGCTCCGGCGGCCGCCAGATAGTCGCTCACGGCCCCGCTCTGCAGCGATCCGGTGGGCGTAATTCGATCCCGAATGCGAATCTGATAGGCATCGATCGACGCTGAAGTCCGCCCTGACCGCCACGCCAATCCGACCGTGGTATTCACGGAATGCTCCGGCTTGAGCGGAGTGGCACCGAGACCCTGTGCAATCGGATCGGAGGGCGGTAGCCACGCATTATTCTGCAAGCCGGTTCCATCACTGTTGAAATTGAGGGTCGCAAATCGGATGCCGGTTTGCGCCAACGCAGGCGCGCGGAAACTCGACGAAACCGAGGCTCGCGCGAGGAACCCGTCGGTAAATTTATACCGCAGCGAAAACTTGCCGGTCGTGGAACTGCCGTAATCACTGTAATTGGAGTATCGCGCCGCCGCACCGATCAACAGCGCCTGGTTGGCATCCCATTCACCATCCACGTAGACCGAACTCACGTGCCGGGCCAGGTGCACGGTGTCCCCCGGCCGCAAACCGGAATCGCCTTGTGCGCCGGGTGGGATCGTCTCGCCATCGGCGTTTTGGGTGTAGGACCCCGCCGCATACGACGCCGGATCGCCGGCCGAGGTGTGGTAACGCTCCTCGAGATACTCTGCGCCGGCGGACAGTTCGAGCGGGTGAGCACGGCCGATCGGCAGCGAGCGCGTGACGTCGACATTCAACGCACGCTGCTCGGTCGTGAAATCCGCCAGATGAAATTGGGTTGGACTCGCGCTACCCAACGACGCATTTAGCGAGTGCGTAAGACCGTAGCTGAATGTGTTGTAGCCATCACGCGCACTCACGTCCCAATGCCACCCGTCGCTATCGCCACGGACACCGGCCGTGAAGGCTTGGTCTCGAGACTCATTGACGGAGATCGGCAAGAAGCCGTTCGGATAAATCGCTTCGACGTTCGACGGATCGCCCGGATAGCGGAAGAATGCTGCGCCGAGCGTGTGGCGCCAATTGAGCGTCGCCAAGCCGTAGAGCTCCGCGCCGCCGACCGGAAGCGACACCTTGGCATACAAGTTTTTGTTCTCAAGGGCCGGATCGCCAGACCGAAAGAGCACCTCGTTATCCAAAGCGAGATCCGCCGGTGTCGAATTGTAGGACGTCCAGCTCGCGCTGCTGCGACCGGCACGATTGGTCGACCCGCGGTTCTGATAATCGGCGCCGATCCGAAGCCAGCCACCGTCTCCGACGGTAAAGCCCGTGTCCGCATCGATCTGGCGATTACGACCGTCCATGATCGTCATACCCGTCGGCGCAAAATGCGTGATGTTTTCGCCTAAGTTCGCGTCAATCGATCCCGCTCCGGGACCTGACTTCAGCACGATGTTGACGACTCCCGCGATGGCGTCACTGCCGTACTGAGCACCGGCACCGTCGCGGAGGATCTCGATGTGGTCGATGGCGCTGATCGGCAAAGCATTCAGATCCACTGCGACCGTGCCGTGGTACAAGCCCTCAAAATCCATAACAGCATTCGTATGACGGCGCTTCCCGTCGACAAGCACGAGCGTCTCGTCAGGGGCTAGCCCGCGCAGTTGTATCGCCCGCATCGCATCCGAAGTGCCGCTTGCAGACGCGCGTGGCATGTTGATCGAGGGTGACAGGGTCTGGAGAGCCTGACCCAATTCGCCGGAAACCAAGGCGGCGCGCGTCTCTTCCGGGGTGTAGACATCAATGGGGACGGCGCTGTCGAAGACCGTACGATCACCCAACCGCGAGGCCAACACCGTCACCGTGTCGAGCGTATCGACCGGTGCTGCGGTGTCAGCGAGTGCGGCGTGTAGGGCCGCCCCAGACAAAACGACGGTCACCGCGCGGCGTACAAAAAGAGTCTTCATCGCAAACAACCTCAGAAACGGAGCGCTCAGTCGCCCTTCATCCGAAGGCCTCGGCCGCTGAGCAGGTAGTCAGACAGTCTGCACCGACCGTCTGGCCGTCGCAATTTCGAAACGTAATAGGGTCAGAAGCGCCGAATCAGGGTCACCGTACCCCGTGATGGCCTGAACATCCTACAATCCGGGTCTGCCGCTTCCTGCAAAGCCCTGACCTAGGACTCCCCATGCCGACTGCTCCCCGTCACGCTCGGACCCTCCTGATCGCCCTGAGTCTTACCGGGCTTGGACTGACGCAGCCGGGAGTGGCGGCGGCGACGACGGAGGACGTATCGGTCCGCTGCAGTACGTTTGCGAGCCTGCAATCCCGCTACGAGCACCGCTTCGCCGCGCCGATGACGGCGTGGAGTCGGACCGAACTGGCGGATATGAAGGGTCGGCCAGTCCTCTATTTGTTTTCCGGTCCCGATATCGTCACCGCCCTTTCGCTTTTCCCCGATGCCCCGCACGTGACCCTCGTCGCCGATCAAGTCCCGGAATACGATCTGGTTGCGCAATCCGAGGCACCCGCGCCGGGGGCGGCAGAGCGCGAATGCAAGATGTTGTCGTTCTTCGCGCAACTGGGGTACTACCGAACGCTCGACTTAAACGGTCAAGGCGGTAGCCATCCCCGATTCTTGCAACTGCTGCGGTACTCGCTCGCCTTCAGCGGCGCGACCGTCACGAACACCAGCCTTCTGACCGTTACGCCAAACGGGGGTGTAGAGACGGTCGCGACGGGGTCCGATCGAAAGCCGCAAGGAGTCCGATTCGATGCGCGCCGGCAAGACGGCAGAGCCGTCACGGTGGACTATTTGACCATAGACTTGTCGAACCGCGGCCTGCGCACCGACACGGCTGGCGCGGCATTGCTGCGCCACAGTGCGTCGGACGTACTCTTCCTGAAGTCTGCCTCACACTTGCTGCAGCACCGCAGCTTCTCGGACCTCGCCAACCTTTTGACCTCGCCGGCGGCGCCCTTCGTCGTTCAGGATGAAACGGGTTTGCCGGTTGACCTACTGGAAAAGAATTACAACCTGACGCTGTACGGCCACTACACCGCACCTCAATCGCTGTGGGCGCACGACGCAGGCGCGAAGGCCTTCGTCGACCTCTATGCCAATCACGAAACCAAGGGTGCACTGCCGTACGTCTACGGTTATGAAAAGCGCGCGGGATCGGCGGTCGTGGTGGGGCGACGCCGCTAGGACGTTGGCAACGCGTCGACGAATTGCTCAACGTCTGCGTTGAAGCGATGCGCCTCGTCGACAAACAACGCATGCCCGGCGTCTGCATAAACAGACACGCGAGCGGTTTGTAGGTGTGCTTTTAGCGCAGCGGCTTGCGCTTCGAAGCGTGGCCGGATGGCGTATAGCACCGGGACTTGGGCGTGATAGATCGCGTCTTTGTAGTACTCACGGGGGTATGGCTTTGCCAGCAGTTCTGCGGCAACCCGTTCCGGCACCCGCAAGACCGACGCATCCACCCATTTCAGGAGCTCATCGGATGGGGGGCGAGCAAACATACTGCGGACAAACGCCAACATACGCTGCGTGCGGGTCTGCGGCTTGTGGGCGGTCTCCCCCGTCTTGGCCGGAGTGGGTTTGGGCGGCGACGCTTCACCGATCGAATTATCGATCAGCACCATCCCGCGCAAATCCGCAGGACGCGACCGTTCGACGTAATCCAGCCCTTCCATTACGCCCAGCGACCAGCCCACCAAGACGAACGGGCCCGGTTGCACGTAGTCGACGAACTCCCGAATATCGGCAGCGCGCCGCTCCGCCGTGTGCGGCCCCTCGTAGAGGTCGGAGGATCCTTGCGAGCGCGGATCCAGCACCAAGACACGGTGATGCGCCGAGAGAGCCGTCAATTGCGCTTCAAAGATGCGCGCCGGCATCAACCATCCCGGTACGAAAACGAGCGCGGGTTCCCCACGACCGGCTTCGAGGTAGTGCAGCCGAACGCCGTCCGTCGTGCGAAACTCATGATCCGTAATGGTCGTGGACGGGCCGCCTTGAGCGTGCGCGGTCCCGAACCCGCCGACGATCGACAGTTGTAAGAGCACTGATCCAACACTGCCCCAACGCCACCGCACGAGCGACACTCCTTATGACCGATGCAAAACCACAACCCATTTTACGGGTGGTCGACATCATATCGCTGATTGTGGGCACAGTTGTGGGGGCTGGAATCTACAAATCACCGGCACTGGTTGCCGGCGCGCTCGCAAACCCGATGCTGATCATGGCCGCGTGGGTCGCCGGTGGAGTTGCGTCGATCATCGGCGCGCTGTGCTACGTGGAATTGGCGACCGCCTATCCCAGTTTCGGCGGCGAGTTTCATTTTATCGGTCGCGCTTTTGGGAAAGACGTGGGCTTCATTTACGCCTGGGCGCGCTCCATCGTCATTCTGCCGGCAGCCATCGCGCTGTTCGCGGTTACGCTCGGCGACTACCTGACGCCCGTCCTGCCCTTGGGCACCCATTCCGCAACGTTGTGGGCGATCCTGATGATCGTGCTGTTGAGTGGACTCAATGCGCTGGGTGTCCGTCTGGCACGTACGGCTCAGAATATATTTGCCGTCATTGAGATTGGCACTGTCGTGGCGATCGTGGTTGCCGGATTCGTCGGGCACCACGAGAGTGCGCCGGTGCTGGGGACCGCAACGACCCATGGGGGTGGCGTCGGCTTTGCGCTTATCTTTGTTTTACTCACGTACGGCGGCTGGAACGAAGCAGCGTACGTCTCCGCAGAGGTCGCCGACAGTCGACGCGGCATTTTGCGCGGCGTCCTCTACGGACTCGGAACGGTCACAACGCTGTACCTGCTGATCAATGCAGCCTACTTGTGGGGGCTCGGTCAGGGCGCATTGTCGCAGTCCGCCGCACCGGCTGCAGATCTGTTCCGGCAGGCCTTTGGACGCCACTCGGGCACGTTGTTGAGCGCAATCGTGGCCTTCTCGTGCATGAAAGCCATCAGCGCCACCATCTTTTTCGGTGCCCGCAGTAATTACGCCGTGGGACAGGATTGGCTGCTTTTTCGCTGGCTGGGGGAATGGCACCCGTGCGGGGCACCGCGCCGCGGTATCCTGGCGCTCTCCCTCCTGTCGTTGGGGTTGGTGCTCCTCTCGGCGCTCACACCGAACGGCTTTCAGGCCATCGTGGAATTCGAAGCCCCGGTGTTCTGGCTATTTATCCTCGCGACCGCACTCTCCCTGTTCGTCTTACGCGCGCGTTATGGACTGCCTGAAACCGCCTTTCCTGTCCCGCTCTATCCCGTGCTACCGGCGGTCTTTGTCCTGAGTTCGGGCGGTCTGCTCTGGTCGAGCATCGCCTACACGGGCATCGGTGCGCTCGTCGGCGTCGCCTTTCTGGCCGTCGGTTTATTTCCGCTGGCCGTCGAACACCGCCTGCGTCGGCAGACAATGCTCAAAAACTAACGCGAACGATCGAGAAGTCGTCGTCCAGAGGACCTTCGCCGTGGCGTTGGCGCGCCCAGTCAAACAGATCCGAGAGTCCGCTCGGGCGCGTACCCGCTGCTGACATAAACCGCTCAAAGTCCTCGAAGGTTCCTTCCTCACCGGTGGTGGATCGGATCTCAAAACAGCCATCACACAGCACCAATAACGTCGCGCCCTCCGGGACCTCGACGGAATGAGCTGTGTAAGGGACGTCTTCCATCACCCCCACAATCAATCCCGGTGCGCGCAATTGTGTCGTCGGGTGCACCCCGTTGACTTCGGCCGGCCCGAGCAGCAGCGCCGGCGGATGTCCTCCGCTGGCGTGGGTGAGTGTGCGGGTGGAGCGCCGATATACGCCGTACCACAACGTAAAGTACATATCGTTGTGGCGCTCACACAGGAACGCATTGCTGACACCGGACAGGACGGCGGCCGCATCGCGAAAATCCACACCCGCGAGGCCCTGGCTGCGGATCACGTTGATCGCCGTAACCGCCAATAAGCAGGCGCCGACGCCGTGGCCGCAGACGTCCAGGAGATAGACCGCGAAGTGGTCGTCGTCCACCCAGTGGTAGCCAAAGGCGTCCCCGCCCAGTTCGGTGGAAGGCTGGTAAAACCAATCCACCCGCAACGGCGTCTCGAGCGGGGTCGGGAAACTCGAGCGTACGTAACGGAATGCCTCGTCCAGCTCGTGATCAAGCCGCTTTTGGGTTCGAACCAAGAGGTCTTTTTCGTCCTGCAGTTGTTTGACTCGCAGGGCATCAAGATCGCGCAATCGCTTTTTATCAATGGAAGATGTGACGCGTGCACGCAGTAGCGTGGGATTGTAGGTCTTGGGGAGATAATCCTCGGCGCCCGCCTCAATGCACTTCACGGCCGTGTCGATCTGTTCCGTGCTGGAAATGACGATTACGGGCAGACGTTGCAACGAGGGCGTCTCTTTCATGATGAGCAATAACTCAAGGCCACTCATCACCGGCATTTCGATGTCGAGCAACATGACATCGAATTCCTCGACACGAATTCGCTCGAGCGCTTCCTGACCATTCGCCGCTTCCGCGGTCGTTTGTACCCCCAATTCCTTCAACGAACGAATCAGTGCCAATCGCATCAAGCGACTGTCATCCACGACGAGTACTCGCGCGGACGCCAACAAGGCGGCTGACGTCGGGGTCGTATCGGTCGGATCTACCATCGTGGGGTCTCCGTGGTCGGCGCGCAGGCAACGCGCGGACGCAAGGCTATCAATCGTGAAAGTTTGCCGACGAGCGTGAGCCCATCAACCGGCTTTAGCAGATAATCCCGAACCCGCATGCGGGCGGCCGCTGCGAGCGTGGTGGGCGCAGCATTTGCCGTGAGCATCACCACGGGCGTCTCGGCGAGCGCCGCGTCGGCGCGCAGATGGCCCAAAAACTCGAGCCCATCCATGGTCGGCATATTGTAGTCGAGCAGAATCAGGTCTGCCGGCGCCTCTGCCAGTCGACGCAACGCGTCGGCACCGTCTGCCGCTTCGCGGATAGTGCAGTCGTACGCCAACAGCAGGCCAACGAGCGCGCGGCGCTGCAAACTGCTGTCATCCACAATGAGTATGTCCGGTCGCTTCACGTCGCCAACCACTCCAATTCAATCGCCGCAGTGCCCAGCCGAGCGTGAAACGACGCGAGGCATCGCGCCGTGTTTCCAGAGGGCGTCGCCTCTTCCGGCGTGCCGATGCTCACGGCAACGCCGGATCGTTCGATCAAACCCGCTAAACGGCCTACGACCACATTCAATGTTTCGGCGATCGCATCCCGGCATTCCGCCGCGGTGGGCGCAGGCGCGGCGCTACCGGTAATCGCCTGGTAGAGACACCGCGCCGCATCGGGATCCGCACGCAAACGCACCCGATGCCGTTGGTTTCCCACCTCAATCGGAAGGTCAGCGGCCCGCGCGTCGCGCCCGCTGACAGCACTCTCAGCGTCGACGATGACTGGCAGGCCCCACGCATCGACCAACACGGCGCCAACACTGCGATGGAGGGCTGCCGACGCGGCACTCGGATCGTCGATCACGCGCCACCTCGCCGCGAGACGGCCGCGAGTATGGCCTCGCCCATTGCCTCCAGGGGCACTACGCTCTCGGCGGCGCCCAATTTGATGGCCGCCTGCGGCATTCCGAATACGACGCAGGAGTCTTGAGACTCCACGAGCGTGGCCCCACCGGCATCCCGAATCATCGACAGACCCCGGGCACCGTCGTATCCCATCCCGGTGAGTAGGACGCCGACGGCATCGGCCCCCACGTGTTCTGCGACGGATCGGAACAGGACATCCACCGAGGGACGACAATGATTCACAGGCGGTGACTGAATCGTTCGCAAGCGCAATCCCGAGGAACTGCGCGCAACCGTGATGTGGTAATCACCGGGCGCGATCAAACAAAGCCCCGGACGCAATACGTCACCGTCTTCGGCCTCGCGCACCTCAAACGGGGTGAGGCGATTGAGATGTTCGGCCATGACTCGCGAAAAATGTGCCGGGATATGCTGGACAACGACGATCGGTGGACCGTCAGCGGGCAATTGCGGGAGTAGGTACCGCAAGGCCTCCACACCACCGGTGGAGGCACCGATGACGACCAACCGATGCTGAGCGACGGGGGAAACCGGCCGTTGTCCGGTAGGCCGTTGCGCTACGCGGTGCCGATGCTTCGATCCCGCCACCGCGTGTACTTGCGCCGTGAGCCGGCGGGACAGCTCCGCGACGCCGTGCCGACCCTCCGGCTTTTGAATCACCTCAACGGCACCCGCCTCCAGCGCTTCCAGCGCCAGGGCGGACCCTGCGGGCGTGACATTGCTGACGACAATCACGGGCACCGGGTGGTGCTCCATGAGGATGCGTAGGAACGTAATGCCGTCCATCAGAGGCATCTGCAGATCCAGAGTCACGACGTCTGGAGACAGCGCTAAGATCTGCTCCCGCGCTCGATAGGCATCCTCCGCGACGCCGACAACTTCAATCGAGGTGTCGTGCGCCAACGCATCAACGATCGCGCGTCGGGCCAATGCCGAATCGTCGACGACGAGCACGCGTATGGGGGACGGCGAGTTCATGCGCGCGTATACACCCCGTGACTGAAGGATCTCAATCCATCGACGAGCCCGCTCAGACTCTCGGAATATCCGACCACCAAATAGCCGCCCGGAACGAGATACTCCAACAGGCGTTTTACCACCAACCGCCGTGTGGGTAAGTCAAAGTAGATCAGTACGTTGCGACAAAAAATTACGTGCTGTTGCTCCGCCAACGGGTACTGTGCATCCAACAAATTGATCCGCCGGAACGTAACCGTATCCCGCAACTCACGGCGCACACGGCACCGACCTTCCTGAGCACCGACTCCGCGCTCAAAATAGCGTTGCAATAACTCGGTAGGAACGCTCTCAACCGCCGACATCGAATAAACACCGCGCTTTGCCACGGCAAGCATTCGGTGCGAAATGTCCGACGCCGTCAGCGTCCAACGGGATAAGGGATTCTGGCGCGTCTCTTCGGCCGCCCTCATCGCCAGCGTGTACGGCTCCTCCCCCGACGAGGCACCTGCCGACCACACGCGTAACGGCGTTCCAGCCACTTCGCGCCGCCGCAGCGCGGGAGCCAATCGGTCAAACAGCACATGAACATGCTCGACTTCGCGAAAAAACGCCGTGTGATTGGTGGAGATCAGGTCAACGAGCGTCTCTAATTCACTGCCCGAGCGGTCCGCCGCGACGTAATCCGCGTAGGTTTCCAGCGTATTGAGCTTAAGCTCCCGAACTCTTCGCCTCAGTCGGTTCTCAACGAGCTGATGTTTATCAGGCCCGACGCAAATTCCGCTGTGACCTCTTACGAGTTCCGCGATCAATCGCAGTCCTCGATCGGACAGCCGCGGTAGCGCATGGGAAGTCATCACTGGCGACACCCGAGGCTCACTCAAAAGCTTCGAAAGTCTTGGTCCTCATCCCGGTGCGATGAGACGTCGGGCATCGGAATTCGATCAAGTGTCTGGGAGGGCAGCTGCGACAACCGTTGGTGATCCCACCCTCGAACGGTACCCGCCGGGGTCTGTGGGCGCGCCGGACGTCCCACTGGGCTCGGGTCGCTGGGCTCCACGTGATCGAAACGCCCAACGAGGCCTTCCAAATGCTCGACCGCCTGCTTCAAGCTATCTGCTTGCGCGTTGAGTTCTTCCGCGGCACTCGCGCTCTGTTCCGCGCCCGACGAGTTGCTCTGCGCAATGCGATCCATCTGGCCTAACGCGATATTGACCTGGGCAACGCCCAACGCCTGTTCGCTCGCCGCTTTGGCGATCTCCGCCACCAACAAGTCGGTCGCGACTACCTTATCGGAAATATCCTTCAGCGCACGAGCCACCTGCTCGCTACGTGCGCTACCCCGTTGGGCACTCGCCATGGCAACGTCGATCTTTTGCGCGGTTTCCCGCGCGGCCGCCGCACTGCGCTGCGCCAAGGAGCGAACCTCGTCCGCGACCACCGCAAAGCCCGCCCCCGCCTCTCCGGCTCGCGCCGCTTCAACGGCGGCGTTGAGCGCCAGAATATTCGTCTGGAAGGCAATTTCGTCGATGTTTTTAACGATCTTCGCCACGTCCGCGCTGGCGACGCCGATGTCCGCCATGGCAACCGTCATGGCGTCCATGGTGCTCATTCCCGTACCTGCCAGACTGCGCGCATCGGATGCCAGCAACATCGCTTTTTGGCTGTTGTCGGCCGTCGAGCGAATCATGGCCGACATTTCCTCCAAGGACGCGCTCGTCTCTTCGATGGCAGCGGCCTGCTCGGATGCACCGTTCGCCAACGACTGGCTCGCCGCCGACATTTCGCGTGCCGCAGACGCCGTGTGCAACGAACCGCGGTTGAGATCTGACAGGATCGCGCCCAAACCGGACCGAATGTTACGAATGGTGAACCACGCGAGGGTGGCCGATACCGCCACCGCAAGCAAAGACGTCAGCGCCAACAGCCACATGGTCAATCGGGTCGAATTACGGCTCGACTGAGCGCGCGCCTGGGCCACTTGGTCGTTGTAGACCAGGGCGGCTTGAATCGCCGTTTGAAAGCGCATGACGTTGGGGTCCTGCACTTCTTTTAGCAAGCGTTGCTGCTCAATCAGAGCGGCCCATTCACTCATCGAACTCGGGTTGTCCAACGCATTAATTTGATCGCGTGTTTTCGCGATCGCGTCGTGCGCCACGCGGATATCCTCAAATCGCCGCCGATCGTTATCGTCGGTGATGAGATTGGACTGATACTTCTCCAAGTCTTCGACAATTCGTGCTTCGCGCTTGGCGGAGTCAGCGTTCAGTTCTGCCGTCGTCTTTTCGTCGGCGTCCACCAACCGCAAGCGATCAATATGCTGTCCTTGCGCTTGGACGGCCATGTCGCTGAGCACAAGGACCGACGGTAGCGAGGTTTCTGCCACGGCCACAATATCGCCACGCAATGCGGCGAGGCGCAGGACGGCCAACAGACTGATCAACACCAATACGGCGAGTAAGGCGCCGAGACCTACCGTGATCCGGCGGGTAATCGTCCAGGAGGAGGTATTCAACGCTTTCATGGCGACTCTGGGCCCGATTGGGCGGAAATAGGGTGTACATCCGGCAATTCGAAACTGTGGTCACTCGCGAGGATCTCGTCCATCGCCAAGACGGCCCGGACGCGATCGGATCCCACGGCCACGCCGGCGAGAAACCGCGCTTCCACGGCGCCGGCAAAATCCGGGGGCGGTGCAAGTTGGGATTCTGTGAGCACCACAACATCATCTACGGCGTCGACGATCGCGCCCACAAAGGCGTTCCGGCCACCGCTTCGATGTTCGAACACAATAATGCACGAGCGATCGTCGTACTCGACAGCGGCCATGCGGAATTTCGCGCGCAAATCCAGTACGGCCAATACCGTCCCCCGCAGATTGATGACGCCGCGGACATATTCCGGCATCTGCGGCACGGTCGTGATGGGACAGAGCCGCACGACTTCGCGGACGGCCCCCACTGGCACCGCGTAGTGGGATGCACCGAGATGGAACGTGACGTATCGACCGGGGGACGGAACGGAACGGGTGGTCATGCGATTTCCCGCCGGTTCGGGCGACGCGCGGCCGAGGGAAGACGGGCCAAGGATTCGGCCTCCAGAATGAGAGCGACCCGGCCGTCCGCAAGAATCGCGCCGCCACCCACCAAATTCTGCGAAGCAAACGTCGGTCCGAGGCTCTTAATGATCACTTCCTGCTTCCCCAGCACTTCGTCCACCCACAGTGCGCGGGCTCCAACACTGGTTTCTAAGACCACAATTATGCCTGTATTCACGGACTGACCCACGTCTCTCAGCCCGAGGCAATGATCCAGCCGTAGTAACGGAAGTTGCTGTCCCCGCACATCGACCATCTCACTGCGTTCATGGACGGACGCGATGCTCCCCTCGCCCACTTGGAAGCATTCGCGGACGGACGCGGACGGCAGAATAAACCGCTCACCGGCGACGCCGACCAAGAACCCGTCGATTTGAGACAGTGTCAGCGGTAGCCGAATGGCAAAGCGGGTCCCCTGCCCCGGGTCCGTCGTGATGTCGATATGGCCTCGGAGGGCATCGATGTGGCCCTTGACCACATCCATACCGACACCTCGGCCCGAGACTTCCGTAACGGCCGAGGCCGTTGTAAATCCGGGGAGAAAGATCAATGCCAGCGTGTCTTGCTCGCTCAGGTCACTCTCAGCATGGATCAGCTGCTTTTCCAAAGCGCGTTCGCGCACCGCTCGCGTATCAATGCCGCGCCCGTCATCGCTGATTTCGATCCGGACACCACCGTGCGAATGGGATGCGGCCAGCCGAATGGTCGCCACCGGATCCTTCCCGGCCGCTTGGCGCTGTTGCGGCGTCTCTACACCGTGATCCAACGCGTTACGAATCATATGTACAAGAGGATCTGCCATTTGTTCGACCAAATGGCGATCCAACTCGGTGTCCTCGCCGGAGGTCAGCAATCGTGCCTGCTTGCCTAAGCTCGCGGACAAATCGCGCACGAGTCGCCCCATGCGTCGGAAAAGGCTCGCAATCGGAACCATTCGCATCGATAACGTCGCATGCTGAAGCTCACGCGTGATCCGCGTCAATTTGCGCAGCGCATAACCGAGTTCAAGATTCTGATTCGACGGTGTCTCTTGCGCGCCCAACACATAGGACTGGGTGATGACGAGCTCACCCACCAAATTTACCAACGCGTCGAGCTTGCCGGCATCCACACGAACAAACGCTTCTGCATGATCTGACGCTGCAGTGAGTATCGGCGCGGGTGTCTCCCGCGGAGGCGACGGCGCGACGGCCACGACAGGCGCTGTTTCGCCGCGTAAGGCGCGTTGCACGGTGGCCAAAACCACCGCGCCCGGCAGTGGGATCGGCCCAACGGGTTGCGCTCCGCCGACCTGCGCGCCCACGGTCGCGATACTGGCGGCCAGAATGTCGGCACCGCCGAGAATGGCTTCGATCACGACCGGCCCGAGCGCTAATCGACCGCTACGCACTTCATCCAACAACGACTCGAGTTCGTGGGCGAAATCGCGCAAAGCGTCCAGTTGCAGGAAGCCGGCACTGCCCTTAAACGTGTGGAACGCCCGGAAAATGGAATGCACCGTCTCAGGCGTCGCCGATCCGTCCTCGAGTGCCAAGACCGACTGCTCGATACCCCTGAGCAATTCCAACGACTCGCTGTGGAATTCGCGCAGCAGTTCGATGTCATCCGGCAAACGCAGCCGGAAGCTCGGCACCTCTGCGCCGACGACGGCAGGTGTCGCAGGTCCTGGAGGCGCAATCGGTGGGCGCGCTGTAACGCTCGACGTGGCAGCTCCGAGGCCGGCGATATCCCGCCATTGCACCGGCAACGCCATGGTCGGTCGGCCGGTTTCCTCGGCAATCAAATCGTCGAGAAACCAGTGTACCCACGTCTGCAAATTTTGAATGTCGGGCGCGCTAAAGAGCCCCTCGCCGTCCAGTACGGCATCGAGCCAGCGGCGACACACCGAAACGGCCGCCGAGCGCTCTCCGGCCAGGCCCGGCAATCGTTCGAGATCCATCAGTAACGCGTTTAGCGGCAGCAAACCCTCGTTGCTACCCGGGCTGACGAACGCCAACTCCTCGCTCATGCGCTCGAGCACCGCCGCCATGGCCTCTGCCGGCGCAGCGCCGGTGGCCCCGGATCCGTCGTGCCGATGCGTCATCGTGTCCCTTGCCTACTCCCCGTCACTGATGGGGATACTACCGCGGAACCCCCTCTCACGTGGCGTGACACAAGCCGCGACATACGATTAACCTTGCGAGCGGTCGCACTAGATCGCGTTCGAACGCCCCGAGTACCTCATGCCATTGCGCCGACTGTTGCTTACCTTTGCCTTGCTGGCCCTTGCCGCCAGTGCGGACGCGTCCGCAGCGCGACGTCTGCGGATCCTGACTTGGCAAGACTACGTCCCGCCCGACGTCGCCGCGGACTTCGAAAAGGAGACCGGCATTCACATCGAGGTCACGTTAGCCAATAACGAAGAGATCATTGCCCGGTTACGCGCCTCGGGCGGATCAGGTTTTGATCTTGTTCAACCGACGCACGACCGCGTGGCCGGCGCCGAGGAGACCTACCATATCTACCGGCCCTTGGATGAGAGCCGCCTCCCGCTGCAGCGCTACATCCCTCAACTTCTTGAATCTGTAAGAAAAAATACCACCCTGCACGGTCGCTTATACGGGACCCCGTATTTGTATGGCATCGAGGGTCTGGTGGCTGACGTCCGTCGGGTCCACATCACCGACTACCCCGATCTGTGCCGACCGGATCTCGCCGGCAAGACGGCCATGCGGATCCGGCGCAATACCCTCATCGCGTTTTCGTTCGCCGCCGGTAAGGACCCTTTCGCGCTGTACAGCGACCCCAAAGGCTATGCCCAGCTCGTCGACGAAGTCGCAGAACGTTTGATCCAGTGCAAGCGCAACCTGGGCCTCGTGTTCGACGATCAGAATGAGATCGTGGCCGCCATCAAGTCGGGGCGTATTGAAGCGGCGATGTTCTGGGACGCGCCGGTCTGGGATTTGAATCGCCAAGTACCGTCGATTCGGTACATTGAGCCGAAGAGCGGGAGCCTCGGCTGGATTATGACGTTCGCATTACCAGTACACGGGGAAAACGAGGACGCCGCTTACGAGTGGATCAATTACACCTCGCGCCCGGAAATCGCCGCCCGGATTACGAAGGCCGTCGGCAATTTCACCGCCTACAGCGGTACCCTGCGGTACGTCAACGCACGGCTCAAGAATCAGCTGTTTCTGAGCCTGCCCAACGGATTTGGATCTGTGCATTGGTACCCCAACGTCCCCGCGGGTTTTGAGGAAATGGAAGCGAAGGCACTGGCACGAATCCGCGCCGCGCATTGAATTCGGCCAATTCATCACCATCTTTCGCGTTCCGTCTTTCCCCTCCACGGCGACACACCTCATGCCCAGTACATCGATCGAGAAACTGTTCACCCCGACCCGCATTGGCGCCATCGAACTCGCTAACCGCGTGGTCATGGCGCCGCTGACCCGTTGCCGCGGCGACGCCAGCGCCGGCGACGTCAGCGGACGTCCAATGAATATCGCGTATTACACCCAACGCAGCGCGGCGGGCCTGATCATCAGCGAAGGCACGCAGATTTCGCCGGTGGGCAAAGGCTACATGGGTACGCCCGGCATCTACTCGCCGGCGCAGGTCGAGGGTTGGCGGCGCGTCACGGATGCAGTGCACGCGGCCGGATCGAAAATGATCGCGCAAATTTGGCACGTCGGCCGTATCACCCACCCGGATATTAACGGTGGGCTCGAACCGGTCGCACCGTCGGCGATTGCGCCGGGCGTCGTGGGCTATGGCCCCAATGGCAAAGTTGACTGCCCGGTGCCCCGAGCATTGAGTGAGTCCGAAATTGCAACGATCGTGGGCGAATTCCGCAGTGCCGCGCTGAATGCCATGGCCGCCGGCTTTGATGGCGTCGAAATACACGGCGCGAACGGCTACCTCGTCGATCAGTTCTTGCGCGACGGCAGCAATCAGCGCACCGATCGGTACGGCGGTTCTGCGGAGAATCGCGCCCGTTTCGCGCTGGAGGTCGTCGACGCTTGTACGGCAGCCATTGGCGCGGACCGTGTCGGCATCCGCTTATCACCGGTGAGTCCGGTGAACGGCATCCATGACAGTGCCCCGCAGGCCGTGTTCGGCTCCCTCGTGGAGGCGCTGGACCGGCGCGGTATCGCCTTCATCCACTTTGTCGAGGGCAGTACCGGCGGGAGCCGAGACCTCACGGGCTTTGACTTTGCCGCGGCGCGTCGAACCTTTCATGGCGCCTACATCGCCAACAATGGGTATACCCGGGAGTCCGCGATCGCGGCGATCGAGACCGGCGCCGCCGACGCCGTCGCCTTTGGCAGACCGTTTATCTCCAATCCGGATCTGGTCCATCGTCTGCAGATTGGCGCGCCCTTCGCGCCCGCAAATCCGCAGACCTTTTACGCCCCGGGACCGGAAGGCTACACGGACTACCCAACGCTCTGATGAGTCACCCGTGCCGCAGGGCTCTGCCCTGCGGTCACGTCGTTAATCGCAAGACGTCCCGCAACGCGTCGGCGTAACCGTCGAGACCGGAACCGCCGACAAGTCCGGCCGTCGTCAATTTTTCAAGCACTCGCGGATTCGCCTCGCAGAGATACACGCGGACTTCACGCTCCCGCAATTTATCGACGGCCTCCTGCAGCGCCTCGATGCCCGTGGCATCGATAAACGGCATGGCCCGCAATCGCACGATCAGTACGCCCGGATCGGTATGGGTCGACAACAGCGCTCGTTCCAAATTGTCCACGGCCGCAAAAAACATGGGTCCTGCGATCTCATAGACCACGACACCTTTCGGCAGCGCCGGCATGTCCGCCGCGGCAAGCTCACGGGACAGAGCGTCGGCGTCGGTCGGTTTGGTCTCGACCGATTCGGCCATACGCCGCAAGAACTGCAGGACCGAGAGGATAACGCCGACGTTGACCGCCACGACGAGATCCACAAAGACGGTCAGCAAGAATGTGATGCCGAGAATAATGCGGTCGGCGCGTGGCGCGGTTCGCAGGATGTGCGTGAAATGGCGAACCTCGCTCATGTTCCACGCCACGACAAACAGAATGGCCGCGAGCGCTGCCAGCGGAATTTCTGCGGCCAGCGGCGCTAAGAAGACGAGCACAGCGACCAACGTCAGCGCGTGGACGAGACCGGCCAATGGGCTATTGCCACCGTTGCGCACATTCGTCGCCGTCCGCGCGATAGCACCCGTCGCTGCGAAGCCACCGAAGAGCGGTGACAGAAGGTTCGCCAGTCCCTGCCCGATCAACTCCTGGTTCGAATCGTGGCGCGTACCCGCCATACCGTCCGCCACCACGGCAGAGAGCAGCGACTCAATTGCACCCAACATCGCAATCGTGAAGGCCGGACCGATCAACCGCAGCGCATCGGAGACCGTCAAATCCGGCCACCGTGGCATGGGTAAGCCACGGGGAATGCCACCAAACTCCGAACCGATGGTCGCTACCCCCGGCCAGTGGAACATCGCCTGCAGCACCGTCGCCGCCACCATGGCCACCAACGGACCCGGCAACCGCCGCACACCGGGAATCTTGGGGGTATAGACGACCAACAGCAGCGACACGGTTGCGAGAGCCACCGTCGGCGCGTGCATGTACGGAAACGCTTCGATCAGATGCAGCAATTTTTCATGGAAATGTATGCCGGCGATCTTGGGTAGGCCAAAGAAGTCGCGCCATTCCCCTACCCAAATGATGACGCCGATGCCCGTAGTAAAACCGGTAATCACGGGCGCCGGGATGAACTTGATCACGCCGCCCATGCGCGCAAGACCCATCAGTACCAACATGACGCCGGCCATCAGCGTCGCCACCTGCAAGCCGGCGATCCCGTACTGCGCAGTGATCCCCGACAAGATGACCACAAAAGCGCCGGTCGGACCGGCGATTTGCAGACGGCTACCACCGAAGAGGCTGACGCACCCGCCCGCGATGATCGCGGTGTAAAGCCCTTGCTCGGGCCGGGCGCCGCTGGCTATCGCAAATGCCATGGCCAACGGCAGAGCGACAATGCCGACAATCAGACCGGCCACGGCGTTCTGGACCCAATGACTGCGGCCCAGCGTACCGGCGCGATACGCTTCTAATATGGCGATCATCAGGGTGCGTCCTCCGCCCGAGCCGTATGGTTCGACCGACTGTGGCACCCAGTGTGCATTACGGCATCAGGATCTTGCGCAAAAACGCGTCACTTCGCCGCAGCAGGTCCGTGCGCGCGGTGCTGTCGTCCAGGGCATGGTCAAGCCCCGGATAGACAACGAGCTCGTGGGGCACGGCGGCAGCCGTGAGCGCCCGATCCATTTTTCGTGATTGTTCGATATCGACGTTGCGATCTTCGTCGCCGTGAAAAAGGAGCACCGGAACGTGTATCTTTCCGGCGTTTAACGCCGGCGACCCCTCGCGAACGTGGGGACCGCTGCCGACGTAGTCACTGACGATATGAAAGTTGGAGTATGGCCGGGACTCCTCTTTCAAGAGATCAAGGTCGGTCACCGGTGCTATAGCGACAATCGCCTTGAACACCCCGGAATCGGCGACGGCGCTCTGTAGCGCCGCATATCCGCCATAGGACCAGCCGACCACAGCGATTCGCGAAGGATCGGCCACACCCGACGCAGCGAGCCACTTCGCGCCGTCAATAATGTCGCCGATCGCCACCTGCCACGACTGGAACCCGTTCTTCTGAAACCATCCGTCACCGTAGCCGGATGAACCACGGAAGTTCGGCTGTAACACCGCATAGCCCTGATGCGCGTAGAACTGCGCGAGCCAATCAAAGCCCCAAACATCCCTAGCCGCAGGCCCGCCGTGCGGCATCACAATGGCGGGCAGTCCTTTGGCGTCTTCATGACCCGGCGGGAGCGTGAGATAGCCTGGGATCTGTGTACCGTCGTGAGCCGGGAATTGGATCGGGCGCATGGGCGACAGCGCGACTCCTTCGAGGGGCGTGCGCGCCACGAGGAAAGTTTCCAACTTACGGGCGTCCCGATCGAACAAATAGTAGACGCCCGGATCTTGGTCGGAACCGGCATAGAGCAACAATTTGCGTTCATCGAGCGATGCATCCACCGGTTGCACCGCGTGTCCGCCGGCAATGGCCTTGGCCAACTTCGCCATCAAGGCCTTGAGGTCAGCATCCGTGTATTCGGTGCGCACGTAGTCGTCTGCATAGCGAACGCCGACAACCCGTTGGCGGTAACCAAACCGCGCAAAACCCGCAACATCAACGCCGTCGCCGGCGAACAGCACCTCCGACTCACCGGTCCCGTTCAACGGCATCGAGACGGCGGCGAGGTAACCGTTGCGTGGCGCCAATCCGTAAACCCGTTCACCGACCACCGCGAGCGGTTCAAAGCCCGTTCGGGTCAATGGATTCCATTGGGAGAGCGACTCCCACTTACCCCGTGCCCCGCGACGAAAGAGATAGTCCGTCTCCGGGCTGTCGTACCCGGCTTGGCGCGGACCGCGGACCGCCATCACGCGTACGGTACCGCTGCCGTCCGGAAAATAGGCCTCCGCCAGAGGATTCGGGACCTCGACCGTCACCGCATCGCCGGTCCGTGTATTCACTCGATCCACGCGCAGTCCGGACTGAGCGCTCGTGGTCGCGATTCGCGTCCCCAGGTGATCGTCTGGCACCGTGAGGCGCTCCATCAGCACAGACCCACTCTCGGGTATACGCTCAAGAATCGAGCCACCGTAGGCGAGGTTGCCGTAACTGTGATCGTTCACCCGATCACTCAACAACCGCAGATTCTTACCGTCAGCATCCACCGCCACTTCGCGCGTAAAATACGACAGGTATTCCACCGTTCGCAGGTAGCCGACCAGCGTGCAGGCCAGCCGATCGTTCGCCACCCACTCACAGTGCGACAAACGCTCTCCCTTGCCGTCCGCCAATAACGCCGGTACCGCTTTCGCGCCGGACTCCAATGAGAGCGTGTAAAGCGTGTCCCCTTGCGTGCCCGACGGGGCGAGGTAGGCCACGCTGCGTCCGTCTGGGGAGAGATGCAAGTTTCGGACGTTCTCACGTGCACCGAATGCGACGGCTGCATCCCATTCCGCCGCCCCTGCGGTGGCACCGCACAATGCCCAAGCCATCAACCCTGTCCATAGGATTTTCATAGAGCCCCCCTTGGCCACTGACCACAGCGCTGGACGGCTGTAGGCCCTATTGTGCGAGGATAGCGCTTATGCGACTACTCATCATCTGCGCCCTGTCCCTCTTGTCCGTTGGCCTCGCCTGCGGGGCAACGCCACCGTTGACGCCTGTCGCTCGCCTTGACCTCAATCGCTACGCGGGTGTCTGGTACGAAATCGCCAAATACCCCAACCGGTATCAGGCCATCTGCGCAGGGGAAACGACAGCGACCTACCGATTGACCGGTGAGAGCGTCTCGGTCTTGAACCGTTGTCGACGCACCGATGGCTCGATGACCGAAGTGACGGGTACGGCACGGCGCGTTGGCGGGCCAAATTCGGCCGTTCTGGAAGTCCGCTTCGCACCGAACTGGCTGGCGTGGCTGCCGGCCGTGTGGGCGCCGTATTGGGTGTTCGACATCGACCCGGACTACACCCTCGCTGCTGTCGGCCAGCCCGGGCGAGAATACTTGTGGGTCCTGTCCCGGACGCCGCACGTCGAACCGGCGCGCTACGCCGCCTTACTGGGGCGCATCGCAGCGGCCGGGTATGACGTTGGACGTCTGGAGCTGACGCCGCAGACGCCCTAACGGTTCAATGCGGTTTCGCCTGATAAACCGCTTTGCCCTGGAACCAGGTCGATAGCACCCGCGTCTTCTCAATCGCTTCGGGTCGTCCGGTCGCCGCCAGTTGCACGGGGTCGCGATCGATGACGAGGAAATCGGCGGACTTGCCGGCCTCGAGCGACCCGGCGACCGCATCAATACCGAGCCACCGCGCGCCGTTGATCGTATAGGCCCGTAACGCGTCATCGATACCGATCGCCTGCTGTGGATTGAGGGCAGGCTCGCCGGGAATCCGTCGTGTCAGCGCCCGAGAGATATTGAAGAACGGGCGTGGATCGCGCGTCTCCACCGGCGCGTCCGACCCGGCGGCGACGACGGCCCCCGCTTCCAGCGTAGCCCGAACCGGATACGTATTCGATTCGTAGTAACTGCCCGGGACGTGCAGCGATTCATACCGATTGCCCGTCACTTTTTGCAGGAACGGGATCAGGGTGAGGTCGTAGTCCTGATCGACGTTTGCCCACGCATAGGTGTAGGCGATGTAGAGGTGATCGCGACCAATGCGGGCGATGTCGTCGGGGTGCGCTAACTGCACGTGCGCCAACCCGTCATGGGTGTTCGTGTTGCCATCCACGGCGCGGGCCGCCTCAATCGCATCAACCGCGGTGCGTACCGCACGGTCACCAATCGCGTGGATATGCAGGTTGAAACCCGCGGTGTGAAAGTGCCGCGCGAAATCGAGCATGACATCGCGCTCATGCTGCAATTGACCCCGTGATACGACGCACTGCGTCGGGTGATAGCCGTGAGCCGCTCGAAAGGCTGCCACGTCGGTGTCGCTCGGTGGCGCAGACCGTGCCCGTTCGGCCACGCATTCGGGGCTGTCGGTGTCCACGTACCCGGTCACAGTCACTCGGCCCGACGCATCGAGGCCGAAGCGCGGCTGCAAGAGCGGCTCCAGAACGGCACCGTTGGGCAGCGTCGGTGGATCGGCGAGCGGATTGCCCTCGAGAACGCCATCGGCGAATATTTTGACGGTATCGGCCTTGATGAGCGGATTACCGGCGAAGTGCGCGCGGATATCCTTGGCTTTCGCAACCATCGTCGCATAGTCCACCGGACCGCCATCGTGCCGAAAGCGTTCGGGATCGTGGAATTGGGCGAGGTTCGCGCGCAGCGTCATCTTGCCACTGGCCGACAGCGCATCCCAGAAACCCATCCCTTCGGGGTCGGCCATCGCGTCCGTAATTGCAGTGATGCCGGCGCGGTTCACGCGCTGCGCCACCCACTCCGGATGCGCCAACACGCGGGCGTATTCCACGTACATCATGCTGTGAGGATTGATGGTGTATCGCGCATCTTCATTGACCGCGCCATTGGGTTCACCCTGCGCATCGACGCCAATCAATTTTTGATAACCCTGAAAGTCGGATGCCAGCGTGCGCTTGGAAAGTCCGACGGTCTGACCGGCCGCATTTTTCGCGTGCGAAAGCCCTAAGCTGTTGAATGCACTGTGGTGACCATCGTTGCCCAGCAGTTGCACTTCCCGGTCTGTCGAGGCGAGATCCAACGCAGCGCGCAGCGTGGGGTGCGTGGCGTCCGTCTGATTGCCGGCGACGTAATTCCATTGATGCACGATCAACCGCCCACCCTTGGGCACCGGGTAGCGCTTTAAGCAACCCTGCACGAATGCGGTCAGTTGCCTGAGGCTGAGCGGATGGCTGTCCAAATCGCAGACCGGCAAATCCACGATATCCAGCGGATGCATATGCGCGTCCACAAGGCCCGGCATGACAAAACGACCGTGCAAGGGGATCACCCGCGTGTGGGCTCCAATCGCTTGCTTGGCGTGTGCATCGTCGCCGACGTAGTCGAGCTTGCCATCGCGGATCACGAGCGCAGTCGCCTCCGCTCCCGTCGCCGTCCAGATGTGTCCGCCATACAACACCGTATCGGCCGCGGGCGCCGCGACGGCCGCCGTGCTGATCAGGATCGACGTAGCCAGGAGGAGCCGAAGGAGCGCTGATTTCACAGGCATTTTGGGTTTTCCGGATGACAATCTGTTCGCGATTCTGACCGCTTACCCGTGCGGCCGCTAGTGATGGGTGCGAAGTTCTCCGACTTGCGGTAAGTTTGCGACTCTGCCACTGAGCAGACGAGGAAAGGCACACCACGAAGTGTGCCCCCGAGGGGGACGTTTTTGAGCGCCATCGCGGCCGCTCGCTAGTTATCGATACGAGGAGTTTCCATGACCCACCTGACCCTGCGCGCGACTATCGCGACCTTACTTGCGGCTTCGGCCGTGCCTGCTTTCGCTGCCGATGCCGAAAAAGGCGTCTCCGCCGGTCTGGACGAGGTCGTCGTTACGGCGACGCGCCGTGAGGAACGCCTCATGGACGTCCCCATGAGTGTCCAGGCCTTCAGTCAGGAAAAGCTCGACTCACAGGGCGTGAAGAACGTGGACGACCTGACGCGGGTATCGCCGGGCGTGACGTTCTTACGCAATGGCATGGGCTCGGCGGGCAACTACAACGATGAAGGCTCTGATATTTCGATCCGCGGCATCGACTCCTCGGCCGGCGCATCGACCACCGGCATCTACATTGACGAAACGCCGATCCAAGGCCGCCACCTGAACTTCGGCACGCTGAACGCGTTCCCGGCGTTGTTCGATTTGGAGCGCGTTGAGGTCCTCAAGGGCCCACAGGGCACCCTGTTCGGCTCGGGGTCGGAAGGCGGCGCAATCCGCTTCATCACGCCGGAACCGAATCTGCACGAATACCAGGGCTACGCGCGCGCGGAAGTCGGTTCGATCGACCACGGCGGCACGAATTACGAAGCCGGTGTGGCCGTCGGCGGCCCGATCATTGACGGCACCCTCGGCTTCCGCATCAGCGCTTCGGTGCGTGAGGACGGCGGCTGGGTCAACCGTGTCACCTACACGCCGCCCTCGAGCACGACCGGCAGCTATGGCGAGACCGTGTACAACGGCGCCCCAACGGTCAATCAGGTCGTTGAGAAGAACGCCAACTGGCACGACACGCAAACGTTCCGGGCGGCTTTGAAGTGGCAGCCGAACGAGAATCTGACGATCTCGCCGTCGATTTTCGTGCAGACGCTGCACATCAATGACTCGGGCGCGTACTGGGAAAACCTGTCTGACCCGTCGAGCTCCGTCTATAACAACGGCAACGCGCAGCGTAATCCGAGCACGGACCCGTTCTGGGTGGCGGGCCTGAAGATCAATTGGCACAACGCCGACGTGGATGTCGTATCAAACACGTCGTACTACTCGCGTTCGCAGCATTCGGTGTCTGATTACACGCAGTGGTACAACACGGTCTTCACCTACGACCAGTACAACCGCAGCCCGAACTCTGCTCCGTTCACCGATCGTCAGAAGAATTTCAATCAAGAAATTCGCGTCTCGTCGATTGATTCCAACGCCGCATTGACGTGGACGGCGGGTGCGTATTACACGCACAGCTATGAAAATTCATCGGAATACGTGATCTCGACCTACGGCGGCGCGGGACTTCCCAATAACTACGTCTACCTGCAGCCGGAATTCAGCATGTTGGACGAACAGTACGCGCTGTTCGGCGAAGCGAACTGGAAGTTCACCGACACCCTGAAGTTGACCGTCGGCCTGCGTTATTCCCACATGACCTACTCGGGTCTCGTGAATGAGACGGAACAAGGCACGTTCGCACCGGCAGGATCGCCGAACGGGGTGTTCAGCGTGATTACGCCGGCCTCGGGCAGCGCCTCGCCGGTCACGCCGCGCATCGTCCTGAACTACCAGCCGAATCACGACACCCTGTACTACGCGAGCGCAGCAGAAGGCTTCCGTCCCGGTGGTATTAATTCGCAGTTGCCTCAGAACTGCTACCCGAGCGGTATTGATGCCGCTAGCGCTGCGAAGCCTTACGACTCGGACTCGCTGTGGCAATACGAGTTGGGCACCAAGCAGACGGGTCTTGATAACCACCTCACCGTCAGCGGCGCGGTGTACTACATCAAGTGGAAGAACATTCAGCAGTTCGTCTACCTCGCCTGCGGACTCGGCTTCAACTACAACTTGGGTGAAGTCACGGCACAGGGCGCAGAGCTTGAGCTGTCTTGGAAGGCCAATGACAACTTAACGCTGGGCTTCACCGCGGCGTACACCAGTTCGAAGTTCGAAACGCCGATCGTCCTCGGCAATGCCTCGCCACCGGACCAGTTGGTTGCCGCCGGCGATCACTTGCCGGCGTCGCCGTGGAACATCCAAGTGTCGGGTGAATACATCTGGCGCAACGTGGAGAAGAAGCCGTACGTACGCCTGGATTACCAGTACGCTGCCGCTCAGACTACGTTGGTCCCGGGTCAAGACCCCGCCAACGTGCCGAACGCCGATCCGACGCTGCCGGGTCTGCCGACGATCAACATGTTGAATCTCCGCGCCGGCGTTCGCTTCGGTGGATACGACATTTCGGGGTTCATCTCAAACGCGACGAACTTCCACAGCCCGATGTTTGTGTCGCGTGACTTCGTGGGCACCAACTACGGTCTCGCGAACTTCGACACCAACTACTTCGCCCGCGGCGTGGCGCCGCGCACCATCGGTGCGTCGGTGACCTACCGCTTCTGATGCAGGAGCTCCCGGCGGTCGTTCTGACCGCCGGGATACTTTATGGCGCATAACACCGGTCTGGTTTGTCACGAACGCTACTTCTGGCATGACGCTGGCAGTGGCGCCGGCTTCTCCGAGGTCAATCCGTACGCGCAGCCGGATCGGCACCCCGAGTCGCCGGATTCGAAGCGACGTTTCCTCGCCCTGCTCGAAGTGAGTGGACTGGCGGACGAGCTCACACGCATCGCTCCTCGCTTAGCAACGCCGACGGAACTGCAGTATTTCCACACGCCCGCGTACATCGACCGTGTCGCCGCTATTTCCGCCGCCGGCGGCGGTGTGATTGGCGATAGCGCCACGATTGGCCCCGGCAGCTTCGATATTGCCCGCCTCTCTGCAGGCGGCTGCATCGCGGCGGTGGATGCCGTGGTCACCGGTCAGGTGCGCAACGCCTACGCGTTGGTGAGGCCCCCAGGACACCATGCGGAGTCGGATCAGGGCCGAGGCTACTGCGTATTCGGCAACGCCGTAATCGCCATCCGTCACGCCCAACGCGCCCTTGGCGTCGGCCGCGTTGCGGTCGTGGACTGGGACGTCCATCACGGGAATGGGACGGAAACAGCCTTCCTGGAAGATCCCTCTGTCCTGACCATTTCGATCCATCAAGATCGCCACTACCCCACCGATCGCGGCCAGTTGAGCGAAACGGGCCAGGGCGCTGGGGCGCATACCAATCTCAATATCCCCCTTCCGGCCGGTAGCGGACACGGCGCTTACCTAGCCGCGTTCGATCAAGCGGTGCTCCCCGCCCTGCTGCGCTTTCAGCCGGAGCTGATCGTGATCACCTCAGGGCTCGACGCGAGCGCAATGGATCCGCTCGGTCGGATGATGTGCACGAGCGCAACCTATCGTGAAATGACGCAGCGCCTGATGGCCGTGGCCGATGCATGCTGCGAAGGACGCATCGTGGCAACGCACGAAGGCGGCTACTCCAATGCCTATGTGCCGTTCTGCGGACTTGCCGTCCTCGAAGCGCTGTCGGGGCGTCGCAGCGCAGCGACCGATCCGTATCTCGAGGAACTCATGAGCATGGCCGGCCACGACGTGCTGCCGCATCAGCAGTCTGTCATCGATGCGGCCGCCGCCTTGGTGTCGGAGATTCCAGCGGGGCGCTAACGCGCCCCGCCCACTTCAAAGTTCGGCGCGAATCTCGTCGCGGTGCTGCACGTGCAGGACCGCGCCCCACACGACTCCGACAACGAGCCATGCCAATCCGAGTTTGATGGCAAGGCCCGCCATGCCCGTGAATACCCCGAGCACGACGACGATCCCGAGAATGGGTGAGAGCCAATGCGCAAACCACCGGCGGGATCGGTCGCGAATACCGAAGCGAATGAGCACCGAGAGGTGCAACAACAAGAATCCGGACAACGCCCCGAAGTTCACGGTCGTCGCCAAATCATCCAGCCGATTGCGCATGACGAGCGCCACGATCAGCGACAGGACCGCCGTCACGATCATGCCCACATAGGGCGTGTGGTATTTCGGATGCACACGCGCCAAGGCATGTGGCAATTGTCGATCGCGACCCATGGCAAACAGAACGCGCGCGACGCCGACTTGCATCGGCAACGCGTTGGAAAATCCGATTAACGTCGCATAGCCCCACGCCAATGCCACGGACGCCCACGTGCCAATAGTGGCGGCCGTCATCTCATAGGCCGCAGCGGACGCGTCCTGAATCGTCAACCCGCGCATCAAGTTGCCGAGCACCCAGGCGACGATCACGAAGAACGTCCCGGAAATCAGCAAGACGCCGAGTATCGCGCGACCCACGAGTCGCTTATCCCCGCCCTTCACTTCCTCGGAAAGGGTCGATATCGCGTCGAAGCCCAGAAAGGAGTTAATACAGATTGATGTGGCGGCGAGGACTGCGCCGACGTTGAAGACCTTGGCATCGTAGAACGGCGCGAAGGTCAATCCACCGCTGCCGTGGCCGCGCAGGAGTGCCCAGACGCCAAGCGCTAACAAGCAGACGAGCAATGCCACCTGAAATCCGACGGCGACAAAGTTGGCGCGCGTCGTCACCGTGACACCGAACCAATTCACACCAAGGGTGAACAACACCATGAACACGATCCAGACCGATCGATCCACGGAGGGAATGAGCACCCCGAGTGCCACTCCGATCAAGACGTAGACGAGCGCGGGAATGAGCAGGTAGTCGAGCAGAATCATCCAACCCGCAAGAAAGCCTGCAAAGCGTCCTAGCGCAAATCGCGCAAATCCGTACACCGATCCGGCGCTTGGAACGGACTCGCTCATCAGCGCATAGCTCTGCGCCGTGAAATACATGCAGATCGCGCCGAGTACGTACGCGAGCGCGATCAGCCCATGAGAGGCGTCGTACACGAATCCGAGCGTCGATAAAGGGGCGATGGGCGCGATATACGCCAAGCCGTAAACGATCAGATCCCAATAGCCTAGGCTGCGACGTAGGTGGGGTGTGGTTGTCGTGCTCAAAGGCTTACTCCACTTCCGGTAGCGACGGAAAGACGCTGCGGTACAGATCAACGGTGCCGAGTTGAGCATAGTGATGCCCGACTCGGAAGACATCGGCATCGGCGAACGGGGCACCTACAATTTGCATACTGGTCGGCACGCCGTTGGCGGCACGTCCCGTCGGCACGGCGAGCGACGGCGTACGGCTCAATAGGTTGAACGGCGTCGTCCACACCCATCCGAGATAACTGTCGACAAACCCACCGGCGATCGGCCACTGCCGCATCTGCGAAATCTGCAGGTCTGCCGGGATGTCCGCGCACAATACCGTCGGGCACAGCAGCGCTGTGATGCCGCGCGACCACAGCTTCGCAACCATTTCTTGGTGCATCGCTGAGGCCAGAACAGCCGCAGGCATAATCGCATTACGCCGCCCGCAATAGCGTTCCATCAAATACCGTAAGTAGGGGGTCGCTTGCGCACGCGCCTCGTCCGAGAAGGCTTCCAGATATTCGGCAAAATACAGACCGAAAATCGCTTCGATGAGGACATCCCCCACTCGGCCGACATTCCAATCCAGCGTAACTTCTTCAACAACAGCACCGGCATCGGCCAAAGCCGCGACTTGCTGACGGATATTGCGCTCGGTATCCGGACAGATGAGACCGTCCTTCGGTAGCGCGAGGGCCAACTTCAGACCTCGAAGCCCCGGCGGATCGTTCGGCAACAGCGCGGCCGGCATGCCGCTGTAGCTCGCCGGGTGCGGTCCTTGCAGGATGTTTTGCATCAAGCGCAGGTCGTCGAGGGTGCGAGCCAAAGGCCCCTCGACCGCAAACGCAAAGAGTTCTTCACCGGGCGTGCTGGCGAGGCGACCGAACGGCGGCTTGTAGCCGTAGACACCATTCAGCGCAGCCGGGATACGCGTTGAGCCCCCCATGTCACTGCCGGTGGCCAAGGGCGCGAGGCCGGCGGCCAGTGCCGCACCCGAGCCCCCACTCGAGCCGCCGGGGGTTACGGTACGGTTCCAGGGATTACGCGATACGCCGTACCGCGACGACAGCGTCTGACCGATCACACAAAATTCAGGCACTGTCGTCTGTACGTGCAGAATCGCGCCCGCCTCAACCAAGCGATCGACAATGGGATGATGCGACGTGGGTTGTTCATCGTGCAGATGAGAGCCGATCGTCCGCGGCCAGCCGGCCACCGCGGTCTCTTCTTTGATTGCCACCGGCACGCCTTCCAGAGCGCGTGCAGTTCCAGACCGGTAACGCGCTTCCGCCGCCCGCGCTTGGGCAAGCGCGCCGTCGCCGTCGATCAGCGTGGTCGCGTTTATCGTCGACTGCAGTTGTGCGGCGCGCGTCAGTAAGCACTCCGTCACCTCGACCGGCGACAACCGGCCGGCCTGGTAATGCGCCAGCAAGTCGGTCGCGGTCAGATAGGCGAGATCCCGACTCATAGGCGGGCTTTTCGAGCCGACCCCCGCGCCTTTAATCGCGGCATCGCGGGGGTGGGCTGGGCCGCAGCGTTGTCACCGTCCGGGACGACCGCGCCGAGCCGTTCGTACACCGGGACGACGCCCGCCCAGACCGGCCAGTCCATATCCTTCTGCGGGTCTTCCGGTCCGCCGTCGCGGATCTTGGCCGAGGCCTCCGTGAGTCCAATGGAGTAAATGGCGGTGGCACCCAGTTCTTTCTTGGTGACCGGCCGTAAAGCCTCCCAACGGCCCGGAAACCAATGTTCCATGAATGCCTTCAGGACGCGATCCTTCTCAGCAGCACCCGCGACCGGTTCTGGGCGACCGAAACACAGGACCGAGCGATAGTTCACCGTGTGATTGAACGCCGATCGCGCCAACACCCAGCCATCAAACACCATGGCGGTCAGACAGACCTCGCTCGGCTCGGCGTGGCTCTTCAGCATCCGACTGGCCACGCTGCCGTGCCAATACACGCGGTCGCCGATGCGCCAATGCAGCGTCGGCGTCGCCACCGGACGGGTGCCGATGACGTGTGCCACTGTCGCGTAGGTCGCGGCATCCAGCACCGCGTAAATGGCGTTGGGGTCATACACACCGCGGTCCGCCAGTCGGCGTACTTTCGTAAAATCACTCGGTGCACGGGCACGACGACGGTCAGTCATGAATGTCTCCGCAGAGGCGTCTACTCACGCGTCCGAGTATGCCGACAAGTGGCGCTAAAATCTTGAGCGACAGACAGGTAGAGTCGTTTCACGTTAACGTGGCGGATCACGATCCCCAGCCATACGGAGGTGTGAGATTGCGCGCAGCCCCCTCGCCCTCTGAACGCTTGCCATTGATCGTCCATCGGGACCGGTACCTGATTGCGATAAAGCCGAGCGGCGTCGCCGTTCATCGCACGCGCGGCAGCGCCGGCGTGCCCTTGCTCCAGCGTCTGCGCGACCAGCTCGGCCAATTGGTGTACCCGGTGCATCGTTTGGACCGTGGTACGTCTGGGGCCATTGTGATGGCCTTGGATCCGGAGGCCCAACGTCTACTGTCGCATTGCTTTGAGCACGGCCAGGTGCGTAAGACCTATCTGGCGGTCGTCCGCGGCTGGCCTTTGGCGGAGCAAGTGATCGATCACCCTCTGCGGCGCTTGGATGATGACGGGGTTGCGCTTGCCGATGCGACACGGCAGCCCGCGGTATCGCGCTTAGAGCGTCTCAGCACCGTCGAATGTCCCTTTCCCACCGAACGTTGGCCCACGTCGCGGTATGCTTTAGTTCGCATCGAGCCGAGCGAAGGACGCCGCCATCAAGTCCGTCGGCATTTGAAGCACATCAGCCACCCGATCATCGGCGACACGAGCTACGGGAAGGGGCTGCACAATCGGATTTTTCGCGAACACTACGGTTCCGATCGCCTGTTGCTACACGCGGAACGACTGGACTTTACCGATCCGTTTGATGGCACGCCGTGTCGTGTGACCGCCGAGTGGCCAGCGGATTTCCGTGATCCCATCGCAACCTCGGGCCTCCTGCCGTGCGAGACCTTGCCCCCATGAGGCGGCCACGCTGGCTTGCGATCGTGAATCCGAGCGCGGGCGCAGGTCGTGCCCGCGCCCATGGCCCGGCCTTGATCCGCGCGCTGCAAGCCCGCGGGATCCGATGCGACTGCGTTGAAACCCAACGGCCGGGCGACGCTACTGCGCTAACGCGCGCAGCGGCCCACACGGTCGACGGGATCGTTGCGGTGGGCGGGGACGGAACCGTGCACGAAATTGTGAATGGGTTACCGCTCAACGCGGCACCGTTGCTTGCGGTGGCCCCGTTCGGGACTGGCAATGACTGGGCGCGAGGGTTGGGAGTGCCGCGAACCCCGGTGGGCATCGCCGAATTGATCGCTCGGGCGACGACGCAATCTCGACCCATCGGAGTCGTGACGTACACGGGGTGCTCGGGCCGCGAGACGCGTCGCTTCGTCAACGGCGCGGGCATCGGGCTCGACGTGGCCGTGCTGCAACAATTGCCGACCCGAGGCCCCCGAGCGCTCGCCTATCTGATCGGTACCTTGCGGGCGCTGCGGCAATTTGTCCCTGTGGAACTCGAGGGTGACGCCCCGCAGGACGGTCGACCGCGGCGAGCCTTGTTGCGCTACGCCGGTCTTGGGCCCTACGCCGGCGGCGGCATGCGCCTCACGCCTCACGCGGACGGCCGATCCCCGACGCTACACCTCACCGAGATTCCGGACCTGCCGCTGTGGCGACTGCTGGGATTATTACCGGCGCTCTATGGCGGTACCCTCGACCGAGCAGAAGCCGTTTACAGTGGCGTTGCCGAGCACGTGATCTGGCGCACCCCGGCGACCGTGCAACTCGAAGCCGATGGCCAACTCTTGGGGCCGGGTCCCTACGAGTTATCGGTCCTGGCCGAGCGCTTGAACGTCATCGCTCCCCACGGCGAACCGAGCGATAATGGGGCATCACGCTCCAATGCAGGCCCCCCTTGACTGCTTTCTCGCGCGTTTCCCGTGTTCTTCGTCTATTCGCCATCGTGCTGGTGCTCGGCACGACGAGCGCTCGCGCCGAATCGCCGGTGGTCGCCACTCGGCCAAAGACATGCCTCGTCCTCTCCGGGGGTGGCGCCCGCGGGATCGCCCATATCGGGGTCCTGAAAGTTCTGGAAGAACTGCGCATACCGATCGACTGCGTCGTGGGTACCAGTGCCGGTGCCATTATCGGCGGCGCCTACGCGTCAGGCGCCTCGCCGAGTGACATTGAAACGTTTATTCGTGGCGCTGACTGGGACTTGCTGCTCTCCGATCAGCCACCGCGAGAAAACCGCTCCGCCTACGCCAAAGAAGCAGACCGGGAAAACCTGCTCAGCGCCGAGATCGGCACCCGGCTGCGTGGCGTCACACTGCCTCGGGGTTTAATCGCCGGACAGCATTTGCAGTACTTTCTACAGCGGATGGTCTCGCCGCGTCGCGGCGGAAATTTTGACCAACTGCCCATCCCGTATCGCGCGCTCGCCACCGATTTTGAAAGCGGCCGTCTCGTGGTCCTCGACAAGGGTGATCTCGCGGCTGCGATCCGCGCATCCATGTCCGTACCCGGCGCCTTCGCGCCCGTCGAGATCGATGGGCAAATCCTCGTTGATGGCGGCCTGGTTCGGAACATCGGCGTGGATGTGGCCCGCAGCATGGGTGCCGAGCGTCTGATTGTCGTCAACCTCGGCACCCCGTTAATGAAGCGCGTCGAGATCGACTCGTTGGTCAACTCGGCGGAGCAGATGCTGCGTATCTTGGCGAACCAGAACGTCGAAGCGTCTTTAGCATCGCTTTCTCCGGATGACATTTTGATCGAGCCGGAGTTGGGCACCTTGTCCGTCACGGACTTCGTCCACGGGTATGAATGGATACCGGCCGCCGAAACCGCCACACGTCGCAGCGCCCGCGAACTCGCGCCGTATTCGGTGGACGCCGACACGTACGCGGCGTGGCGCTCCCAACAGCGGGTTGCTCGCTCCGCGCCGCTGCCATCGCGCATCGAAGTGGATACGAGCACATTGACGCGGGTGCCGCCGGCCATGATCACGGCGTTGGTCGGTGAGGCGCCGACGAACGTGGACGAAACCGTCGGCGCGCTGTTGGCGACGGACGACTTTGAAACCGTCAAAGGTCAAGTTCGCAATGACGCCGCGGGGACTACGCTGGTTCTAGAACCGGTCGAAAAACCTTGGGGGCCGGATTATTTGCGCGCTGGGGTGCAGTTGGCGACCGATTTCGCCGGGGATAGCGCGTTTTTAGTCACCGTGGAGCACCGTGCAACGTGGCTCAACCGGGCAGGCGTCGAATGGCGCAATCGTGCGAGCTTCGGGCGGATTAATGAGCTCGACTCCCAACTTCGGGTCCCCCTCGACGCCTCCCGAGCTTGGTTCGTGGCGCCGGAAATTGATTCATCGGAGCGCTTGCGCGATGTGTACGTTGCCGGCAATGACGCGGCGCGATTCCGCCTGCGCGACGATGCAGGCTCGCTGTGGTTAGGCCGAAGTCTCGGCACCTTGGGAGAGTTCTTGGTCGGCGTCGAACGCGGCCGAGACTCCGCGCGACTCGCGGTCGGCTCGCCGGTCATCGATCCACAGACTGCAACGTTCGGTCTGCTGAGTGCCAAGCTGGTGCTGGATCGCCTCGATAACCTGGATTTTCCGACACACGGCTATTTGGTCACGAGCGACTTGCGCATCGCGAGCGCGACCCTCGGTAGCGCCGAACGATTCCGGCGGGAATCGAGCGAAGCGTCGGTGGCATTTGGGAGTCACAGCGCGAGCGTGTTGCTGACAGCGCGTTACGAGACGTCGTTTGGCAGCGCATTGCCTCTCTCGCAGACCTTCGCGCTCGGTGGTTTCCAAAATCTCTCGGGTCTGGCGCAAGAACAGGTATTGGCCGATGAGATCGCCTTCGTGCGCGCAATCTATCGCACGCGCTTTCTGCACGGCAATGCGCTGCTACCGGACTTGTACGCGGGCCTCTCGCTGGAAGGGGCCGATATACACCACACACTGGACCTCACGGGCGCTAGGCACCTGTTCGGCGGTTCGGTCTTTCTATCGGCACAATCGGCTCTCGGCCAACTGTACTTGGGCACGGGGGCCGCGAGCGGCGGACACGGTGCAATCTACTTGACCGTTGGGCGTCCGTGGCCCTGAAGGACGCACGTGCCTCGCGGCGGCGTCTCGCTCGCCTGATTTTGGCCGGGTTGGTCGTGGTGCATGCCGTTGCGATGGCCGCGTATTGGCAACAGAACCGGCAGCAACTGGCGGTCGTCCGGTTTCTCGATGCGCGCAGCGCGTGGCGCGACGGCCATCTGGACGCCGCGGCAGACGCGTACCGGGCCTTGCTGGCCGAGCGTACCGGGATCGCGTTTCCCATCATCCTCGTGCAGCACTTCCCCAGCCACTCGGACATCGCCTATCTGTTGGGCCGCGTTGAAGCCGACCGCCACCGAACCGATGCCGCACTCGCCGCCTACGCAGACGCCATTGCCACGGGTGGGCGAGGTGCGCGGGAATACCGGGACCTCCTCCTCGTCGCCGGGCGCCCAGACACGCTGCTGCAATGGTCCGAGGTCGAGGCCGCACGCGACCCGACCGCCCCGCAACCGTACAAAGACCGAGGCGCTGCCCTGCTTGCGTTGCATCGTGACGCGGAGGCGCGCGACGCCTACCAAGCGGCGCTGGACCGACTGCCTGCCTGGCGTCAACGCATCGATCCGAAGGCGCCTCCGGGTCTGTCCGGAGAGGAAGCCGATTTATGGAATCTGTACGCCGCCGCGGCGCTGCGCGCCGGCGACCGGGGTGCGGCCGTTGCCGCTTGCAGCGCCATAGGCAGACGCCAAACCCCCACCGCACAACTTGATCGTCTCTGCCGCGCGCTCCTTGCCGAAGCCAACGGGCAGCCCGCTGACGCGAAACGGTTGCTGGAGGGCTATCTCCCGCCAGCCCCCGAACACGAGGCCCTCACGCGCGGGCTGCTGACGAGCCCGTGACGGGCGAACGCCCGGATGCATTGACCAGTTCGGCGATGCGAATGGCCGTGCTCAAGGCATCCCGTCCTTCGCGCCCACCCACCAACGGTGCCACGCCGGAACGAATGGAAACGGCAAACGCCGTAATCTCCGCTAACAGTGCATCACCCTGCTCGTAGGTTCGCTCGTCGATACTGACCTGCGGTACCCCGGAGTCGCTCATCGCGTCGCTCTTGCGGATCACCGTGAGCACCTTCTGTCCGAGGTCCACGGAGACGTAGCGCTCATCGTCGAATATGCGCAGCTTCCGTTCCGACTTGAGGCTGACCCGACTCGCGGTCACGTTCGCGACACAACCCGACTCAAATCGCAACCGTGCATTGGCAATATCGATATCGTCGGAAAAGACACGGGTACCGATTGCATCAATGTCCGTGATCGGCGACCGGACAATGCTCTGGATCAAATCGATGTCGTGGATCATGAGATCCAGAACCACGCTGACATCGGTTCCGCGTTGTTTAAAGGGCGCGAGTCGCGCCGATTCGATAAAACGAGGCGCCGTCACGAGTCCGTCCGTCGCACGAACTGCTTCGTTAAAACGCTCAAGGTGTCCCACCTGCAGAATGCGCCCCATTCGGTCGGCGACCTCGATCAGATCGGTCGCTTCCGCCACGGTCGTGGTAATCGGCTTTTCGACGAGAACGTGGATACCGGCTTCGAGGCAGCCACGGGCAATGGCGTGATGAAACGGGGTGGGCGTGACGATCGAAACGGCGTCTACGCGGCCGATGAGATCGCGCCAGTCTGCAAGCCCTTCGACCCCCAACTCTGCAGCGACCGCGGCACGCGCAGCGTCCGACGGGTCGACCACGGCGACCAACGTGGCACCTTCAAGCGAATTCCATTTCTGGGCATGGAAGCGTCCGAGGTAGCCGGTTCCAATCACTGCAGCGCGTATCGTTCCCATCATCCACTCCAACCGCTAAGACCCGTTGGCCGGGTGCAGCCATTATGCAGCAGCCAGCGCTTTCGCCGGAACTCTAGCGCGCACACAGCGCGCCTCAGACTCCCGCGGAGGACGCTGTCGTGAGACCCCAAGGAATTCGAGACCAGATGCGCTCATGCAAGAAGTAGGCTCCGGTGGTGTAGAGATTACTGACGACCATAAAGGTAATGGCCACCTTGAGCGTACGGGTCATCACCCATAGGGCCGAAAAATCCAAAGTCATGATCACCAGTCGGTAGGTCAGCGACTTTGCCAGTGAACGAGCAACGGAGACATCGTGGGCCACGGCACTACTCCAGACAGCCATGTCTCGGAGTTATACCCTTGCACCGCGGACGGGCAGTCGGGAATGCCGCAAACCCAAATCTCGGAACTGTGCGGCTGGCGCGCACGCGCCGCCGACACGCGACGGGCCCTGCCGCAGCGCCTGCCGCAAGGATCGCTGGAACGGATCTCCGGCACGCGTTGTCCCGTGCCGGATGCCGCTATCTCGTTCTGGTCAGAAGCTGTAGCCGAACTTCACACCAATAACCCGTGGGTGCATCGGCGTCTGTGCCACGATGTATTGGTCAGCATTGGTGAACAAACTGGTATTCGAGTTCGCCAGATTCTCGACATACAACGTGGTGTTCCACGCGTCCTTGGAAAAGCCAATCGACGCGTCAATGTTCGTGAACGCCGGATCCTCAAACCGAATACGGGTCGTTGAAATGAATCCTTGGTCCGCCAGCGACGGATTGGACCCTGCCTGAGTAAACGAGTGCCCACTGTGCGCGAACCCTACTTGGGCGTAACCGAGGTATTCGCCCAGCGCAAAATCGTAGCGACCGCGGAGAGTGAACTGGAGCGGCGGCGAACTCGCGGTCGGCGCACCGATCGGACCAAACGGATTGGTCACAGGGGTGCAATTGCTGCCGTCTGGAGCACAGGTTTGGGTGATGGGCTTTCCGTAGTTCGTGCTGTTCGGATTCTCGTCGATGAGGGCTGGCGAGTTCGTCTGCTTACTGCGATTCCAGGAGCCTGACGCCTGCAGCATAAAGTTGCGCGTCACCTTCGCGATCAGCGACGTTTCAAGGCCTCGAACTAGGAAGTTTTGGCCGTTGGTGTCGAACGTTACATTACCCGCGACCCCCGGATCCAAAAAGCTAACCTGAACGTTATTCCAATTCTCCTGATAGATGGCCCCGTTCCACTGCAAGCGGTGCTCAAACCATTCCGTTTTCCAGCCAATTTCATTGTTCGTCAAATTATCCGAGGTATAGCCCTTAGGTACGACGAACTGCGGTTGGCCATCCGGCCCGTACGCGTGCAGCGAGCCGCCGTTTTGGTTGAAACTGCCAGGCCGATAGCCTTGCGAGAACGTGTAATAGAGCATGGCGTCCGAATTGAGATGCCACGTCAAATTTACCCGACTGCGAGATCCGGTTTCGACGGCACTCAGACCGGAGGTATCAAAGTTGAAGCTGCTGGAAATGCAGCCAGTAGACGGCGTACCTTGCTGAAAGCAGGTGAAACTCGTGGTGAGACTGCCCACTTGGGAATTCGAGAAGCGGAAGTAGCGACTGCCCACGGTAAGAGTCAGCACCTTCGGGATCAGATCGTAGTCTACGGACGCGAACACAGCCGTCTGCTTGGTCGTTCGTAACGCGTCCGGGTAGAACGATACACCGGGAGCTTGGATGCCGGGCCGGCCGACGGTCGCGCCGGGGACCGTGCCGATCGGCGTCAAACAACCGGTGTTGCCCGGCGAACCCGCGGGACCGTTCGAGGTGCAAGGCGGGATGGACGTCTCAATCCATTCGGTTTGGTCGTAGATCTTATTGGTCTCGTAATACGCGCCGACGATGCCGCGCAGACGCCAGTCTTCGGGGGTACTCAGACGGAATTCGTGCTGTAAGTGCTGATTGTGCTCGAGCACGGTGTTCCACGTGACGCTGGGCGAGTAGCACGTCGATTTCAATGCGGCATTACCCCCCGTACCGGGTCCGTAGCACTGGTAGTAGTCCGCATAGAGGCCGCGCGAGTAGTTTGTATAGTCCGCCATCTGCTGCGACGACCGGTCGAGATACCCGCCGGTGTAAATCGCGCTCAGCTGTCCGATTTTCCCGTTTACGGTCCACGCCGTGTTGGTGAAACGGTCTTTGTTGTAGGTCGGATTGAATAAGGTCACTTCCAGGGGATTTAATTTGACGCCGTCCGAGGAGTAAGGCTGCTGGTAGAAGACCCCCTCCGCATCAATGGTCTGGTGCGTCTGACTGATAAGCGCATTCCAGTCGTCGTTGAATTTGTAATAGACCTCCGCGCGCACACCTTGATAACTGACCGGATTAATCGCTTTGCCCGCGAGCGCGTAGTTATTCATTGTCGGGCTGCCTGGCGGCACGCACCACCCCGAATTAGGCTTGCCGTCAGGGCATTGCCCGTTGACCGCCGGGTAATTGGCGTAGTGAATGCCAAGGTCCGTGTTCTTGCGGGTGAATGTCGCTGGGACGTTGTCGATATATCCGCCCCGCTTGTCGTCGTAGAAGACGGCCCGAACCGCCATACGGTCTGCGAGCAACGGAAGATTCAAGACCGCGGTAACCGCCGTATTCGGGTCACCGTGCGCCGTTGCACTGTACCCACCCGTCACGGTCGCTTCGGTCTTATCGAGTTTGGGTTGGTTGGTGATGTAGCGAATCACACCGGCTTCAGCCCCGGCGCCGAACAGAGTGCCTTGGGGGCCCTCGAGTACCTCAATACGCTGCAAGTCAGCCACATAGACGTCGAGATTGCGAGTCGGTAGTTGCACCGACTGATTATCCAAATAGACAGCGACGTTCGGAAAATAGCCGGTCGAACCACTGCCTTGATACTGCTGCGCACCCGCGCTTAGGCCACGCATGTAGATCTCACTCTGACCAGGGCCGTTGCTGGCTGAGGAGACGTTGGGGAGATACTTCACATAGTCATCGAAGTTTGTGATGTTCAATTGCGTCAGGGCAGCTTCCGTGAACGCCTGCATCGCAATAGGAACGTCCTGCATACCCTCATTGCGATGCTGAGCGGTGACGATAATTTCTTCCAGCGCACCCACATCATTGTCGCCACCGGCGGTGGCCGCCACGGCACCGGTGGTCGCGAGTGTGGCCGTACTCAGAATCGAACCGATGACACGTGCAAGATTGCGATTCATGGAAAGACTCCCCTTGTCTATTTTTTGGTTAGCCGATGCGAGGACCATCAAAACCCGTTCGGGCACTCTGTATGTAGCACGCTTGGCGGGCCCTAGAGCAAACACTTTGGTTGGACATTCACGCGAATATCGGTTCTCCCGGGTGTAGGCCTAGGAGACCCGAAGAGGTGACACGACGTCCTCTTGCCTCATCCCCCTCGAGCGCTGTAGCGTCGGTCCGGCGACGGTCGGTCCACGGGCACTTGCCTTGGCGATGCTGAATGAGCCACTGAGAGGGACAAACGATGGCTTTCGATGTCAATGCAGAAACCGCGGCCCTCGTGGACGCGATGGGTTCCGAGCGCTTGGCCCGGGCCGCCGCCTACACCACCGGCGCGCACTGGCTCTTGCTGGTGGGACTCGTCGTGTCGGTCCTGACCGCGGCCGTCATTGCGCGCAGTGGGATCCTGACGCGTTGGGTACCGCGACGCCCCGACTCTCCCAATCGAACGGCGGCCCTGAGCGCGATCGTGTTTGTGCTCGCGAGTGCGGTGTTAACGCTGCCCCTGACGCTCTACAGCGACTTTTACCGCGAGCACGCCTACGGGCGATCCAGCCAGCCACTCGGCGACTTCCTCGGCCAACTCGCCCTAAGCACGGTGATCAGCACCGTGCTGTCTGCCGCCGTGCTGTGTGTTGTGTATTGGTTCTTGCGGCGCACGGGAGCGCGGTGGTGGCTGTGGGCGACGGGATTTGTGGCGATCGCCATGGCAGCCCTCATGCTGGCGGCACCGGTCGTCATCGAACCGCTCTTCAATCGGTTCGACCCACTGCCGACAGGCCCCGTTCGAGACGCCATTCTGCCGATGGCGCGCGAGGCCGGGGTCCCGCCGCAGCGCATTTTTGTCTTTGACGGCTCTCGGCAGTCGAACAACTTCACCGCCAATGCCGGCGGCATCGGCTCGACCGCACGCATTGCCGTGTCCGATGTGGCCTTGAAAGGCGCCTCGCTGGCGGAAGTCCGGGCCGTCACTGGCCATGAGATTGGTCACTACGTCTTGCACCATTCGTTGTGGGGGATCCTGATCGGCACGCTCATGACGTTGGTCTGTTTTCTGGCGGCGGAACGCGCCTACCCCGCCGTCGCCCGACGATTAGGCATTACGGCTCCGCTCAGCGACCCCGTGGGTCTGCCGGCGCTGAGTATCACAGCGTCCCTGCTCGTGTTTTTGGCCACGCCCGTGCTCAACACCGCGTCACGCCACTTTGAGGCGGAGGCCGACGTCTATTCGCTGACGCATGTCGGCGAACCCGACGGTCTGGCCACCGCGCTCATCAAGACCGCTGACTATCGCAATCCGCGGCCGGGCGTATGGGAGGAGATTGTGTTCTACAACCACCCGTCCGTTGAGGCGCGCGTACGCCGGGCGATGGAATTTAAAGCCGCTCATCCGGTGAGCGACCTCCCCGCGTCGGGCACCGAGCCCACGGCGACTCAACCCTGACTGCCGGAGTCGCCTTGCATGGCCCGTACACGCCCACGCACCCCCAAACCCATCGACTGGCGCCTCGAGGTCAAACGCGCCGTACTGGGGATCGCGTTGGGGCTTTTATTGGTTCCCGCGCTGGTCTTCGGTTTCGGCCGGCTCGTCCTGGGGCCTTTCGAGGGCTCGATCGGGACCTTTTTGTCGACGCTCTACGTTGACGTATTTCATGGCGTCCCAGGCGCCATTGCGCTGGTCGTCGGGCCTTACGGGCTTTACGCCATCGCCCAAGTGACGCGCCACCTCGCCGCGCGCGCCGGTCGTTAAGACCGGCGCGCTGCACGGATTCAGGGTGTCGCACCCGAGCGGCTCGCGTCCCGGATAGCCCGGAATTCGCTCTTCGGATACCACTCCGGCCAGTGGCGCTCGTTCGCGACCTTAGCGCCCACGACCTCGAGCAACGTCAGGTCTTCCAGAATGCCGGACACGTCCCAGTCCTTGGAATACTCGTCCGAGGGTTTGTGGTAACGATTCGCCGTGTAGTCATCCTTGAAGGCCTGGCCAAAACCCGGCGGATGCTCGACGGCGTCGATGCCGGTCTCCGTGTACAGCGACGGCACGCCCTGCTTCGCTAAATTGAAGTGATCGGAGCGGAAGTAGTGGCCTTTCTCCGGCTCCGCATCGGGCCGTATGAACCGCCCTTGCTGGGTGGCGGCGGCCTTTAAGTCGTCTTCGAGTTCCGACGAACCGAACCCGACCACTTCAATGTCATGGGTGCGACCGATCGGGTACATCGCGTCGATGTTGATCGCCGCCGCCGTCTGCGCCAACGGGAAGACCGGGTTCTGACCGTAATAGGCCGAGCCGAGCAGGCCCGACTCCTCGGCGGTGAGGGCCACGAACACGATCGATCGATCCGGTCGTTTGCCGGCTTTGAACGCTTTGGCGATCTCTAAAATGCCGGCCACACCGGTCGCGTTATCCACCGCGCCGTTGTAGATCGTGTCGCCGCTGAGCCCGTCCGCTTTGCCATTGCCGAAGTGATCCCAGTGCGCCATGTACAGGACGTATTCGTTCGGGTGTCCCGCGCCTTCGAGCACGCCGACGACGTTGGCCGAACGGGTGCGCCGTACCGTGTTGTGCAACTCCACCGAGGCATTCAATTCGAGCGGTACTGCACGGAACCCTGGCGTCGTGGCTGCTTTTTCCATGGCATCGAGATCCCGCCCGGCCAAGGCGAACAGCCGCCGGGCCGAATCGGTCGTGATCCATCCTTCGACCGCGGCACGCGCCGCGTGACCATCGGCCGCATCCGGCTCCAAGAGCGGGCCCGTATTGCTGTTGCGGACGACGTCCCACCCGTACGCGGCGGGCCCCGTCTGGTGGATGATGAGCGCGCCGTCGGCGCCCTGCCGCATGGCTTCTTCGTACTTGTAGGTCCAGCGCCCGTAGTACGTCATGTTCTTTCCGCGGAATAACTTGGCATCGCGGAAGCCGGGATCATTCACGAGAATGACCGCGGTTTTGCCGTGCATGTCCACACCGGCGTAGTCATCCCACCCGTACTCCGGGGCATGGATGCCGTGACCGACAAACACGAGCGGGCTGTGAGTGAGCGCTTCGTGCTCCCGCACGCGCCGCGTCCAGACGACCGCATCGTCCGCATACGCGAGCGACAGATGTCCGGCGGCGCCCTCGATATCCAGGCGCGCCGACGGATCTGCTTTGATTTCGACGAGCGTCACCGGCTGCCGATAACTCGCGCCCACGCCCGGCTTCAGGCCGATCCGCCGGAATTCCGACTCGATCCAATCCAGTGTTTTGACCTCGCCAGCTTGCCCGGGTTTGCGCCCCTCAAAGGCGTCGGACGCCAGTGTCGCGACCGACGCGCGAAATCCCGCCTCCGTGAGTCCCGGCGCCGGGGCGCCCGCCCAAGCGACGGCGGTCACGACGAGCGCACCGCCTAGAGTGAACCAACGCGATCGAACCATGGTCATACCTCCAAAATCGACGATTCAACGAGGCCAGTAGTGCCAGGCGAGGCCCGCGACATTCACCGCGGTGGCCGCAACGGCCCAAAAGCGCCATGACCGTTCGCGCAACACCCCCACAAATCCATAGGAGGACACGAAGGCCAAGGCCAAAAAGAGGAAGAAGCTTTGCAACAGCGGGCCGTACTCCCGCACCAGGAACGGGTAGTCATGACCCATCAGCAAAAACACGCACAGGACGAGCGCAAGACCAATGGTAATGGTCACGGCAGAGCCCATCACGATGCCCATCAGGACCGCCAGCGGGGTCATCGGACGACCCCCTGCACAGTCGACTTGATCCCGATGGCCTCGTTCCCTACCCTGATCACCATGATTCACCTCGAAAACGCGACGCAGGACGCGCAACCCGCCCCTTGCGGGCGCTAGTCTACCCCCATGACAGACCCATCGAACGTTTCTCGCCGATCCTCCCTCGGCTTACGCCTCGCCCTCCTGATGCCGACATTGGCATTGGTGGGATTCCTTTTCACGGGCGCCACCGCGACCCCATCGGCCGCAGGCTCGCCCACGGCCGCCGCGGCGAGCGCCTCCCCGAACGCGGCCTCGGCCGCGCCGGTGGTGCTGCACGCCACCGATCGGCATCGGAAAGTGGCTCGCCTCGTTGCGGAGGTGGTGGAGCACTCTCACTACCGTCGCGCCATCATGGATGAACGCCTCTCGGCGCAGGTCTTCGACCGGTATCTCGACTCCCTCGATGCGTCGCACAGCTACTTTCTGCAGTCGGACGTCAAGGAACTGGAGCTCTATCGTCCGCGCCTCGGCGAAGCGATCCGCAGCGGCGCCGTCGAACCGGCCTTCGTGATCTTCCAGCGATTGCAGGAACGCAATCGCGCGGAGATCAAAGCCGCCATCGCCTTCCTGGATCAGGAGCCGGACTTCACGTCGGATGAGCGTTACGATTACGACCGCACCAAAGCGCCGTGGCCGGCAGACGCAGCCGAGCAAGCAAACATCTGGCGCCAACGCGTCAAGAACGACGCACTGTCATTGCTGCTGGCCAACAAGACGTGGGCGGAAGCACGCGATGTGCTCAAGAAACGCTACGAACGCCTGCTGAAGCGCTCGGAACAGGTCACCGCCGATGACGTGTTCGAAAACTTCATGAACGCGTATTTGCACGTCTATGACCCGCATTCGAACTACCTCTCGCCGCACTCGAGCGAGGAGTACAACATTGCGATGAAGCTCTCGTACGTCGGTATTGGGGCCTCGCTGCAACTGATCGATGACTACGTCACGATCATGAACGTCATTCCCGGCGGCCCCGCCGCGGTGAGCGGACTCATCAAGGTCAACGATCGCATCACCGGGGTTGCTCAGGGCGCGAAGGGCGAGTTCACCGACGTCGTGGGCTGGCGCCTGGACGATGTCGTTCAATTGATACGCGGCCCGGCAGGGACCGTCGTTCGGTTGCAGATACTGCCCGCGGGTGCCTCGCCGGGCTCGAAAGAGCAGATCTACGAGTTCACGCGCAACAAGGTGACGCTCGAGAGCCAAGCGTCGAAGAAGAAGATCGAGACCGTCACCGTCGGTAGCAAGACCTACAAGGTCGGCGTCATTGATGTGCCGAGTTTCTATCAGGACTTCGAAGCCAAGGTAAACGGCGACAAGTTGTTCCGCAGCACGACCCGTGACGTCGCCAAGCTCATCGAGGAACTGAAGGCTGAAAAAGTCGACGGTCTCGTCATGGATTTGCGCGCCAACGGCGGCGGCAACCTGAGCGAAGCGCAAGGACTCGTGGGCCTCTTCATTAAGAAGGGTCCGGTCGTCCAACTGCGCGAAACCAGCGGCGACATTGAAGTCCTCGACGATCCTGAGCCGGGTCCGGTGTGGGACGGTCCTCTCGTGGTTCTGGTCGATCGCTCGAGTGCCTCGGCGTCGGAAATTTTCTCGGCGGCCATTCAAGACTACGGTCGCGGCCTCATCGTCGGTCAGCAGACCTTCGGTAAAGGCACCGTGCAGAACCTCTATCCGTTGGATCGTTGGGCCCTCGGCCCGAATGCCGGTTACGGTGAACTGACCGTCACGATCGGCAAGTACTACCGAGTGACCGGTGACAGCGTGCAGAACCGCGGTGTTATTCCCGAGATCGCACTGCCGTCGATGATCTCGACCGATGATATGGGCGAATCCACCCGCGACAGCGCGTTGCCGTGGGATCGCATCCGCCCCGTCGATTTCGCGTCGAGTCACGTACTGGACAGCGCGCTGCCGATCGTCGCCAAGCACCACGACGAACGCATGGGCAACGATCCGGACTTGCAAGAACTGAAGGCCTCCACCGCGGCGGTCGAAGCACTGCGCAAAGAAAAGTCTGTCTCGCTGAACCTGGAGACACGCCGCGCCGAACGCGACCGCGAGGACGCGCAGCGGCTGCAACTGATCAACACGCGGCGTGCAGCGCACGGTGAAGCGCCGATCAAATCGCTGGAAGAACTGAAACCGGACGAGCAACCGGATGCGAACCTGGCGGAAGCCGGTCGCATCGTCGTTGAACTCGGACAAGCACTCGAGAGTGGATCGCATGCCGTCGCGACGACGGCAGCGGCTCACCCCGCGTCCACCCCCGGCAAAGCCGCCAGTTCAGCGAAGTCCGGCCACCGCAGCGGCCGGCATTGAGTCAGGCCACGGTCGCGGCTGCCGCATCGAAGCGGCAGCCGCGGTCGGCACAGTATTCCAGCCACTTATTCAAAAGCACGTTGCGTGCCCAGCGCGGCGCCAGTCGCTCCCCGCTGACCGGTAGTGCGGCCGCGGTCGCCGGCGTCATGCGGACGTCCGCTGCCTCCACCACGCGCGCGTCGTGATACACACGAACGATCAACTCCGGCCACGGCACCCGATCGTCCGGTTGCGCGAGATTGAGCGTTAGACACAACAGGGTCGTGTAGGGGCCGCGCTCCTCCACCCGAAATTCCAGCGCCACGGCGTCATCAATGCGCGCGGCACCCGTATCGGCCAGTCGGCTCAGATCGCCACACAGCCAGCCCAGTCGGATGTAATTGCTCTCATAGAGCGTCATCAGCCCGACAAAACTGCCGGGACTGGATCGCCACGACGTTGCACACCATTGATCGCCGGTCATCATGCCCCTGATCTTAACCCACGACCATGACTGCGCGACTAATCGATCGTGCGTCGCCCGATCCCCGCTTCGTGCACGACCCGCGCGCCGATCTCTTCGACCGAGCAGAGGGTGGTATCGATGTAGGGGATGCCCATCCGCTCGAACAACGCGCGCGCCTCGCGCACCTCGAAAGCCACCTGCGATGCCGAGGCATAACGGCTGTTCGGGCGGCGCTCGTGGCGGATTTGTTGGAGGCGCACCGGATCGATGGTCAGACCGTAGAGCTTGGAGCGCAAGGGCACCAAGACCGCGGGCAAGCGCCCGCTCTCCAAGTCTTCTTCCGTCAGCGGGTAATTGGCCGCCTGGATACCGTAGTGCAGAGCGAGATACAGACACGTGGGCGTTTTTCCAGAGCGCGATACCCCGATGAGGATCACGTCGGCCTGACCGTAATCCCGTGTCTGTGCACCGTCGTCGTTGGCGAGCGCGAAATTGGTCGCATTGATGCGCGCCGCATAGCCCTCGGTATTGGTCATGCCGTGCGCGCGTCCCGCGGCGTGCGAGCTCTTCACCCCGAACGCCCCTTCCAGCTGTCCGATAAAGGCGTCAAAGAAGTCGAGAAAGATGGCGTTAGCCGCCTGTACCTCGACCCGCAACTCGTCCTGGATGAGCGTACTGAACACGATCGCAGGAGCCCCGTCCGCGATGCTGGCCGCGTCGATCCGCTCGCGCGCTTCGCGCGCCTTGGCCGGCGAGGCGATGAACGGCAGCGTCACCGTGCTCAGTTTGAGTCCCTCAAACTGGGTCAATAGGCTGTACCCCATCGTCTCGGCCGTTACGCCGGTCTGGTCCGACACAAAAAACACGGTACGGTTGGGCACGCGACTCTCCGAGTGGAAGCGATCAGCATAACGCGGTCCGGCGAAACAGGCGTACGCGCTCTACACCGCCCATGTTGCGGCGCAATAAGGCACAATAGTCGCCGTCATAACCGGGGAGGCATCATGACTGAGTATCTCGTGCCGTTTGAGCACCTGCGTATGAGCGATGTCGAACGCGTCGGCGGCAAGAACGCGTCGATCGGCGAAATGATCGGTCAACTCAGCGCGCTGGGCGTCCAAGTGCCCGGCGGCTTCGCCACCACCGCGGATGCCTTCCGAGAATTCCTGAGCCACAACGGCCTCGCCGCACGCATCAAGGCGGCCCTTGATCCGCTGGATGTCGACGACATCGATGCGCTGACCCAGACGGGCGCCCAGATCCGCCGTTGGATCGTGGAAACGCCCTTCCCCGCTGCACTGGAATCCGCCGTCCTTGCGGCGTGGACCGCCATGGGCGGTGAATCCATTGCGGTGGCGGTGCGCTCTTCGGCGACCGCGGAAGATCTGCCGGAGGCGTCCTTTGCGGGCCAGCAAGAAACGTTCTTGAACGTTCGCGGTGCGGCAGCGCTCCTCCACTGTGTGCGCGAGGTGTACGCCTCGCTGTTCAACGACCGCGCGATCGCCTACCGCGTGCACCAAGGCTTTGCGCACGAGCACGTCGCCCTCTCCGTCGGTGTCCAGCACATGGTGCGCAGTGATCTCGGTGCCAGCGGTGTGCTGTTTACGCTCGATACCGAGTCGGGTTTTCGCGACGTCGTCTTCGTCACGGCGGCCTACGGCCTCGGTGAGACGGTGGTCCAAGGGGCGGTGAACCCCGACGAGTTCTACGTGTACAAAGGCGCGTTACGGGCGCAGCGGCCGGCCATCGTGCGACGCAATCTCGGTGGCAAGGCCATCAAGATGGTCTATGCCGACGGCGCGGACGCCCACGGTCGGCGTGTCGAAACGGTGGCCGTGGCCGACGCCGATCGGCGTCGCTTCTCGCTCAGCGACGCCGATGTCGAGGCGCTCGCTCGCCAAGCCCTGCTGATCGAAGCCCATTACGGCTGTCCGATGGACATCGAATGGGGCAAAGACGGTGAGGACGGCCAGCTGTACATCCTGCAGGCGCGCCCGGAGACCGTCCAAAGCCGAACCAGCCGCACGCTGCAGCGCTTCACGCTGAAAGGTCGCTCGGCCGTGCTGGTCGAAGGGCGCGCGATCGGCAGCCGCATCGGTGCCGGCCCTGCCCGCCTGATTCGCGATCCGAGCGAGATGGGGCGAGTCCGCGCCGGTGATGTGCTCGTCGCCGACATGACCGATCCGGACTGGGAGCCCGTCATGAAGCGCGCGAGTGCGATTGTGACGAACCGCGGCGGCCGGACGTGTCACGCCGCGATTATTGCGCGCGAGCTCGGCATTCCCGCCGTCGTCGGCTGCGGTGACGCGACCGCGCGCATCGCCGAAGGTGCGGCGGTGACCGTGTCGTGCGCCGAGGGCGACACCGGCTACGTGTACGCAGGCCAACTCGACTTCGATCAAAGCTCGGTCGAACTCGATGCGATGCCGCCCTCACCGGTGCGCATCATGATGAACGTCGGCAACCCCGATCGCGCCTTCGACTTCGCGCAACTCCCGAACCAAGGTGTGGGCCTCGCCCGCTTGGAGTTCATCATCAATCGAATGATCGGCGTGCACCCGCGGGCGCTGCTCGACTTCGATACGCTGCCGAGTGCGCTGCAGGAGACGATCCGCACGCACATCGCCGGCTACGCCAATCCGATCGATTTCTTCGTGCGTAAGCTCGCCGAAGGCATCTCGCAAATCGCCGCCGCCTTCGACCCGCAGCCGGTGATCGTGCGACTCTCCGACTTCAAGTCGAACGAGTACGCCAACCTCATCGGCGGTCCGCTGTACGAACCGCACGAAGAAAATCCCATGCTGGGCTTCCGCGGCGCGTCGCGCTACATCGACCCGACGTTCCGACCGTGCTTTGAGCTCGAGTGTCGGGCGCTGAAGTACGTGCGCGACACGATGGGCCTCACCAACGTGCAAGTCATGGTGCCGTTCGTCCGCACGCTCGGTGAAGCCGAGGCGGTCACCGGCCTCTTGGCAGCCAACGGTCTGGTCCGCGGCGAGAACGGGCTGAAGGTCATCATGATGTGCGAGTTGCCGACCAACGCCTTGCTTGCCGAGCAGTACTTGCAGTACTTCGACGGGATGTCGATCGGTTCGAACGACATGACGCAGTTGGTGCTCGGTCTTGATCGCGACTCCGGCATCGTCGCGAAGCTCTTTGACGAGCGCGATCCGGCCGTGCGGATGATGCTGTCGATGGCGATCCGCGCGTGCAAATCCGCCGGCAAGTACATCGGCATTTGTGGCCAGGGCCCATCGGACCATCCGGATCTGGCGCAGTGGTTGGTGCAGGAAGGAATCGACAGCGTGTCGCTGAACCCCGATACCGTATTGCCGACGTGGCTGCTGCTGGCGCGCGGCGGCTGAGTTCAGGCTAACGTATGGCGAGCCTGTTCCCAGTGCTCGCCATCGAACGGCTGAATCTGCAGGGACCGGACACTGCCGGGCTTCAGGCAGCGGACGTGGACGCTGATCCCGTCCGGATGGGAGCGCGGCACGTAGAAGGATTTGATCCCGCAATGACGGCAGAATCGGTGCTGGGCGACCCCCGACCCGAAGCGGTAATCGGCGAGGTCGTCCTCACCCGAGAGCAACACGAAACGATCCTTCGGCACGATCAGGTGCAAGAACCCGGTCATGCGACAGATCGAGCAGTTGCAGTCGACCACCTCGAGGTCGGCCGGTGCGCGTACCGTAAAGCGCACGCGACCGCAGTGGCACCCGCCTTCGTGCACGACATCGTCGCTCACGGCACGCCTCGTGTCGGCGGCGGGTCGATCGCGAGGAGCGCATAGCGGCGCCCGCCCGCCCGTTCGATCAACGCATCGATGCGAGCCCCCGGCACATCGACGGGCGCGACCACTGGCGGGGAGACGACCGCTATCGCGGTCTTTTGGTAGCCAAGTCGGGCCCACCACTGGGCCGGTTTCCAGCGATAGTGATCGGGCACCAGCCACACGTAGCGCAGCGTGGGATCGCTCGGGCGCTCGCCGTCCGTGAGGGCCGGCGCGTGGTTCAGATACAGTTCCGACAGCGCTATCGTCGTCTCGTCCGGCTGATACAAGCGCAAGGGATGATCGCCGGCGGCTGCGCGCAGCTCCTGCGCCGTGCTTTGCAGATCGACGAGGGGGTTCAGGCCCCACCACAACGGGGTTGCGACGAAGACCAGCGTCACGCACACGGCCCGCGTCAAATCCCGCAGAACGTTCTCGCGACTGCCACGTGTGCGCAGCGCGCGCTGCACCGCATAGCCTGCGCCCACGACGGTCACCACCGCGAGGATCAGGTGGGTGGCATCGCGCGTCGCCGGTGCCGCCATCAGCAGCAATGCGGGGATCGCGACGCAGAGCGCGAACAGCGCGACGAGCCATTGGGTCAGTCGCAAGGCAAGACCGCGTGCGGGCTCGCCCGCCGAGCGGGCATCGCCAAAGGCGAGTCCGATCATGAGCGCAAAGCCGAGCAGCGGCGGCGCGTAGTACACGCCGCGCGCCGTGGCGGCCAACGACAGCAACACCGTGGCCGGGACGATCGCGCCGAACGCGAGCCGCCAGGCCGTCCCGGTGGCACCCGGTAGACGCAGACCCTTCACGCTCTGCCCCAACGCGGCAACCCCCAACGCGGTCCACGGAAGTAGGTAGAGCGGCAACTCGAGCAAGTACTTGCCCGGGGAGTTGGGGTGCCCCGCGGCATACCCTACGCCGGGGCCGTCGAGTGCTACCGCCCGCCCGACAAGGTTCGTCCAGAAGAGCACGTGCAAGGACGCCTCGCCGTCCGGACGAGCGTGGAC